>CDZQ01013745.1_pt1 | contig 115587 bp, 116 predicted proteins | sample 554831 | NCBI WGS metagenome assembly CDZQ01 (sample SAMEA3182112, study PRJEB8094) | gut metagenome | biome: human; feature: gut; material: Stool; isolation source: human stools | place: Canada | collected 2013-05-06 | reverse complement strand
CCGTGGCCGCCGGTGAGACGGCAGTCAAGAGCCCCATGCCTGGCAACATTTTTAAGGTGGAGTGCTCTGTGGGCCAGTCCGTGAAGGCAGGCGATGTCCTGGTGGTTCTGGAGGCCATGAAGATGGAAATTGAGGTTTCCGCACCTGTGGATGGTACGGTCAAGGCTGTTTCTGCTGTGGTAGGCACCGCTGTCAATACGGACGATCTGCTGGTCACTCTGGGTTAAGGGAGGACTATGATCTATGCCTAATGCAGATATCGCAATCCTGAATCCATTTGAACCGCTTTCAGTCCCGGAGGCGCTAATGGTCGCCGTTTGTGGTCTGCTTGTGGTATTCCTGATGCTGGCCATCCTGATGCTGGTTATCATGGTTATTTCCAAGATCGTGAACGCCATCGAGGGAAAGTCTGCCGCTCCCGCTCCGCAAAAGAAAGCCGCCCCCGCGCCCGCCCCGGCGGCTGCGCCTGCCGCACCGGCTGTGGATGAGGGTGAGCTGGTTGCGGTTATGATGGCTGCGGTTGCTGAGGAGTCCGGGATGGCGCCCAACTCCTTCCGCATCACCAATATTGCCGCCGCCCCTGCGGCTCCTGCCGCGGCTGCCCCTGTGGCTGCCGCCCCTGCTCCCGCCGCTACGCCTGCTCCGGCCGCGGTTCCGACCGCAGCCGCCCCCGTTGCGGTGGCGGCTGGTGAGACAGCGGTCAAGAGCCCTATGCCCGGCAACATCTTTAAGGTAGAGTGCTCCGTAGGCCAGTCCGTAAAGGCAGGCGATGTCCTGGTGGTTCTGGAGGCCATGAAGATGGAAATCGAAGTTTCCGCCCCTGCGGACGGCACCGTCAAGTCCGTTTCCGCTGTGGTGGGTACCGCTGTCAATACCGATGACCTGTTGGTCACCATCGGTTGAAAGGAGGGGTAAAGTATGAATTTTGTAACGGAAGTTTTGACTAAGATCATGCAGGGTTCTGGCTTTGCCGCTCTGGATTGGAAAACCGCGCTCATGCTGTTTATTGCCTGTGTCCTGCTATATATGGGCATTGGCAAGGGCTTCGAGCCTTTGTTGCTGGTTCCCATCGCCTTTGGTATGCTGCTGGCTAACCTGCCGGTCACCGGGCTGTTCAACGAGCCCGTCTATGATGCCGCCACCCACAGCGGAACGGTGGGCTTTATGTGGGTGCTCTATCAGGGCGTCCAATACGCCATATACCCATCCATTATCTTTATGGGTATTGGCGCTATGACGGATTTTGGCCCTCTGCTGGCCAACCCCGTATCTCTGATGCTGGGCGCCGCCGCCCAGTTGGGTATCTTTGCGGCCTTCCTGATGGCTTTGGCTCTGGGTCCCATTACCAACGGCCTGATCAGCTTTACTCCCGCTGACGCGGCCGCTATCGGCGTGATCGGCGGTGCTGATGGCCCGACGGCCATTCTGACGGCATCGAAGCTGTCTGTGAATCTACTGCCGGCGATTGCCATTGCGGCTTATTCCTACATGGCTCTGATACCTCTGATCCAGCCTCCGCTGATGAAGCTGATGACCACCAAGAAGATGCGTCAGGTCAAGATGAGCCAGCTTCGTGTGGTTTCCAAGACGGAGAAGATTATCTTCCCCATCGCTGTAACCATCTTCGTGGTGCTGTTGATCCCCGATACAGCTCCTCTGATCGGTATGCTGATGCTGGGTAACTTGTTCCGTGAGTGCGGCGTCACCGAGCGCCTGTCCGATACTGCTCAGAATGCTCTGATCAACATCGTGACCATTCCTCTGGGACTGTCTGTGGGCTTTAAAGCCACTGCTGATCAGTTCCTGACTCCCCAGACTCTGGGTATCGTTGCTCTGGGCTTGACTGCCTTCCTGCTGTCTACCGCTGGCGGTCTGTTGCTGGGAGACTTGATGTATGTCCTGACTGGCGGTAAAGTCAACCCCTTGATTGGCTCCGCTGGTGTATCTGCGGTGCCTATGGCCGCCCGTGTTTCCCAGGTCGTCGGCCAGAAGGAGAATCCCACGAACTTCCTGCTCATGCACGCTATGGGCCCCAACGTGGCCGGTGTTATCGGCTCCGCTTGCGCTGCTGGCTTTATGATCAAGGTATTCGGTGGCTGATCCTCTGTTTGATAAGCAGGGCGGCCCCACGGCAAACGCCGTGGGGCCGCTTTATTTTAAAAATAATTCCGAAGGCCAAGGTAATTTGGAAGAAAAAATTATGAGTGTAAAGAAAAAAAGAAATTAGTCAAAAAATTTGAATAAAATGGTTGCATTTTAAATCTGACTGTGCTATAATAACCAAGCTGTCAAGAGGAAATCCTCTTTGCGGTATGCGGCTGTAGCTCAGTTGGATAGAGTGACTGGCTACGAACCAGTAGGTCGGGGGTTCGAATCCCTTCAGCCGTACCACGTCGGAGCAAGCTATAATGGCTTGCTCCGACTTTTTTTAAAGTCAAAGCGCACCTAAATAGTTGCTTCTCATCTTCAGATAGAACTCTTGGTTGTTGAGGTGCTTTAGGGCCGCCGATTTGTGGCGCTCTTATTTTATTGAGCAGCAATATCAATTTTAACTATTTTTTACGTCGAAGTAAGTAAGTCTTGCTTCGGCGTCTTTTTTATTGCATCTAAAAATTTTATTCAACTATTGTATGGACTACTTCTTAGGTTTTTCTGTGTTTCCGCCGGAAGGGCGGTTTGTACTTTTGGAGCATTAAATACTCAGAAAGAGGTTGAGCCAATCTGAGTAAGTTATCTTTTTTGCATTTAGCATTCGAACCACACACTAGATTAAGATTTTGCTTTCTTAAACTATAAAGAGTGCGGTTTCTTTCAATTAATTGTTTGGTTTTCATTCAAAAGAGTTTATATGAAATAGATCTGTTGAATATAAAACTTCTTATCAGCCACTGAGTGAGTCTGTCAAAAAAGGACCATAAAAGTTGTACAAAATAAACAAAATTTTAATGAAAAGAATACAGCATTTCTAAAAAGAGGTTATTGCCATACAACTTTATAAAAATTTGTTTTAAATCTGTTGATTCAAAAAATCCACCATGATATATTGAGGACAACAGGTGTGGTGGTCACACACCCCAATTCTGGAAAATTTGTGAAAAAGGAGAATGAATCATGAAAAAGCGTTTACTTAGCTTATCTCTTGCTCTCGCAATGGCCGTTGGCCTGCTGGCTGGCTGCGGCGACAGCGGAAAAAACACCGGAACCAATGACGGAAGCTCTAGCAATTCTAGTACAAGCACCAGCACCCCCTCCACTACTGTCAAGAAGTCCAGCTGGAAGGTGACCTGCCCCTGGGCCCCCTCCGGCGTAGCGGCTATGGTGAGCCAGAAGGCCGCCTCTAAGTCCACTGAGTATTCCGACGCGATCACTCTGGTCGCCGAGGCAATTAAGGGCGACGCCGCCACTGTCAATACCTGGGTCATGGACACCAAGGCCAATGATCCAGAGCTGGTATTTGTGGGCGAGGGCCTGCTGTCTATTACCTCCATCATCGATCCTGCCAAAATGAAGTTTACCGCTGAGGACTTTGCCTATGTGGAAAACCTCTACTCCTCCATCTTTGTGCTCTCCGCCTCCGCTGATTTGAATATCAAGACCATCGCCGACCTGGAGGCCTATGTAGCCGCCGGCAATGAGATCAGTGTGGCTGTCAACGGCGCCACCAGCTCTGAGGCATTCCTGGCCGCAGCCCTGTTCGGAAAGATGGGCGCCGGTGACAAGCTGAAGCTGACTCCCTATCAGTCCGCCGCCGAGGCCGCTCAGGCTGTGGCCAAGGGCGAGACCCAGTTTGCCGTCTCCCACCAGTCCCAAATTCTGGAGACCTATCAGCAGGGCGGCGTGACCATCCCCTGCGCCTTTGATGAGAAGGCTCTGGAGCATGGACCCTTCGCGGGCGTGGAGGGCGTCGGTGAGAAGGGCTATCCCTACTTCCGCAACCGCTGCTTCATCATGGCCCGTGCTGGTACGGACGAGGCCACTGTAGCTGCTCTGAAGGAGCTGTATGGCAAGATCCTGGCCGATGAGGAAGTTGCCGCCTGGCTGCAGGATACTATGCTGCTGGAGGTTGACCCCATGTCCCAGGAGGATGTGGACGCCCATGTGGAGAATGTAAAGAACATCGTCAACGAGTACAAGGATATCGTTGCCGGCTGATCCTGACCAACCACAATAACTGGGGAATGGGATGGGGAAATATCCCACCCATTCCCCGGTTTTATGTGTGTGCAGACTGAGGAGGTTTTTATTCGGATGAAAAACTGGATCAATCGATTCCATGCCCGTCTGGACGCATGGGGAGAAAAGCTCTGTGAAAAAGAGATCCGCATCCCTGTGGACTTGACGGTGGGAATTCTCTTTTTTCTCTTTGCGCTGGCAATCCTGTTCGTTATGCCCCAGCAGGTGATCGTGTCGGACAAGGACGTAGTGAATGGCCGCGCCTTCCCCACCCTGCTGATGGTCGTGATGATGATTTGCTGCGGGATGCTGATCGTCAAGGAGCTGTATAAGCTCTTTACCAAGCAGCCCCTCAACTGGAAGGTGATCAACCTCCAGACCGAGCTGAAAGCATTGGCTATCCTGACCATTCTGGTTATCACCTATCTGCTGTGCCGCTTCACCGACTTGTTTGTGGTGGGCGCTGTGTTCTGCTGTCTGGGCTTTTTGGTCTATTTCCGCTGCAAAAAGCCCTCTTATTATGTGATCACCATCACCTTGGCTGTGGTCATTTGGGCGTGCTTCCGTTTCGTCCTGAATGTGGAATTTTAAGAAGGAGGCTGAACGTTTTATGATGCAATATATCGTTCCCGCTACCGGCCTTCTTTTCACGCTGGAAAATATCCTGTGGATCAATATCGGCGTGTTCGTCGGATCGGTCTTTGCCGCTATTCCCGGACTGAGCGTGATCCTGTGCGTCATCCTGTTCCTGCCCGTCACCTATACCATGACCGCCATCCCGGGCATGATGTTCCTGCTGGGCATCTACTGCGCCGGCGGTTATGGTGGCAGCGTATCCGCCATCCTGATCAATACGCCGGGTACGCCACACGCCGCGGCCACCATGCTGGACGGCCATCCTCTGTCTGAGCAGGGGCGGACCAAGGCGGCCCTGAAGATTGCCCTGTACGCCTCTACCTTTGGCGGCGTGTTCTCCGCCCTGATGCTGCTGTTCCTGGGGCCCCAGGTGGCCAAGGTGGCCGCCCAGCTGGGCACTGCGGAGTACTTTATGGTCTGTGTCTTCGGTCTGACCATCATTGCGGGTGTCTCCGGCAAGAGTATCATCCGGGGCCTGATTTCCGCCTGCTTGGGCCTGCTCATCTCCTGCGTGGGCACGGACCCCATGACCAGCTATGACCGCTTCACCTTCGGCATCTCCCGGCTGTATCTCGGGCTGGATCTGGCCATCTGCCTGATCGGCCTGTTCGCCCTGGTGGAGATCCTGGCCAAGGCGGAAAAGCGGCTGGGCAGCCTAAATCTGGACACCACCAAGATTAAGGACGACGGCAAGATCACCAGGGAGGAGTATAAACGCATGGCCCGCCCGGTGATCATGTCCTCTATCATCGGGGTGATGGTAGGCATCATCCCCGGCACCGGCGCCTCCGAGGCGTCCTGGTTCAGCTACAACACTGCCAAGAACCTGTCCAGGCATCCAGAGGAGTTCGGCCACGGCTCCGTGGAGGGCATCGCCGCCGCCGAATCGGCCAACAACGCCGTTACCGGCGCAACTCTGATCCCCCTGCTCACCCTGGGCATCCCAGGCGATGGCACGGTGGCCATCATGCTCTCCGCCTTGATGATAAACGGCCTGAACCCCGGCCTTTCTCTGTTCACTACAGACGGCGATATCATGTATGCCATCATGCTGGGACTCATCCTGGTCAACCTCTTTATGCTGCTCCAGGGCAAGTTCCTTACCACCCTGTTTGCCAAAGTGGTCTCCATCCCCCAGGAGATTCTTACCCCCATCATTGTGATCTTCTGCTTTGCCGGCGCCTACTCCGTCAACGAAAACTACTTTGACGTGGGCGTGGCCCTCATCTTCGGCGTGCTGGCCTGGGTCTTGCGCAAGCTGGACCTGCCTCCCGTGCCCATCCTGCTGGGCCTGGTGCTGGGCAGCATGACCGAGACCAACTTCCGCCGTGCCCTGCTCATCTCCGACGGCAGCCCCAGCATTTTCTTCCAGAGTATCTACTGCAAGATATTCCTGGCGCTGATCGTCGTGGCGCTGGCCGCCATCATTCGCGGCAAGCTGAAAGAGGCCAAGGCTGCCAAGGCCGCCGTCCAGAAGGAGGACAACTGATATGCCCAATAATATTATCTTTTACTTCACCGACCAGCAGCGCTGGGATACCTGCGGCTGTTTCGGCCAGCCTCTGGACATCACCCCCAATCTGGACAAACTGGCCCAGGAAGGCGTGAAGTTTGACAACGCCTTTTCCCCCCAGCCGGTGTGCGGCCCCTGCCGCGCCCTGTTCCAGACCGGCAAATATCCCACCGAGACGGGCTGCTTCCGCAACAACATCATGCTGCCCGCTGGCGTCAAGACTCTGGCAAACTACATCGAGGAGGCGGGATATGAGACCGCCTACATCGGCAAGTGGCACCTGGCCAGTGACGGCGAGCTGGAGAAGCCCCCCACGATTGACCACACCATCACTGCCATTCCCAAGGAGCTTCGGGGTGGATATACCGGATACTGGAGGGCCGCCGACGTGTTGGAGTTTACCTCCCACGGCTATGACGGCTATGTGTTCGACGAGAACAACAACCGCGTCGACTTCAAGGGCTACCGGGCCGACTGCATCAACAACATGGCGCTGGAGTTCTTTGACACCTATGACCGGAAAAAGCCCTTCTTTATGACCATCTCCCAGATCGAGCCCCACCACCAGAATGACCGCAAGCACTACGAGGGACCCGAGGGCTCCAAGGAGAAGTACAGGAACTTCGTCCTGCCCCACGATCTGGAGGTGCTCAAAGGCAACGCCGCGGAGGAGTACCCTGACTACCTGGGCCAGTGCGCCAGCCTGGACGAGAACCTGGGACGGCTGGTGGAGCGGCTGAAAAAGGAGGGGCTGTACGATAATACCGTCATCATCTTTGCCTCCGACCACGGCTCCCACTTCAAAACCCGCAACACCGACGGCCATCTCAACGGCTACGATGATTACAAGCGATCCTGCCATGACGGCGCCCTCCATGTGCCCCTGGTCATCGCCGGCGGCCCCTTCAAGGGCGGTGTAGCGGTGGAGGAACTGGTGTCCACCGAAAGCCTGCCCAAGACCATTCTGGCCCTAGCTGGTGTAGACGTGGGCGATGAGATGATCGGAGAGAACCTCCTTGACGTAGTGGAGAAAAAGGACGATAATAGACCTAACCAGGTGTTCGCCCAGATTTCGGAGAGCCGGGTGGGCCGCTGCGTCCGTACGGCCAATTATCTCTACTCTGTCTATGCCCCCGGTGTCAACGGCGGCGAGGCGGCAGCCTCTGACCTCTACGCGGACGACTTCCTCTATGATCTGAAGGTCGATCCCTGGCAGTTGAACAACGTGGTAGCCGATCCCTCCTATGCCCAGGTGAAGGAGGATATGCGTGCCCGCCTGGCGGACTGGATCGAGCGGGCGGAGGGGACCCGGCCGGCCATTGTTGACTGAGGAGGGAATTTCCTTGGCAGGCGCCGATAAAAAGTCGGAGCAGGTCTACCGCTGGTTGCTGGCCTATATTGATGAAAACAAGTTTTCCGGCAATTTGAAGCTTCCCTCGGAGAACGCCCTGTGCCGCCGGCTGGACATCAGCCGGGAGACGGCCAGGTCCGCCCTGGCCCGTATGGACCAGGAGGGACTGATCCGCCGGGTAAAGGGCAGTGGTACTTACATCAATAAGGAGGCCGCCCTGTCAAGAGAACTGGATGTGGGATCCACCGCCCAAAAGATTGGACTGATCCTTCAGGGGCAGGATTCCAACGCCAATTCCGGTCTGCTGGAAGGGGTAAAGAGCGTGCTCCCCGCTGACCGGGTGGATCTGCGGGTGTTCTTTACAGACAACAAGTTTTCCACGGAACGGCGCTGCTTACAGACAGTGGTGCACCAGCATTTTGATGGCTTTATTATCGACGGTGTAAAGGCCAGTCTGCTCAACCCAAATCTGGACTGCTATCAGGAAATTTATCGCCGGCGCATCCCGGTCATCTTCTATAACAACTATTATAAAAATCTGCACTATCCCCGGGTCATCGTCAACGACATGGAGTGCGCTGACCGGCTGATTGGGCTTTTGGTACAGGCGGGACACCGGCAGATTGCGGGTATTTTCGTCTATGACAACTATCAGAGCATTGAGAAATTCCAGGGAACCACCGCCGCCCTGATCAAGCGGGGGGTGGATTACCAGGACGACTATATCAAGTGGTGCGTGTCTAACGAGGCCCACGATCCCCGTTTTGCCCGCTCCATTGACCGCTTTCTGCGGAGCCTGCCCAAGTATACTGCGGTGGTATGCTGCAACTATATGATCTACCGCCTGGTGCGCCAGGTGTTGGAGGAGCAGGGAAGGCGGGTTCCTGAGGACTGTTCCTTGGTCTGCTTTGACTACTCTGGGAATGACTGGGAAGCAGAGGGGATCACCTGCTCTGTCCATCAGGGTAGGAAGGTGGGCCAACTGGTGGCTACCCGCCTGATGACCATGATCGAGCGCCGGGACTGTGACGACAAAAATTATACCTATGTGATGAAACCCAAAATCTACATCGGCACCTCCATTCGGGAACTTTGAAACAAAAAAGCCCTGAGCAGTCCAGACAGGACCGCTCAGGGCTTTTTTGTTTATTTAGATAGAATGGTTCCCGCGGCCTGCCGAAGCCGGGGGAGGGCGTAGTCCAGGAAGGCGTGGAAGGCAGGGCAGTAGTAGTTTGCTCTGTCCAGTCCAAGTCCAGTCCAATCCCGGGGACACCCGCCCCGGCAGAGGGAGAGGTGGGGACAGCCAAGGCAGTCTCGGGGCCGGCGGCGGCCCTCATCCAGAAAGGCCAGGGCTCTCGGACTCTGGACGGCCTCTTCTACAGACATCTGGTGGATATTGCCCAGATACCACTGGTCCAGCACAAAGAAGTCGCAGGGATAGAGGCCGCCGTCCCCCTCCACGACCAAGTAGCTTCCGCAGGCACCAGAGGAGGCACAGGTGCTGGGGGGCATCCCGGCCAGGATGCGGAGATAGTCGTCAAAGAGACGGATGCTCACATAGTGGCCTCGCTGCAAATCCAGATACCAGCAGTCAAACAGGTCTCGAAGAAACTGACCGTACCGCTGGGGGGTCAGAGACCAGGGCATACACCCACGTTCCCCCTCCAGGGGGTCCAGGCAGGGGATGAACTGAAGGGCATGGCTGCCCAGCTTGTTCAGAGAATGATACACCTTTTGGGCGCTGCGGGCCAGAGGACCTGTAATGACGCACAGAAGGTTGGTTTCCACACCGGCCTTGTCCAAAAGGGCCAGGGAACGGGTCGCCCGGTCCCAGCTTCCTCGGCCCTGGGCGTCCACCCGGAAGCGGTCGTGGATTTCCCGGCTTCCATCCAGAGACAGGCCTACCAGAAACCGATTTTCCTGAAAAAACCGGACCCAGTCTCCATCCAGCGCCATTCCGTTGGTCTGGATGGAGTGGCTGATTTGGATTGTAGAAGGGCAGAGCTCCCGTTCCAAAGCGATAAAACTTTGGAAAAAGTCCAGACCAGCCAGCGTGGGTTCGCCGCCCTGGAAGGTGATCTGGAGGGAGCCATGAGGACCTGCCGCCTGTATGCCAGACTCCAGGAGCCGGTGCGCGGTTTCCAGTGACATAACGCCCATGCTCTTGACGGACCGAAGGGCAGAAATGTCCTCATAAAAGCAGTAGCGGCATCGCATCCCGCACAGGCTGGAGGCGGGCTTGACTAAGAAAGTGAGATTTCCCATGCTCACCCCCCAATCAGGTTGCGGGCGATATTGAACAGGGCAATGGCCAGCACCAGGAGCTGAACGCAGTTGAAGGCCCGCTCGACTCCCGCCTCGGAGAACCGCTTGCTCAAGCTGGCGCCGAGAAAGCCGCCGGCGATGGCGCCCACCACCATGACCGGAGCGACAGACAGGTCATATACCAGAAACCCGGTAGAAAGGGCCACCGTGACCAGCTTGGAGATCTGGGCAAAAAGAATGGTCATCAGAGAGCAGACAGTGGCCATTTTCGTGCTGACAGAGTATAGGTAGATGATAAGGGCTACGTTGATCGGGCCGCCGCCGATCCCTAGAAAAGAGGAACAGATGCCGAGAAAGCAGCCGGCCGCCAGGGATACCGGGACCCCGGAGAGCTGGAGCCCCCGGATATTCGCCTTATGCTTCATATAGAGGTAGACACACAGGATGAGGACGGCCAGCAGTCCGTTCTGGACTACGGTGACCAAGCCCTGGGCCTGAACGCCGGATACGATGGCGCTCAACATCCACTGTCCGATGTAGCCGCCCACCACAGAACCAAGAGAGAGGGGAATGGCAATTTGAAAGGGAATCTGTACCTTGGCCAGCATCTGCTTTCCAATGGAAACAGCGGACATGGAGAAGACCGTGATGGAGGACAAGACACCGATGGTCTCCACATCGAAGTGGTGCATCACATCCATCAGCGGCTTGATGATAACTCCGCCTCCCATCCCCGTGAGGGAGCCCACTGTGGTAGCGCCGATGGCGATCAAAAAATATAGTATGTACTGCATAGAAATTACCTCCCGGTCCGCTTCCATCTCCAGAAGAGAACGTGCTTTGCTCTCATTATAGCATATTCCAGAGGAAATGGACAAAAGAATTCCGTGGGAGGCCGGAGGGCGATTAATAAAATACAGGGGAAGGCGCCCGGTCAATAGGCCGGGCGCCTTTTATGGACAGTTTTACATCTGGCGCTCCGTATGGAGTCGCTGGAGCAGGCGCTCCTGGGACATCAGCCCCTGCTCATAACGCTGGATTTTGTCATTCAGCCGGTCCAGCGAGGCCTGCATATCCGCCATGCGGGCCATCAGCCGATCCCGCTGGTCCATCAGCAGAGCCTTTCGGGCATCCAGAGTGGCGTCTCCCTGCTGAAATAGGTCCACATACTTGATAAGAGCCTCGATCTGTACCCCGGCCGAACGCATACACTTCATCAGCTCGATCCAGCCGCAGGACTCCTGGTCATAGTCACGGATGCCGCCCTTGTTCCGGGGGACCGGAGGAATGAGTCCGATACGCTCGTAGTACCGCAGGGTATCGGCAGAGATATCATATTGTCTGCTCACTTCGGCAATGGTCATGGAACAGTCCTCCTTACAGTCCAAACAGAGCGGCAGCGTCCGCCATATTTCGGATGATAGGGACGCCAAAGGGACAGCGATTCTCACAGGCGCCGCAGGCGATGCACGCCCCAGCGTGGCTGGGGAGACCCATATAATGCTCCCGCACCGTTTCCGGAATCTGGCCCTGCGCCTTGGTAAGATTGAAAAACTTGGTGACGGAGGCCACGTCAATCCCCTTAGGGCAGGGAGCGCAGTGACCGCAGTACATACAGTGTCCCTTCCAACTGATCTTAGGCAGGGAGGCAAAGGCGGCGGCATAGTCCTTTTCCTCTTCGCTGGCCTGCTCATAGTCCAAACAAACACGCAGTTCCTCCAGAGTTCGGGCCCCTGACATGACTGAGGCCACACCGGGGCGGGTCAGGGCATAGTGGAGGCACTGAAAGGGGGTAAGAGCCTTTCCGGCAGGGGAATACTGACTGAGCAGGTCGCCGCCCCCAAAAGCCTTCATCACGGTGATGCCCACTCCCTGCCTCTGGCAGCTCTCATAGAGGGCCTGGCGCTGTGGGTCCATGTTGACTAGGTCTTTTTCATAGTTTTTCTCCGCCCACAACTCCTCTACATCCTCGCTGGCGGGCTGCAGATCGTAGCAGGGATTGACACTGAACATGAGCACGTCGATAAGACCGCTGCCCACTGCCGCCTGGGCTACTTGGGGGTTGTGGCTGGACAGACCGATGCAGCCGATGCGGCCCGCCGCCTTCAGCTGCTGGGCATAGGCCATGACCGGCCCAGACTGGACCGCCTCCCAGTCAGAGAGAGAATCCACATAGTGGACCATGCCGATCTCCACATGGTCCGTTTCCAGGCGGTGGAGCTGATCCTCAAAGCTCTCGCGCACCTCGTCGATGTTCCTGGTCCGCTTGTATTGACCGTTCTTCCAGATGGTGCACAGGTGGGCCTGAAGGACAAACTTGTTGCGGCGCCCCCGGAGGGCGCGACCCAGGTTAGACCTCATATCCGGGTCAGGGGAGTAGAGGTCGATGCAGTTGATGCCGCTCTCCTCCATCTGGTCAATAAATTCCTTCACGGTTGTATAGGGCTTGTCTACCAGCCCCTCGCAGCCCATGCCAATCTCACTGACCCGAAGGCCAGTGCGGCCCAGTATGCGGTATTTCATGTTGTAGTTCTCCTGTTCTTTTATTTTGTAGCTGCCTGATTAATGCAGGTAAGGGCGTTGAGACTCCTAGGATAGCCAATATAGGGCAGACATTGGGAGATCACCCGGATTAGAAGGGGCTTATCATTTCCCAGCCGCAGATTAGCGGCGGCGTGGCTAGTGAGCTGAGGTTCACAGCCACCTTGGGCGGCCAGAAAGCAGAAGGTGATAAGCTCTCGGTCCCGGTAATCCAGCCCGCCGCGGGTATAATAATCGCCAAAGCAGTTGCCGGCCAGCCAGCGGTTGATGTGGCGGCTTTCCTGGGGCCCGCTATTTTGAAAGCCACGCATATGTGTCCCAAAAATATCCACTTGGGCCTGATTGCCTGCTTCCAGACGGCTGTCGGGATCAGTGGTGCCCTGCTCCTCCAGGGGCAGAGGGACACCGGCAGCGGTGAGAGCCTCATTGACGGCCTTCAAAAAAGGGAGCACCCGCCCCAGACCCAGATAGGCGGTTCCCTGGTAGACTAGTTCTTTCAGTTCCACTGGAGAGAGGCCGGAACGAAGAGCGGCAGGGGCCATGGCCTGAAAACAGTCTAGTCCCTGGCACCCCATGAGGGCAGCCAGAACAGTCAAAAAGTGGGTCCGGTCGTCTAGCTTTGTCTGGCTTGGTACCTCATCCAGCGCAAAATCCAGAAACAGACGGGTAAATTCTGGGTCGGAGTCAGCCAGGGGAGGCGGAAAATCTCCAAACATCCGAGTATAATTTTTTTGGGCGGTTTCAGACAGCGGCATAGGTGATCTCCTCCTTGTATTGCCATGAAGAACTGATTGTCAGGGCAGCAGGTCATACTGGCTCTGATCCACCGGCTCCAACCACTGATTGTAGGTATCCTGTCCAGGAACTTCTACCGCCAGGTGGACGAACCAACTGTTTTTGGCTGCGCCATGCCAGTGCTTGACGCCTGCGGGGATATGGACCACATCACCAGCATGGAGTTCTCTGGGTTCCTGGCCCCACTCCTGATACCAGCCCCGGCCTCCGGTACATAGCAGGATCTGACCACCACTCTGGGAAGCTTGGTGGATGTGCCAGTTATTGCGGCAGCCTGGTTCAAAGGTGACGTTGCCGATGACTACGCCTTGGAGAGACAGTATGTTCAGATAGCTTCGTCCAACAAAATACTGGGCAAAGTCGGTGTTTTCCTCTCCGCGTGCGAAGATTACAGAATTAGACAAACCATGTTTCATTTGGCAGACCTCACAGTGTAGTTTGATCGCTCCTACTGTATACACTGGAGTATACTCCAAGTCAAGCGTTTTTTTAAAATATCCTAAAAAAGAGATTGACAATAGTCTGAATTCGGACTATACTAAAAAAGTCTGAATTCGGACCTTTGGAGGGAACTATGAAAGAGTTGACGTTTAGCCAATTCAATCGAGAGCTCAATCGTATGTATAAGGAATGTAACGAGTTTTATCACGCCTTGGCTAAACACTTCGGGCTGTCGGACAGCGCGTTCTGGATCCTCTATACATTGCGTGAGGAGGGACGGCCCCTGTCTGCCACTGATCTGGGGGGTGCGCTGTTTTTAAGCAAGCAGACCATACATTCCGGGGTGAGAAGTCTGGAGGAGCGGGGCTTGCTTAAGCTGAGAAGCTCGTCAGAGGATAAGCGCAACAAGGAGATCTGCTTAACAGAAAAGGGAGAGGCGTTTTCACAGGAAAGTGTAGACCAGGTAGTTGCCTTTGAGGAAAAGGCATTCCTGGACTTGGGAGCTGGAGAGCGCCTGTCCAGAATCCAAGCCGAGCGGCATTACCTGGACGCCCTGTGGGAAGCCGCACGCCCCCTTTTTAAACGGGAAGGCCCAGAGGGGATATGGGAAAGATGAAGATCAAATTATCGGATCATTTCACATATGGAAAGTTGCTGCGCTTTACATTCCCTTCCGTAGTGATGATGGTATTCACATCTCTTTACAGTGTGGTGGACGGCCTATTCGTTGCCAATTTGGTGGGGGATTTGGCCCTGTCGGCGGTTAATATCATCTTTCCAGTGGCGATGATTATTGGGGCCTTTGGCTTCATGCTGGGAACGGGTGGCAGCGCCATTGTGGCCAGGACGCTTGGGGAGAAGAAAAAGGAGCTGGCCGACCGCTACTTTTCTATGTTTATCCTCTGTGTGGCTATATTGGGGGCGGCCCTCTCAGTTGTGTGCGTGATATTGGTGGAGCCAATCTCACGGCTGGCCGGGGCCAGCGACCTTTTGATCGGGGACTGCGTCATTTATGGCCGCATCCTGCTGGCGGGCAGTGTGCCCTTTATGCTCCAGACTAGCTTTCAGAGTTTTCTTGTAGTAGCGGAGAAACCCCATGTGGGCCTGATGTTCTCAATAGCCTCCGGGCTGACCAACATCGTGTTGGACTATGTATTTATTGCGCTGTTTGATATGGGGATAGCCGGAGCGGGGCTTGCCACCGTGCTGGGATACTGTGTAGGTGGGCTGCTCCCCGTTGCCTGTTTCCTGAGGGGTGGAGAGAAGGAGCTCCGCCTGGTCCCTACCGCCCTCTATCCTAAAGCTCTGTGGGATGCTTGCATTAACGGATCCTCTGAGCTGATGAGCAATATATCTGCATCGGTAGTAGGGATTCTCTATAATATCCAGATTATGCGCCTGGTAGGGGAGATGGGAGTGGCCGCTTACTCCGTGATGATGTATGTGGATTTCATATTTATTGCTGTTTTTCTGGGATACTCCATCGGCTGTGCCCCCGTCGTGAGTTACCACTTTGGCGCCGGAGATTCCGTAGAACTGAAGGGAATCTGCCGAAGGAATCTAATGATGATTGGAATCACGTCGGCTGCGATGGTGGCAGTGTCTGAGCTGGCCAGCGCGCCCCTTGCCGCCGCCTTTGTGGGCTTCGATGCGGAGCTGTATGAGATGACAGTGCATGGATTCCGTCTGTTTGCGCTGTGTTATATTTTCTGCGGGCTGAATATCTACGCCTCCGCCTTTTTCACAGCCCTGTGCAACGGAGCGGTCTCCGCGTTTATCTCCTTTATGCGGTCCTTCCTCCTACGGGGAGGTATGGTATTGGTGATGCCATTGATCTTCGGTATCGACGGTATCTGGAGCGCTGTTGTGGCGGCGGAAGGCATAGGAGCGGTCATCTCCGTGACCCTGTTGCTGGCAAAGCGAAAGAGCTATGGGTATTGAATAAAAAAGAGGTGTGGATACCAAAAGATATCCACACCTCTTTTGATTATTACTGTGGTTCGCGGAGCATCAGCAGAAAGGCGAGGGACAGGGGGAGACAGGCCAACAGGATCGAGCGTCCAGCCAACAGGTCGGCGCATAGGCCACCCACAAGAGCGCCCAACACAAAGAAGAGGATGACAGAGTAATAATCCTGGGCTCCACGGCCTGCCCGTTCCTCTCGAAGGAATAGGCAGCGATACAACTTCTCTGTGCCGCTGCGCAAGTTTCCAGTGCACATGGTGGTGGAAAATGGGTTGCCCTCAAATTTGCGGAAGCTCTCGATCTGCATGGCGCTGACAAAGGAGACAATCACGTTGGCCAGCCAATCCAGCGGTCCCACAGGCAAAAGGGAGACCAGAAGCAGCCCGCCGCACTCCACAACCAGCACCAACTGCCGCCAGTGGGGAAGGCCAGGCAGGGGAGTGAAGTGAGAGCGGAGCCACTCGGTCAGCAGGACGCCCAGTGCAAAGGACATGATAGGCCAGAGATAGTAGAGGGCGCGTCCCCAATTACGCTGTGCCAGCTGAATGCCCAGCAGTACCAGATTGCCTGTTTCCGCGTTGGCAAAGACCTGCCCCCGGCACAAGTAGGTGTAGGCGTCCATCATTCCACCGGCAAAGGCCAATAGTAGACCATTGGCAAGGGATTCAGAGGGTTGAAGGTGCTTCATCGTTGACTCCCTTCTCTAGAGCAGGAAAATCGCGCCCCTAGACAGGGGCGCGATTTTAGTCCGCGGAGTGCTTACTCGGCCTTAGGGCCGGCGGCTACCAGGGCCTTGCCGGCCTCGTTGGTGGTGTATTTGGTGAAGTTCTTCACGAAGCGGGAAGCCAGATCCTTGGCCTTGGTCTCCCACTCGCTGGGATCGGAATAGGTGTCCCGAGGATCCAGAATAGCGGGGTCCACGCCAGGCAGGGAGGTGGGCACCTCGAAGTTGAAATAGGGGATGGTCTTGGTATCGGCCTTCAGAATAGAGCCGTCCAAAATGGCGTCGATGATACCGCGGGTGTCCTTGATGGAGATACGCTTGCCAGTGCCATTCCAGCCAGTGTTGACCAGGTAGGCCTTGGCGCCGGACTTCTTCATTTTCTTCACCAGCTCCTCACCGTACTTGGTGGGGTGAAGCTCCAGGAAGGCCTGGCCGAAGCAGGCGGAGAAGGTGGGAGTGGGTTCGGTGATGCCCCGCTCTGTGCCGGCCAGCTTGGAGGTGAAGCCGGACAGGAAGTAATACTGGGTCTGCTCCGGGGTCAGGATGGACACGGGGGGCAGCACACCGAAGGCGTCGGCGGACAGGAAGATGACGTTCTTGGCGTCGGGGCCCTTGGACTTGGGACGCACGATCTTCTCAATGTGGTCGATGGGGTAGGACACGCGGGTATTTTCGGTGACGGACTTATCCGCAAAGTCGATTTTGCCGTCCTTGTCAACGGTGACGTTCTCCAACAGGGCGTTGCGCTTGATGGCGTTGTAGATGTCAGGCTCGGCATCCTTGTCCAGATTGATGACCTTGGCGTAGCAGCCGCCCTCGAAGTTGAACACACCTTCGTCGTCCCAGCCGTGCTCGTCATCGCCGATGAGCAGGCGCTTGGGATCGGTGGACAGAGTAGTCTTGCCAGTGCCGGACAGGCCGAAGAACAGGGCGGTATTTTCGCCGTTCATGTCGGTATTGGCGGAGCAGTGCATGGAGGCCATGCCGTTGAGGGGCAGGTAATAGTTCATCATGGAGAACATGCCCTTCTTCATCTCGCCGCCGTACCAGGTGTTCAGGATGACCTGCTCGCGCTCAGTGAGGTTGAAAATGGCGGCAGTCTCAGAGTTCAGGCCCAGCTCCTTATAGTTCTCCACCTTGGCCTTAGCGGCGTTATAGGAGATAAAATCAGGCTCAAAGTTCTCCAGCTCCTCAGCGGTGGGGGCGATGAACATGTTTTTAACAAAATGGGCCTGCCAGGCTACCTCCATGATGAAGCGGATGGCCATGCGGGAGTCGTGGTTGGTACCGCAGAACACGTCCATGACATACAGCTTCTTGTTGGACAGCTGCTGGATGGCCAGACGCTTGCACTCGTCCCAGGCCTCCTTGGAGGCGGGCTTGTTGTCGTTCTTGAACTCGTCAGAGGTCCACCACACGGTATCCCTGGAAACATCGTCCATGACGATGAACTTGTCCTTGGGGGAGCGGCCAGTGTAGATGCCAGTCATGACGTTAACGGCGTCCAGCTCAGTCAACTGGCCCACGTCATAGCCCTCCAGCCCGGGCTTCATCTCTTCCTCGAATAAGGTTTCATAGGAGGGATTGTGGAGGATCTCAGTGGTGCCGGTGATGCCATATTTGCTCAGATCAATAGTTGCCATGTTTGTGACCTCTTTTCTGAAATGATCTTCCTGCACAGGGCGGCAGGGAATAGCTTAAAATCGATATAATCATACACGCTGAAAGGGATAAAGTCAATGTTATTGGTGACGACAATTTAGTTATAGGTCTTATTGCTTTTTGGAAAATAAAGGAGCTCTTGCCCAAGCTAAGGCCTGATATCCCGCTGCCTTAGGGCCTTTGACAGGGCTGCGAACTGGGGAATGGACAGCCGTTCTCCCCGGATATCAGCGGGGAGATCGCAGCTTAAGATGGCGCTTAATAGCTGTTCTTTGGAAAAATTAGAACGGAAGATGCCGCTTAACCCATTTAGCAGGGTTTTTCTCCGCTGGGAGAAGGCGGCCTTTACCACGCGGAAGAAGTGGTCCGGGTCATCCACCTCATCGGGCGGATCCTTGGGAGTGAGACGGAGGACGGAGGAGGTCACCTTGGGTGCGGGGAGGAAACAGTCCGGGGGGACATCAAAAAGCAGTTCCGTCTCGGCGTGATACTGACAATAGACGGAAAAGGCGCCGTAATCTCCACTGCCCGGAGTGGCACAGATGCGCCGAGCCACCTCCCGCTGAATCATGATAGTGATCGAGGAGAAGCAGCCCGCATCCAGAAGGGCGGTGATGGCAGGAGTGGTAATGTTATAGGGCAGGTTGGCACAGGCGATGGGCTCCAGCCCCTGGAATCGCTCCCGGACCAGGGACGGAATGTCCAGCTTCAGGATATCACCGGAGACAATCTCCACATTGTCCCTGTCCCCCAGAGTTTCTGTCAGGATAGGGAGAAGGGAGCGGTCCAACTCCACGGAAACCACCTGGTCGGCCAGCAGGGACAACTCCCGGGTGAGAGGGCCGATGCCTGGACCGATTTCCAGCACCCCTTTACCGGAGCCGGCGCCAGAAGAACAGGCGATATCCCGCGGTACCCACGGCTGGATCAAAAAATTTTGTCCCATGGATTTGGAAAAACGGAAGCCGTGCCGGGCCAGCAGGGCTTTGATCTGGTCGATGTCGCACAGATTCATGATGTGCTCCTTCCTGGATCGATATTCTGAATTCCAATAAAAATATAAAAGGAAAGAGAGCCATAGTCAAGAGGCACAGGGGCTTGGAATAGAGACGTTTTTTGATCTGGAGCTCTATCCGAGAAAAAACGAGAAAAATTTTCGAAAAGGGGTTGACGGAACGAAAAAAACTGGTATAATACAATACGCTGTCGTTGTGACTGTCGACAGCAGGGAATGTAGTAGATTTCCCTTTCAGCTATGGAGTAGTATCGAAGTGGTCATAACGAGCACGACTGGAAATCGTGTAGCCGCTAACACGGCTCGAGGGTTCGAATCCCTCCTACTCCGCCAAAATGAGTGAACCCCGCTTTTCGAAAAAAGTTCGAAAAGCGGGGTTTATTATATAAAGAAAACCACTCGCTAGGCGAGTGGTTCAAAAAAGCCTAAGGCGATAAAAAAACTCCCTTTGCTATAATAGGAGTGCGGTCTGCCAACTGCACAAACGATAGCAAAGGGAGGAAGCCCAGATGGGACTGAATGGCATCGATAGTTTATCCCATACCCGGTGGAATTGCAAATATCACATCGTATTTGCGCCAAAGTACCATAGGGAAGGTATTTTACCAAGAAAAGAAAGCAGCAATAGGAAAAATACTGCGGCAGTTATGGGAGTGGAAAGGGGTAAAGATCATAGAAGCGGAAGCGTGCCCCAACCACATTCATCTGTTCATAGAGATACCACCGAAAATGTTAGTGGCAAACTTCAAGGGCAGCCGGACGGAACAACTGCTGATGGTGTTCTGCAAGCAGACAAAGTTGCGATATAACGAGCTGACAGAGGAAGAAAAACAATGGCTGACCCGGATTGTCCAAAAATCTGAACTGGCTAAAAGCTATGTGCCGCAACGAGGAAAAGAAAATGACACAATAGAAAATTTGTGATAAAATAATATTTAATTGGTTTAGATATGGGAGACAAAAATGTTTATGAAGGTTCTTGATTTATTTGCCGGTTCTGGCGGTTTTAGTTTGGGATTCCAACTAGCAGGATATGAAATTATTGGAGCGATAGAATTAGATGAATGGGCAGCAGAAACATTTAAGTTTAATCATCCAAATGCTAAGGTTTTGATTGGAGACATCACTTCGTTTTCAGATGAATTTATACTAAATTCTTTTGAACGGCCTGATGTTATTTTAGGCGGGCCGCCGTGCCAAGGATTTTCGATCTGTACTAAAAATGCAGGTGATCCTACTGACCCACGTAATTCTCTTTTTACAGAAATGATACGTTTTGGTAAATTATTTTCTCCGAAATGTATTGTAATAGAAAATGTGCCAAATCTGCTTAAAGCAAAAACCGAAAATGGTGACAAGGTTATTGATATAATTGTATCAGAGCTAGAAATGATCGGATATCATGTTGACTATGACATTTTGGAAGCAACTTCATTTGGAGTTCCTCAAATAAGAAAAAGATTGGTGGTAGTAGCCAGCAAATCTAAGTTGAACCAACCATTTCCTTTGCCTACTCACACATGCGAAGGTCAGAATACATCTTTACTAAAAACTCCAACATTATGGGATGCAATATCTGATCTGCCTGTTATTGAGGCCAGAGAAGGCGGAGAAGAAATGGAGTATACTTTACCTGCACAAAATGATTTTCAACAGTCTTTACGAATTGGTAGTGAAAAGGTATATAACCACAAGGCAATGATGCATTCTAAACGTACAGTCGAAAGATTTTCCGCTATGGCATGGGGGCAATCAGTTGCTGATGTTCCTGTGCATTTGATGCCATACAAACGTAATGGCAATGGGGAGATTTCTGAGAAGGCATTTGATCAAAACAACAGAAGAATGTATCCTAATGCGCCATGTCATACAATACCTGCATCCTTTTATGCTAACTTTGTCCACCCGTATCGAAATAGAAATTTTACAGCGAGAGAGGGGGCGCGAATTCAAACTTTTCCAGATTGGTATATTTTTAAGGGAAAACCTACCGTAGTAAGCCAGAAGTTATTAGAAAAAGAAGGACGCATTGAGGAAAAGCATCTGTGTCAGTATAATCAAATAGGTAATGCAGTTCCACCATTTTTGGCAAAAGCTATAGCAGAAAATTTGAAAGGACAGATTTAAGATGCTCGTACATAAAGATAACCTACTTAAAAAAATTAATGACACTAAAAAATATAATGACGATGATGCAAATAGGTTTTTGCAAGAAATATTAAGCGCTTATACTGCATGGCATGAAGCAAATATGGACCTAAAGGGACCATTTTCAAAACAAAGTTATGAAGATACTAGCATTCTACAAGAGCGAGTAAAACTTTTTAACGAGTATAAGGATTTTATTGATCAACAGCAATATGCAGAAAAATTCGATTCAAGGTCTAACTTGCATTCTTCCGTTCTTGAGGAGTTTATATATTATTTATTTAAGGATTTGGTGCGGGATTTTTCCGAATCGGCTCTTTTAGGAAAATCTCACGCATTCAAAGATATATTTTTTATGCCAAAAAGTTATCAAGAGATGGTTACAAAACCATGCGCTAAAATTGAACGCAAAGATCATGATTTTGTTATAGGAGTTAAAATCAATTCGGATATGATATGTGAAGGAGGCACTACTATTGAAAGGGTTGATTTTCAAATCCCCGCTGTCGCAATAGAGTGTAAGACTTACTTAGACAAAACTATGCTAGAGGGTGCATCAACAGCAGGAGAGCAACTAAAAACGCGTAGCCCTAATGCGCTATATATCGTGGTTGCAGAATGGCTGAAACTTACTGAAAATGTAAATATTAAGAAATATAAGGTAGACCAAATTTATATTTTAAGAAAACAGAAAAACACTGATAGAGAATATAGATATTTGCCTGGGTATGTTAAGAATCCTGTATATTTAGATGTAGTACAACATCTATTTGAAACTGTAAGGAACCACTTGACATCTGACTGGGAAGGCGGCATTAAATTTGGATTAGAGAGAGGATATTTAGTGTAATACAAATCTTACGTCGCTTTTCCGGATGTACGATATATAATTGACAGATAGTAGACGAGGGACGAGAGCTTCCATATTACGCCCTGTCTGCTGATAAAACCAGTCCTGCGCTTGCAGCTTCACGCCACGTAATCACAGCCCTGTTTTCCTGCCGCTTCAAACGCCTTTGCCCTCCCCGGCGGCAACGGCATTTTCACGGCAACGCCGACAGAGCGTATAACACATTACACTTTGCAAGAAGAGTCGTGTGCCAAGGGGCAAGCCCCTTTGGAAACTCCGGACAACAAAACAGGCGGTATGCTGCCCTCGGGAGCATACCGCCGTTTGTTGTCGGCAGCCCGTTTCACGGTCTGTTTTCGCCCTTTGTAAAGTTTGGCGTATCGTATTTATGGAGTATCTGAAAGAGAAGAGCAGCACAATGCTGTATGAGCAATTCGGCGAGTTGAAATACAAGTACCGGAACCGAGAATTTTGGTGCAGAGGATGGTACTATGTGGATACAGTAGAGAAAAATGAGAGCCGAATTGCAGAGTACATGAAGAATCAGCTAAAAGAGGACGGGATGGGAGAGCAACTGAGAATCCCATGTAGCAGCCCGTTTACGGGCGGCAAGTAACAGTCCTCACGCAGATGGCAGACCGTATTACGCGTTGCACGCGTCCGCGAGGAACAGAGGGCTATGCCTGCATAGTGACAACCACCATCGAAGCTGGTGGTTATGTGCATTATGCCTAGGGTAAAAAAGACGTCATCCGCCCGCTCACGTTGCTACTCCTTGCTTTAAATGGGGACAATTTTTATTTCCTGCCCGAAAATCAGCCGGTCTGCTAACCTGTGAGAACGCTGTTTTTTCGATTGATATGGATTGAAAAACAGCGATGGTAATGGTATGATAAAACTGCTGTGAGATAAGGTCCTATCTGCCCTAAAGAGGACAGATGATATATGGGGCTTGGAGCAGCCCATTTGAAATGGAGGAGTTATTTATGAGGATTTATCAGTGCGCCGACTATTCGTCTATGAGCCGCAAGGCGGCCAGTATAATAGCCGCCCAGATCCAGCTAAAGCCGGACTGTGTCCTGGGTCTGGCCACCGGGTCCACGCCGGTCGGTGCCTATGAGCAACTGGTACGGTGGTATCAGGATGGGGAGTTGTCCTTTGCCGAGGTAAAGACGGCCAACCTGGATGAGTATTATGGCCTGGCCCCGGAGCACGACCAGAGCTACCGCTATTTTATGCAGAAAAACCTGTTCGACCATGTGGACATTAAGGCGGAGAATACCCATGTACCCAACGGGCTGGCCGGGGACCCTGAGAAAGAGGGGGCCGGATATGACCATATGATCCGGGCGCTGGGGGGGATTGACCTTCAACTGCTGGGCCTGGGCCATAATGGGCATATTGGCTTTAATGAGCCCGCGGACTGCTATCCCGTGGGGACCCACCTGGTAGACCTCGCCGCCAGTACAATCGAGGCGAATAAGCGATTTTTTGCCAGCGAAGCCGATGTGCCCCGGCAGGCCCTCACCATGGGTATCGGCACCATTATGAACGCCAGGAGCATCCTGCTGGTGGTCAATGGAGCCGCCAAGGCGGATATTGTGCGGGCTGCCTTCCAGGGGCCTGTGGTGCCTCAGGTCCCGGCCTCGGTGCTCCAACTGCATCCTAATGTAGTGCTGGTAGGGGACAGGGGAGCTTTAAGCAAGCTGGACCTGGAGAAGACAGAGCTGAAGTGAGGGACGGGATGTTTCCTTCCCTTATGACTTGTACTGTCTGCCACACCAGTGATAAGAGAGGATGCCAGCGCCTTCAACCTGATATCTAGTCTAACTGGCTCGGACCGCCCTCTGGGCGGCCCGAGCTTTTTCCAGATGAAGAAGTTGGACGAAAAAGCAGAAGCTGGTATAAAAATGTAAAAAAGGATAAAAAACCGCGATATTACTAAACAATACAGACAAAATACACAAGATTGAAGCTGGAAGTCTGGGCAATTTTGCCCTTGCGCCGCTCCTTTGAATTGGTTACAATATGGTAACAAAAGTAACAAGCGGTTGCTTTTGGTTGTCATAATTATGACAAAACCGTATCGAAAGGAGTGAAGACAATGATACGCAAGCTGTTTTCCGTGACGCTGTGCGCCTTTGCCTTGCTCCTCCTGATGGGTGCCAGCTCTGTTCCAGAGCAGACTGTGACCATCGTGGCAGAGGAGGGGAGCGTTCCCACCAATAGTGGTGTAACGCTTGAAACTGATAAGGTAAGTGATGAGGCGGTCCACGGGGCCGCCGGGGCCAGCCTGATCGAGTTGGCCGAGAATACAGATAGTAAGCTCCTGATTGACGGAGTGCCAGCGCCTAGCGACGTGGCCCGGATGCAGAAGGACGGTATCACCTATGTGTCTCTGGCTGGTATGGCTAAGGCTCTAGATGACACGGCCCAGGTCCAGTGGGATAGCGGGACCGGTGTGGCCACTGTGACTACCGCCAATTTGAATGTGACCGCCAAGGTCGGTCAACTGTATATGGTGGCCAATGGCCGTTATCTCTATCTGCCAGAGTCCGCACAGGTGGTGGAGGGCCGGCTCACGGTCCCGCTCTGGGCGGTGGCCGAGGCCTTTGACGCCAAGGTGGGCTGGGACAGTGCTACCGGGACCGTGACTGTTACACGGGGCAGTGGGGCGATCCAGTCCGGCGAAAGCTACTATGATCAGAACGATCTGTTCTGGCTCTCACGCCTGATCTATGCCGAGAGTGGCAACCAGCCTCTGGAGGGCCAGATGGCTGTGGGAAATGTGGTGCTCAACCGAGTGGCCAGTCCTATCTATCCCAACACCATCGAAGGGGTGCTGGCACAGAAAAACCAGTTTTCTACCTATCAATCCGGAAGCCTGGCCAAGCGTACCCCAAATGAATCCAGTGTCATCGCTGCCAAACTGGTGCTGGATGGCGGGGTGGTGGAGGAGACCAGAGGAGCCCTGTATTTTGATTCTAGCGTGGGTAGCTGGGCCTCTCGAAACCGCAACTGCATCGCCGTGATAGGCGGCCACAAATTTTATGACTGAGAAGACGGCCTGCGGGCCGTCTTTTTTATTTGTTCCAAGGAAATGGCGGGCACCATAGGCAGATGCTGAACAGACAAAATTGGGGCTTCCTTTTTTGTATATTCATGTATATAATATAGCTACCTTATTATGGCCACATTACGGCCTGTGGGAGGATACAAAACGATGACGAGAAGCAACGCCCGCGAAATCGCGGTACAGATGATATTTTCTCTGGGATTTGGAAATTTGAGTGCGGATGAGGTCCTCGACACCCAACTGACCCAGGAGAGATTTCAGGAGCTGGCGGAGGATATGCCCCTGTATTCCCAGTTCCCCAATGAGAAGCAGGCCCAGTACATACGGGACCTGGTCCGGGGGGTCTTTGCCCATGGTCCGGAGCTGGACGACTATATCAGCCGCTATGCCGTGGGCTGGTCCTTTTCCCGTATCCCCCGTATGGCGGCAGCTATTATGCGTACCGCTATGTATGAGGTCCTGTATATGGAGGAGATCCCCAACGCCGCTGCCATTAATGAGGCGGTGGAGATTGCCAAGAGCTATGAGTCTCAGGACGTGGTAGCCTTTATCAATGGGATCTTAGGCTCGTTTGTCCGGGCAGAGTTTGCCGACACCCCGCCAAAGCCGGAAAAAGCGGCCAGAGCGGACGACAAGGCGGAGGACTGAAATGGCGGTCCTTGCGCTGGATACCAGCAATTATACCACCTCAGTGGCTGTGTTTGACGGTCAGACTGGCTGCAACAGGAGCAAGCTGCTGGAAGTCAGACCGGGGGAGCTTGGCCTGAGGCAGAGTGACGCCCTGTTCCAACATGTGCGGGAGCTGCCTGGACTGTTTGAGCAGTTGGAGCGGCAGGGCCTGTTAGATGGGATTGCCGCGGTAGGAGCCAGCACCCGCCCTAGAGAGGCGGAGGGCTCCTATATGCCATGCTTTCTGGCTGGGAGTTCTCAGGGGAGGGGTTTAGCCCACACTCTGGGCGTCCCATTTTTTGCCCATTCCCATCAACAGGGGCATCTGGCTGCCGCCGCCTGGTCCGCCGGACGGCTGGATCTGCTGGATGGCCCTTTTCTGGCTTGGCACCTGTCGGGCGGAACTACGGAGCTGCTGCGGGTGGAGCCGCAGGGCTGCTCGGTCAAAGGGGAGATCATCGGCGGTACCACCGATATCTCTGCTGGACAACTGATCGACCGTACTGGTGTGCTGCTGGGCCTGAACTTCCCGGCAGGGAAGGCACTGGACGAATTATACAGACAAACGGATGCCGGTCCGGGCTACCGGGTGAAGCTGGACGGTCTCCACTTCTCCCTGTCCGGAATGGAAAATCAGGTGAAAAAGCTGCTGGAGCGGGGGGAGAAACCGGCCGACATCGCCCGGTTCGCGCTGAATACTGTGTGTGATGTGGTTCACCGGGCCACAGTAGCAGCCCAGGACCAGTATCCCGGACTGCCTGTCCTGTGCTCCGGCGGTGTGGCCTCCAACCGCCATTTGCGCCATGTGCTCACAGAGTTCTGTCAGGCCATCTTTGCCCAGCCCCAGTTTGCCACAGACAACGCTATGGGGACAGCGATCCTTACCTGGCGGGCTTGGAGAGAGGGGGGACAGGTATGACGGGAGAGCGTACCGTCCTGACCCCCAGCCAGGTAGGCGGATATCTGAAAAACCTTATGGACCGGGACCGGCTCCTGTCCTCGCTTCTGGTCCGGGGAGAACTGTCCAACTACAAGATGTATCCTTCGGGACACCACTACTTCACCCTGAAGGACAGTGAGGGCGCCCTGCGCTGTGTTATGTTCCGCGGCGACGCCCAGTCTCTTCGCTTCCGGCCGGAGAACGGGATGCAGGTGGTTGCCGCTGGCCGTATCACCGTATTCCCTCGGGACGGCCAGTACCAGATGTATTGTGTCCGCCTGACGCCTGATGGGGCGGGGGACCTGGCCATGGCCTTTGAACAGTTAAAGGAGCGCCTGCTGCGGGAGGGGCTGTTTGACCAGGAGCATAAGAGGCCAATCCCCAAATTTCCAAAGGTCATCGCGCTGGTGACTTCGCCAGCCGGGGCGGCGGTCCGGGATATGCTCCGAATCCTGGGTACCCGCTGGCCTATGGCCCAGGTGAAGGTACTGCCGGTCCGTGTCCAGGGCGAGGGCGCGGCCGAGGAGATCGCCGCCGCCATCCAGTGGGCCAACTGGAAGCGGGTGGCGGACCTGATTATCACGGGCCGAGGCGGCGGCTCTATGGAGGACTTGTGGGCCTTCAATGAGGAGATCGTGGCCCGGACTATCTATCAGTCGGAGATCCCGGTGATTTCTGCCGTGGGACATGAGCCGGATGTGACCATTGCCGACTTCGTGGCCGATTTGAGAGCCGCCACCCCTTCCAACGCCGCTGAATTGGCGGTACCCGATCAAAATGAGATCTATTCCACCCTGATGGGAGGGAAAGAGCGGCTGGAGGGAGGACTGCTCCACCGCCTAGCCCGATACCGGCAGCGGCTGGACCGCCTGGCTCAGAGCAGGACTATGACCGACCCCGCCTCCTATTTCCGGGACAAGCGGCTGCTGCTGGACTACCAGAGCAGCCGTCTGATTCACGGACTGGAGAGGAATGTTTCCGGACAGAGGGAGCGTGCGGCCAGGTTGGCGGCCTCTCTGGACGCAATGAGTCCTCTGAAGGTTTTGGGGCGTGGATACGCCATCGCGCAAAGAGAGGATGGCCATGTGCTGACCTCGGCGCAAGGATCCGCTCCGGGTGACAGGCTCTCCCTGCGTCTGTCGGACGGCAGCTTGGAATGCCGTGTAGAAGAAAGGATAGGTGTGCCCGATGGCAGGAAATAAGAAATTGGATTTTGAGGCTTCTATGGCTCGGCTGGAGGAGATTGTAGCCCTCCTTGAGCGGGGAGAGGCTCCGCTGGAGCAGGCGATGGCCCTCTTTGAAGAGGGAGCTAAACTGCTGCGGGAGTGTACTGCCCAGTTGGACAAGGCGGAGCAGAAGGTGAGCCTGCTGATTGCGGGTGAGGACGGACAGCCACAGGAGCGGCCTTTCGCACGGGAGGAGTAAGGGAAAATGAACTACCAGCAGCAGATGGACCGGGCCTATGCCCTAACAGAAGAATACCTTGCCTCCTGCTTCCAGGGGGAGGGGTTGGAAAAGGCCATGCGATATAGCCTCATGGCCGGAGGAAAGCGGATCCGCCCTATCCTGACCATGCTGTTCTGTCAGGCAGCCGGCGGTGAGCTGGAGGAGGGATTGGAGTTTGGTTGCGGGGTAGAGATGCTCCATACCTATTCCCTCATCCACGATGACCTGCCCTGTATGGACAACGATGACCTGCGGCGGGGGAAGCCCACCTGCCATAAGGTATTTGGCGAGTGTGTAGCCACCTTGGCCGGGGATGCCCTTCAGGCGGCTGCCTTCCGTACTGTGCTGTTTGCGAAGGGGCCCTGGTCAGGTGAGGGAGCGGCAGCTCCTGCCCTGGCCGCCGGTGTGCTGGCCGAGGCGGCAGGCGTGCAGGGGATGTGCGGCGGCCAGTACTGGGATACCATTGGGGATGGACAGCCCCACAGTTTGGAGGACTTGACGGCCATCCATGACAAAAAGACCGGCGCCCTGCTGCGGGCCGCCTGTGTCATGGGGGTTCTGGCCTGCTCCGGCCATAGAGAGGTAGATGACAGCTGTATTGACGCGGCCAGGGAGTATGCCACCCATCTGGGGCTGGCCTTCCAGATCCGGGACGATGTGCTGGATGCCACCTCCACCACAGAGGAGCTGGGTAAGCCGGTGGGATCGGACAGCGCCAACGGCAAGACCACCTATGTGACACTGCTGGGGGTGGAGGGCTGCCGGGAGCAGGTGGTAGAGCATACCCGCTTGGCGAAAGAGGCTTTGGAGCGGGGCGGATGGCGCGGCAGCATCGGCTGTCTGTGCTGGTTGGCGGATCATCTGGCCCAGAGAAGCAACTAAGGGCGATTTAAGAGCAGGGGGGACAGGCATGGAGCATTATCAGGGCTTCCTCACTGGGAATTTGATGTTGGATCTGGCCATTACAGCTTGGTTCGCTGCCCAGATGATCAAGGTGTTGACCGATCTGGCTATCCGGCGTAAATCCAGCCTGAGCGCGCTTATTAGCAGCGGTGGGATGCCAAGCTCCCATTCGGCCTTTGTGTGCGCGCTGGCGGTGTCTATGGGCATCGCCTACGGCTGGCATAGTCCATTGTTCGCTCTGGCCGCTGGCCTGGCGGCAGTGGTGATGTATGACGCTTTCAATGTGCGCTGGTCCACTGGCGAGCAGGCCAAGGCACTCAACCAGCTGCTCGGCAGCCTGGAGGACCTCCCTCCTGACCTGAAGGGCCGCCGGCTGAAGGAGGCACTGGGGCACACGCCGTTCCAGGTGTTGATGGGTGCCCTGCTGGGTATCTCGGTGGGGCTTCTGACCCTGCTTTGGAAATAAGCGCCGCCCCGGTCTACAAGATCCGGGACGCGGGAGCGAAGGAGTCGCATAGGATTGAACAGAGAACAAAACGGTCCGCACAGACCGCTGTTGGCGGATTTGACAGACAGGGAGGGAGAGGCCCTCTGTGCTCAACTGCGCCAGGAATTGGTGGAGGAGGTATCCAAGACAGGAGGGCATCTGGCCTCCAACCTGGGTGCGGTGGAGCTGACAGTGGCCATCCATCGGGTATTTGATACCGCCCGGGACCGGCTGGTATTCGACGTGGGGCACCAGTGCTATCCTCACAAGATGATTACCGGCCGGAGGGAGGCGATGTCCACTCTGCGCCAGTACGGCGGTATTGCTGGCTTTCCAAAGCCGGGGGAGAGCGGCCACGACGCCTTTATCGCCGGCCATGCCTCCAACTCGGTGGCGGTGGCGCTGGGTATGGCTCGGGCCAGAACAGCGATGAAGGAGGACTATAAGGTACTGGCTCTGATTGGTGACGGGGCCCTGACAGGCGGATTGGCCTACGAGGGGCTGTCCAACGCTGGGGAGTGCGGCCAGCAGCTGCTGGTCATCCTCAACGACAATGGGATGTCCATTACCGCCAACGTAGGCGGGGTGGCGGAGCATCTGGCTCAACAGCGGTTAAAGCCCCAGTACCTGACCTTTAAGAAACACTACCGCCGCATCATGGGGAAGACCTGGGTGGGGCAGCGGATATACCAATTTACCCACCGGGTCAAGAAGGCGCTGAAGCAGAGCCTTCTGCCGTGCAGTATGTTTGAGAATATGGGATTTACCTATCTTGGTCCGGTAGACGGGCATGACCTGCCAAAGCTGACCAGGATTCTTCAATATGCCAGGGAACTGAATGAGCCGGTCCTGCTCCATGTGAGGACCGTCAAGGGAAAGGGGTATCTGCCCGCTGAGGAGAATCCGGACGCCTTCCATGGAGTTGGGCCCTTTGATCCCATGACCGGCCTGATGAAAAAGGTGGGCGGCGACAATTTCTCTGCTGTGTTCGGCAGAAAACTCACTCAAATGGGACGGGAGCACCCGGAGATATGCGGCCTGACAGCCGCTATGATGGGGGGCACCGGCCTGGAGGAATTTGCCAGGGCCTTCCCGGACCGGTTCTTTGACGTTGGGATCGCCGAAGGCTGCGCCGTTTCCATGGCAGCCGGAATGGCCAAGGAGGGTGCGATACCCGTGTTTGGAGTGTACTCCACCTTTCTCCAGCGGTCCTACGATATGCTGATCCACGATGTGGCCATTGACCACCTCCATGTGGTGCTGGGCGTGGATCGGGCCGGACTGGTGGGAGAGGACGGGGAGACCCACCATGGCGTCTTTGATGTGGCCTATCTGGATAGCGTCCCGGGGATGACAGTCTTTGCGCCCTCCAGCTTCCAGGAGCTGGAGGAGATGCTGGAGCGGGCCGTGCTGGAAATCAAGGGGCCGGTAGCTGTCCGTTATCCACGTGGCGGCGAGGGGATGTATACGGGCAGTTCAGGCAGCGGGCCTGCTGTACTGCTAAGGGAGGGGAGAGATCTTACCCTGGCGGGCTACGGCATCCAGATCAACGATCTGCTGGAGGCGGCTGACCTTCTGTCCAAAGAGGGGATCGAGGCCCAGGTGGTCAAGCTGAACCAGATTACCCCTCTCCCGACTGAGCTTGTAGCCGACTGCGTCCGTCAGACTGGGGCTCTGCTGGTAGCCGAGGACTGCGTGGCCAGTGGCAGCGTGGGACAGCGTTTGGCCGCGGCGCTGGAGGAGAAGCAGATCCCGGCCAGGATATATCGGATCGACTGCGGACAGGAATTTGTGCCCCACGGGGCAGTCCGGCTGCTGAAGCGGGATCTGAATTTGGACGGGCCTGGAATCGCCCGACGGGCCATGGAGGTGCTGGGCTGTGTCAAATAAAAAGCGACTGGATGTAGCCATGACAGAGCAGGGGTTAGCGGAGAGCCGTCAGAAGGCCCAGGCGGTCATCATGGCCGGACAGGTCTATGTAGATGGACAGAAGGTGGACAAGGCTGGAGCGCCTGTGGGTGAGAGTGCCCGCATCGAGGTCCGGGGCAAGACGATGCCCTATGTGAGCCGGGGCGGTCTGAAGCTGGAAAAGGCCATGGCCTGCTGGCCGATTTGTCTGGAGGGGGCAGCCTGTGCCGATATCGGCGCTTCCACAGGAGGATTTACCGATTGTATGCTCCAAAACGGGGCGGCTAAGGTATTCGCGGTGGATGTGGGCTATAACCAGCTGGACTGGCGGCTCAGGACTCATCCAAAGGTCGTCTGTATGGAGCGCACCAATGCCCGATACCTGACAGCGGAGCAGATCCCTCAGCCTTTGGATTTTTTCTCAGTCGATGTGTCTTTTATTTCCCTGAATCTGATCCTGCCCGCTCTACGGCCCCTGATGGCTCCAGGCGGAGAGGGCGTCTGCCTGGTGAAGCCCCAGTTTGAGGCGGGGAAGGACAAGGTGGGGAAGAAAGGCGTGGTTCGGGACCCGGAGGTCCATCTGGAGGTATTGAGCCAGTTTTTGATTCACGCCGAAAATGCGGATTTTACTGTAAAGGATATTACCTTCTCACCGATAAAGGGTCCGGAGGGAAACATCGAGTACCTGGGTCATCTGCGTGCCGGGGCCGGCGTGCCCTATGGGGGGGACCTGTGGGAGCTGGTCCAGCGATCTCACAACGTGTGGAAGGAGGGGCGGGAATGAAAGTTATCCTCAGCTCAAATCCATACCGGGACCGGGGTCTGAAGGCCGCGCTGGAGGCACAGCGCATTTTGGAACGATCTGGTGCCCAGACGGCGCTCTGCCTGCCCTTCGTCCCGAAGAAGGGGGACCGGGTCGATGTGCCGCGCCAGTTGACACTGTCCTCTCTGGAGCGGGAGCTGCCCAGTGCGGATCTTCTGATCTGCTTCGGAGGAGACGGTACCATCCTCCATGCGGCCAGGGACGCCACGCTTCACGATGTGCCGATTCTGGGGGTCAATATGGGCAGCGTGGGCTTTATGGCGGAACTGGAGCGGTCCGAGCTCCCTCTGTTGGCTCCGCTGGCCCAGGGAAACTTTTCTATCGAGGAGCGGATGATGCTGGATGTCCAGGTAGTGCGGGGGGGAAAAATTATCAGCCAGGACTTGGCGCTGAACGACGCTGTGGTGTTCAAGGGCTCCATGGCGCGGGTGGCGGAGGTGGAGGTGTGGGCCGACCAGGTCCAGGTGAGCAGCATCATGGGGGACGGCGTCATCGTGGCCACCCCAACGGGGTCTACGGCTTACTCCATGTCCGCCGGAGGCCCCATTGTAGAACCTACCTCTCGAAGCATCATCATCACTCCGGTGTGTGCCCACCAACTGGCTGCCCGTGCGATGGTACTCTCTCCGGAACGGACGGTGAGCGTTACCCTGCCCCGGGGAACCCGCAAGCATTTGTACCTGTCAGTAGATGGAGGCAAAGCAATCCGACTATCAGGCAGCGACAGAGTGGAAGTCCGGCGGTCTACCCACTGCACCAAGCTGGTCCAACTGGCTGGCCGGAGCTTTTATCAGGTCATTAACCAGAAGCTGGGAGGATTCACAAAGTGAAAAATTTGCGTCAGGCTGAAATATTAAATATCGTACAGTCGGTGGATATAGAGACACAGGAGCAGATGCTGGAGGAGCTGAAGGCCCGAGGCATCTCGGCCACCCAGGCCACGATCTCCAGGGACATCAAGGAACTTCGGTTGGTCAAGGTTTTGACCGGAAAAGGTGCGTACCGCTACGCCCCTAGCGAGCGGAAGGGCGCTGTTACTTCTGACACCAGGCTGCGCAATATTTTCAAAGAAGGGGTCATCTCGGTGGATGTGGCCCAGAATATCGTAGTGGTCAAGACGATGCCGGGACTGGCTTCAGCTGCCTGTTCCGCTCTGGACAATATGGAGATTCCTGGAATCGTCGGCAGTCTGGCAGGGGATGACACAGGCATTTTGATCATGCGCGACAGTGCTGCCGCCCAGTCCTTTAACAGCGAGGTTCACAAGCTGCTGAAGTAATTTGATTTGTGGACAGAAAGGGGGTATACCATGCTTTCTCTGCTCCATATTGAGAATATCGCTATCATTGAGTCGGCGGATATCCGATTTGATGGCGGCTTCAATGTGCTTACCGGCGAGACCGGCGCGGGAAAATCCATCGTCATCGACGCAATTGGCGCTGTTCTGGGAGAGCGGACCAGCCGCGAACTCATCCGCACCGGGGCCAGGTCGGCGCTGGTCACAGCCGTTTTTACTGGGCTCCCCAAGCTCAGATGGCTGGAGGATAACGGCTTTCCACCACAGGGGGAGGAACTGCTGCTCCAACGGGAGATCCAGGGGGACGGCCGGAATGTATGCCGGGTAGACGGACGGCCTTTGACCGTAGCCCAGCTCCGGGAGCTGGGGCGGCAGCTGCTGAATATTCATGGGCAGCACGACGGGCAGCAGCTTCTGGACCCGGAGAGCCACCTGGACTATTTGGACTGCTTCGGCAGGACCGGGGACCTTTTGGAAGACTATCAGAGCAGCTATCAGGCCATGAGTGAGAAAAGGCGGCAGATCGCTTCGCTGGAGATGGACGAGGCGGAGCGGAGCCGGAGGGTGGACACGCTGACCTATCAGATTCAGGAGCTGGAGCGGGCCGGGCTGAAGCCGGGTGAGGATGAGGAGCTGGACGCCCGAAAGACCTTGATGCGCAGTGCCGGCAAGCTGATGGATGCGCTCCAGGCGGCAGAATATGCGCTGGGGGGCGATGAGGATAGCCAAGGGGCCTGTGCCCTAATTGCTGACGCCGAGGGGGAGCTGCGGGGCGTGGCCCGTCTCAGCCCACAGATTGGGGCATTGGCGGACCAGGTGTCCACCCTGCGGGCCGCGGCGGAGGACGCCTTGGAGAGCCTGCGGGACCAGGGCAGGGAGCTTGACTTTTCTCCGGAGGAGCTGGACCGACTGGAGAGTCGGCTGGACATCCTTTACCGGCTGAAAAAGAAATATGGCTCCACAGTGGCTGATATGTTGGACTATTTGGAGCGGAGCCGCCAGGAGCTGGACCAGATCCAAGATGCGGACGACACCATTGCACGACTCCAGAAGGAGCTGTCCCAGGTCCGGGCACAGGCCAGGGAGAAGGGAGAGCGCCTGTCCCATGCCAGAAAAGAGGCGGCCCTGTCCCTGCAGCAGCGGGTGCAGGAGGAGCTGCGCCAGCTGGATATGCCGAAAGTGCAGTTCCAGGCTCAATTTCTGGGGCAGCAGGAGGAGGACGGGATGGGACCCACAGGGCTGGACCAGGTTCAGTTCCTGATGTCCGCCAACGCGGGAGAGGCGCTGAAGCCGATTCAGAAGGTGGCCTCTGGTGGTGAACTGGCCCGTATCATGCTGGCACTGAAAAACGTGTTGGCGGAGGATGACGGAGTGGGCAGTCTGGTCTTTGACGAGGTGGACACCGGAGTTTCCGGGCGGGCGGCCCAAAAGGTAGCGGAAAAGATGGCCCAGGTAGCCAGACGAAAGCAGGTGCTGTGCGTCACCCACTTGCCCCAGATTGCGGCAATGGCAGACACCCATTTCTCTGTCCAGAAGGGTGAGCGGGATGGCCGGACGTATACCCATGTGGAACGATTGGACCGGGCGGGAAGAGGAGAGGAGCTGGCCCGTCTGATCGGGGGATCTTCGGTGACAGACCTGCTGCGCCAGAGTGCGGAGCAACTGCTTACTGAGGGAGAAAAGTACCGGAATGTCCTCCGAGAAGCCCTGTAAAGGAGCGCGGGATTTGAAGTGGACTCCCACAAGTTTTAGCAGGTAAATAGGAGGATATTATAGATATGAGTGAGAGAAAAGTCGCAGTTGAGCCCGCGGACCTGGCGCGGCAGTGGCCTCTGCCCGCAAAGGAGCAGGTCCACCAGGAGCTAAAGAGGGCCTTAGAAGGATGCCGGCGGAAGATGGTGGTGCTGGACGACGATCCCACCGGTGTCCAGACGGTTCACGGCCTGTATGTCTATACAGACTGGGAGCGGGAAACACTGCTCCAGGGCCTGCGGTCGGAACAGCCCATGTTCTTTGTTCTGACCAACTCCAGGGGCTTTACCGCGGAAGAAACAGAGCGCGCCCACCAGGAGATCGGGAAGAATCTGGCCTGGGCGGCCAGAGAGGCAGGGCAGCCCTTTGTCCTAATCAGCCGGGGAGACTCCACGCTGCGGGGCCATTATCCCTTGGAAACGGAGACATTGCGGCAGACCCTGGAGAGAGAGCTGGAGACCTGTTATGACGGCGAGATCATCATGCCCTATTTCCAGGAAGGGGGCCGGCTCACCATTGGAGATGTCCACTATGTGAAGATGGGAGAACAGCTGGTGCCCGCCGGCATGACGGAATTTGCCAAGGATACCACCTTTGCCTACACCTCCTCCGACCTGAAAGACTGGTGCCAGGAGAGAACCGGGGGCAGATACCGGGCGGAGGAGATGGTATCCATCTCCCTGGAGGAGCTCCGGGCCCTGGATTATCCGGGTATCACCAGGAAGCTGATGGGCGTGTCCGGGTTTCAGAAGGTGGTGGTCAACGCCGCGGATGACCTGGACGTAGAGGTTTTTGTCACCGCTCTGATGGCGGCCTTGAATCAGGGAAAGCAGTTCCTTTACCGCTGTGCCGCCGGACTGGTCCGGGTAATGGGCGGTGTAGAACATCGTCCACTCCTGGGCCGGGCGGAGCTGCGTGACCGGGATAACCCGAATGGAGGACTGGTGGTGGTGGGCTCCCATGTGAAAAAGACGAGCCAGCAGCTGGAATGCCTTCTGGATGGTGTGGATGGCCTGGAGGAGATCTGTTTCCAGGCGGAGAGTGCCCTCCGGCCAGGTGGTCTGGAGGAGGAGCGGGCGAGAGTGTCGGCCAGGGCCCAGCAGGTGATACGGGCAGGACGGACCGCTGTAGTCTATACCAGCCGCCAGGTCCTCCGGGTCAGTCAAGAGAGCGCCGACGCCAATTTGGAGCTGAGTGTGCGTATCTCGCGGGCCCTTACTGGGGTAGTGTCCGATTTGAGAGAAAGGCCGTCCTTTATCGTGGCCAAGGGGGGCATCACCTCCAGCGATGTGGGTATCCAGGCACTGGGCGTCAAAAAGGCGTTGGTGCTGGGGCAGGCCGCCCCTGGAGTTCCGGTTTGGAAGACTGGAGAGGAGAGCAGATTCCCCGGTATGTCCTATATTATTTTCCCAGGAAATGTAGGAGAGGTGACAACACTGCGGGATATCGTCCACGAACTGGTCTAAAAGATGCAGGTGCCCAGTCGGGCCGCTGAAATAGGCGGCCCGATTTCTTTTTGAATTAAAAAAGGAATTTATGGGGACAAGACATATTTTCTCTTCCGTTTTTGAAACATATCTGTTATACTATTTAAGACAGCCCGCAGGGAGAGTGTGGGTGCTGGCTCTTTGGAAAACGAACTGGGGATGAGAGGGAGAGAAGACCGTTTGGTATTTGTGCTGCTGTTCCTGTTTTGGCTGCTGCTGAACGGAAAGGTGACCGTTGAGATCATATTGGTTGGCGCGGCAGTTTCTGCGGCGCTGACTTGTTTTGCCCATCGGGTGCTCCATATTTCGCCTCAGGGAGAACTGCGCGTTCTGCGCAGACTCCCTGAGGTATTTTGTTATCTGATGTGGCTGATGGGCCAGATTTTGCTGTCCAACATCCAGGTCATCGGCCGTATCCTGACCCCTGGGAAGAAACAAGCTCCGGCAAAATTGATCTGGTTTCAGCCTGGGACAAAGGGTGACCTGGCCAAGTTGGCCCTGGCGAATTCTATCACCTTAACGCCCGGGACAGTGACGGTGTCCATGGGGCCGGATATGCTGTGTGTCTACGCCCTGGACCCTGAGTTTGGAGCAGGACTAAAGGAATCTGCCTTTGCGGAGAAACTGAAAAAGCTGGAGGAGGAGCGCCATGGCTGAGTGTACGCCGATGCTGCGGGCAGTTCTGACTGCTGTACTGTGCCTGCTGGCGCTGGGTATTCTGCTATGCCTGATCCGGGCTATCCGCGGGCCCAGGTATACGGACCGGGTGATAGCCCTCAATGAGATATGCACGTTGGTCATCTTTGTGATCTGTATTTTGTCCTATCTGCTGGGAAAGGCATACTTGGTGGATGTGGCTATCCTCTACGGACTACTTAATCTGCTGGCGGTGGCTGTTTTAAGCCGCGTTACCGTGGAACGCCACCGAAACCGGAAGGAGGGAAAGAAATGACTATCCGTACCATAGCTGCCCTGGGGCTGATTCTTCTGGGAACCCTGGTGATAGCCATCTCCATTCTGGGGCTGTTCCGCTTCCGGGATGCCTTGGAGCGTATCCACGCGGGAGCGGTGACCGACACCCTGGGTGTGCTGCTAATCCTGGGGGGACTGATCCTTCTGTGTGGCTGGAACGGGCATGGGATTAAGCTGGCTGCAACGCTGGTGGTCCTCTGGGCCACCAATCCCATTTCTTCCCACCTGATTGCCAGAATGGAACTGATTACCGGCCGGGATATCGAACCAGATCAGCTGACCGGAGAGGGGGAGCGGGAATTGTGATCGTACTGGAGATCATTCTGCTGCTGTTCTTGGTGTTCTGCGCCGTGGCCGCAGTGATGACCAAGAGACTTATGGCCTCGGTCATCATCTTTATGTCCTATTCCTCGGTCATGGCCATCCTGTGGTTTCTGCTGGAATCCCCCGACCTGGCCATTACAGAGGCCGCTGTGGGGGCGGGTGTCACAAGTCTGCTGTTCTTCCTGGCCCTGAGAAGGGTGAATGCCCTGAAAGGGGTGGACAAGGATGAGGAGTGACCATACTGAAGAAAGCCGCTTTGAGCGGTTTCTCCACTGGGCAGAGGGGGAAGAAGCGGATCAGGGGTCGGAGGAGGCCGAGGACCCGGAGCGGGCAGAGTTCGTGGAGTATCTAGAATATATTGACTCCCACGAGCCCATGGATTTCGGTGCCTACCGGCTGATGCGGATGCGGGAGCGAGCGGCAAAAGGGATTCCTCAGCCTGCGGTACCAGGCCATCATGCCGTCGTGGAACAGAGAGCGGTCAGAGCGGGTGGTCGAAAGAGGGGGTACCGGCCAGGCACACTGAAAAAGTTGGTGCGTGTCTACCGTATTCTGTCCGTATGTGTGACCATGGTGCTGATGCTTACCCTGTTGCTGGTAGCTCTTTCCATGCCGCGGTTTGGGGACCCGGAAGCCCCGGCGATCAACGAGGTATCTCAGCGATATCTGGAAAAAGGCGTGGAAGAAACAGGCGCGGTCAATGCCGTAGCCGGAATGATACTGGATTACCGGGCATTTGACACTTTTGGTGAGTCTACGGTCCTCTTTGCGGCTGCTATGAGTGTGGTCCTGCTGCTGCGTAAGACTGGGAAGGAGGACGGCCAGACTGCGCCTTGTGATTCGGTACTGGCTCAGATGGGGCGGCTCATCCTGCCGGCGGTGATGATGTTTGGCGTCTATGTGGTCCTCAATGGCCACCTAAGTCCCGGCGGAGGCTTTTCCGGAGGGACTGTGCTTGGGTGCGGATTGATCCTCTGCTCCATGATCCTGGGGAGTGAAGAGATGGAACGCCTGCTCCCGCCCAGACGCATCACGGCGGTGACGGTTACCTGCCTGTTAGCCTATGGCCTGATGAAAGGATATTCCTTCTTTACCGGGGCCAATCACTTGGGGTGGGAGGTGCCCAAGGGGACGCCGGGCGCCATTTTCAGCGCCGGATTCATCCTGCCCCTGAATATCTGTGTAGGCATCATCGTGGCCTGTACGATGTACACCTTTTTTACCCTGTTTTCACAAAAGGAGGGGTAAGCCTTGGCGGAATTGATTTTACAGCAGCGGTTTTACATAGCGGCGATCCTCTTATTTGCCATAGGGATCACCACGCTATTTCTCCATCCCAATTTAATCAAAAAGATTATCGGACTCAATCTTATGGATACCTCAGTATTCCTTTTCTTGGCGGCCATGGGCTATGTGGAGGGAGGAAGCGCCCCCATTTTGGAGGAGGGGATGGAGCGGGCTGTACGGATCAATCCGGTACCGGGAGGGTTGGTGCTGACTGGTATCGTGGTGGCGGTGAGTACGACGGCACTGTTTCTGGCCCTGACCTGTCGGCTGTACAAGAGGTATCACAGCCTGAATCTGGATGTCATTCTGATGCGTTCCAAAGAAGAACATCATAATTAGGGAGATATAAATCAGAGACAGAATGGAGGTGAAGCTTTTGCCCTTTACATATAACGTTCCTTTCTTCAGCATTTTTCTAGCCCTGCTCAGTGCGGTGTCAGTTCCGTTCCTGAAAAATGGAGAGCAGGCACTTCGGATGATCCGGGTGGTCCAGGCCGTGGTGGCAGCCCTGTCGGCGGCTCTGCTGGCCCACCTGTGGAGTGGGGACAGCTTCACCTTTATGATGGGACATTTTCCGGCCCCTTGGGGAAACGAACTGCGGGCTGGTCCTCTGGAGGCATTGCTGGCCCTGGCCTTCAGCTTGGTGATGTTTCTCTCTCTTACTGGTGGCGCAGAGGACATCCGCCGGGACATTCGGGAGGAGCGCCAGGGGCAGTATTGCCTGTTGATGCAACTTCTCTATGCGGCTCTGCTGGCCATGGTTTATACCAATGACCTCTTCACCGCCTATGTCTTTGTGGAGATCGCAGCGGTCACCGCCTGTATCGCTGTGGTAGCGAAGGAGAGCGGCCGCTCTGTGGTGGCGGCCATCCGGTATCTGGTGTTCAGCTGCCTGGGTTCCGGCTTGATCCTGCTGGGCATTTCCATGCTGTATAGCGTCACCGGACATCTGCTGATGGAGGACTTGGGGCGGGCGGTAGCACAGTTGGCCCAAACCGGCAGATATGCGATTCCACTGACAGCTTCGGCACTGCTGATGACTCTGGGGCTGGCGATTAAAAGTGCTCAGTTTCCCTTTCACGCCTGGCTGCCCGACGCGCACGCCAGTGCGACGACCGCCTCCAGCGCCATTTTGTCTGGACTGGTGCTGAAGGGTTACATTGTATTGATTATAAAGCTGATCCTGCGAGTGTTTGGCAGCAGTGTACTGATTGAAATGTACCTCCATGACCTGCTTTTCCTTTTGGGCGTAGCTGGTATGCTGTTCGCTTCTGTGGCTGCTTTGCGGCAGGAGGAGGGAAAGAGAATGATCGCCTACTCCTCCTCGGCCCAGATATCCTATATCTTTCTTGCCCTGGGGCTGGGCAGCCGGGCGGGGACCGCCGCGGCCTGCTTCCAACTGCTGACCCACGCCTTTACAAAGCCCATGATATTTGTGGGTGCCGGGGCCCTGATACGGGCCGGGGAGGGAGGACATTACTGGAGTGACCTGCGGGGTATGGCCTGGCGGGCTCCAGTGGCCGGCATCGGGTTTACCGTGGGCGGCCTGTCTCTGTGCGGCCTACCGCTGCTGGCCGGCTTCTCATCCAAATATAGTCTGGCTGTGGCGGCACTGGCGGGAGAGTGGCAGACGATGCCGACTCTGTTCAGCCTGGCTGTCAGCTCCGTCCTCAACGCCATGTATTATATCCCTGCTATTTTGGTCATCTGGGGCAGGAGGGACGGGGAAAGAGGTACTTTCCTGTCCGCAAAAGAGGCATCGGCCCACCGCTGGGCTACCCTCTGCTTCGTGGCGTTCAACCTGGTGCTGGGCGTGGGGGTAGGACCGATCCTTGCTCTGATCCATACAGGACTCGCGCTGTTTTGATTGACCATTTGAAGAGAAAGAAGGTGACAGGATGGAAATGCTGTATGGAAACTGGCTGGTGCTGCCTGTGCTGTTTCCCATATTCGGCGGCCTGATGGCGGCCCGCATCCATACCCTTGGGGCGCGACGTACCGTCGTTTCCACCATCCTGATCCTTCAGATCCTTCTGGTCTTGCCTGCGGCCATTTATGATACACCACCCTATACCATGCTGCATTTAGCCCCAGGGCTCCGCATCGTCCTGCAGGGGGACGCTCTGGGGCGTTTTTTTGCCGCCTTGATCTGTATCATCTGGTTCGCAGTGGCCTTTTTCGCCTATGAGTATATGAATCATGAGGGCCACCGGGAGCGGTTTTTTGGATTTTACCTCATGACACTGGGCGCTCTGATGGGCATTTGCTTTGCGGGCAACTTAGTCACGCTCTACCTGTTTTATGAGCTGATGACGTTGTGTTCCGTCCCTCTGGTCCTGCACATCGGCACCAAGAAGGCATTTGAGGCCGCCTATCGCTACTTGGCCTTTTCTGTGGCCGGGGCAGGGCTTGGGCTGCTGGGACTTTTCGTGCTCCAGGGTTACTGTACCACAGACCTGTTTACACCAGGCGGCGTGTTGAACAGCTCCTTAGCCACTGGGGACCGCCAGTGGCTCCTGTGCGTATTCCTGGTCATGGCAGTGGGGTTTGGCTGTAAGGCGGGAATGTTCCCGCTCCACGCATGGCTGCCCATCGCCCACCCGGTAGCACCTGCCCCCGCCTCCGCGGTCCTGTCCGGCCTTATCACTAAGATGGGCATCTTTGCCATAATCCGGGTGGTTTACTATCTATATGGATGGGATTTTCTCAGCGGAACTTGGGTGCAGAGAACGGTGCTGATTCTGTCTCTGGTCACGGTGCTCATGGGCTCCACCCTGGCCCTGCGGGAGGACACACTGAAAAAAAGGCTGGCCTACTCAACGGTCAGCCAAGTGTCCTATGTGATTTTCGGCCTGATGCTGCTGACCCCTGCCGCATTGGAAGGCGCGCTCTTCCAGGTGGTGTTCCACGCCATTGGAAAGAATGCCCTGTTCATGGCCACAGGCGCCATCATCTATAAAACACACCTGACCCAGGTTTCTCAGATGCGCGGTGTGGGCACGGTGTATGGCATCACTATGTGGTGCTTTGCGCTGGCCTCTCTCTCCCTGATCGGGATTCCGCCCACAGGGGGCTTCGTGGCCAAGTGGATGCTGGCCCGTGGGGCGCTGGAGGCCGGGCTGGGGCCGGTGTCCTATGTGGGCATCGGGGTTCTGATGCTCTCCGCTCTGCTTACCGCCTGCTATCTGCTTCCCATCATTACCTCGGCCTTTTTCCCCGGCAAGGGCTTTGACCGGAGCCAGATCGTCAAACAGCAGGATACCTGGCTCATGTGGATCACCCTCTGCTTCCTCACCGCGTCCGTGGTGATTTTAGGGATGTATCCCGGCCTTCTCTCTCCCGCGGTGGAGGATATCCTGGCTCCGCTTTTTGGTTGAGCCTTCAGACCTTGTGAGGAAAGGGGGTGTTTCCTTATGTGGATCATGCTAGCAGTGTTGTTTCCTATCCTGAGCGGCGGGATGCTGCCCATTTGGAAGCCAAGGGGCCGGCGGGGACGGCAGCACTATGTGTTGTTCGTATCCTGCATGACCGCCGTCCTGTCCCTGACTGCCATCTCGGAGATGAAGGGGGCGGAGGCCGTGGTCCTGGTCCATCTGGGGGAGCGGCTGTCTGTTGCGTTCCAGGTGGACGGACTGGGCTGTGTCTTTGGCACAATGGTGTCTCTTCTGTGGCCGCTGGCTTGCCTGTATGCCCTGGAATATATGAGCAGGGAGGGGGGAGAGGACCGTTTTTTTTCCTTCTATCTGGCTGCCTTTGGAGTGACGTTGGGCGTCGCCTTCTCGGCAAATATCCTGACCATGTATTTCTTTTATGAGCTGCTCACCCTGGTTACCCTTCCCCTGGTCATGCACGGTATGGACGGCAAGGCGCGGTACGCCGGACGAGTCTATCTGGTGTATTCCATGAGCGGTGCCGCCCTGGGCTTTATCGCCATGGTCTTTCTCCTCCAATACGGCAGCGGGATGTTCCGCCTGGGAGGCACTCTAATCTCAGAGGGGACCAGCCTCGACACCCTGCTGGTGGCCTATGTGCTGGGCTTTTTTGGATTTGGGGTGAAGGCGGCGGTATTCCCAGGACACAAGTGGCTCCTGCGGGCCTCAGTGGCCCCCACACCGGTGACCGCCCTCCTCCATGCGGTAGCTGTGGTCAAGGCGGGGGTGTTCGCGGTAGTCCGGCTGACCTGGTATGGCTTTGGCCCGGATATCCTGCGGGGTACATGGGCGCAGGACCTGGTGCTGGCGGCGATTCTCTTTACCATCGTCTTCGGCTCGTCCAAGGCGCTCCAGACCAAACATTTGAAGCGGAGGTTGGCCTGGTCCACCATCAGCAACCTGTCCTATGTGCTGCTGGGCGTGATGACCCTGTCTACGGCTGGCTTGGTAGCCGGCATGACCCATATGGTGTTTCATGCGGTTCTAAAGATCACGCTCTTTTTTGGGGTGGGTGCGGTCCACTATAAGATGCACCGGGACTTCGTCCCGGATATTGAAGGGTGTGGCCCGCTGATGCCGGTGGTTTTCAGCACTTTTACCGTCACAGCGCTGGGGCTGATGGGAGTGCCTCCACTGGCCGGCTTTACAAGCAAATGGCTGCTGGCAACTTCCAGTGTGGCTCTGGGTACCCCGCTGGGATATTTGGGTGGCGCCGCCCTTATCGCCTCGGCGATCCTGACCGCCCTGTACCTGATGCAGATCGTCATGCTGGCCTTTTTCCCCAGACAGCACCGAGCTATCTCGGTGCGTATTCCAAGGCAGGCCAGGCGGGACCCTGGCGTGAGGATGACCATTCCCTTGGTCGTACTGGCTCTTGCCTCGGTCATTCTTGGGCTGATGGCCCAGGAGGTATATCTGGGCATCAGCCGGCTGCTGTTCTTATGACCGAGCATAGATAGGGGCATGCATTATTTTGGAGAGGGGGAGAGGAACCTGTGGGACGGATTCTGCTGCTGCTGGTCGCAATGCCTATTGTGTGCGGGCCGGTCAGCTATCTGGTCGGTCGAGTCTGGAAAAAGGCGAGGGATATCTTTGTCCAGTCTGCCGCCGCGCTGGAGCTTCTGCTGGTGCTGTCAATGGCCATGGGAGAGGACACCGCGGTCCGGTTGGACGGCTTTTGTGGGCTCGGCATCTCCTTTGCTTCCGGTGGGTTCCACTCGCTTATGGCCATGCTGACTGCTACGGGGTGGTTGGCGGCGACCATCCTGTCTGATGAGTATTTTGCCCACATCAAAAGGCGGAACCGCTACTATCTGTTTTGGCTGGTCACATTAGGGGCTGCCATGGGCGTATTTTTATCTGCTGACTTGTACACTACCTTCCTATTTTTTGAGGTCATGTCCTTTACCTCTTATGTGTCGGTGGTCCAGACAGAGGAGGAGGAGGCCCTGCGAGCCGGAGGCACCTATTTAGCGGTAGCTGTCATCGGCGGTCTGGTTACCTTGTCAGGGTTATTTCTCCTGCACTTCCAACTGGGTACCCTTCAAATTGACCAGCTGGCACAGGCGGCGGCACAGGCTTCTGACCGTACCCTGCTCTGGGTGGGCGGCCTGCTGACCCTAGTGGGCTTTGGCACCAAGGCGGGGGCGTTTCCGCTTCACATCTGGCTGCCCACCGCCCATCCGGCTGCACCTGCCCCCGCCTCGGCGGTCCTGTCCGGTGTTATCACAAAGACAGGGATTTACGGGGTAGCTGTGCTGTCCACAACCCTGTTTCTCCATGACGGAAGCTGGGGCGCCATGCTGGCAGTCATCGGGGCCGTCACCATGGTTTTGGGGGCTGTGCTGGCCCTCTGCTCCGTGGACCTCAAAAGGACACTGGCCTGCTCCTCAGTTTCCCAGATCGGTTTTATTTTGGTGGGGCTGGCGATGCAGTGTCTGCTGGGCAGCCATAACGCCCTGGCGGTGGACGGGACGGTCCTCCATATCGTCAACCATTCGCTAATCAAGCTGGCGCTCTTCCCGGCTGCAGGCATCATCCATCTGTCTACCCATTCCTTTGACCTGAACGATATACGGGGCTTTGGCCGAAATAAGCCCATGTTGGCCCTTATCATGGGGATCCCCATGCTCAGTCTGGCGGGGCTGCCCCTGCTCAACGGCTATGTGAGCAAAACACTGCTCCACGAGAGCATCGTGGAATATATCCATCTGTCAGGAGAGCGGGCCTGGGCCTATACGGCGCTGGAGTGGCTGTTTCTTTTTGCGGGTGGGCTGACCTTGGCCTATATGCTGAAGCTGTTTCTCTGCATCTTTGTGGAGAGAAACCGGCTGCCCCAGGAGGTACTGGATAAAAAATGGCGCTGCCACGGCGGCTATATCGCTCCGGCCTCCGCGGCTGTTCTGCTGACATATGTGGGGGTGATGCTCCTCCTGGGCCTCTTTCCCGGCCGTTTTATGGATAGGATCGCTGCCTTTGGCCGCTCCTTTTTCCAGGGAGCGGTGCCGTCTCACGCGGTAGATTACTTCTCTGTGGTCAATCTGAAGGGGGCGGCGATCTCACTGACCATCGGCCTGGTGGTCTACCTCCTGGTGGTGCGCACCCTGCTGATGCCCAAAGGAGAGAGCGGGAGAAGGTACTACCGAGACCCTATTCCAGGATGGCTCAATCTGGAGTACGGGCTGTACCGACCGCTCCTGAAATTTTCCACCCAGGTACTGCTGCTGGCGGCTGCCTTTGTGGACCGGGTGGGCTTCCGGCTTTTGTTCCGGGGACTGCCTGCCTTGTTCCTAAGATGGAGCCGATGGCTGATCGACCGACGAAGCCGGCTGGTGAGCGCCCTTACGGGGCAGGAATATACACCACGGCCCAGCCTGGAACAGGTAGTGGATGACTCTAGCTTCGGCCTGTACGACGACCAGCCCCAGCGGGGGAATGGAGTCATGCGTTCGCTGGCCTTTGGCCTGATCCTGACCGGACTTGGCCTGGTGTTCTCGATTCTATTCATTTTCTTGCACAGATAAAAAAGCGTCCTGTACCCAATCTGGATACAGGACGCTATCTTTATTTGACTGAAATCATGCGGGAGAAATAAAGGTGGTGACCTGGCCATACAGGATGAAGGCCATAGCCACAGGGGCCACAAAGCGGATACAGATGCTGAAGAAGGAATACAGACCGTCCTTCATGGTATTTCCTTCTAAACTGACCTCGCTGCGGATGACCTTGGGGCCAATGACCCAGCCCACCAAGATAGACATGACCAAGGCCCCCAGAGGCATGGCCACGCCCTCAGAAATAAAGTCCATGAAGTCGAGCCAGGTGCCGCCCAGGGTCATACCAGTATCCTGGAAGGGAATCCAGAGTCCATTGGAGCCAAGCCCATCGGCGGCTACCAGAACAGCCTCCGCTAGCACGATGAGACAGGCGATCGCTACGATTCTGCTGCGCTTGGGCGACCTACCCTTGGCTACCTGATGGTCAATGACGAAGGTGACCAGCACCTCGACTAGGGCGATGGCGGAGGTGATAGCCGCCAGGGTGACAAACAGGAAGAAGAGAATACCAAAGATGGGGCCAAAGGCGCCCATAGAGTTAAAGACGTCCTGCATGGTGATGAACAGCAGTTTGGGACCGCTCAGTTCAGCACCCTCACCGCCCAGAGCGAAAGCGGCGGGGAGAACCGCAAGACCAGCCATAATGGCCACACAGGTATCAGAGATGATAATAATAAGGGAGTTTTTTACAAGGCTCTCCTTTTTGCTCAGGTAAGAACCGTAAGTGACGGTGATACCCATAGCTAGGGATAAGGAGAAGAACATCTGGCCGCCAGCGGTGGAAAGTACCTTCAGGAAGCCCTGAACAGAGGAGAAGGGCTCCCAGTTGGGGGAAAACATGAACTTCAATCCCTCGAAAGCTCCGGGAAGTGTTACAGCCCGAATGATGACGATGAGCAGCATAATCGCCAAGGCAGGCATACCGATTTTGTTGAACTTTTCAATACCATCTTTGATGCCGCCGCGGATGATGAGGTAACAGATAGCGATGAAGAACACAGTAGAACCGATGGCCAAGGGCTGGTTACTGAGCATATCGGTAAAAGACTGTGCGCCGGAGATGCTGGACAGGGAAAATACCCCAATCAACTCGGCAAAGTTGAGGCACACATATTGGATACAATAGGCGCCTAGAACGGTGTAGAAGCTTAGGATCAGCAGGGGAGAGATGATGGCTAGGAACCCTAAGAAGGTGCCCATGCCTCCAGCTACATTTTGATAACTTACCAGGACGCTTTTGCCGCTCTTCCGGCCGATTGCCAGCTCGGTTAGCATGATGGGAAAGCCTACCAGGACAGCAAGGGCGATGTAGATGATCAGGAAGGGAAAGCCGCCGCTGGCACCCATCTTATAGGGAAACCCCCAGATGTTGCCCAGTCCGACAGCAGCGCCTACCGTAGCCATCAAAAACCCGATGTTACTGCCCCATTGTCCTCTGTGATGTTCCATAATGATCCTCCCATTCTCTATAAATATCCCTTACAACACATCCTGAAATAGAATGTTAAAAAACATTGTAACAGAATATGAAAGACGTGTCAATGTAGAATTGCATTTTTATAGGGATGGGAAGCGTTAGAAGGAGACGGAAAAATCGACTGTTCCCTGTTGCCTTTTTTGATAGCTGATATATAATAAAAACAGAGACGGCTGTCCACATTCCAGCCGCATGAGAGAAGGAGAGAGAACACTATGGACTACGCGAAGGAGAGCCTCCGCCTCCACCAGCAGTGGGGGGGAAAAATAGAGGTAGTGGCTACTGTACCCGCTAATGACCAGGAGTCTCTGTCCCTGGCCTATACGCCCGGTGTGGCTCAACCGTGCCTAGCCATCCGTGACAATATTGACAGGAGCTATGAATTGACCAGGCGTCACAACCTGTGCGCCGTCATCACCGATGGTTCGGCGGTTCTGGGGTTAGGAGATATTGGTCCGGAGGCCGGAATGCCCGTCATGGAGGGCAAATGTGTCCTGTTCAAGACCTTTGGCGGGATAGACGCCTTTCCCCTATGTGTCAAGACTCAGGACGTAGATGAATTTGTCCAGACGGTGTATAACATCTCCGGCTCCTTTGGGGGCATCAATCTGGAAGACATTGCCGCGCCCCGATGCTTTGAGATCGAACGGAAGCTGAAGGAGAAGTGTGATATCCCGGTCTTTCACGACGACCAGCACGGCACCGCCATCATCGCCTTGGCCGGACTGACCAACGCCCTGAAGGTAGTGGGGAAGAACAAGGAGGAGGTGCGCGTCGTCTTTTCCGGCGCCGGCTCGGCGGCCATCTCCATTACGAGGCTGCTCCTTCTGGCCGGCTACCGGGATATCACGCTGTGCGACAAATTCGGGGCCATCTACCAGGGCTGCCCTCAGCTGAACTGGGCCCAGCAGGAGATTGCCAAGGTGACCAATCTTGAGGGACGACGGGGGAATTTGGCGGACCTGCTGGTGGGCGCTGATGTGTTTATCGGCGTATCTGCCCCCGGCCTTGTAACTCCGGACATGGTTCGGACGATGGAGCGGGACGCCATCGTCTTTGCCTGTGCCAACCCTACACCGGAGATATTCCCGGATGACGCACGGTTGGGAGGCGCCCGTGTGGTGTCTACCGGACGAAGCGATTTTCCAAACCAGATCAACAATGTACTGGCCTTCCCCGGTGTGTTCCGGGGTGCCTTTGACGTGCGGGCCAGAGATATCAATGAGGAGATGAAGATGGCTGCGGCCCAGGCCCTGGCCGGCTTGATTTCCGAGGAAGAGCTCTCGGAGGACTATATCATCCCGAAACCCTTTGACCCCAGAGTGGTGCCGGCGGTGGCAGAGGCGGTAGCGGAGGCGGCCCGCCGCACCGGGGTAGCCCGCATCTGAACCAGAATAGGGAGGGCGGTCCGCTGAAAATGGCGGGCCGCTCTCCTTTTCCATATCCAAAGGTGAATGGACGGAGGGGCCGCTGGGCCTTGATTTTGCGGGAGGCAGTCGATATAATAATACCATTATAATACATACTATTGACCTGCTGCGCGAGGCAGGTGCCCGGAGCACCCCGAAGAGGCGTATTGATATAAAAGGAGCAGAGCTATGGATATCCGCAAGCTGTCACAGAACATCCAGGAAGAAACAGAAAAGATCATCGTAGGAAAATCGGACCGGATCAGACTGATCGTGATGTCGATTCTGGCCAATGGACATATCCTGCTGGATGATCTGCCCGGCGTGGGAAAGACCACCCTGGTTAAGACCATCTCCATCGCCTTGGGCTGTCAGTCTGGACGAATCCAGTTTGTCCCGGATCTGCTGCCCAGCGATATCATCGGTATGCGGATATACAATCAAAAAACCGGGGATTTTGAGCTGCGCCAGGGGCCGGTAATGACCAATCTCCTGCTGGCGGACGAGATCAACCGTGCCATTCCCCGCACTCAGTCCGCCCTGCTGGAAGCCATGGAGGAGCGGCAGATCTCCATCGACGGCGAGCAGTTCCCTCTGCCCGCCCCTTTCCTGGTGCTGGCTACTCAGAACCCGGTGGAGTCGGAGAGTACCTTCCGGCTCCCTGCGGCCCAGATGGACCGCTTCCTTATCCGCATCAGCATGGGTTACCCAACTCCGAAGGAGGAACGGCGGATGCTCCGTAATTTGGGAGACGAGATCCCCTTTGACCAGGTGCGGCCGGTCACCAATGCCCAGGAGCTGGTGGAGGCCCAGCGGCAGATCAGCCAGGTACACCTGTCCGACGCGGTGGCCGATTACATCGTGGCGCTGGCCGCCGCCACCCGAAGCCATCCCCAACTGAAGATGGGGGCAAGCCCCAGGGCCACCCGGGGGCTCTACCGGGCGGCAAAGGTCTGGGCCGCCATGGAGGGCCGGGATTTCGTGACGCCGGACGACGTAAAGACACTGGCCGCCCCAGTGCTGGAGCACCGCCTGATTCTGGACAGCGGGGCCCGATTCTCCGGCGTATCTGTGTCCGCCATCTTGGACGATGTGCTGGAACGGCTCCAGGGAGCGCCAGAGCTGGAAGCAGTCGCCCATGAAAAATAAGCTGGTATTCAGCCGCTCTAGCCTTCTGGTGTCTATCCCGGTTATAGCGACATCGGCTCTGCTGTGTGTGCTGGCCGCCTTTTTTGGACAGAGTGCCCTGGCCAGTGTCCTCATGTTCCTGTTCCTTCTTGCGGCAGTTTCCCGGATATGGGCTTTCGCCTCCGCACGAAAGGTGTCCATCCAGGTGACCAATCGGAGCGGCGGCTTGTTCCCTGGGGAAGAGACGACCTTTGATATCGAGGTATGCAACAACAAGTTTCTGCCTGTGGTATGGCTGGAGGTATTTTTTCCTCTGTCCAGAAACCTCTGCCTAAAGCCGGAGAACAGCCGCAAGCCCGACGATTGGGAGATGACCGCCCTGGAGGAAGAGGGGGCTTCCACCCAACTGGTGGGAGAGAAGCGGCTGACCATGTTTCTCTGGTATGAGCGGCTGCGCTTCTCCTCCAGGTGGACGGCGGAGCGCCGGGGCGTCTATTCCACACAAGGGTGGCGACTGAGGACGGGGGACGGTTTTGGACTAAGTCAGGTAGAGTGCCTCATTCCCAAAGAGGACGCACGGCAGTTTTTTGTCTACCCAAGGCTGGTCCGGGTGGTCCCGGACCTGTTCCTGCGCAACTTGTGGAACGCGGATACCGGGACCAGGGGCGTCGTGGAGGACCTGACGGTGATCCGCTCCACCCGGAACTACATGACCACCGACTCCCTGAAGCATATCAACTGGCGTCTGGCCGCACGGGGGCTGCCTTTGTCCGTCAATGTGTATGAGGATATTTTGCCCAAAAATGTCCACTTCCTCCTGGACGGGGAGAGCTTTGGAGGGAACGTCCCCCATTGGGAAGAGTTGGAGGAAACTTTGAGTATCCTGGCCTCTGAATTCGTCCTGCTGGCTGACTACCAGGTTCAATGCGGCCTGAGCCTCTGCCGGGGTCTCAGCGGCAGGGCGGTCAATCTGTTTGCTGTCAGCCATGTGGAGGAGCTGCTCTGCGCCCTGGCCGCCTACGAGCCCTGTGCGCGGGTGCGCAAAGAGGACGGGGGGGAGTTTATCCTCCAGCAGCCGGTCTTTGACCAGGGCCCCATCTACGAGAGCGCCCAGAAGGTGGGCCGCTTCTATTACATCGCCTATGATACGGCATGCCTGGGGGACCGGGGACTGCTGCGCCGGCTGGGAGAGGAATGTACCTCGGTGCTGACCTACCGGGAGCCGGAGCCGTTTGGAGAATTTGAGCTGGTCTGTCTGTCCAGCCTGAGGGAGGGACCTGTCCATGGATGAGCGGCGGACCTTCTCATCGCTGGTGCTCCAGTTCACTCTGGCGGCCAACCTGTGCACCTTTTTCTATTTGATGACCCTGTCCACCAGAACACCCAATGGATACTATCCGCTGTCGATGCTGGTCTACTCTCCTGCTGTTTATCTGTTGAACAAGCTGTTTTTGAGCAGGCCACAGACTATGAGGAGACTGGTGCTGCTGAATACAGCGGTGGGAGCCCTTTTTTTCCTGCCTATTCTTCTGCTGGGAGAGCAGAAGGAGATGCTGCTGCTGGTATTTGCCGCGGGATTCTGTCTCTGGATAACCATGAAGGGGGGATACCGAAGTCTCCACGCACCTACACTCCACGAAATGATACTGAGTCTGGATACAAGCGCCGTAATGCTGGTCCTCCTGATGGGTTACACCTCGATCATGGGGAGCGGTATCCTATGGGTACTGCCTGGAGCGGCCGGCTTTGCCGCCGCCTGCTTGGGCGTAGCGGCCAGGCGGATGTATGGCCCAATCACAATCAAGGGCTGGGCTCTCTTGGGGATTGCCTTTGTGGGCATTTTTGGACTGATGGTTTTGCTGGTAGGAGTGGCGGCAGCCCCGGCCGGAGAGGGGATCGTGATGCTGTGGAATGGGCTGGTTACCATGGCAAAGGGAGTATTGGCCCTGCTGTGGCGGCTGCTTCTGTTTTTGTCTTCTCTGCTGCCGGAGATGGCCGCCGGGGATTTGGAGGAGCCCTATGCACAGATCCAGTTGCCGGAGGAGGAGCTTGTTCAGGCGGAAGCCAACCCTGTGTTGACCATCATCCTTCTGGTGCTGGCGGCGGTGGCGCTCCTCCTTTTCCTGGCGTGGCTGTTAAGGCTGATGGGACGGCTGAAAATTGGTGGGAGGAAGGTGCCGAAGGCTGCAAAGGCGCCTCAGCGCCGCCGTATCTCCCTGTGGAGTGGGCTGAAGCGGCTGCTAGAGAGCTGGAGAACCCGGATTCGTCTGCATCTGTTCCTGACACGTCACCGGGACACCCCTGTGGGGATGTTTTACGGCCTGGTCCGCCGCTGCCGACTCAGCCCCTGGCGTAAGCGGACTGGGGAAACGCCACGGGAATTCTTGCTCCGTCTGCGCCGAAGCGCAGGGGAGGACCTGGAGTTGGCCGCGGCCCTGGATGGACTGATTCCTGCGGTAGAGACAGCCCTTTACAGCCCTGCCGGCCGGAGCGACACTGTGGCCCAGGCTGGGCTGATCCGCCGCCGGATCGGGCGGGCTGTACGGGGACAGTTCCTGCGGGATAGCTGGTCTTCTGTCCGAAGGCTGAGAAAACCCGGTGTTGACAAAGGGACAAAACTGTGATACATTTGGCACACTGCGGAGATGAGGAAGAGTAGCAGAGGCAATTCCTGCCCAGAGAGCCCCCGGATCGGTGCAACGGGGGAGAGGAAGCTTTTGTGAATACCCCTCGGAGCAGCCGCCTGAACCGCCGAGAACGGCCTAGTAGGGGACAGGCCGGAGAGCGCCCGTTACAGCGTTGGAGTCATGTACTCCGAGAGGCTTCCGCCGCGAGGTGAAAGCATACCAGAGGTGGTACCGCATTTTCATGCCCTCTGTCCAATTTGGACAGAGGGCTTTCCTCATATCAGAGCAGAGAGGAGACTACGCATGACAGCCAGCCAAAGGGGAACACTGTTCGTAGCCATCTCAGCCGCCCTTTACAGTATTGGCGGGCTTTGCATCAAGGTCATCCCCTGGAACGGAATGTCTATCAATGGCGGACGGACCGCCATTGCCCTGGTAGTCATCGGGGCCTATCTGCTGTGGACCAAGCACCCTCTGCGCCTGAACCGATGGGTGGCACTGGGGGCCCTGTCCGTGTTTGGGACCAACGCCCTGTTTTCTCTGGCCAACAAGCTGACAACCGCCGCCAACGCCATTGTGCTTCAATTCACAGTGCCCATTTTCGTCATGTTGTTCTCCGCCCTTTTTTTTCGGAAAAAGCCCCAAAAGCTGGACCTGGCAGCCTGTGCGGTGGTGCTAGGTGGCATCCTCTTTTTCTTTCTGGACAGCCTGGAGATGGGGGGAGGGCTGGGCAATTTTCTGGCCCTGCTGTCCGGTGTGAGCTACGCCGGAGTGTTTCTGATGAACGATATGCCGGACAGCGACGCCATCTCCTCTGTATTCTGGGGAGATGTGCTGTCCGCCGTGACAGGGCTTCCCTTTTTGGCGCATGAAACGGAATTTACTGCCACAGCGGTTTTCAGCCTGGTCATTCTGGGGGCCTTCCAGGTAGGGGTCGCCTATGTGCTCCTGTGCATTGGCCTGAAGACCACCCCGCCGGTGACGGCCAGCCTGATCTCCGGCATAGAGCCGGTGCTCAACCCTATTTTGGTGGCGATTTTTTATAAAGAGGCCATCGGAGCCTATGCCATGGTGGGAGCGGCCATCGTCATCGGCGGGGTGGTGGCCTATAATGTACTCAAGCTCAAGCTGGGCGCGAAAGCATAGCATTCCAATATCCCAATATCCCAACAAAATGAAGATAACAGCCATGGAGAAAAGAAAGGAAAGGAAGTATAGATATGACCTGTTATGAAGAACTGAAGGCCAGAGGCCTCATCGCCCAGGTGACCAATGAGGAGGAGATCTCCAAAATGATCGACGAGGGGAAGGCTGTCTTTTATATCGGCTTTGACCCCACCGCGGACTCCCTCCATGTGGGCCACTTCATGGCCCTGTGCCTGATGAAGCGCCTCCAAATGGCAGGGAACCGGCCGATTGCCCTCATCGGCGGCGGTACCGGATATATCGGGGATCCCTCCGGACGAACGGATATGCGGAACATGATGACACCTGAGACCATCCAGCACAACTGCGACTGCTTCAAGAAGCAGATGGAGCGGTTCATCGAGTTCGGCGAGGGCAAAGCCCAGATGGTGAACAACGCCGACTGGCTGCTGAAGCTGAATTATATCGACCTGCTGCGGGATGTGGGTGCCTGCTTCTCCGTCAACAATATGCTTCGGGCCAAGTGCTACGAGCAGCGGATGGAGAAGGGACTGAGCTTCCTGGAATTTAACTACATGATTATGCAGTCCTATGACTTCTATTACCTGTTCCAGAACTATGGCTGTAATATGCAGTTCGGCGGCGACGACCAGTGGTCCAACATGCTGGGCGGCACCGAGTTGATCCGCCGCAAGCTGGGGAAGGACGCCCACGCCATGACCATCACTCTGCTGCTCAATTCTGAGGGCAAGAAGATGGGCAAGACCGCCAAGGGCGCCGTGTGGCTGGACCCCAACAAGACCAGCCCGTACGAGTTCTACCAGTACTGGCGCAACGTGGGCGACGGGGATGTGCTCAAGTGCCTTCGTATGCTCACTTTCCTGCCCATAGAGCAGATCGATGAGATGGACAAGTGGGAGGGAAGCCAGCTGAATACCGCCAAGGAGATCCTCGCCTTCGAGCTGACCAAGCTGGTCCACGGAGAGGAGGAGGCCCAAAAGGCCCAGGAGGCCGCCAAGGCTCTGTTCGTAGGCGGGGGAGATATGAGTAATGTGCCCTCCACCACACTAACCGAGGCTGACTTGACCGACGGTTCTATCGGGATCTTAGACCTGATGGTCAGGTGTAAGCTGGCCCCCTCCAAGAAGGAGGCCCGCCGCCTGGTGGAGCAGGGCGGCGTCACTGTCAATGACGAAAAGGTGGCGGATGTCAATACGGCTTATACCGCCCAGCAGCTCTTCGACGGCCTAATGGTCCGCAAGGGGAAAAAAGTGTTCCACAAGGTGTCTCTGTAAAGTTGCACGGCCGGACAGGGGCTCGACAGACGTTTTTGGGAAAAGGCCAGAAAAGGAGCGGCGGATATGACCAAGGTAATGTTGACCTGCGGTGACTATCAATTTTTCGCGCGGTTGGAAGAAGAAAAGGCCCCCAGGACCTGTGCCATTTTTAAGAAGATGCTTCCCATCGAGGACAGGCTGATCCATGTCCGCTGGAGTGGAGAGGGGATGTGGATTCCCATGGGCGACACCCGGTGGGAGGGGCTGGACTTTGAGAACCACACCAGCTACCCCAGCAAGGGGGAATTGCTCATCTATCCAGGGGGCATCAGCGAGATGGAGATGATCCTGGCCTATGGCGGCGTGTCCTTTGCCAGCAAGGTGGGACAGTTGGCGGGGAACCATGTTCTAACGATTACCGAAGGGCTGGACCAGCTTTATGAACTGGGGAGGAAGACCCTGTACGAGGGAGCGCAGAACATCCGTATCGAGCTGGCCGAGGACTGATTGACAGCAGAAACGAAAAGCGGCGTGGGGATATTTCCCACGCCGTTTTTATGCTTAGAAGCCGCCAAGATCCCGTATAACCGCCCCGGCCAATACCAGCCCAGCGGCGGCGGGAACAAAGGAGATGGAGCCGGGGGTGGCCCGTCGAGCGGAGGAGCCGGGGCGGGTACCCTCACCGGCGGGAGCCTCTGCCTCGATAAGCTGGGCGGGGGAGAGGGGCTCCTCTCTGGAGTAGACCACCTTCAGATGGAGGATACCCCGCCGACGGAGTTCTTTACGCATGACGCGGGCCAGGGGACAGCCCTGGGTTTTGGAGATGTCCGTCACTTCAAAGGCGGTGGGGTCCAGTTTATTTCCCGAACCCATGGCGCTGATGATGGGGATGCCTAGCGCCGTACACCGTGCAATCAGTTCCAGCTTGGCGGCCACAGTATCGATACAGTCGGCCACATAGTCGTACTGGGACAGGTCTACCTGATGGGCGTTCTGGGGCAGATAGAACATAGGGACGGCCTTGACCTGGCAGCCGGGGTTGATGTCCAGTACCCGCCGGGCCATGACCTCCACCTTTGGCTGACCAATGGTGGACCGAAGGGCGGCGATCTGCCGGTTGAGATTGCTCTCCGACACGGTATCGTCATCATATAGGTGTAAAGCTCCAACGCCTGCCCGTGCAAGCGCCTCTACACAGAAACCGCCCACGCCGCCTACGCCAAAGACGGCGACCCGGGCGGCGGCCAGCCGGTCGAGCGGTTCCTCGCCGATGAGTAGGCGGGTACGGATAAATGGATCGGACATAGTGTCGCTCCTTGCCCCGCGCTCCTCCATATGGAGAGGCGCGGATATTTTATTTTTATTTTACCATATCCATTGGGTCATGGAAAGGGAGAAGACACTGGTAATTTTACAAAATAGGATTGGCGAGAAAACAGCGGCGCTAAACAGGATTCTCGAACAGTATGGAAAGATAGGATAGACAGGCAAGGAAGGGGTATCTGCCATACCATCAAAGGAAAGGACTTTTTTCCGATTTTCCATTGAAAAAGGGGAGAAGATGGGGTATAATACTCCTATCTCAGAAAATGGAGGAATCCTGTTATGACCATTACAAAAGACACCATCATCGGTGATATTTTGACCATCGCCCCCCAGACCGCCCCCCTGTTTCTGGGCATTGGCATGCACTGTCTGGGCTGCCCCTCCTCCCGTGGAGAGACCGTGGAGCAGGCCTGCATGGTCCACGGGGTGGACTGTGATGCTCTGCTGGCGAAGGTCAACGAGATGATCGCCGCCGGTGAGTAAAGTTTGAAAAGCGGGGGCGGAGCGATTCCGTCCCCGTTTTTTTCTGGTCAGGGGGAACAGAGATGAAATTTACCATATTGATGGGTAGCCCCAGGTCCCAGGGCAACACCGCTGCTTTGCTGGCGCCCTTTCTGGAGGAGTGCCGTTTCCTGGGCATACAGACCCAGTGTATCCACCTGTATGATAAAAAGGTAGGGCCCTGCCTGGGCTGTATGGCCTGCCAGGATGTACCTGACAGTCTGGGCTGTGTTCAGAAGGACGATTTTGCCCAGATATTTCAGGAGATGGAGGACTGCGACGTGATCGTTCTGGCGACCCCTGTCTATGCCTTTTTCTGCACCGCGCCTATGAAGGCTCTGTTGGACCGGGCCATCTACGCGGGCAATAAGAACTATGGTAGGACGAAAGGGGCAGCCCTGCTGACCGGCAAACGGGTGGCCTCCATCGTTACCTGCGGATACCGGCCGGATCGGGGGGCCGACATCTGGGAGGAGGGCCTGCGCCGCTGGTGCAAGCACGGGAAGGCGGAGTATCTGGGGATGTTCTGCCGCCGGGACCTGGGGAAATCTGTGCCTTTCATGGATGAGGAAAAGGAGTCTGGAGTCCGAGACTTTGCCCAGGCCATCTACTTATCCATCCGGATGGAGGAAGTATGAGCAGAACGATTCAATTGACACCGCGGCTGCGGATGGTGGCTGATTTGCTCCCCAGAGATGTCGTTCTGGTTGACGTGGGCACAGACCACGCCTACCTGCCCGCCGTTCTTCTGCTGGAGGGAAAGATCAGAGGGGCCATCGCCGCTGACCTGCGACCCGGCCCCTTGAATCGGGCCAGAGCTACCGTAGAGGAATTCGGCTTGGAGGGAAAAGTCAAGTTCTGCCTGTGTGACGGTCTGGCGGAAATCTCGCCGAGAGAGGCGGACGCCGTAGCCATCGCGGGGATGGGGGGAGAAACGATTGCCGCCATCCTGGCCGCTGCTCCCTGGACACGGGACATGGGGACCCTATTGGTCCTTCAGCCCATGTCGTCTATGGCGGACCTGAGGGGGTGGCTGGGGACCCACGGCTACCGGATTGAGGCGGAGGAGCTTTCCTGTGAAGGAGATACACTTTATACAGCTATGGCAGTCAGGGCGGGCGAGATGGGTCCAATGACTGACGCTGAACGCTGGGTGGGGAGGAACAGCCCCCATCCCTTGCGGGGGAAGTGGCTGGACCAGTGGCTGAAGCGGGTAGAGAGGGCCCTGTCTGGGATGGGACAGGCCAGGGAGGACCGGGCGGCCCACCGGCGTGTAGAACTGGAGCGGGTCCGGACGGGACTGCTGGAGATGAAAAGGGAGTGGCAAGAGTGGCAGATGTGATGGAGGTCTACCGGGCCCTGGACAGCTGGGCGCCCTTTGAAACACAGATGGACTTTGACAACGCCGGCTTTTTGGTGGGCAGGGGGGAGCGGCCAGTGAGCCGTGTCCTTGTAGCGCTGGACATCACGGAACAAGTGGTGGAGGAGTCCGGGCTATGGGGCGCACAGTTGGTCGTGTCCCACCATCCAGTCATCTTCCATCCGGTAAAAACGATTACGGACGCCTCACCGTTGGGACGGACCCTGCTTCGGCTGGCAGAGCTAGGTATCGCCGCCATCTGCGCCCACACCAATTTGGACGCGGCCCAGGGGGGAGTCAACGACGTGCTGGCCCACAGGCTGGCGTTGGTGGACACAGCGATGCTCCACCAGGACGGAACAGACTGTCAGGGTCGTCCTTACGGGATCGGCAGGGTGGGCCGGGCCCATCAGGAGGGGCTGGATGCGTGCCAGTACGCCGCTTTTGTAAAGGAACGACTGGGTGCCGCGTCAGTCCGCTATGTGGATGGTGGAGTGCCGGTGAATAAGGTGGCGGTGGGCGGAGGCTCCTGCGGGTCCATGCTGTCAGAAGTCCTAGCTGCGGGGTGCGACACTTTTGTGACCGCCGATGTAAAATATGATGTGTTTTTAGAGGCGAAGGCTCTGGGGATTAATCTGATGGACGCGGGCCACTACGCCACGGAGCAGGTGGTCTGTCCCCAACTGGTCCAGTTCCTAGAGAAGCGATTCCCACACATGGAGGTCCGGCTGTCCAGCGGACACAGGGAGGTCTATGGGAATGTCTGACATGCGGTCCGCTCGCCATGAGATGGGGAAAGAAGTGCTGGCGATCTTCCTTCTCCTGATGGCCAGGGCCTGTGCTTTTGGCGTCCAGTACTGGCCCCAGCTGGACGACTACATCCAGTACCACAACTACGCTCTGTCTGAAAGTTTCTGGGAGCTCCAGACATCGATGGGGCTCCTGGCCTCACGACCGCTGGCGGGGCTGGCGGACTACTTTATCTGGGGCTCTATGTACGACTATATGATCCTGGGTGTAGCGATGATCTCCCTTGCGCTGGCTGTGAGCGCCGTACTGCTCAAACGGCAGTTGAGCCGGTACTTTTCTATTGGTCCTCTTTTTCTGGTGGTAATGACCCTTCTGCCCTTGGGTGTGGAGGGGACCTATTGGATGTCCGCGTCCACTCGGGTGGTGTGCGGCCTGCTGATGGCGGTACTGGCGGCGGAGGCCTTTTTGCGGTGGATGGACACGGGACGTTGGTATTGGGCGTTGTCTTTCCTTTTCCTCCAGTTACTGCCCTATGGGTTTTACGAGCAATCCGGTGTTTTTTCCGTAGCTCTTATCGTAGGCATGGCTATTTTAGAGGTGATCCGGGACTGGAGGAGGTGGAAGCGGGCGCTCCTGTCCCTGTGGGGCCTGCCCGCCATGAAGCTTTACCTGGAGATGACTGCGCTGCTGGCCTCCGATGGGGTGTACAGCGGACGGACGGAAACGGTCACGGTCAACACCCCTTACTGGTGGGATACCTTTTTGCCAGAGGTGTTGGACCAGATGCGGTCTGTCTTTGTGGAAGGGATGGGGGCCACGCTGTTTCAGGGACTGGCCCGCGTTTTCCAGTGGATCCTCTCCGGACAGCTGCTGTTCTGGGCGTTCCTCACGGCGGCGTTAGCTGTGCTGTGCTGGCGCCTCTTTCCAAAGAAGGAGGCGGGGCGGGGAACACTGTCCCCCTGGCTTGCGATTGTGGCAGGGGGACTTCTCTTCCTGGCGCCCATCAGTATCTTTTTTGTGCTGGCAAATCCCTGGTTCTCATTCCGTGGAGCCGTCACCTCCTTTGCTGGGCTGGCTCTGGTGTGCGATACCGCGGTAATGGCCCTCTGGTCCAGGCTCCCCGGCCGCAAGCAGGGGCCGGCGGTGCTGGCTACCCTGGCTGCGCTGATATTCTGCTGGGCTGGGGCCGCTGATATCCACGATTATCGCCAGACCTGGGAAACAGACCAGTACATCGGCCAGATGACCGTCCAGGCCCTGCAACAGGATCTGGAGCCGGAGGACAACGGCCGGGTCGGCATCTTGGCGGTAGAGCCTACATATCTGTCAAACCAGACCTATTATTATCATGAGCACATCCATGGCTGCACCGAGAGCGCCTGGGCCTTTCAGGGCCTGATGACCAGTCTGGACGGTTCACGCTCCTGGAATGTCACACCTCTGCCCACCGATCCCATGTACCGCCAGTGGAACGCGGCATCCAACCGGCCGGATACCTTTGACCACCTCTATTACTTTGACGGGGCGGAGCTGATACCGGCGGTGCTGGAGAAAGAGGGAGAGACGGAGTGCTCCATCTATGACCAGGAGGGGCGGCTTCTGGGTGTGGTGCGGGAGGAGGACGGTGTCGGATACTTTTTCCGGCCGGAACAGCTGTCCTGATTTGTAAAAAGGGGAAAAAGTCCTTGCAATCCACTGAAAATTGTGATATGATTCCTTAGTCTGAAAACGGGTGGTCCTCTGCGGCGGCGCTCTAATCGTGTGTGCGCCAGAAAAGCCGGCATGAACGCCTATATAACAGGAGGAAATGTAATATGGATCTAATGCAGGCTTTTACCGAGAAGTACAAGAAGGCTGAACCCCCCGTCGTGGCCATCGGCGACACTGTCCGTGTCCACCTGAAGGTCAAGGAGGGCAACCGTGAGCGTATCCAGGTGTTCGAGGGTACCGTCATCGCCAAGAAGCACGGCGGCATCGAGGAGAGCTTTACCGTCCGCCGTATCTCTTATGGCGTCGGTGTGGAGAAGGTATTTCCTGTCCACGCCCCCTCTGTCGAGAAGATTGAGGTGGTCCGCCACGGTAAGGTCCGCCGCGCCAAGCTGTACTACCTGCGCAACCGCGTGGGCAAGGCTGCGAAGATCAAAGAGGCCCTGTGATCCACAAAAAAGGAGCGGTTTGTGCCGCTCCTTTTTTCTATCCGGCCATCAGCGCTAAAATTAGCAGGTGGGCGGGGTAGAAGAAATACCACAGATATTTACCCACCGGAAAGGTGAGGCCTTTTTTGCCATTGTAGCGGAAGGTGAGAGCTACTCCAAGGAGAGGACCGATGGTGTTGACCGCCCATAGGTGTATCCAGCGCCAGGTCAATGTACCGGCGGCGGCTTGGGAGAGGAGATCCCAAGTCAGAGCGTAACGGGTCACGGGCAGAAGAAAGAGGAACAGCAGGAATTTTCGACTTACGCTCCAGTGGTCAGTCAGATAAAAGGCAAGGATCAAGATGAGGTACCGGCCCGTTCCCTCCGCCAGCGCCAGGACCTCCGCTACCAGAATGACGGCCGCCGCCAAGGTCCATCCCAGCCAAGGATGCAGTCGATTACCATGCTCAAAGAGCCACAGGGTGATTAGGCCCCAAAAAAGTGTGAATATGATGTTCCCATGCATCCCAAATAAGAGGCAATAAGGCCACTCGGACAAACAGGCAAAGACCAACAGCCGCAGAGCATACTGCTTGACGCTATGGGTGTATCGGTAGCCATTGGCAATGAAAAACAGAAACACTGGGGCTGCGATGCGGCCGATATAATCCGTAAGGGACTGTATAGCCAGCGCGATATGGGGCGTTTCTGTGGCGTGGGGAAAAAAGAGGTCCCAGACAAACCAGGATACTGGCCAGACACTGGTTACATGGTCGAACAGCATGGACAGCAGGGCCACGAGTTTAAGAGTAAAAAAGCTCATATTATCTTCCTCCAGAATATGTTTCGAGGAAGAGAATAACATGGAAATCTTACAAATTTTTGGTTGTCTTTCTTTCAAATTTCTGAAATTTTGGGAGGTGTCCCATATGAATATTCAATGGTATCCTGGTCACATGACCAAGACCCGTCGGCAGATCGAGGCTGACCTGAAGTATGTTGATATTGTGGTAGAGATAACCGACGCCCGCATCCCGGTGTCCAGCCGAAACCCGGACATTGACGCCATCTGCGCCGGGAAGCCCAGGCTGATTGTCCTGAACCGGGCGGACCAGGCTGACCCGTCCATGACTAGGCTGTGGACCGCTTGCTTCAAAGGAGAGGGGCACAGCGTACTGGAAACAGACGCCAAGTCCGGCCGGGGCGTCAACCAGTTTTCTGCGGTCGTGCAAGGGGCGCTGAAGGAGCAGATCGCCAAGTGGCGGGAGAAGGGCCAAGTGGGTCGCCCAGTCCGGGCTATGGTGGTCGGAGTACCCAACGTGGGCAAGTCTACCTTTATCAACAAGGTAGCGAAAAAAAAGTCAGCCAAGGCGGGCGATCGGCCTGGAGTCACCCGCGGCAAGCAGTGGGTTAATGTGGATCAGTCCCTGGACCTTCTGGATACTCCGGGGATCCTATGGCCCAAATTTGACGACGAACAGACCGGGCTCCATCTGGCCTTTACTGGAGCGGTGAAGGACGATATCATGGATGTGGAGACCCTGGGCTGTCATCTGATGACCCTGCTGGCTCACCGCTATCCCGACGCCCTGCTGGCCGGCTATAAGCTGGCCGCTCTGCCCCCGCGGGAGGGGGAGGAAAACGACGTGGCCTATGGCTACCGACTGCTGGAGGCCTGCGCACAGAAGCGGGGGATGCGGATTTCCGGGGGGGAACTGGATACCGAGCGGATGGCTCGTGTCCTTCTGGATGAATACAGGGCTGGCAAGCTGGGACGCTTCACACTGGAAGCGCCGGAAAGGGAAATGTGAATGGACCGCTATACCTATGAGAGAGAGGCGCTGGCAGCTGGATACGGGCTGGTTTGTGGCTGCGATGAGGCGGGGGCCGGACCGCTGGCCGGGCCGGTGTACGCCGCCGCCGTTATCCTGCCTTTGGGTCTGGATGTCCCTGGGCTAGACGACTCAAAAAAATTGACGGCAAAGAAGCGGGAGTCCCTGTTTCCCTTTATTCAGGAGCAGGCTCTGGCCTGTGCGGTCGCCTGGGTGGATGCCGCCGAGATCGACGCTACGGATATCCTAAGCGCCCGAATGAAGGCTATGCAGCTTGCCATCGATGGACTGCCTGTCCACCCTGACTTTGCGTTGATCGACGGCAACCGGGATAGGGGGCGGACCTCCTCCATCACCGTGCCCCACCGCTGTATCGTGAAGGGGGACAGCCTGTCGGCCTCTGTCGCCGCCGCCTCTGTGCTGGCCAAGGTGAGCCGGGACCGCTTCATGCTGGAGATGGCGGAGCGGTATCCCCAATACAGATTTGACCAGCACAAGGGCTATGGCACTAAGCTGCATTATGAGCTGCTGCGGCGGTATGGCCCCAGTCCGATCCACCGCCGCACATTTTTGAAAAGCCTATGAGCGGACAGGAGAGCAGACTGCTGGGCCGATGGGGGGAGGCCTTGGCCGCCCAATGGCTGCGGGAACGTGGCTGCCAGATCCTGGCCGCTGGCTGGAGATGCCGCCAAGGGGAGATAGACCTGATCGCGCGGGAGGGGAACTTCCTGTGTTTTGTGGAGGTAAAGCTGCGCAAGAGTGGCAGCTTTGCTCGTGCCGGTGCCTTTGTGGATAGCCGGAAGCAGGAGAAGCTGCGTCTGGCCGCCCAGCTCTACCTAGCCGAAAACCCCACACAGCTCCAGCCCCGTTTTGATGTGGTGGAGATCTATGCCCCTCAGGGGACGGAAACGTGCCGCCCCCAGATTTCTAGAGTGGAAAACGCCTTTTAGGCCATCCACATTTCTCTCGGTTTTTCTTTCCTCAGAACTTGACCTGGGACCGGGAAACTGTCATAATAGAGCACAGTGGTCCTGTCGGATGGCAGGTAATACCGTTTTTGACTTTGTGAATCAAGATGGGAATGATCAAGATGCAATATGTCAGCACAAGAGATGTAAGTACCTCTTATATGGCCTCCCAGGCCATTATCCAGGGGTTGGCTCCAGACGGGGGCCTGATGACCCCCTTCTACATCCCCAAGCTGCCCGGTAAAGCCCTGGAGGACTTAAAGTCCATGTCCTACCAGCACCGGGCGGTTTACATCATGAAGCAATTTCTGGAGGAGTTCTCCGTTAAGGAGCTGACCGACTTCGCGGCGGCCGCCTATGGCCCGGAGAAGTTTGACACCCCTGCAGTCGCCCCTGTGCGCTCTCTGGATGGGAATACCCACTGCCTGGAGCTGTGGCATGGCCCTACCTGTGCCTTCAAAGATATGGCGCTCCAGATGCTGCCCCACCTGCTCACTGCCTCTTTGACCAAGAGGGAGGAGGAAAAGACTGTCTGCATCCTGGTGGCCACCTCCGGCGATACAGGCAAGGGAGCCCTGGAGGGCTTTAAGGATGTACCCCATACCCGCATCATGGTGTTCTATCCAAGGGACGGCGTGTCCCAGGTACAGGAGCTCCAGATGGTCACCCAGGAGGGGAATAACGTGGGGGTGACCGCGGTGCGAGGCAACTTTGATGACGCTCAGAGCGGCGTCAAGCGGCTGTTTTCCGATGGGGAACTGCGCAGAACTCTAGCGGACCGGGGATTTTTCTTCTCCTCCGCCAACTCCATCAACTGGGGCCGTGTTCTGCCCCAGATCGTCTACTACATCTCCGCCTACTGCGACCTGATGCGGGATGAGAAGATTGCTCCGGGCCAGACCATCAATGTCTGCGTGCCAACCGGCAATTTTGGCAATATCCTGGCCGCCTACTATGCCAAAGAGATGGGAGTGCCCATCGGCAAACTGATTTGCGCCTCCAACAGCAACAACGTCCTGACTGACTTCATCCGTACCGGCGTGTACGACCGCAAGCGTCCATTTCACAATACTATGTCCCCCTCCATGGACATCCTGATCTCCAGTAACCTGGAGCGTCTCCTGTTTGCTCTGACCCAGGACACCCAGGAGGTCAAGCAATATATGGAGCAGTTGAACACCAGCGGCCGGTATGAGGTTCGCAAGCCCATTCTGGAGCGGCTGCAGAAGCTCTTTCAAGGTTACTGCTGTGATGACCGGGAAACGCAGCGTGTCATTGGTGAGGTGTACCGTCAGCACGATTATCTCATCGATCCACACACCGCCGTGGCCTTCTCTGCCCTGGACCAGTATCGGAAGGAGAGCGGAGATGATACCCCCTGTGTGGTGGTGTCCACCGCCAGTCCCTTCAAGTTCTGCGACAATGTGCTGGGAGCCCTGGGAGTGACGGAAGTGGCACAGGGGCTGGACGCTCTGGACCAGTTGTCCGCCAAGACCGGACTGCCCGCTCCCGCTCCGTTGTCCTCTCTGCGTAACAAGGAAATTCGCTTTACGAGGACGGTGGAGAAAGAGAATATGGTGGACGCGGTGCTGTCCATGCTGGTGTGAGCCCATGGCCCTGTATGCCATTGGAGATACCCATTTATCCCTCTCCAGCGGAAAGCCTATGGATGTTTTTGGCGGGGGCTGGACGGGGTATGTGGATAAGTTGAAAGAGGGCTTCTCACAGATCCGCCCGGAGGACACGGTGGTCTTGTGCGGCGACCTATCCTGGGCCATGGGATTGGAGGAGGCGAGGGAGGACTTCGCTTTTCTAAACGCCCTGCCTGGGAAGAAACTGCTGATGAAGGGCAATCACGACTACTGGTGGAATACCGCCGCCAAAATGGAGCGGTTCTTCCAGGAAAATGGATTTACCACCTTCCATCTGCTCCACAATAACTGCCATTTCTATGGGGACATCGCCCTGTGCGGGACCAGGGGATGGTTTTATGAGGAGGACAGGGAGGGGCACGGCACCAAGATTTTCAACCGGGAGCTGATTCGGCTGGAGGCGTCCCTGAAGGCCGGGGGGGAGAAGGAAAAATTCTGCTTTCTCCACTACCCCCCTCTCTATCAGGGTTATCGCTGCCAGGAGATCATCGACCTGATGGAGCGGTATGGCGTTACCCGCTGCTACTATGGCCACCTCCACGGCGGAAGCCACCGTCTGGCGGCCTCTGGAAAGCATGGCGGCATTGAGTACCACCTGGTTTCGGCGGATTATTTGGGGTTTCGACCGGAAAAGTTGGTGGAAGATTGAAAAATTCATGGAAAATTCTTAAAAATCCTCTGGTCAAACAGAGAGATATCTGGTAAAATATCGTGGCGAAAGTAAAAAGGCGCTGTTCTTTCCCCCTTTGGGATGGAGATGCGCCCACAGGAGGAAGTAAACAAATGAAGGTCACCAGTGTTGAGAAGAAAGAGAAAAGCACCGTCGAGCTGACCATCCAGATCGACGCCGCCCAGTTCGAGGCCGCCGTTCAGAAGGCCTATCTAAAGAGCCGCGGCTCTATCTCCGTCCCCGGCTTCCGCAAGGGCAAGGCCCCCCGCAAGATCATCGAGGGGATGTACGGCGCTGGCGTATTCTATGAGGATGCTATCAACGACGTCTACCCCTCCGCTTATGAGGAGGCTGTCAAGGAACAGGGGCTGGACGATGTAGGCTATCCAAAGATGGAGATCGTTGAGGTGGGTAAGGAGGGCTTTACCTTCAAGGCTCTGGTTTCTGTCCGACCCGAGGTCAAGCTGGGTACTTACAAGGGCATCACTGCCCCTAAGGAGGAGCCCAAGATTACCGAGAAGGACGTCGACGAGGAGATGAAGCCCTTTGTCGAGCGGGCGACCCGCCTGGTCAGCGTCAAGCGCAAGGCCAAGAAGGGCGACACTGCCGTCATCGACTTTGAGGGCTTTGACAACGGCACCCCCTTTGAGGGAGGCAAGGGCGAGAACTACGACCTGAAGCTGGGCTCCGGCGCCTTTGTTCCCGGCTTTGAGGAGCAGATTATCGGCATGAAGGCCGGCGAGGAGAAGGACCTGGATATCACCTTCCCGGAGGACTACCACGCGGATCTGGCCGGCAAGGCTGTGGTATTCCATGTGAAGGTCAACGAGGTCAAGGAGTCCCAGGCCCCCGCCGTTGATGATGAGTTTGCCAAGGATGTGTCCGAGTTTGAAACGCTGGAGGCCTTCCGGGCCGACCTGAAGGAGAAGGTCACCCAGCGCCGCCAGCAGCAGGCTCAGGCTGACTTTGAGAACGCCGTGATGGATCAGCTGGTGGAGGATATGGAGTGCGAGATCCCGGACGGCATGGTGGAGGTCCAGGTGGACCGCCTGATGGACGACTACGCCATGCGCCTCCAGGGTCAGGGCATCTCCATGGACGATTATATGAAGATGATGGGGATGAGCCCGGAGATGCTGCGCACCTCCGCACGTCCCGCCGCCCTGAAGCAGGTGCAGACTGAGCTGGCCCTTACCGCCGTGGCCGACGCCGAGAAGCTGGAGGTCACTGAGGAGGAGCTGGAGGCTGAGTTCAGCCGTCTGGCTGAACAGTACGGCCTGAAGGTTGAGCAGGTGAAGGCAGCGGTTCCCGCCGAGGACCTGAAAAAGGACCTGCGTCTGAAGAAGGCCAGCAGTCTGGTCATTGCTGAGGCCAAGTCTGGAAAGGCCAAGAAGAAGGCTGCTGCCAAGAAGACGGAGGCCGCCGAGGCAGCTGCTGAGGAAGCCCCTGCCGAGGAGAAGCCTAAGCGCGCCCGCAAAAAGAAGACCGAGGAGCCCAAGGCTGAGTGATGCTGTCACGTCCGGGGTGGGGAACCGCTCCGGGCGTGTCCATATTTTTGCAGACGTGGAGTAACAAGGCGCCGGTGAGGCCATGGAGCAGGGCGGCACACCGCCCGCTCCTGAGATCGTCCCTTTTTCTCTGGTGGGCCGGAGGAATCATTTTCCGGCTGGACGGGTATACTCTGGTATCACCGTCCCAAAAGAAGGAGTATGTGATTATGAGTTTAGTTCCTTATGTAGTAGAGCAGACCAACCGCGGCGAGCGGTCCTATGACATCTTCTCCCGCCTGCTCAACGACCGTATTATCATGCTGTCAGAGGAGGTCAATGACACCACAGCCTCCCTGGTGGTGGCTCAACTGCTGTATCTGGAGGCCCAGGACCCGGATAAGGATATCCAGTTCTATATCAACAGCCCCGGTGGCTCTGTTACCGCCGGAATGGCCATCTATGACACCATGCAGTATATCAAGTGCGATGTGTCCACCATCTGCGTGGGGCTGGCAGCCTCTATGGGCGCCTTCCTGCTGGCTGCTGGAGCCAAGGGTAAGCGGCTGGCTCTGCCTAACGCTGAGATCATGATCCACCAGCCCTCCGCCGGGACCCAAGGGCAGATCACCGATATGGCCATCCACCTGAAGCGGCTGGAGGTAGTCAAGAGCCGGATGAACCGCATTCTGGCGGAGAATACCGGCAAACCCATTGAAGTGGTCACCGCGGACTGTGAGCGGGACAACTTTATGACCGCTCAGGAGGCCATGGAGTATGGCCTGATCGATAAGGTCATCGATAAGCGCTGACCTGGAGAACGCTCAGGGTCAGCCCCGATTTCCCACCATAGAGTTTATGAGGTGTACCAATGGCGCGAAATGATGAAAAAAGCATCCGCTGTTCCTTCTGCGGAAAGCATCAGGACCAGGTCCGCCGGATCATTGCCGGGCCTGGGGCCTATATCTGCAACGAGTGTGTCCAACTGTGTATGGGGATTCTGGACGAGGACAACGACCCCATCCAGGATGCCTTAGACAGCGATATCCCCGATGTAATCCCCACCCCAAAGGAAATACACGCTGTTCTGGACCAGTATATTATTGGACAGGAGAAGGCCAAAGTGGCCCTCTCTGTGGCCGTGTATAACCATTATAAACGCATCTACTTCGGCGGGGCGGAGGATGTGGAGCTTCAAAAGAGCAATATTCTGCTCATGGGTCCCACCGGCTGCGGGAAGACTCTGTTTGCCCAGACACTGGCTCGAGTGCTGAAGGTCCCATTTGCCATCGCTGACGCCACCACACTGACTGAGGCGGGCTATGTGGGTGACGATGTGGAGAACATCCTGCTGCGTCTGGTCCAGGCGGCCGACTACGACATCGAGCTGGCGGAGCGGGGCATCATCTACATCGACGAGATGGATAAGATCGCCCGCAAAAGCGAGAATACGTCTATTACCAGGGACGTGTCCGGCGAAGGGGTGCAGCAGGCCCTGCTGAAGATTCTGGAGGGTACCGTGGCTAATGTCCCCCCACAGGGCGGACGGAAACATCCCCACCAGGAGTTTATCCAGATTGATACCAAGAACATTCTCTTTATCTGCGGTGGCGCCTTTGACGGCATCGACAAGATCATTGAGAACCGCCTGGATAAGCGAACCCTTGGCTTTGGGGCGGAGATCCAGAGCAGGAAGGAGCGCAACGTGGGCCAGTTGATGGCCGAGGTCCAGCCCCACGACCTGCTGAAATTCGGCATCATCCCGGAGCTGGTAGGCCGCCTGCCTGTCATCACTACCCTTCAGTCTCTGGACCGGGACCAGATGGTCCAGATCTTGACGGAGCCCAAAAATGCCCTGGTCAAGCAGTACCAGAAGCTATTGGAATACGACCAGGTGGAGCTGGACTTCAGCCGGGAGGCCCTGGAGGCGGTGGCCGACGTGGCAGTAAAGCGGGGCATCGGTGCTCGCGGCCTCCGCGCGGTGCTGGAGGAGATCATGACCAAGGTTATGTACGACGTGCCCTCTGACCCAACCATCGTGAAGGTAACCATTACCGCCGCTACCGTGCAGGATGGTGCTCCGGCTGAATTGACCTATGACCCGGAACGCTGCCGCCGTCCCCGTCTGGGGAAAGCGGCGCTTAAGGCCGAGCGCGGCGGTGTCCCCGGCACCAACGCCGGATAAAAGAGAAATCTTGAATGCCCCGCGGAGCCCCCGGATCGGCGGGCCCCGGGGCATTTCGCTATATCGACCAGAGAGGAAGTGACCACATGACGACCACACAGAAGGATATCCTCCACACCAGCACTATGCCGGTTATCGCTCTGCGGGGGCTGACCATTTTCCCCAACGTGCTGATCCATTTTGATGTGGCCAGGGATATCTCCATCAAATCCTTGGAAACTGCTATGACGACCGGTAGCCCTGTGTTCCTGGTGGCCCAAAAGGATATCTCCGTGGAGGTGCCGGACCAGCGCGACCTGTACGTGGTAGGAACCATCTCCAATGTACGCCAGATCCTCCGTATGCCAGGAGACAATGTCCGGGTTATGGTAGAGGGGCAGGCCAGAGGCAAGCTGCTCCGCCTCCTGCGGACCGAGCCCTATCTGGAGGGGGAGATACTGGAACTGCCAGAGGAGGAGCGGACTGGAACAAGCGCCCGGACCGAAGCCCTAATGCGCTCCACCTACGAGCTCTTTCAGCGGTATACGGAGCTGGCCCCTAAGGTATCTCCAGACCTGCTGATCCATGTATTGGCCAGCCAGGACCCAGGCTATATCTCTGACTATATCGCCCAAAACATCCCCATGCGAAACAGCGACAAGCAGACCATCCTGGAGGAGCGGCGGCCCCTGCGCCGCCTGGAGAAGCTGCATCGGCTGCTGGACCGGGAGGTGGAGATACTGGCTCTGGACAACGAGATACAGAGCAAAGCCAGAGAGCAGATGTCCGACCAGCAGCGGGATTACTACCTCAGGGAGCAGATGAAGGCCATCCAGAACGAGCTTGGAGAGGGTGATGGGGCCGACGAGTTCGAGGAGTACCGTCAGAAGATCGCCAAGGCCGCCCTGCCTGATGAGGTGCGGGAGAAGTTGACCAAGGAGCTGAACCGGCTGACCAAGCAGCCCTTCGGATCCTCGGAGGCCACCGTTCTGCGCAGCTATCTGGACGTATGTTTGGAGCTGCCTTGGGGAAAATACACCAAGGAGAAGATCAGCGTCCCGGCTGTCCGCCGGGTGCTGGACCAGGAGCACTACGGCCTGGATAAGGTGAAGGAGCGCATCCTGGAATTTGTGGCAGTCAAGCAGCTGGCCCCGGCGTTGAAAGGACAGGTACTCTGCCTGGTGGGCCCGCCCGGAGTGGGCAAGACCTCCATCGCCATGTCTATGGCAAAGGCTATGAACCGGAAGCTGGCCCGTCTCTCCCTGGGCGGCGTCAGCGATGAGGCGGAGATTCGGGGGCACCGCAAGACCTATGTGGGAGCCATGCCGGGCCGCATCATCACCGCAATCCAGCAGGCGGGCAGCTGCAATCCGCTGATCCTGTTGGACGAGATCGACAAGCTGGGCCGGGACCACCGGGGCGACCCCTCCTCCGCGCTTCTGGAGGTGTTGGACGGAGAACAGAATGCCACCTTCCGGGATAACTTCCTGGAGGTCCCCTTTGACCTGTCTCAAGTCCTGTTTATTACCACCGCGAATACTCTGGATACCATTCCCCGGCCTCTGCTGGATCGGATGGAGGTCATCGAGCTGTCCAGCTACACCGACGAGGAGAAGGTTCAGATTGGGAAAAAGCATCTGCTTCCGAAGGAGATGAAGCGCCACGGCCTGGAAAAGAGCCAGCTGAAGGTATCCGACAGCGCCCTGCGGGAGATCATCTCAGCCTATACCCGGGAATCGGGAGTTCGGGTGCTGGAGCGAATGCTGGCTGCCATCTGCCGCAAAACCGCAATGAGAGTGGTTTCAGATGGCGTAAAGTCGATTCACATTACAGAAAAAGATCTCAAGGAGTATCTGGGGGTCCCACGCTACTACCCCGAGCGGCAGGCCCTGGAAGAGCGGATAGGCGTGGTCAATGGCCTGGCCTGGACCTCTGTGGGCGGCGAGCTGCTGGAGGTGGAGGTGAATGTGGTCCCAGGGGCCGGAAAGGTAGAGCTCACCGGAAATCTGGGAGATGTGATGAAGGAGAGCGCTTACGCCGCACTCAGCTTTATCCGCAGCCAGTCAGACCGGCTGGGGATCCCCGCCGATTTTTATAAGGAGAAGGATATCCACGTCCACTTCCCGGAGGGAGCCGTCCCCAAGGACGGGCCCTCTGCCGGCATCGCCATCACTACCGCCATGGTGTCCGCCCTGACTGGCTGCCCGGTGCGCCGTGGCATCGCCATGACCGGAGAGGTCACCCTCCGCGGCCGTGTCCTGCCCATCGGAGGTTTGAAGGAGAAAACGATGGCCGCCTTCCGAAACGGCATCAAAACGGTCATCCTGCCAGCGGACAACGGCAAGGACTTAGAGGAGATCGACCAGACGGTACGGAAGGCTATCCAGTTTATCCTGGTAGAGCGGGCAGACCAGGTGCTGTCGGCAGCCCTCTCACACCCGCTGCCCTCCGCGGAGGAGCAGAGGGAGCCGTCCGCTCCAGTCCTGGGGACTGCAAAGAGAGCCCCTGGTCCCCGGCTGCGCCAGTGAGGAGGGGATAGGATGCCTGTCAACCTGCAAAAGGCGGAATTTATCCTGTCCGCCGCTTCCGCAAGGGACTTCCGGACCGACGGGCTGCCTCAGGTGGCCTTCGCCGGCCGTTCTAATGTGGGTAAGTCCTCGGTCATCAACCGGCTGTTGGGCCGAAAGAATTTTGCACGGGTGGGTGCCGCCCCGGGCAAGACCATCCACATTAATTACTTTTTGATTGATGGGGGCTTCTACCTGGTGGACCTGCCAGGATATGGCTACGCCAAGGTGTCCAAGAGTGAACGAGACCGGTGGGCGCGGCTGATGGAGTCCTACTTCGCCCATCCGGAGCTGATGACCCTGGGGGTGATGATTGTAGACTCCCGGCATAACCCCACCGCCGATGACTGTACCATGGCCCAATGGTTCCGTGACACAGGCCGGCCCATGGTAGTGGTGGCCAACAAACTGGATAAGCTGAAAAAGAGCGAGATCGGTCCCAACCTCCAGAGGATCCGGGAAACCCTGGAGCTGGACGAGGAGACCATCGTTATCCCCTTTTCGGCTGAGAAGGGGACCGGCAGGGAGGAACTGCTGTCGGCTATCCTGTCCGGCGCCGGAGTGAGCTGAAGGATCCCCGGTATGCCCTGCGGCATACCGGGGATCTTTGTACAGGAGAGACTTTATTCTCTATATTGGGAAACCGCTGTTCACGCCTTGTGTTTTGGCTCCATAGCTGGTATAATATTCTGACACAATTTTCCCAAAAGAGGTGAGCCCATGGAAGCACCCATCTACCACCTGGAAGGGGTGGTGAAGGCCAAGGAAGAAAATATGGAGGACTTCGTGGGCCCGCTGGACCTGATTCTCCATCTTTTGAGCAAGAATAAGATGGAGATCAAGGACATTCAGATATCGCTGATCCTGGACCAGTATCTGGAATGGATGAACAAGCGGAAGGAATTGGACTTGGAGGTGGCCAGTGAGTTTATCACAATGGCCTCTCATCTGATCTATATCAAGACTCGGATGCTCCTGTCCATCCACGATGAAGAGGCACTCAGCGAGGTGGAGCAGCTCATCGCTACACTAGAGGCCCATCAGAGAAATGAAAATTTTTTGAAAATCAAGGAAGTCATCCCTGTGCTGGATACCAGGTTCCACTATGGGCGGGACTATCTGACCAAAGTGCCGGAGCCGGTCCAGCCGGACAGGACCTATCGCTATGTCCATGACAGGGAGGATATTTGGAAGGCTATGACCGCTGTATTGTCCCGGACAGACAACAAACTCCCGCCTCCTGTTTCCGCCTTCCAAGGCATCGTGGGCCGGGAGCCCTACCCCGTGACAGACAAAGCGGGAGAGATCGTCCGGCGGTTGCTCCAGTTCGGCGTTACCCGCTTTCGGGCCCTGTTCAAGGGGAACCGGAGCCGCTCCGAAGTGGTGGCTACTTTCCTGGCAGTGCTGGAACTGTGCAAAGCGCGCCGAGTCAGGTTGGCGGGTACCGAGTCGGACTGTACTGTCACCTGCACCCAGGCGGAGGGGGAGACGCCGGCGGAGTTTACCGCCGACAGCTACTAAGAGGAGGATAGCTCTGTGGAACTGAAGGAATTGGAATCCGCTCTGGAGGGTGTCCTCTTTGCCTCAGGAGAGCCGGTGGCTGTGGAGCGGCTGTGCCTGGGGCTTGAGGTAGACAGGCCCACCCTGGATGCTGTGGCCCAGCGGCTGATGGACCAGTACAGCTATGAGCGGCGGGGAATACGGCTGATCAAGCTGGATACCAGCTATCAGCTTTGCTCCGCGCCGGAGTTCGCCCCCTATATCAGAAAGACGCTGGAGAGCCGCAAGCCGGCCCGCCTGTCTCAGCCCGCCCTGGAGGTACTGGCGATTATCGCCTATTATCAGCCGGTGACCCGTGCTTATGTAGATCAGGTGAGGGGGGTAGACAGCTCCTATACGGTGGGGCTGCTGCTGGAGCGGGAGCTGATTGAGGAGGCGGGCCGCCTGGCTGTCCCCGGACGGCCGCTCCTGTTTCGGACCACCAAGAACTTCCTGCGTTCCTTTGGGTTGTCCAGCCTGGAGGAGCTGCCTGAGCTCCCCGACTCCTCCCAGGAGGGGAGTCAGATGACCCTGGAGCTGGAGGCGGCGGTAGCCAGGCTTAGGGCGGAGGAGGAGCAGGGGGCCGGGCTGCCGGCGGAGGACGGGCCATGAAGCTCCTGTTCACGGTGGCCGCCGTCCTGCTGGCCCTGCTCCTGCTGGGACAGGTCCGGGTGGGCTGTGTCGTGTCCTATCAGCAGGAGGGGCTGTTCCTCTGGCTGCGAACAGGGATTGTCCGAATCAGAGTGCTCCCTTGGAAGCGGAAAAAGAAGGAAAAGCCTGTCCGGGGAAAAAAGATGGGAACGGACCTGACAGAAGAAAAACCTGTCCGCGTGAAGGGCGGGGGGCTGGAGTATGCCAAAAGGCTGCTCCCCATCGCACTGGAGGCGGCGGGACAGTTTCAGAAGAAGCTGAAAATAGATATCCTGGATCTGGAATTGACCATAGGCGGTCAGGACCCTGCGGACGCGGCAATGGCCTATGGATGGGCAAACGGGGCCCTGGGCGCCCTGTGGTATCCCCTGGTAGAGGGGTTCCATATAGTAGATGGCCGGGCTAGGGTCAGGCTGGATCTGGAGGCTCCTGCCGTCAGTCTGCGGGGAAGGGCCTCCTTGTCCCTGAAGCTGGGGCAGATATGCCGGCTGGCGGTGTATTTTGGGATAAAAGCTCTGCGGGCTGTCATGGCGGCGCGTGGGGAACAAAAAGAGCAGAATGTGAGAAAGGCGGCCTGAGGGTATGGAAAAAAAGGACCATCTAAGTGAACTGATGAGCGTCACCATGGAGCACGTGAGGGCCATGGCGGACGCCAACACAATCATTGGCACCCCTATTCAAGCAGATGGAGTTACCCTGATCCCCGTGTCTAGGCTGTCCTTTGGGATAGCGGGCGGCGGGACCGAGTTTTCTACCAAAAAGCAGCCAGCCAGCGATCCGGCCTTCGGTGGGGGCAGCGGAGCCAGTGCTAAACTGGAGCCGGTGGCCTTTCTGATCCTCCGGGGAGGCTCCGTGAAGCTGCTGCCTGTGGCTCCTCCTCCCGCCACTACGGTGGACCGGGTCATTGAAGCGGTGCCCGAGGTAGTGGACAAGGTAACAGACTTTATTGAAAAGCAGCAGGAAAAAAAGGCACAGGAGACGGAGCGGGCGGATTTTGCCGAATAAAGCCAAATTCGCAAAAATTTCCGGGCAACGAAAAAAGTTAGACTGCCATACTATGGTCACCTATGTTTTTGAAGAAGGTGACCGATATGAAACGGATCATGAGTTTGTGTCTGGCGGTGCTGACAGCGGCTGTTGCACCTGCCGCGGCTGCGGCGGCCTCCGGAGCGCCTGGTACCTCCGCCGCCTCGGTAGTCCTGATGGATGGAGAGAGCGGGCGGGTGCTATATGAGCAGAACGCCCATGAGCCGCGTCTTATCGCCAGCATCACCAAGCTGATGACCGCCCTGGTGGCCTTGGAATCAGGCCATGTGTTGGAAGAAGAAGTGACCATCTCCGGGGAGTGGGCCGGGGCTGAGGGCTCCTCCATCTACCTGCGGGCGGGGGAGCGGGTAAGTCTGGAGGCGCTGCTCTACGGGATGCTCCTACGCTCTGGAAACGATGCCGCTCTGGCGGTAGCCGGATACTGCGGCGGTACGGTGGAGCGGTTTGTGGACCGGATGAATCAGAAGGCTCAGGAGCTGGGGATGGCAGATACCCATTTTGCCAATCCCAATGGGCTCAACGCGGAGGGGCATTACTCCTCTGCCTATGATATGGCGCTGCTGGCCCAAGCCTGCCTGAAGAATGATACCTTGGCGCAGATAGTGTCCACCAAATCCATCACCATAGGGACCAGGACATTTACTAACCACAATAAGCTGTTGTGGCAGTATGAGGGCTGTATTGGACTGAAGACAGGATATACCGAGAAGGCAGGGCGCACATTGGTGTCAGCGGCCAGAAGGGAAGGGACTGCGCTGATCTGCGTCACTCTCAGTGACCCCAACGACTGGGCGGACCACACCCGTCTCTTTGACTGGGGTTTCTCCCACTATCGTGCGAAGGAACTGACACGTGCGGGGGAACAGGTCTGTCAGCTCCCGGTGGCGGACAGTCTGATCCCAGTGTGTCCCATATCAGCGGCCGAGGATTGTTCTGTGGCCTTGGCAGAGGGGGAGAAGCTCCAGTATGATATTCTGCTGGACCAGGAACTTCTGACCGCTCCGGTGGAGAGGGGGGCCCCTTTGGGCAGGGTGGTGTTCCGCTTGAAGGGGGAAGAAGTGGCGGATATCCCCCTGGTAGCCGGCGCCGATATCCCGCGGGACAGCGTATCGGTCCGCGGGCTGTGGGACAGGCTGTCGGACCGGTTGGCCCAGCTTTCGGAGAGATAGAGAAAGAGAAAGGCGGACCATGGAAGAACGACTGCAAAAGCTGATATCCTCCTGCGGACTGGCTTCCCGGAGAACGGCGGAGGAGTGGATTTCCTCTGGACGGGTCACAGTGAATGGAGAGAAAGCCCATCTGGGGGATCGAGCGGACCTGGACCGGGATCAGGTGCTGGTGGATGGCAAAAGGCTGCGCCCCGGGGGAGCACGGACCTACCTGATGCTCAATAAGCCCCGCGGCTATGTGTCCACCCTCTCTGACGAGCAGGGGAGAAAGACCGTGGCGGATCTGGTGTCCGGTTGCGGCGCGCGAGTGTGGCCCATCGGTCGGCTAGACCTGGATTCGGAAGGGCTGCTCCTTCTGACCGATAACGGGGAGATCACCCACAGGCTCCTCCATCCCAGCCACGAGGTTGAAAAAGAATATCTGGTCTGGGTGACTGGAAATGTAGAGAAAGCCCTGCCCATTCTTTCCGGCCCAATGGTGTTGGACGGGGAGAAGCTGGCTCCCGCCCAAGTTCGGCGGGGGCGGACCAGCGGAGGGGTGTCGCAGATGTCTGTCGTCATCCACCAGGGAAAAAACAGGCAGGTGCGCCGGATGTGTGCCCAGGCAGGACTCAATGTGCTGCGGCTGAAGCGGATTCGGGAGGGGGCGCTGCACCTGGACAGGACACTGGCCCCCGGAACATGGCGTAGGCTGACGGAGCAGGAGGTACTCCTGCTGACGGGAGAAGAAACTACAGATAATTGAACAAGCTGCTCGGCGCTTTTTGCAAGAAAAAATGAATTTCTTGCAAAAAGCGCTTGCATTTTTGCAGGAAAACGGGTATGATAATCCACGAAAGGCGTGTACGCTTTGACTGACGTATAGTATCAGAGGGGTTTCTATATAAACGGGAGATGAGAACCATATGAATCGTGACATTTTGGCCCTGATACAGGAGAATATGCATACCTTTTCCAAGGGACAGAAGCGGATCGCTAGCTTTATCCTGGAGTCCTATGATAAGGCTGCCTTTATGACAGCCAGCAAGCTGGGCAAGAAGGTGAATGTGAGTGAGTCTACCGTGGTCCGGTTTGCTGCTGAGTTGGGCTATGATGGATACCCGGATATGCAGCGGTCGCTGCAAAAGATGATCCGTAACCGGCTGACATCCGTTCAGCGGATTGAGGTGACCAATGATCGGCTGGGCGACCAGGATCTGCTGTCTATGGTCCTGCAATCTGACATCGAGAAGATACGTCTTACCCTGGAGGAGCTGGACAGGGACAGCTTTGAGAAGGCTGTTGACGCCATCGTGTCTGCCCGGAAGCTCTACATCATCGGTGTCCGGTCCTGCGCGGCCATGGCAACCTTCATGTCCTTCTATTTCAATTTGATTTTCGATAATGTAGTCAAGGTATCCGCCACTACAGCCAGCGAGGTCTTTGAGAGCCTCCTACGAGTGGGGGAGGGGGATGTGGTTATCGGCGTCAGCTTTCCCCGGTATTCCAGCCGCACGGTCCAGGCGATGAACTTTGCGCGGAGCCGGGGGGCAACTACCATCGCCATTACAGACAGCGAGGTATCCCCCCTGTCGCCCATCTCCACCTACACACTGAAGGCGCGTAGTGATATGGCCTCCTTTGTCGATTCTCTGGTGGCGCCCCTCTCACTGATTAACGCCCTGCTGGTGGCGGTGAGCCGGAAGAAAAATGACGACCTGGCCAATACCTTTGAGGACCTGGAGAAAATCTGGGAGGAGTACGGCGTCTATGAGAAGGTGCAAGAGTGAGCGGTACCCATTATGATCTGATTGTGGTGGGCGGTGGGGCCGCGGGTATGATGGCGGCCATCACCGCCGCCCGTCTGGGGGCAGAGGTCTGCCTGTTGGAGCGCAACCCCAAAGTGGGCCGGAAACTGTATATCACTGGCAAGGGCCGGTGTAATGTGACCAATCACTGTACGCCGGAGGAGGCACTAGCCGCCACGACCAGGAATGGACGTTTTCTATACAGCTCTATAAGCCGCACCACACCCGCCAATGTAGAGGAATTTTTTACCGGACTGGGCGTGGAGCTGAAGGTGGAGCGTGGGAATCGGGTATTCCCGCGGTCGGATAGGGCTTCGGATATCATCGACGCCTTATTCCAGGAGTTAAAACGGCTGAAGGTTCCGGTGATCCATGAGCGAGCTTCTGAAATCAGTATTCAGGATGGCTCGGTGCGCGCCGTGGAAGTGAGAAAAGATAAGGGCAGGACTGGGTTTGGCTGTAAAGCGGTCATCCTTGCTACGGGAGGTGTTTCCTATCCCGCCACTGGCTCCACTGGGGACGGGTATCGGATGGCGGAGGCATTGGGCCACACCATTGTGGAGCCGTGTCCCTCGCTGGTTCCGCTGGTGTCCCCAGACTCCTGCTGTGGGCAGATGCAGGGACTGACTCTAAAAAATGTTCAGTTGACGGTCCGGGGACAAAAGGGTAAGATAGTATACCGTGAGCAGGGTGAGCTTTTGTTCACCCACTTTGGCCTGTCCGGTCCGCTGGTGCTGTCAGCCAGTGCTCATATGCGGGATTTTGAGAGAGTTAAGTATGTCTGCTCCATCGACTTAAAGCCAGCACTGGATGAGTCCGTTTTGGATGCCCGCCTGCTGCGGGAGCTGGGGGAAAACGCCAACAGAGATATGGGCAATTTATTAGGTAGCCTAGTCCCAAAGGCGATGATCCCTGTCCTGCTGGCGCGTGCCGGCATCCCAGGGGAGAAAAAGGCCCACAATGTGACCCGTGAGGAGCGCCGCCGCCTGTTAGAAGCGCTGAAACATTTTACAGTACCCGTGTCCGGACCACGGCCTATTGAGGAGGCCATCATCACCTCCGGCGGTATCAAGGTGGGCGAAGTAGACCCAAAGACCATGCAGTCCAAAAAGGTGCCTGGCCTGTTTTTTGCCGGGGAGCTGCTGGATGTGGATGCCTATACCGGCGGCTTCAACCTCCAGATCGCATGGGCTACCGGCCGAGCGGCGGGGAAAGGGGCAGTGGAGTTTATAGGGGCCGGATAAGGGGGACGCACATCTCGCACAGGTGTCGGGCGATCATGGGGGCGGCGTACCGCTCGATGATGGGGCGCCTCCAGTCGGTCGGCAGGCCCTGGGTCAGGACAGGCAGGTCTTTCCAGAAGGAGAGAATGTCGGCCTCTGTGTGGGGCACTTCAAAGACGGCATAGAGGCCGTCCTCCAAGGTCCTTGTTTCCAGACTGGTGGACTGTCCCCGGCGGAGGACCAGACCCAGATCATATCGGAGCTTTTCTGCCGCCACACGGGCGGGATCGTCCAGGGCGATGCCAAAAATAACAGACTGGGCGTCCAATAGCTGCTCCCGGTCTAAGGTTTGCTTAAAGTTCTCCATAAAATGCCGGTTGTGCTGGCCGTATGGGCCGATGCTCCTTTGATATGCCAGGGTAATGTTCTCAAATCTCTCCTGTATCATAGGGCCTCCATATTGTAATAAAATTACGGTGATTTAGGTATAGTATCCCGAATTAAAAGAAATTTCAAGAACTTTTTTAATTTGTTCTATGGAAACCACAAAAGTGTTTGGAGCGGTTGTATGAAGTGTGTCAGCATTGCTATCGACGGCCCCGCCGGGGCCGGTAAGAGCACCCTGGCCCGAAAGACGGCCAGGGAGCTGGGCTTTTTATATGTAGATACCGGGGCCATCTACCGCACGGTGGCCCTGAAGGTCCTCCGGGCGGGTGCGGGTCCGACCGAAGAGAGCCAGGTGATCCCTCTGCTGAAGGGGCTGGATATTTCTATGGACTATGGCCCAGACGGGGAGCAGCAGATGTTTCTGGAGGGCGAGGATGTGTCCAAAGCGATCCGGGAACATCAGATCTCCGGACTGGCTTCTAAGGTATCCGCTATCCCGGCAGTGCGGGACTTCCTGTTGGAATTTCAGCGCACTCAGGCCCGTGAGCACAATGTGGTCATGGACGGCCGGGATATCGGAACCGTCGTGCTGCCTCAGGCAGATGTGAAAATATTTCTCACTGCGGCACCGGAGTCCCGTGCCCGCCGCCGTCTCTTGGAGCTGGAAGGGCGGGGGCAAAAGACTGATTTTGAAACTGTCCTGCGAGATATTGTCCAGCGGGATGAACAGGACCGGAATCGCCCGATTGCACCGTTGCGCCAGGCGGAGGACGCAGTCCTTCTGGACACCACCCGGCTGAATTTAGAGGAGAGTTTGGCGGCCATGCTTTCCTTGATAAAGGAGAAGATTCATCTGTGAGCGAAGAATCGGTGAAAGAACCCCAGGAAAAGAATGAGCTCCAGCGCAAAAGCCTAGACAGATACTTTTCCTTTTTATACGCTGTCATCTGGCCCTTCTTTAACCTCTTCCGCCCAATCCGGGCGGTTGGACGGGAGAATATTCCGAAGGGCCCGGCAGTCATCTGTCCCAATCATACCACCGCGGGGGACCCTTTTTATGTCGTCTTTGCTTTTGGACATAAATGTCCCATGCGGGCCATGGCCAAGATACAGATCATGCGTGTCCCATTTGTCGGCTGGATATTGTCCAAGGCCGGCGTCTTTGGGGTGGACCGGGGAAACAATGATATGAAGGCAGTGAAGACAGCCTTGAAATTCTTAAAGGGCGGGGATAAGCTGCTGATGTTCCCGGAAGGGACCAGAGTTCACGAAGGGGAAAACGTGTCGGTCAAGACTGGTGCCGCCCTCTTCGCAACCCGAGCCGGTGTCCCCCTGCTGCCGGTGTACATACAGCGGAAGAAGCGGCTGTTCCGACCGAATACTGTGGTCATCGGACAGCCCTATTATCCCAAGTATGAGGGCCGTAAACCTACGGCGGAGGAGCTCCAGTCGATTGCCCAGGAAGTGATGAACCGGGTGCAGGCCCTGGGGGAGGGGATCGGATGAAGCTGGAATTGGCCAGGAGTGCTGGCTTCTGCTATGGTGTACGGCGGGCCGTGGAGCTTGCGGAGCAGGCTGCCGCACAGGGCACGCCCTGCGTTATGCTGGGCTCCATTATCCATAACCAGGCGGTGATCGGCCGGTTGGCGGAGCAGGGCCTTCGTTCGGTGAAAACACCGGAGGAGGTGCCGGATGGCGCGTCGGTCATTATCCGCTCCCACGGCGAGAGCCGCGCGGTTTACAAAACGCTGGAGAGTCGGGGCGCCCAGATCTTGGATGCCACCTGCCCCAATGTGACCCGAATCCATGAGATCGTGCGCCAGGCGGAGGAGCAAGGGAGAAGGCCCGTAATCGTAGGGACTCCTGACCATCCGGAAGTGACGGCTATCGCTGGCTGGTGTCGGGAACCAGTTGTGGTATCGGGGGCAGAGGCATTGGAAAAATGGCTGTTAGAGGCTCCGGACCGGCGAAACCTGCCTATCACTTTGGTATCGCAAACCACATCTACCAGGAAAATTTGGGACGACTGCGTGAAAAAAGCAAAAAAAGAGTGTACAAACGCAGAATTTTTTGATACAATATGTGGAGCGACGTCCAAACGCCAGGAAGAGGCCCATCAGCTGGCTGAAAAATGCAGCATGATGGTGGTCATAGGCGACAGTCAAAGCTCCAATACGAAGCGGCTTGCGGAGCTTTGCCGGGAGGTTTGTCCCCGCGTTCAGCTGATTGAGAGCGCGGAGGAGCTGGATCTTACCGGGCTGCCCCAGGCGGATATGGTCGGCATCACGGCGGGCGCGTCCACGCCCGCGTGGATAATAAAGGAGGTCTATGACAAAATGAGCGAAGAAATCATGGAGATCGAGCAATCCTTTGCGGAGATGCTGGAGGAGTCGATCAAGCCTATAAATAATGGAGATAAGGTCACGGGCATAGTGGATTCTATTACCCCCACTGAGATCCAAGTCGACTTGGGCTTTAAGTATCCCGGCTATATCCCCTTGGCTGAGTTGAGCGACGACCCCACCGTCAAGCCTGAGGACCTGGTGAAGATAGGCGACGAAATCGAAGCCTATGTGATGCAGGTCAGCGACCGGGACTGCCAGGTCAAGCTGTCCAAGAAGCGCCTGGATATGGTCAAGGGCTGGGAGGAGATCGAGGCCGCCAGCGAGAACGAGACAGTGGTTGAGGGCTTTGTGACTGAGGACAACAAGGGCGGTGTGGTTGTTTCCGTCAAGGGCATCCGCGTCTTTGTGCCCGCCTCCCAGACGGGCCTGCCGCGGGAGACTCCCATGGCTGAACTGCTGAAGCACAAGGTCCGTCTGGTCATTACAGAGGTCAACCGGGCCCGCCGCCGTGTAGTGGGCTCCATCAGCAAGGTGCAGCGCGCCGAGCGGGCTGCCGCCGCGGAGAAGGTGTGGGCCGAGATCGAGGACGGCAAGCGCTATACCGGCACGGTGAAGTCCCTGACTTCCTACGGCGCCTTTGTAGATATTGGCGGCGTGGACGGCATGGTCCACATCTCCGAGCTGTCTTGGAGCCGCATTAAGCACCCCTCTGAGGTAGTAAAGGTGGGCGATACCGTAGAGGTGTACGTCATCTCCGCCGACAAGGAGAAGAAGAAGATCTCGTTGGGCATGAAGGACCACAGCCAGGATCCCTGGACCGTATTTACTTCTACCTACCAGGTGGGGGACACCGCTAATGTGCGCATCGTCAAGCTGATGACCTTCGGCGCCTTTGCCGAGGTAGTTCCCGGTGTGGACGGACTGATCCACATCTCCCAGATCGCAGACCACCGCATCGAGAAGCCCGGCGACGTACTGGCTGAGGGCGATAAGGTGGACGTGAAGATCACCGATGTGGACATGGAGAACAAGAAGATTTCCCTCTCCATCCGTGCCCTGCTGGAGCCCGCTGTGGAGGAAGATAGCGCCGAAGAAGCTCCTGCCGAAACCGAGGAGTAATTTTGATTTAAAAACGGCCCTGGTCTTTTTGACCAAGGGCCGTTTCCTATATGATGTAAAAAATGACAAAATTTTAAAATCATTAGGGGTTTTGCTTGCGTAAAGCCGTTTAAATTGCTATAATTAGTGTGAAAATAGAGGCAAGGACGGGGTCATGATCGGTATGGAGGTGTAAAAGTTGTACCAGATTGGGGATAAAGTCGTCCACCCAATGTACGGAGCAGGCGTTTTAGAGAGTATCGTCCAGAGAAAAATTGACGGTGTAGAGCGAGATTATTACATGATGAAGCTCCCCAATCGGTCCATGGTGGTTATGATCCCCACAGAACATAGCGAGGATATCGGCGTCCGACCAGTAGTGGACGCGAATCAGGCCGATCAGGTTATGGCGGCGATTCCTTCCATCCAGGCGGAGATGACCTCAAATTGGAACCGCCGTTACCGAGAGAATATGGAGCGCCTGAAAAGCGGTGATCTCTTTCAGGTCGCTTGGGTCATCAAGGGGCTCACGGCCAGGGACCACTCGAGGGGGCTGTCCACTGGGGAGCGGAAAATGCTTCACTCGGCTCGGCAGATGCTGATCTCCGAGATCGTGCTCTCCAAGAGTCTAAGCTACGAGACAGTGGAGGAGCAGTTGGATACGGCGCTGGCATAGTTTGTCCTGCCCAGACATAGTGATTGATAAAAGCTGACCTGAAAAGGAGCCCACCGGCTCCTTTTTTGTGTAGGAGGTCCCTAAGATGCTGGAAGTATTGCGAAAATTAGCGAAGAAAAAGGCCCCTCCCCCGATCTGTTCCGCTGTGATTGTGGCGGCGGGCTCCGCCCGTAGGATGGAGGGGATAGACAAGGTATTGGCGCCTTTGGGGGAACTGCCCGTCCTGGTGCACACGATCTATTCCTTTCAGGACTGTCCCCGGTTTGATGAGATCGTGGTGGTCACGAGAGAGGACCTGCTGGTTGAAGTCAGCCGGATCTGCAAAGACTTCCAACTGGATAAAGTGTCCAAAGTGGTGGTAGGGGGCAGAGAGAGGACCGACTCTGTGCTGGCTGGACTCAGGGAGGTGCGTCCGGATGCGGACCTTATCGCAATCCACGACGGCGCCCGCCCACTGGCCCCCCAGCAGGTGCTGGAGGAGGTGGTGGAGCGGGCGGCGGAAACGGGAGCAGCCGCCCCCGCTATACCGGTCACAGATACAGTAAAGAGAGCTAGAGAGGGACTGATAGAGGAAACCGTAGACCGCTCAGAGCTTTGGACGGTTCAGACGCCCCAAGTCTTTGAAGCCGGGCTGATCCGGGCCGCGGTGGAGAAGGCGGCGGTTGACGGGGAAAGCCTGACAGACGAATGTGGGGCGGTAGAGCGGCTGGGGATGAAGGTGTCCCTGACCACTGGAAGCAAGGAAAATATTAAGATCACCACCCCCTTTGACCTAATATTGGGGGAGGCTATCCTGGAAGCGAGAGTGAGGGGAGAGCTATGAAGATGCGGGTCGGGCACGGATACGATGTCCACCGGCTGGTAGAGGGGCGCAGGCTCATCCTGGGCGGGGTAGAGATATCCTGGGAAAAGGGATTGCTGGGCCACTCAGACGCGGACGTACTGACCCACGCGGTGATGGACGCGCTTCTGGGAGCGGCAGGACTTGGGGACATCGGCACACATTTTCCCGATACAGACTCCGCCTACGCCGGGGCGGACAGCATAAAACTGCTGGAGAGAGTGACCGCCCTGCTGGATCACCGGGGCTGGAAGGTGGGGAATATCGACGCCACCATCCTGGCTCAACGGCCTAAGCTGGCGCCCCATATTCCGCAGATGCGGGAGCGGCTGGCCAGAGCTATGGGAGTGTCCCCGGAGCAGGTCAATCTAAAGGCTACCACGGAAGAAGGTCTCGGCTTTACTGGCTCCGGTGAGGGGATGGCGGCGCACGCAGTAGTGCTGATTTGGAAAGGTTGAACGGCAAGCACGAACGTTGCAAATAGTTCGACTCCGGCAAGTATCAGGGGGGGCCATTTTCGCCTGGCGAATGGCGAAAATGGAGATATGGGCTGTTTGACCATTGTAAAGAGAAAGCAAGTCTGCGGTGTCACCGCCTGAAAAAGAGCATACAATGGAGATGAGAGGGGAACGCAGGCTCCCCTCCCAGCTATTTCCGAGGGGCGGCCGACAGACTGTCCCGAGAAAGGAACCAAGTCATGCTCTATTATCTCATTGTATGCCGCTCTCTGACCTACGCACAGCGGACAGCCGCCGCCCTGGAGCGGGCGGGCATCACGGCGCGGATTCTCCGCTCGCCAAAGAGCGTGGCGGGGGAGGGGTGCAGCCACTCGGTCAAGATATCCCAACGCAGTCTGCCTGACGCCCTCCGGGTCCTCCAGCGGACGAATCTTGAGCCAAAGCGTATCTATATCACCGCCGGGGACGGCAGCTATCAGGAGGTGGAGCTGTGATCTATCTGGACAGCGCGGCCACCACCCTGCAGAAGCCGCCCTCTGTGGCTCGCGCCACCGCACACGCCATTGACCACTTGGCCAGCCCTGGACGGGGAGGACATCGGCCGGCTATGGCTGCCGCCGATACTGCCTTCGCCTGTCGGGAGGAGGCGGCTGCCCTCTTTCATGTGACCAGCGTCGATCAGGTGGTTTTTACGTTTAACGCTACCCATGGACTCAATATCGCCATAAAAACCCTGGTCCATCCTGGGGACAGAGTGGTGATTTCCGGCTATGAGCACAACGCGGTCACCCGGCCGCTCCACGCGATTCCGGAGGTGGAAATTTTGGTGGCCCGATCGCCTCTCTTTGACAGGCAGGGAATGATAGACTCCTTCCGCCAGTGTCTGGACCAGGGGGCGGACGCGGCTATATGTACCCATGTATCCAATGTGTTCGGTTTTATCCTCCCAATCCAGGAGATCGCGGAGCTGTGTCGGCAGCGGGAAGTGCCTCTGATTGTTGACGCCTCACAGTCCGCAGGCGTCCTGCCGCTGGATATCCAGGAACTGGGCGCCGCCTTTGTAGCGATGCCGGGCCATAAGGGGCTCTACGGCCCACAGGGCACCGGCCTGCTGCTCTGCAACCGTGACCCGACTCCGATTCTAGAGGGCGGGACAGGAAGTGAATCCTTGAAGCAGTCCATGCCCCAGTTCCTGCCTGACCGCCTGGAGGCGGGGACCCACAACATTGCCGGTGTGGCCGGCCTGCTGGAGGGCCTGCGTTTTTTGCGCCGCCGGGACATACGGTGGATTGCGGGACATGAGAGCCGGCTGATCCAGCGGATGGGTAACGGGCTGTCCAGATTGCCGGGTGTGGAGGTGTTCCAGGCGTCTATGCCCAAGGCGCAGTCCGGTGTGCTCTCCTTTCGAATTAAGGGAAGGGACTGTGAGGACGTAGGTGAGGCGCTGGGGGACCGAGGATTTGCGCTCAGAGCCGGCCTGCACTGTGCCCCGGAGGCACACCGCACCGCTGGGACTCTGGAAACAGGGACCGTCCGTGCCAGTGTATCTGCCTTTAACACCGAGATGGAAATTGACCGCTTTCTGCGGGCAATTGGAGATATGGTCAGACGTTGAATCATGAAAAAAACGCTTTGAAGTGGGACTCAGGCGAATGAGCTCCGTTTTGAAGCGTTTTTTTCGCCGGAAAAACGGGTAAAAAAGTAACAAAGAAAATTAAAAGAAAATTCATGAATTTTTCTCCGGGAACGCCCCCTTTCGTGTTGCCAACCGGGCGGGAATATCGTATAATAACAAAATAGGAAAATTGCGGCCGGGTATGCGAAGACAGCCGTTGAGAGAGGTGATACATGTGTTTCAGGATATCACGAGTCTGCTCCAAAATGAGCTTCCGATTATCAGCACCATACGTCTTTTTGATCTGCTGGATATTGCCATCCTCTCTCTGATCATATACAAACTGCTCTGGATGCTCCGGAAAAGCAGCTCCGGACGGGTCTTACGAGGAATCCTGATCCTGCTGGTAGCCATGTGGATCTCCTCGGAGCTCCCACTGACGGCCACCAGTTTCATGCTGAACAAGGTAGTAGAGTGGGGCGTTCTGGTCCTAGTTGTCCTTTTCCAGCCCGAGATACGCCGCTTTTTGGAGCGGATGGGGAGCAGCCGCCTGGGACTGAATTTTTCCAGCAGCAGGGCCACGCCTATGGAGATCGAAACCGCTATTACCCAGACGACCGAGGCATATGCCGACCTTTCCAGAGATAAGGTTGGGGCTCTGATGGTCTTTGAGCGCAAGAATCTCCTGGACGATGTCATTAAGACAGGGACGGCTCTGGACTGCGGTGTATCCAGCGAACTGCTGAAGAACATCTTTTGGAATAAAGCGCCTCTGCATGACGGTGCTGTCATTGTTCGGGAGGGCCGTATCGTGGGCGCTGGCTGTATGCTGCCCCTGTCCGGCAATGTGAACCTGAGCCGCGACCTGGGGATGCGCCACCGGGCAGGGATCGGGATGAGCGAGCATTCGGATGCGGTGGTAGTTATCGTGTCGGAGGAAACGGGCTCCATCTCCGCGGCCGTGGGAGGCATGCTCAAGCGGCATCTGGCGCCGGAGACCTTAGAGCGGCTGCTGCGGAACGAGCTGTTGAGCGAGAGCAAGGAGGAGGAGAAGAGCAGCCAGTTCCCTCTGTTGAGCCAGCTCTTTGGCGGAAACAGGAAAGAGGGTGACCGCTCATGATGGGACGACTGAGAGAGAGCAAATGGGTATATGTCCTGCTGTCCGTCCTGCTGGCGGTGCTCTTTTGGTTTTATGTGCGGGCGGAGGTGGACCCCACTCAGCCTTATACCATCCATAATGTGCGGGTAGAGCTGACTGGGACCAATGTATTGACCAGCCAGGGGCTGACCGTGGCTGGTCTGTCCACTGAAACTGTGAACTTACGGATTGAGGCGCCCACCAGCGTGGCGGCCAACCTGCTGAAGAACCGTTCAAATCTCTATATCCCTCTGGATGTTTCCCGCTGTGTGGAGGGGGAGAATGAGTTAAGCTACAAGCCCAGCTATCCCGCCAATGTCAATGTGTCTGATGTGACCTTGCAGGAGCAGGACCCGGCGACCATTATCGTAACAGTGGATAAACTCTATACAAGCTCTTTTGACGTAGAGTTTCAACTGAAAGGGCAGGTGGCGGAGAACTATCAGATGGGCACCGCGGCTGTGAGTCCGGAAAGTGTGACCGTCAGCGGCTCGGTAGAGCAGGTCAGCCAGGTCGCCAAGGTGGTTGCCATCCTTGAGGATGAAAATTTGGACGAGCGCTTTGCCGGAGATCTTCCTCTCACCCTGCTGGACCGGGAAGGGAATCCGCTGACTGATCTGGATGTCACCCTCAGCGCGGACTCCGCCTATGTGGTGGTTCCTGTGGTGGTGCAGAAGGATGTGGGTCTGACGGTCAATGTGATTCCTGGCGGCGGAGCCACAGCGGATGACGCGGTTATCGAGATCGAGCCGGATATCATTACCGTGACCGGACCTGAAACAGATATAGAGGGTCTGGAGGAGATATCTCTGGGCAGTGTCGATCTATCCAAGGTCGTGGGGACGAAAGAGTATACCTTCCCCATCACACTGGACCCTGGATTAGAGAATGTCAGTGGGATTACCTCTGCTAAAGTGACTGTTAAGGTAGATGGCTTGTCAACTGCTACCTTCGAGGTGGGCAACATTACGGTAAGCCAGCCGCCGGATGGATATACGGCCGAGGCGGTCACGCAAAACCGTACAGTGACTATCCGGGGTAGAACGGAGGATCTGGAAAAGATCGATGCCAGCCAGATCCGGATCGTAGCGGACGTGTCGGAGGTGACCACCACTGGGCTGATCCCGGTCACCGCCCGAGTCTATCTGGACGCCGGCGGGAGCGTAGGGGTCATCGGGGATTATTCCATTGTAGTCAATGTGAGTCGGAGCTAATTTGGAGGCAAAATACCATGGTTCAGAACGCAATCGTAAAACAGCGGATAGGTGAGGGAGTGGTCCAGGTCTCCCTCCTGCGGCAGATGGAGTGCGGACTTCACTGCGATGGAGCCTGTGCTGGCTGTACCCAAAAACCCACGCAGGAGATCCTGGCGTTGGCCAGCGATCCCATTGGGACCAAGCCCGGCGATGTGGTGGAGGTTGAACCCACGTCTGGGCACAACATCAGCACCTCCGTGGTGGTGTTCCTGCTGCCCTGCGTTGGGTTAGGTGCGGGTTATATGCTGGGCCAATCCCTTCTGCATCTGGGCGATATTGCCGCTCTGGGGACCGCGTTGCTGGGACTGGTACTCGGCTTTGTTCCCGCGTGGCTGATTAACCGGGCGATCCTCCGCAGCAAGGCCCCTGAATTTGCTGTTTTGAAGCTGCTCCATTAAAGACGGAAACGTGCAGTGTTTGGATATGTAAGGCCCTGCCGCCCGGAGATGAAATGCAGGGAGTTTGACCTGTACCGGGCAACCTACTGCGGCTTGTGCCGCTGCTTGCGCCGGCGCTATGGGTTGCTGGCCCCTATGTTCCTGAACTTTGATTTCACCTTTCTGGCTCTTCTGCTGTGGGAGCCGGAGGAGCGTTTTACTCCCTGTCAGGGGCGGTGCCACGCCAATCCTCTGGTCAAAAAGCCCATGTGTCCTGACAGCGAGGCGCTGGAGTTGGCGGCGGATGAGAGTGTCATCCTGGCATGGTGGAAGCTGCGGGATTCGATCAAGGACGAGGGCTTTTGGAAAGCCATGCCCGCGAGAGGACTTTCCCTTCTGCTGCGTCCATCTTACCGGAAGGCTGCGGTTCGCTGTCCTGCCTTTGACCAGCAAGTCCAGGACAGCCTGGTGGAATTGGAACAGCTGGAGCAGGCGAGTTGTCCTTCGATGGACCAGTCGGCCGATACCTTTGCCCGGCTGCTCCAGGGAGCGGCATCGAAAGAGGGAAAACAGGACCGGGTGTTATCCCAACTGCTCTATCAGCTTGGGCGATGGATCTATTTGGTGGACGCGAGGGACGACATGGAGGAGGACCGGGCAGCCGGGCGGTATAACCCGGTGATAGCCCGATTTGGCCCCCAGGGGGATGATGAAAACTTAAGGCGTACCTTAGACCATTCCCTGGGGCTGATGGGCGCTGCTCTCCAATTAGGGGAGTTTGGCTGCCGAACCCCGATTTTAGAGAATATCCTGTACCTGGGGCTGCCTATGGTGCAGCGGGCTGTCTTTGATGGCAGCTGGCGAGAGATAAAAAAACAAAAGATTTGGAGTAACAACTGATGAGAGATCCGTATAGCGTCTTAGGTGTGGACCAGAATGCCAGCGATGAGGAGATTAAGAAAGCTTACCGTGAGCTGGCACGAAAATACCACCCCGACAACTATCAAAACAACCCTCTGGCAGATCTGGCGGAAGAGAAGATGAAGGAGATCAACGAGGCCTATGATGCCATCACCAAGAGCCGTGCCGGTGGTGGCGGCTATCAGCAGTCCTCCGGGAGTTATAGCCAGCAGAGGTCTTATGGCGGCTCCGCAAACCCCACCTTTGCCCAGATCCGCAATCTGATTAACGCCGGTGATCTCCAGACCGCGGAACGCCTTTTATTGGAGGTGCCCCAGAAAAACGGGGAGTGGTATTTCCTCTCCGGCAGCATCGCCTACCGCAAGGGATGGCTGGATGAGGCCATGCAGAACTATTCCATGGCGGTCCAGATGGAGCCCAACAATATGGAATACCGCCAGGCTCTGTCTATCATGCAACGTGGCAATGTGGGTTATCGCCCCTATGGCTATACCAATACAGTAGACGGGATGGACTGTTGTACCTCAATGCTGTGTCTGAACTGTCTGTGTGGGGGAGGACACTGCTAAATGTCACGTCGGGATCGTGAACAGAGCGTCAGAATTGCTCTGGGCGGTATGCTGGGGGCGGGGAGCCTGGTCATTTTATGGCTGGCCTGTATCGTACCTTCGGGCTGGCTGGGTCTTACAGCTGTGGCTGGCCTGTTTCCAGTGACTGCGACATTGTATGCTGGCCGCGCGGCTGGCTATATGTGCTGGGCGGCAGGTTCCTTGCTGGGACTGGTCCTGCTGCCAAATAAGGGGATACCTCTGCTCTATCTGGTGTTTCTGGGCCTCTATCCGGTGGTAAAGAGCCGCATCGAGGGGTTGCGCCGTGGAGCGGTAGAGTGGCTCTTGAAGCTGATTTTCTTTAATGTTGCTTTGATCCTGTGCTGGTTTTTATTTCAGGGATTGCTTCTCCCTGACCCGCCCCAGTGGCTGGAGGAGGGAATCGCTATCTTTTTTGCTGGGGGAAACCTGGTATTTATCTGTTACGACATCGGCCTATCCAGGCTCATCGGTTTGCTGGGACATCGTCTGAGTCGGGGAGGCAGGCGTTGAGCTATAATCCATATCAAGGAGAGTGACCTGATTTGGTCAAGAGCATGACCGGTTACGGCCGGGCGGAGGAGACGGTCAACGGCTGCACAATCACAGTGGAGCTGCGCTCCGTCAATAACCGCTATCTGGACTGTAATGTCCGCATTCCAAGGCTGTATCTGTTTTCTGAGGATGCCATCAAGACACGGGTGCAGAGCGCCATTTCGCGGGGAAAGGTAGACGTATTTGTCACGATGGACAGCACGGGCGCCGACGATATACAGGTGTCGGTAAACAGGCCCCTGGCCGCCCAATACGCCGCTGCTCTGAGAGAGCTGGCAGAGTTTTGCGGTGCGGGCTCCTATCATATTACCCCTGAGACACTCTCGCGTTTCCCTGAGGTGCTGTTGGCCCAAAAGGCGGAAGAGGATGTAGAGCAGATGGCAAAAGACATATGCGCGGTCCTGGTCCGGGCCTTGGCTGATTTTGACCAGATGCGCACCCGAGAGGGGGGACGGCTTAGGGAGGATATTCTGGCCCGTGCCGCCTTGATCGAGGAGAAGGTGGGGGTGGTGGAGGCGCGTTCCCCTCAGACCGTTTCCGAGTATCGGACCAGGCTGGAGAGTAGGATGAACGAGGTGCTGTCCAACACCCAGCTCGATCCGGCGCGCATCCTGACAGAAGCCGCGATCTTTGCGGACAAGGTGGCCGTGGACGAAGAAACTGTGCGGCTGCGCAGCCACATCGAACAGCTCCGGGAGATGCTGGACAAGGGTGGAGCGATTGGACGGAAGCTGGATTTCTTGATTCAGGAGTTCAACCGGGAGGCCAATACCATCGGATCTAAATGCAGCGATATTGACATCGCCCGTCAGGTGGTCGATATCAAGGCGGAGATTGAAAAGATTCGGGAGCAGGTCCAGAATATCGAATAAGGAGGAACGGCGCTGTGAAGCTGATCAATATCGGATTTGGCAGCCTGATTTCCGCCCAGCGGCTGCTGGCGGTCATCGCGCCGGAATCAGCCCCAATCAAACGCATGATCCAGGAGGCCAGAGAGCGGGGCGTACTCATTGACGCCACCTATGGGCGTAAGACCTGCTCCGTGCTGGTAATGGACAATGACCATCTGATTTTGTCCGCTCTTTCGCCCGATGTTGTGGCCAGCCGGCTGGAAGGAGAAAAGGCGGACAGACAGGAAGAGGAGGGGGCCACATGGCCATAAAGAAAGAAAAGGGGCAACTGATCGTCCTCTCCGGGCCCTCTGGTGTGGGTAAGAGCACGGTGATCGCTGAACTATTGGGACAGCGCCCTGACATCTATTTCTCTGTGTCCTACACCACCCGTCAACCCCGTGTGGGGGAGCAAGATGGGGTCAATTATAACTTTGTAGACCGAGCTGAGTTTGAGCGGATGATCGCCGCCCAGGAGCTGCTGGAATATGCCGAGTATGTCAATAACTACTATGGGACCTCACTCAAGGTAATACGGGAGAAGCTGGCGGCCGGCATTGATGTGCTGCTAGATATCGAGGTTCAGGGAGCGGCCAAGGTAAAGGACCAGTGCCCAGACGCACTGTCCATCTTTATCATTCCGCCCTCCTTTGAGGAGCTTTCCCGACGTCTTCACGGCCGGAATACCGACAGTGAGGAGGTTATCTCCGGGCGTCTGGAAAAGGCTCGGATCGAATTTCGGGAGATACCGAATTATGACTACCTGGTGATCAACGACAAGGTGTCAAATGCGGTTTATGAAATCGAGTCCATCCTGACCGCCGCCCAATGCCGGGTGGAGAACCGGAGCGGTATGCTCTCCCAGTTTATCTGAGCGAAAAAGTTTTAACGATTATGGTTGAAAAGGGGTTTTTATCATGATGCTCTATCCCGCTATGAAGGATTTACTGAAGAAGGTGCCCAGCCGCTATGAGCTGGTAAACGTTGTGGCCTGCCGGGCCCGCAAGATCGCCAGCGAGGCGGAGACGGCTGGTGTGCCGCTGGACGACAAGCCGGTCAGCATTGCCATCCGGGAGGTGGCGGAAGGAAAATTGGACCAGGAGTAAAGGGAGAGAAAGCAGGCGAAGGGGAACCTTGCGCTTGCTTTCCTTGTGATAGGGGGTGGTCGGACCGTGGGACGGAAAATCGCAAAAGTCGCTGTTTCCAGGGCCGTCTACGCTATTGATAAGCCCTATGACTACTGGATCCCCAAGGAGTTGGAGAAGGAACTGGTGCCTGGTATGCGGGTGCTCGTCCCTTTTGGAAGCGGAAACCGGGGGACGGACGGCATTGTCCTCTCCATCCGTGAGGAGGGGGAGGGTGGCCCCTCTCTGAAAGCCATCCAATCTAAGTTAGATGATGCGCCGGTGCTAGACCATAAAGGGATCCAACTGGCCCTTTGGATGCGGGAACGCTGTTTCTGTACGATGTATGACTGCGTCAAAGCCATGCTGCCGGCAGGGCTCTATTTCTCACTCCGGGATCAGGTAGTGGTCCAGGGAGACAAGGAAGCGGCCTATCAGGTGGCGGAGGGGGCGGCCCTGGCGGTACAGCTCTTGGACCTGCTGTATGACTGGGGCGGAAGGGGAGATATGGAACAGATCCGTATGGCCTTCGGCCCCAAGAATCCTAATCCGGCGATCCATCTTTTGGTGGAGAGAGGCGCGGCGCGGCTGGAAACAAGTACACGCCGGGGCGTAGGGGATAAGCGGGAGAAGCTGGCGGTGTTGGCGGTCCCCACGGAGGACGCTATGGCTATGGTCACGCCCAAGCGAAAGACGGCTCCCCTTCGATACTCCGTAACCGAACTGCTGTGTACACTGGGTGCGGCTTCGGTCAAAGAGTTGTGTTATTTCACCGGGGCTTCTATGCCTACCATAAAATCCCTAGAAAAAAGTGGAATATTGACCTTGGAGGAGCGGGAGGTGTTCCGCCGCCTGCCTGCCATCCAGGTGGAGCCGGCCCCGCCCCTGGTGCTCAACCGGGAACAGCAGGAGGCGTTTGAGGGGCTTGACCAGCTGCGCCGGAGCGGTCAGCCGGCTGCCGCGCTGCTCTATGGTGTGACAGGCAGCGGCAAGACACAGATCTATATCCGACTGATCCAGGAAACCAGAAAGCAGGGGAAAACAGCGCTAGTCCTGGTGCCGGAGATCGTTCTGACACCGCAGCTGCTAAGAATATTCACTTCTCACTTTGGGGATCAGATAGCCGTCCTTCACAGCTCACTTCGGGCGGGGGAGCGGTATGACGAGTGGAAGCGGGTACGTGAAGGAACAGCTGCCGTGGTCATTGGCACCCGGTCCGCTGTCTTTGCCCCTCTGGACAACATCGGCGTCATCATCCTGGATGAGGAGCAGGAGGCCAGCTATAAATCAGAAAATGTTCCACGGTACCACGCCCGAGATATTGCGAAATACCGCTGTGTCCAGCACGGGGCTCTGCTGGTGCTGGGCTCCGCTACTCCTTCTGTGGAGAGCATGTACCATGGGCAGGAGGGGACATACCACCTGTTCCAGCTGAAGAACCGCTATAACCAGCACCCGCTTCCACAGGTTATCCTGGCCGATATGAAGCAGGAGCTGCGTCAAGGCAACGCCTCCGCCATCAGCTCCGTGCTCCGGCGGGAGCTGGAAGAAAATCTAGCGCGGGGCGAGCAGTCGATTTTGTTCCTCAACCGCCGGGGAGCCAGCCGAATGGTCTCCTGCGGAGAGTGCGGGCAGGTGCCTGAGTGCCCCCGGTGCTCAGTGAAGCTGACCTATCACTCGGCCAACGGCCGGCTCATGTGCCATCACTGCGGCTGGTCCCAGCCCCTGCCCCCGGTGTGTCCCTCCTGCGGAGGACTGCTGAACTTTATCGGGGTGGGGACCCAGCGAGTCCAGGAGGAGCTGGAGACGCTGTTTCCAGGCACGCAGGTCCTGCGGATGGATACGGATACAGTTTCAGCGGCCCACCCCCATGAGGAGCTGCTGGACCGCTTTCAGAAGGAACGGATTCCCATTTTAGTGGGGACTCAGATGGTAGCCAAAGGTCTGGACTTTGAAAATGTGACTTTGGTTGGGGTCATCGCTCCCGATTTGTCCCTGTATGTGGACGACTTCCGGGCTGGGGAACGCACCTTCTCTCTGCTGACCCAGGTCGTAGGCCGCGCAGGGCGGGGGGACAAACAGGGGCGAGCGGTCATCCAGACCTTTACCCCGGAAAACGATGTGATCCGATGTGCCGCAAGCCAGGATTATGACAGTTTCTACCAGTCCGAGATCCTGCTGCGTCGGCTGCGGGGCTACCCGCCTTTTCAGGATATTATCGTACTCACCGCCTCCAGTGTGGATGAGATGGCTGTCCTGCGGTGCTGCGACCGACTGCGGCAGGCGCTTGATCAGGAGCTGAAGCGATACGCTCCGGGCGGTTGGCAGGTGCTGGGTCCGGCTCCGGCTGCGGTGGCGAAGGTGAATAATCGCTACCGTTATCGCCTGACTTTGACTGGCCCCTGTACCAGAGAAGTCCGTAGATTGATTGCTCATCTCATCCGGTCCGTCCATCAGGATAAGGACAACCGGGGGGTGTCCGTGTATGGAGATTGGGATCCCTATCAGAGTTAGACTTGGGCTTTGAGGCCCCGACAGAAGAATAAAAGGAGAAAATAACATGGCGATTCGTACGATCCTAACCAAGGGCGATCCGGCCCTGAATAAGATGTGCCATCCCGTCACCAAATTTGACCAGAAGCTGTGGGAGCTGCTGGACGACTTGAAGGAGACGCTGGCAAAGGCCAACGGCCTTGGGCTGGCCGCTCCTCAGGTGGGCATCCTGCGCCGTGCGGTCATCGTGGTGAATGATGATGGAGAGATGCTGGAGCTGGTCAACCCTGAAATCGTTGACCAGAAGGGCGAACAGGACGGACTGGAGGGCTGCCTGTCTGTCCCTGGACTGTGGGGCTATGTGAAGCGGCCGGCTTGGGTTAAAGTAAAGGCCCAGGACCGGGATGGAAACTGGTTTGAGGTGGAGGGACAGGAACTCACCGCCCGCTGTTTCTGTCACGAGTTGAGCCATCTGGACGGCCATCTGTACACGGAACTGACGGACAAGCTCTATACTAACGAGGATTTGGACCAGATGATGTCGGAAGAGGAGCAGGAGGAGCGGGGATGAGGATCGTCTTTATGGGCACTCCAGACTTTGCTGTTCCCTCCCTAGAGGGGCTGATCTCCGCGGGACATAAGGTGTGCGGGGTGTTCAGCCAGCCGGACAAGCCGGTTGGGCGGCACCAGAACAAGCTTCAGCCTACACCGGTCAAGTCCTGCGCCGCAGCTCATGGGATCCCGGTCTACCAGCCTACCAAGCTTCGGGATGGCACAGCATTAGCCCAGCTCAGGGAGCTGGCACCGGAGCTGGTGGTGGTGGCCGCCTATGGCCGTATCCTACCTGACGATATCCTGGCTCTGCCTCCAATGGGCTGCATCAATGTCCATTCCTCTCTGCTGCCCAAATACCGGGGGGCTGCCCCCATCAACTGGGCAGTGATCCGTGGGGAAAAGGAGACAGGTGTGACCATTATGTATATGGCCGGGGAACTGGATGCCGGAGATATCATCGCCCAGGAGACAACCCATATCGACCCGGAGGAAACGGTGGAGAACGTCCACGACCGGCTGGCTGACCTGGGTGGGCGGTTGCTGGTCCAAACTGTGGCGGAGCTGGCTGCCGGGACCGCCCGGCGGATCCCTCAGGACCACAGCCAGGCTACGCTGGCTCCTATGCTGTCCCGAGAGCTCTCTCCCATCGACTGGAGCAGGAGCGGGTGGGACATCCATAACCAGATCAGAGGGCTGGTGCCATGGCCCGCCACCTCCACGGACATCTTTTCTGCGGAGCCAGTCAAAGTGTTCAAGTCCACCCTTCTGGACCAGGGGACGGACAAACAGCCTGGTACAGTGGTCGCCGCGGGGAAGGAAGGCATCGATGTGGCCTGCGGGGATGGAAGGCTCCTCCGTATCCTGGAGCTGCAGGCTCCTGGCGGCAAGCGTATGTCCGCCGCCTCCTATTTGGCTGGCCATCCCATTCACCTGTGATCGAAAAAGGAGAAACGCCATGGGAGCGGCCATTTATCATGGCATTTGCCAGTTTATAGGGAGACTTGCCTGTATTTTATAGTCATCCCGGCTGCTATGATAGGAGGACCTGATTGGCATTCTGTTTTAACGCTGAGAGAAATGGTAAGAAAGTGAGAGAAAACGAAGTTTTTCTCAAGTTTTCCCCTCCTTTTTCTTTCAAGAAAAGAAGAAGAAAGGCCGGTGAGAAGCATGGACGCACGCGAGGTATCGTTGCAGGCGCTGTATGCCTGCCACAAGCAAGGGGGCTGGTCGGATGGTGTGTTGAAGAAACAACTAGCTCAACACGGAGCGGACAGACGGGATGCGGCCCTTGCCACCCAACTGTGCTTTGGCGTGCTTCAAAATCAGATGCTGCTGGACTTTTATCTGTCCCGGTTTTCCAATATTCCCCTGAAGAGGATGGAGGAAAAGGTGGTACAGGCCCTGCGCTTGGGGGCATACCAGCTTCTCTTTCTGGATAAGATTCCCCAGAGCGCGGCGGTAAACAGCTCGGTGGAGCTGGCCAAACGGCACTGTAAAAACCCAAGGGCGGCGGGGATGGTAAATGGTATTTTGAGGGCGTTGGTCCGAAGTCTGGACGATCTTCCCACGGTACCTCAGCGGGACCCCACCTCTTATCTGTCTATTTTGTATTCCCATCCGGAGTGGATGGTAAAGGAATTTCTCTTGGCCATCGGGACAGGGGAAACATCCAAGCTGCTTGCAGCAAATAATAGCCAGCCACCTATGTCCGTTATGGTGAACACAACAAAGATTACGGCCCAGGAGCTGCGGGATAAGCTGGAGGAGGCGGGGGTGGAGGCACGACTCCACCCATGGCTGAACGACTGTCTGCTTTTGGCCCGGACGGGTAATCTGGAGGAGCTTGATGCCTTTCAAAAGGGTCTGTTCTATGTGCAGGACCCAGCGTCCCGGCTGGCCGTCCTCGCCGCAGGCCCCATCTCCGGCATGAGGGTGCTGGACTGCTGTGCCGCCCCCGGAGGAAAGTCCTTCGCTGCGGCGATTGCGATGGAAAATTGTGGCCAGGTCATTTCCTGCGACCTTCATCCCCATAAAAAGAAACTCATCCAGGCCGGCGCGGACCGGTTGGGGCTGGACATCATTACCCCACAGACCGCCGACGGCAAAGTATTTCACCCGGAGTGGGAGCGTGCCTTTGACCTGGTACTGGTAGACGCCCCCTGCTCCGGGCTGGGTGTCATCCGCAAGAAGCCGGATATCCGCTACAAGGACCCAGCACCTTTGGAGGGACTTCCAGAGATCCAGCTGGCCATCCTGTCCAATGCGGCCCGGTATGTACGGCCCAGTGGGACGCTGCTCTACTCTACCTGCACGCTTCTCCGTCGGGAGAACGAGGAGGTCATTGGGACCTTTTTAACAAGGGACAGCTCCTTCCAAAAGGAGCCCTTTGTACTGCCTGACCCAGTAGGAGCCGCCCCGGAGGGGATGATTACCCTGTGGCCACATCGCCACGACACCGACGGATTCTTTATTTGTAAGCTTCGGAAGGGGGAGGATTCCCTTTGATTGACCTAAAATCCATGACACTGGAGGAGCTGACCGCTTGGCTCCAAGAGCAGGGAGAGCCCGCCTTTCGGGGAAAGCAGGTCTTTCGTTGGTTCTACCGGGGGGCCACCTCCTTTGGGGAGATGAGCGACCTGTCCAAGCCCCTTCGTCAAAAGCTGGAGGAGCAGTGCTTTCTGTCCAAGCCCAAGGTGGCCCGGAAGCAGGTTTCCGTCCTGGATGGGACGATCAAATACCTCTGGGAGCTGGCCGATGGCAACTGTATTGAAACAGTTTTGATGCGGTACAAGCACGGGAATACGGTATGTATCTCCTGTCAGGTGGGCTGCCGCATGGGGTGTGCCTTCTGTGCCTCTACCCTGGCTGGAAAGGTCCGGGATCTGACTCCGGCGGAGATGGTGGACCAGGTCCTGTTTACCCAGATAGACAGCGGTGAGCCAATCTCCAACATCGTTCTGATGGGTATCGGGGAGCCATTGGATAACTATGACACGGTGATGAAGTTCCTCACCCTGGTCAACCATCCCGACGGATTGAACATTGGGATGCGGCATATCTCTCTGTCCACCTGCGGCTTGGTAGACAAAATTGACAAATTGGCCCAGCGTGGGTTACAATTAACACTATCCGTTTCCCTCCACGCGCCCGATGACGAGACGCGGTCGAAAATCATGCCAGTAAATCGGGGCATAGGGGTGGAAAGGCTGATGGATTGCTGTCGCCGGTATTTCCAGACCACCGGACGGCGGATCTCCTATGAGTACGCCATGATCGACGGAGTTAACGACTCTGACCAACAGGCCGACCGGCTGGCCAGTCTTCTGAAGGGAACACCCGGTCATGTGAATCTAATTCCTCTCAACGACGTGGAGGAGAGTCCTCTGAAACCAAGCAGGCGAGTGGCGGCTTTCCAGAAGCGGCTGGAGAGCCAGGGGGTTACCGTCACCGTCCGGCGCAAGCTGGGGGGAGATATCGACGCCTCCTGCGGCCAACTGCGGAGAAAGGCCATGAGAGAGGAAAATTGACGAAGCGGTGCCGGTGGTGTACCGCTAAGAAGTGAGGTTACATTCCATGGAAGTATGGGGGATCACCCATCGGGGTGTGGTTCGGCAACAAAATCAAGATGCGTTTTCTGCCCGGACAATGGATGACGGACGGGTGATCGCTCTGGTCTGTGATGGAATGGGAGGCGCCAGAGCAGGCAATGTGGCCAGCGCTATGGCTGTGGACCTGTTTATGGACCGCTTTCTCCGGGAGAGTGGCGATGACCAGGAGCGGATGCAGCGGGCGGCCTCCCAGGCCAACCAAGAGATATTCCAAAAGGCAGCCACAGATGAGGATTGCACTGGGATGGGCACCACACTGGTGGCTGCTCTGGCCGGAGCGGGGGAGGCGGTCATCCTTAACGAGGGGGACAGCCGGGCCTATCATATCAATGGGGACGGCATCGTGCTGATTACCAGGGACCACTCTCTGGTCGAGGACCTGGTGGAGCGGGGAGAGCTGACGAGAGAACAGGCCAGGACTCATCCGCATAAAAATTTGATTACCCGGGCCCTGGGCGCCGAGCCTGTGCTGTTGGCGGACTGCTTTCGCCAGCCGCTGGCCCAGGGTGATTTTCTCCTGCTGTGCAGCGATGGGTTGAGCAATCTGGTCACAGAGCAGGAGATGCTCTACGAGGTGATCCACGGCGGTGACAGCGAAAGCTGTCCCCAGCGTCTGCTGGACATCGCCCTTCACCGGGGCGCGCCGGACAACGTGACAGCGGTCCTGATCCGCTGCTGACGGCCCCGGTTATGAACAAGAAGATAGGGAGGATGTTACCATGGATCAATACATAGGTAAATTACTCGACAACCGATATGAGATACTGGAGCTTATCGGCTCCGGCGGCATGGCCAGGGTGTATAAGGCACGGTGCCACCGCCTGAACCGGCTGGTGGCTATCAAGATTTTGCGGGAGGATCTGGCCCAGGATGCCGAGTTCCGCCGCCGCTTCCACGACGAGTCCCAGGCTGTAGCCATGCTGTCCCACCCAAATATCGTGGCTGTCTATGACGTGAGCCGCTCCTCCCAGCTGGAGTATATCGTCATGGAACTGATTGACGGGATTACCCTGAAGCAATATATGCAGAAGAAGGGGAACAAGCTGAACTGGCGTGAGGCCCTCCACTTCATCACACAAATTACCAAGGCGCTGGGCCACGCCCACAGCCGGGGCATTATCCATCGGGACATCAAGCCCCACAATGTGATGGTGCTCCGGGACGGGAGCGTAAAGGTGGCCGACTTCGGCATCGCGCGGGTGGCCTCCGGGGGCCACAGCACTTTGACCCAGGAGGCGCTGGGCTCTGTCCACTATATCTCTCCGGAGCAGGCCAGGGGTAGCTTTATTGACGCACGCTCCGACCTGTACTCCGCCGGTGTGGTGCTCTATGAAATGATCACCGGACGGCTTCCATTTGAAGGGGATACCCCGGTTTCGGTGGCCATTCAGCATATCAACTCGATCCCTCTGTCTCCCAGAGAGATCGATCCATCAATCCCTGAGGCACTGGAGGCCATCACTATGAAAGCGATGGCCCCCAATCCGGACAACCGATACCTCAACGCGGATGAAATGCTGGCGGATCTGGAGGAGTTTCGGAAGAATCCTACCATTAATTTTGAGTATAATCTCAACGAATTTTCCGTCGCATCCCCTGAAGAGGAAGACAGAGACAAGACTCAGATCCATGCGGTATCGGCCTCACATCGGAGCCGGGAGGCAAGACCAGAGCGGCGCCATTCCGGCGGCCACAGAGAGGACCACCGCCCTCGCCGCCAGGAGGAGGACGAGGATGGGCCGCAGGGAGGCTTCCCTTGGCCGGTGGTGGGGGCTGTGGTAGCTATACTGGCTTTTATCGGCGTGGTTGTCTATTTCCTCTACAATACCTTCCTGTCCGGCCTGTTTACACCGCAGATCAGCTATGATGTACCAAATTTGATTGGTAAGAGTTATGAGGAAGTGATGACGGACCCGTCCATACTGGGTGAGCATTTTACGGTGGTCCTGGGAGAAACAAAGACCGACGAGGACACCGACGCAGGTGTAATCCTCCACCAGGACCCGGCAGCGGACTCCAAGGTCCAGGATGAGGTGACACCTATCACCGTGACTGTCAGTGGCGGACCGGAAACAGTGAATATGCTTGACCTAAAAAATATGGAGTATTCCAAAGCCTATCTGGCGGTCACAGAGATGGGGCTGAAGGTGGCCACCCCCACCTATGAGCATGACGATACGATTGCCTACAACCATGTCATATCATTCACGCCGCTGGAAAATAATCCGGTTCCCCTGGGAACGGAGGTCCATATGGTAGTCAGCCTGGGGCCAGCTACGGAGACCTTTTCCATGCCCAGCCTGGTAGGCTTAACCCAGGAAAAGGCGGAAGAAGATATTACCGCCCTTGGGCTGAAGGTGGGGACTGTCACCCCTGTGTACAGCGATACCGCTCAGGCGGGGCAGGTAGTGTGGCAGTATCCTGAGGCGTATAAAGAGGTCGAGGCTGGAAGCGTTGTCAGTCTTCAGGTCAGCCAGGGACCGGACCCCAGCACCCAGGCTAAGGATGTCACCAAGACGTTGAGCGTCCCTCTGCCGGAAACTGGTGGAGTAGCGTTTATTCAGATCCTGGCGGACGGAGAGGTCGTTTTTTCCGACGATATAGACACCACAATGGAAATGCTGGTTGAAGTATCGGTGACGGCCAAAGCGGGAGAAAGCAAGAATATGTCCCTCTATGTAGATGGCGTCCTACAGAACAGCTGGACAGAAAGTTTTGAAGGATGATGGCGGAAGGTACGATCATGAAGGCCCTCAGCGGCTTCTATTATGTGGATGACGGAGCGAGCGTCTATACCTGTCGGGGACGGGGCAGGCTTCGCCATATTAAGATGACGCCTCTGGTGGGGGACCGGGTACGGTTTACCCCATCCTTAGATGGCAGCCCGGGCACGCTGGATGAGATCCTGCCTAGGAGAAATGAGTTTTTCCGTCCTGCGGTAGCCAACATCGACCAACTGGTTATCATCGCTTCGGAAGCTGTACCGGTTACGGACCCTTTTCTTATCGACCGGGTGGCCGCCATCGCCCAGAGCAGGAACTGCCAGTGTATCATCTGTATCAATAAATGCGACCTTGCAGATGGCCAGAAACTGGCTGGAATCTATCAAAGGGCTGGCTTTCCAACCCTTCGCATCAGCGCGGAAACCGGGGAGGGACTGGAGGAGCTTCGCAGTCTAATCACCGGAAAGGTATCTGCCTTTACAGGAAATTCGGGGGTAGGGAAATCAAGCGTATTGAACGCGCTGGACTCTGGAATTGCCCTTTCCACCGGGGATGTGAGCCAAAAGCTGGGCCGGGGCCGGCATACCACCCGCCATGTGGAGCTGTACCGCCTGTCGTGTAGCGCCTTGGCAGCGGATACGCCGGGGTTCTCTTCCTTCGATGTGGACCGCATGGAGCTGGCCCGCAAAGAGGAGTTGCAGTATGCCTTTCCAGACTTTGCGCCCTACCTGGGACGATGCCGGTTTCAAGACTGCGCTCATGTGAAGGAGAAGGGCTGCGCCGTTTTGGCGGCTCTGAAAGAGGGAGAGATTGAACCAACTCGGCATCAGAGCTATGTACGCCTGTATGAACAGGCCAAAGCGATTCCAGATTGGGAGCGCGGATAGGAAAGGAGCGGATGACGATTTCGTCATCCGCTCCTTTCCTATTTCTAAATCCCAAAGTGGAGGAGATGGAGAGAAAAGAGGAGGATCAGTGACACGGACCAGCCCTTCCGCCATATAATGGTAACAGCCGGAGACGGTCAATTTAGGGGAGGGGAGGCGTGTTCATGGGTATCGTAGTGGTGCGTTCCCCCAAATGCCTGCGGGGACTGCTGCGCAGGATCTTCGGGGTGCGATAAGTCCTGAGAGGGGAAAAAGCAGTCATACATTCTGCCGTTCTCTCATATGGTGTCACAAAGCCGGGGCCGCGTTCCGCCGGCCTGACACCATGATAAGGAGAGGACAATGACCATGGAACTGGAATTTGAACGGGATACGATCGTATGTTATGAAACACTGACTGAGGTGACGCTCTGCCAGGAGGAAACGCTGGAGTCCATTGTTCCGGACGCCTGTCCGGATATTCTGCGGATCGTGGATGTGTGCGGTCAGGCTACACTCAGCTCTAAGGCAGCCAAAGAGGGTATGGCGGTAGTAACCGGCATGGTCCGGGCTGTCATTCTGTACCAGCCTGAGGGTTCTGCCGGGCTGCGCCGTATGGAGGTGGGACTTCCATTTACCTGTCAGGCCGAGGCCCCAGGGCTCACGGACCAGGGATATGTAGAGGCCAGTCCTCGCCTGCGCTGCGCTGAAGCGAGAGCACTAAACCCCAGGAAGGTGCTGCTCCGGGTGGATCTAGCGGTAGATGTGACAGCACTCCAGCCAACAGAAATCCCTATCTGTAGCGGCGCGTCTGATACTGAAGACCATACACTGTGCCAGCGCCAGTATCAGGGAGAAAATTATCAGATTTCATCTGTCCAGGAAAAACCCTTTACATTTACTGAACAGATCAGACTTCAGGGAAACCAAGGAGAGATCCCTCAACTTCTGGCCAGCCGGGCCAGTGCTGTATGCTCAGAAAACAAGCTCATAGGAACCAAACTGATTCTGAAAGGGGTGGTTGAGCTGGAGCTGCTCCTTCTGGAGGCGGGCGGCGGATTGACCACTAACCACGAGTCCATGCCTTTCTCTCAGATTTTGGAGGTAACAGGTGCTGGAGAAGAGGGAGATTGCCAGGTCCTGGTGGAGATTACAGACTTCCGGTGCGGTCCCAGCAGTGAGGACAGCCGCAGCTTGGAGGTGACGCTGGAGCTGCTGGCCCAGGCTGAGGTGCGCTGCCACCGTCCGGTAACCTTGCTCCAAGACCTATACAGCACCAGCTGGCAGTTGGAGGCGGACCGGGACAATCAGCAGATGTTCCAGCTGGGGGAGCAGTCGATCCGTCCCCAGGCCGTCCGGGAGCTGCTGGAGACAGGTGAGATGGTACGAAGTGTGGTAGACAGCCGCCTGGCTCTGGGCCAGGTGAGCCAGAGCAGGGAGGGGAAAGAGTTAGTCCTGACCGCCGAGGCTTGGATCACTGTCATGTACCTGGATGAAAATGAGATGGTCCAGTGTGTCCGCCGGACTATTCCAGTCCAGTGCCGCCTGAACTGTTCCGAGGGCAGTCGGTGCAGCTGCCGCTGTTCCACCTCAGGCGAAGTATTTGCCACCCCCTCTGCCGGCGGCGTGGAGGTACGGTTTACCGTCGAATTCCACTGTCTGACTACGGAGTGCATCTCTGTGCCTGTGGTTCGTGGCGCCAGACTTGGGGAGGCACGGTGCAGCAGCGGCGTTAGACCCTCTGTGGTGCTGAGGCTGGCTGCCCCCGGAGAGGATATCTGGGATATTGCCAAGGCCTACGGCACAACTACCCAAGAGATACTGCAGGCCAATGAGTTGGAAGAGGGCACACTGCCCACTGGTATCATGCTGTTGATTCCCAGTACCCGGTGAAAGGAGTGCTTGTGCTCCGGACATAGAGAATAGGGAGGATGGATGCGCTCTGCGGCCATCCTCTCTATGTTTTTATGGAAAAGAGGTTTCCTGCTGTTATATTATACAGCTTATCCTCATAGATTGTATGGAAACTACCGGCTGACCAAAGAGCCGAAGGAGGAATTGCAGTGGAAGATCGCAAAATCTACGAGGATATTGCCCTGCGGACCGAAGGGGATATCTACATCGGCGTCGTGGGGCCGGTTCGTACAGGAAAATCCACCTTTATCAAGCGGTTCATGGAGACTCTGGTGATTCCCAATATCGAGAATGTATACCGGAGGGAACGGGCACGGGATGAGTTGCCTCAGAGCGGCTCCGGCCGCACCATCATGACCGCCGAGCCAAAGTTCGTCCCCGAGGAGGCCGTCTCTGTCCAGGTAGAGGGGGGAGCTGCCTTTCAGGTCCGGCTGATCGACTGCGTAGGCTATATGGTCAGTGGGGCCGTGGGCCAGCTAGAGGGGGAGAATGAGCGCATGGTCACCACTCCTTGGTTTGACCATGAGATCCCTATGGCTGAGGCCGCGGAGATCGGTACCCGAAAAGTGATTTCAGAGCACTCCACGATTGGCATCGTAATCACAACAGATGGGACGATCACCGACATCCAGCGGGAGGATTATTTAGAGCCTGAGGAACGGGTCATCTCCGAACTGAAGGAGCTGGGCAAGCCCTTTGTTGTACTGCTCAACTCCGCCTATCCGGAATCTGACCGTGCCCAGGCCATCCGGGCGGATATCGCGCAACGGTACGACGTTACCTGTGTAGCGGTCAACTGCCTGGAACTGAGCCAAGAGGAGATCAACGATCTACTCAAGGGCGTCCTCTATGAGTTCCCCATTAAGGAGCTGGACCTGTTTCTTCCGCCTTGGGTGGATGCCCTGCCCCAGGAGCATCCCATCAAAGCGGAGCTATACAGCGCCATCCGGGAGGGGACCAGTGAACTGCGCCGGATACGGGACGTGGAGCAGGCCGTCTCCTCATTCCAGAACTGCGAAGTGGTAAGTGGAGCGCGGATCACCTCAATCGATTTGGGCACAGGGCTGTCGGCGGCCACACTGGACTTGCCCCGTAGCCTATTCTACGCTACACTGTCCCAGCAGTCTGGCTTCCAGGTAGGGGATGACGGAGATCTGATGGCCCTGCTGACAGAACTGGCCAAGGTGAAATGCGCCTACGACAAAGTATCGGACGCCTTAGAGCAGGTGGAGCAGACGGGATACGGAATTGTGGTGCCCTCTATTGACTCCCTCGTGCTGGAGGAGCCTGAAATCGTCAAGCAGGGAGGACGATACGGGGTACGTCTGAAAGCCAGCGCCCCCTCCATTCATATGATCCGAGCAGATATTGAAACAGAGGTCTCGCCCATCGTAGGGGGAGAGAAGCAGAGCGAGGATATGATTAACTATCTCCTTCAGGAATATGAGGGTGATTCCAGCAAGATCTGGGAGGCCAATATTTTTGGAAAGTCTCTCCATGAGCTGGTCAATGAGGATTTAAATTCCAAGATCAAACGGATGCCTGAGGATGCCCGGACCAAGTTAAGGGAGACCCTCCAGCGTATCATCAACGAGGGATCTGGAGGGTTGATCTGCATCATCCTGTAGTGAGAATGAAGGATATAGCCCGCGCCTCCCCGGCAGATCTGCCGGAGAGGCGCGATTTTTCTAAAAGAGACAAAAGACCCGCTTCTGGGTGTTTCAAGTTAAAACAACAGAAAAGAAAATTTTTAGCACAAAATAGATTGAGCGAAATCCTTTCGGAATTAGCTCTTGTATTATAAAAAATTTGAAGGTATAATGTAAAAGAAATTATATCATAGAATGGGGTATCGTAAGGATATAATTATTAAAGCAGACGCGGGTGATTATATGAAGGAGCTGGACAAAAACTATCTTGCGCCGATTGCAAGTAAATCGATGGTGGATATTGTGGTGTCCAGACTGACCGAAGCGATTATCAGTGGAGAGTTAAAACCTGGCGACCAGATCCCAGTGGAGTCGGAACTGGTCCGGAAATTTGGCGTCGGGCGAAATACAGTGCGTGAAGCGGTTCGTATTTTAGTCGCCTATGGCGTATTGACGATTCGACGGGCAGAAGGGACCTATGTATGTGACGGGTTTTCTCCCAAGGTACTCAATCCAATGGTATACAGCATCATTCTGCGCAGTGGGAGCTCTTTTAATGAGTTGATTGGTCTGCGTGAAGTGGTGGAGAACGGTATTATGCAGATGCTGCTGGAAAAGCGCATTTCAGAGGAACAATGGAAGGTGCTTTACCAGAAGTATGAGAAACTAAGAGGCTATTTGATGGAGGATCCCCCGGATTTTCAGAAGATTGCCGACGCCGATATCGAGTTTCATGATGAGCTGGCCCGGTCCACCGAGAACGCTGCCATCATGATTGTACATAGTAATATCGTGGAACTGACCAAGGCATCTCGACTAAAGACTATTGAAACAGTCATTCAGAAAGGGGACAGGCAGTACCTGATCGATACGCACAAAAATCTGCTGGATAAGTTGGCTGGTACAAATATGGAAGAATTGTATCAGGCAATCAATGACAGCTACTTCTATTGGCGTGGAGTTTATAAGGATCAATAGGGTACAGTGTTTCGATTCGTACCAAAGGAAAGAGGTCCGGCTTTTGGCCTGGACCTCTTTTTTTGTCTGACATTCCGAAAAGATTGAAATAAAAAGCGAAAATGTCCAGAAATTAACTCAGAAAGCCTGCTTTGGTGAAATTATACAGCTTTAGATTTAAAAATTAGTTAGTTCAACGAAGTTGCCCGAGTTGAAAAAAAGGACATTGACTTTCCCTAAAAGATAGTCTATTATGATGGTCGTAACATCCTATGTTCGGAAGTTTGCTGTCAAATCTACTAAAAGCGGTCGCTTCAGCGGATGGAAGAATGAGGAAAGGGAAACACATTTTTTGGAGGGAAACACATGAAGAAGAAAATTTTAGCTTTGGCTATGGCTTCTGCCATGGCGCTGTCCCTGCTGGCTGGATGCGGCAGTGGCAATGACACAAACACAAATAGCACTGGCAGCAATGGGGGTACCGCTTCTGGAGCTCAGTATGATAAAGTGACCCTGCGTTTGAGCTGTAACGGTACGGACCTGGGCAACGACACCCGTACTGCCAAGCTGTTCGCTGAGAAGATTGAGGAGAAGTCCGGCGGACTGGTCACTGTTGATGTATTCCCCAATGACCAGCTGGCCAGCGGCAATATGAGCAAGGGCCTGGAACTGCTGGCCGACGGTACTGTGGATATCGACATCCATTCCACCTCCATCATCGCCAACCTGGATAACCGAATGATGGTAAGCACTCTGCCCTGGATTTTTGCCGACTATCAGGAGGCGGAGGACGCTTTCTTTGGCGAGGGCGGTGAGTTCCTGAGCTCTGTTCTGGCTGAGAAAGGCATCACTTATCTGGGCGCTGTCCACAACGGCTTTAAAGCTATGACCAATAGCAAGCATCCCATCCAGGATCCCGATGACCTGAAGGGACTGAAGATCCGTGTGCCCGGCGGTGACTTCTTCTCCGCTTTCTATACCGCCTTTGGCGCTAGCCCCCAGGCCATGAGCTGGAGTGAGGTCTTTACTGCTCTGCAGCAGGGCACCATCGACGGCCATGATAATAGCCTTGGTACCATCAACTCCGGCAACGTCCAGGAGGTCCAGAAGTACATCTCCATTTCCAACCATGTGTACGAGGCGTTTACTTGGATGGCCAATTCCAACAATTTCAACAAGCTGAACGCTGATACCCAGGCTTTGATCCGCGAGTGTGTGGAGGAGGCCTGCAAGGAAATGAACCAGACCCTCATCGCCGAGGAGGCGGACCTGAAGACTAAGTTTGCCGAGGAGAACGGCTGTGAGATCTACGAGTTCACCGACGAAGATGTGGCTGAGTTTACCGCTGTTGTTCAGCCTGTCATTGACGAGTACAAGGAGATCTACGGTGCGGATGCTTGCGCTGCCTTTGGCATCGAGTGATTCCAGAGTTTTCTAAGTAATTAAGGAGGCAGGGACCACAAATGAAAAAGTTTTTCTCACTGTTGGAAGACAACATCTGTGCGATCATCCTGCTCGTCATGATGCTGTTGACCTGTGTCAACGTAGTTGCCCGGTATGTGCTGAAGGCTTCTATGCCCTTTGTTGAGGAGCTGACCTGTCTGGGTCTTATCATCCTAAGCCTGACCGGCGCCGCTGTGGCCGCCAAGCGTGGCGCGCACCTTGGCTTGACTGTTCTGACCGATTTTTTCCCAGCGAAAGGGCAGAAGTTTTGCACTCTGCTGGGCGACTTGATGGGGATTATCTTTGGTGTCCTCATTCTCTGGTTTGGTTTCTTCATGGCCAAGCAGGAGTACGTTTTGGGTCAGCTTACCGCTGGTATGCAGTGGCCTGAGTGGATGTTTGGCATGTTTGTACCCATCAGTGGTGGCGTGCTGGTCATCCGTTATATTCAGCTGTTCATTACCCATTTGGTGAAGAAGGAGGAGAAGTAAGCTATGGTTTCACTGATTCTGTTCGGCTCCTTCTTTGTCCTTCTGCTCCTCAATGTGCCGATTGGACTTTCACTGGGAATCTCCAGCGTGGCCGCTCTGATTGCTGAGAATCTGCCCTTCTCTATGATCCCCAGCAACCTCTACTCTTCTACGGGTAAGTTTGTACTGCTGGCCATTCCCTTCTTTATCTTGGGCGGCAACGTCATGGAAAAGAGCGGGATCTCCGCCCGGCTGATCGATTTTTGCCGGACCCTGGTGGGCCATCGAAAGAGCGGTATGGCTCTGGTCTGCGTCATCGTGGCTTGCTTCTTTGCTGCCATCTCCGGCTCCGGCCCCGCCACAGTGGCTGCTCTGGGCATGATCCTGATTCCCGCTATGGTGAAGGCTGGCTATGATAAGGGCGATTCTGCCGCCTTGATGTCTACCGCCGGTGCCATCGGCATCATCATCCCGCCGTCTATCACCTTCGTTATCTACGGCTCCGTTACCGGCAAGTCTGTGGGCTCTCTGTTCGCCTCCGGTATCGTCCCCGGTATCCTGATGGGTATTTTCCTTGTGTTCGCCATGCAGTTTGTCAGCCGGGGCCGTGAGTTGGTCCTGTTGCCGAAGGCCAGTGGGAAAGAACGCTGGGCAGCCTTTAAGGAGGCTTTCTGGGGTCTGTTGATGCCTGTCATCATCTTGGGCGGTATCTATGGTGGTATCTTCACCCCTACTGAGGCTGCTGCTGTTTCCGCTCTGTATGGCCTGATTGTCGGTCTATTTATCTACCGTACTCTTTCCCTGAAGGACATCATGCCCATCTTGCGTGATTCTGTATCTCAGACCGCCGTGGTCATGTTTATCGTCGGTACAGCCAGCCTCTTCGCTTGGGTGCTGACCGTGACTGGTGTGGCTGCTGATGCGAGCAACCTGCTGATCCAGGTTTCCGCGGGCAATAAGTACATCTTCCTGTTGATCGTCAACATCATCCTGCTGATTGCCGGCTGCTTCATCGACGCAAACTCCGCCATGTATATTATCGTCCCCATCCTGTACCCTGTTGCTGAGGCTCTGGGTATCGACGGCGTACACCTGGGCTGTATCATGGTCATGAACCTGGCGATTGGCCTGGTTACTCCTCCTGTGGGCGTCAATTTGTATGTGGGTTGCGGTATCGCCGATATCAGCTTGAAGAGAATGTCAAAGTCGGTGTTGCCCTTTGTGGTGGCATCCATCATAGCCTTGTTGCTGACGACTTACCTGCCCTTCATTCCTATGACGCTTCCCAACTTGTTGGGTTAAACCGTTGTTCTGATCTGCCAAGCTTCTCTGCCGGTACACGATTGGGTGTGCCGGCAGGGGAGAGAGGCAGGGAAGAAACAAATTTTTTTCCCAAAAAACATCCCATGTTAGGACATTGGGTGTTCTGCTCAAATGAAATAATTTTATGAGGTGAAGTCATGAAAAACATTAGTGCAAAGGAGCTAAAAGAGTACGCCAAGCAGCTCCGGAAAACTGCTGTGACCATGATCTACGAGGCACAGTCTGGTCATCCAGGAGGGTCTCTGTCCATCGCTGATATCGTGGCCTGTCTCTACTTCCGTGAAATGAATGTGGACCCCAAGAATCCAAGGTGGGCAGACCGTGACCGCTTTGTGCTGTCAAAGGGCCATGTATGCCCCATCCAGTATTCCGCGCTGGGTCTGCTGGGTTTCTTCCCAGAGGAAGACCTACACACCTTGCGGAAGGAGGGTTCCAAGCTCCAGGGCCATCCCTCTATGAACAAGTGTCCTGGCATCGACATCTCTACCGGCTCTCTTGGACAGGGGTTGTCCTGCGCCGTGGGTATGGCTCTGGCTGGGAAGCGCGATCATAAAGACTACATGGTCTACGCTGTCGTAGGCGACGGCGAGGCTGATGAGGGCCAGATTTGGGAGGCAGTGATGGCTGCCTACCGGTATCATCTGGACAATCTGGTGGTCATCATCGACAACAACGGCCTGCAGATCGATGGCACCACAGATGAAATTATGCCTCAGCTGGATCTGACTAAGAAGTTTGACGCCTTCGGCTATGACACCTATGAGATCGATGGCCACAATATGGAGCAGATCATGGAGACCTTTGATAAGATCCATGCTGCCAAGGATGGAAGACCTAAGTTCATCAATGCCCACACCGTAAAGGGCAAGGGTGTGTCTTACATGGAGAATCAACTGGCTTGGCACGGTATGGCTCCCAACGATGAGCAGTATCAGCAGGCTATGCGTGAGCTTGAGGAGGATATCTGAGATGGATAAAAAGTTGATCGCTACCCGCGATGGCCTGGGGGACGAGCTGGTTGAGCTCGGAAAGAACAATAAGGACATCTATGTAGTAGACGTAGACATCGGAAAGTCTTGCAAAACCACCGCTTTTGCTAAGGCCTATCCGGAGCAGCATGTGAACGTGGGCATCGCGGAGCAGAACGGAGCCGGTCTGGCAGCCGGCTTGGCTACCTGCGGCAAGATCCCCTTCGTGGTTACCTATGCTGTGTTCGGCTCCCTGCGTATGTGCGAGCAGATCCGTCAGGAGATCTGCTATCCCAACCTGAATGTGAAGATTGCCTGCTCTCACGGCGGCGTTACCCCCGCCAATGACGGCGCTTCCCATCAGTGTATCGAGGATATGGGTGTTCTGCGCACCCTGCCCAACATGACGGTCATTATGCCGGCTGACTACTGGTCCGCCCGCAAGCTGGTGGCCGCGGCGGCGGAGATGAATGGCCCCTGCTACCTGCGCTTTACCCGTGACGCGATCCCCGTCATCTATGACGAGAACACCACCTTTGAGATCGGCAAGGCCAACCTGCTGAAGGACGGCAAGGATGTGGCCATCATCGCCAACGGCGACACCGTCCGTCTGGCTCTGGAGGCCGCCGAGGTGCTGGCTGGCAAGGGAATCTCCGCCCGAGTGCTGGATATGCACACCATCAAGCCTCTGGACGTAGAGGCGGTCAAGGCTTGTGTCAACGACATCGGTAAGATTATCACAGTGGAGGACCACAACATCATCAACGGCCTGGGCGGCGCTGTCTGCGAGGTCGTGGCCGAGATGGGCAAGGGCCAGGTCAAGCGCGTCGGCATCCAGGATCAGTTCGGCCAGTCTGCCCCCTATGAGCGCCTGCTGGCAATCAACGGCATCACTGTTGAGAACATTGTCGCCCAGGCTGAGAATTGGTAAGAGAGGGGTAGCGTGGTCATGAGAGCTGGTTTTATCGAAAAGCCGGAAGTCGCCTATTTTAAAGAGACTGAAGAACCGCAGATCAACAACCCTACTGATGTAAAAATTAAGGTCAAGGTGACTGGTATCTGTGGGTCCGAGGTCCATGCTTACCATGGAAAACACGCTTGGCGTGTTCCCCCCCTGGTTTCCGGACATGAGTTTGCGGGTGAGGTCTGTGAAGTTGGCAGCGCCGTCACGAAGTTTAAGGTTGGCGACCGTGTTACCGCAGAGCCCCAGTACGGTTGCGGTCACTGTGAGCTCTGTAAGGCCGGTAAATATAATCTGTGCCAGGATAAGAAAATATTGGGCGCTTATTACTGGAGTGGCTCCTTCGGTGAGTATATTGTAGCTCCTGAGGGATGCGTGATCCCCCTGGGGGAGAACGTCAGCTTTGACCAGGGCGCGCTGATTGAGCCTTTGGCTGTTGGTATGCACGCAGTCCGAGAGCATAAGGTTAATGAAGATAGCGTTATCGCCATCATTGGTTGTGGCACCATTGGGCTTGGTGTTCTGCTCAGTGCAAAGAGATTCAATCCGAAGAAGATCATCGCCATTGATGTGGTGGACTTCAATCTGGAGAAGGCCAAGGAAATGGGCGCCGATTTGGTGCTGAATTCGATGAAGGACCCGGTTTTGGACCGTGTTTTGGAAGAAACGGATGGCTATGGCGTGGACATGACCTTCTTGGCCTTCGGAAATGCGCTCTGTGTGCAGCAGGCCGCTGAGATCACGAAGCGCGGCGGCATCATTTCTGAAATTGCCATTATGGCCAATGTACAGGCTCCCTTTGACTTGATCCAGATTAAGGAGCTGAAGCTGTGCGGTTCCAATATGTACACCGCTGATGACTTTAAGGAAGTTATTGACGGAATCAATGAGGGTGATATCAAGTTAGATGGCTTTATCACCAAGCGGTTCCCTGTCGAGGAGTTCCACGATGCCATGGAGTGGGCCGATAAGCGACCGGAACCTGTGGTCAAGGTTGTTGTAGACTTCTGAGCAATAACGTGTCAATATTCAAATATAATAAGGCGGCCGCCCCACAGG
>CDZQ01022288.1_pt1 | contig 118933 bp, 88 predicted proteins | sample 554831 | NCBI WGS metagenome assembly CDZQ01 (sample SAMEA3182112, study PRJEB8094) | gut metagenome | biome: human; feature: gut; material: Stool; isolation source: human stools | place: Canada | collected 2013-05-06 | reverse complement strand
CTGATTAACCGGGCCTGTACCCAGTCTCTTGTCTACGCATACCAAAACCGCCGGGCCATTATTGATGACCGGATGGTACAACTCGTCCTGGAGGGCGAGGTTTCTTGAATACCGGAAAGAAGGGGATGGCTGGAGCCATCCCCTTCTCTTATGCGACAAAACGCACCGGCGCCGGACAATGATGTCCGGCGATGACCGACAAAACAGCCCGTCTATTTCACGACAGAACAGGCCGTCTGCGACAATAATATTGAGAGGGGCGGTCCCATCGGGGCCGCCCCTTGTCGGATTTAATAGCCGGTCTTGGGGAGTTCAGGGGTGTTCCAAAGCCGCTGGATGACTGTGACCCAGCTGGCTTGCGCGGTTTGCCAAGTCCCCTGGTATTTGCCGCCGGCATCCGCCCGGTTGACCAGCTGATACCCGTTTGCCGCCGTTCCGCTGACATTGACGGTCAGCGTGGGGCCTGCGACCGACTGGAAGCCAACCGGCACCTTGCCGAAGTCAAAATAGATGTCCGTGACAACCTCTCCGGCCTGCTTGGGGATCGCGCTGAGCGCAAAGGAATAGTTGTTGCTGGTGAGCAGGTTGGATGCCAGCACCTGATAGCTGGTCTGGTAGTTCGTCTTGTAGAGGATACGGTAGTTGAGCCGGGCGCTGTAGGTGCCAGTGGTCAGCACGGTGGCTGCTGCGGCGTCAGTGGGAATGCGGTCATGCCAGTAGAAATTTTCCAGTGCGACATTACTGGTGTTGGCAACAGTGAAGTCATACCGCATGGAGCTTCCGGCCAGGATGGAGGCATTGCCCCGCTTGGTGATGGTCACCCCCAGGTTGGATGGCTTATCGTAGGCGCTGAGCTTGATGATCTGGCCGGAGTATTTCAGCGTTACGTCGTGGACAGTGGAATCCACCTGCCAATAGGCTGGCGCCGTGACCTCTACGACCTTGTAGCGAGTTAGAGGCAGCGGCTTGGAGGCCGCGACGCCCCTGGCGTCCGTGGTGATGTAGTCCACGACCTTCCCAGTACGCGCGTTACTGATCTCATAGACCGCCCCCTGGAGCGGGGTACCGGCCGGAGTGCCGGTCACCTCGTTATACTCAGCGGCATACTTGTAGATTTGGATCTGGCCGGTGATAGGCGTATTTTCCCACTCAATCTCGGCTGTTTTGCCGGGCCGGACATAGATGGTCTTGTACTCCTTGTCCAGCTCGTAGCCCTCTGCGGCCTCCAACTCTCTCACATAAAAGCGCCCGCTGGTGTTTGCCCCATCCGGAAGATCATCGGCGGTGATGTAGATATAGCCGTCGTCATCGGTGACAAACTCGCCGACAGGATTTTTGCCCTCATCATAGAGGAGGAACGTCACGCCGTAGATGCCGTCGCCGGTCACGCTGTCAATTTTGTGAATGAGGATACCCGAGTTTTTCTGGTTGGTGATCCGGAGCGTCGTTACCTTCCCGTCCTCGACGTCAAAGTAATGCGGGGTGTCGTTCAGCCGGTAATCCGGGTTTGCCTCGATCTCCACCGCATAGTAGGCCCCATCCTCCAGGGCAAGATAGGCCCTGCCGTTGCGGTCTGTGGTGATGGTATCCACCAATTCATCGTCGATCTTGCGGATCTCAAAGGTCGTGTTGGGGATTCGCGTAGAGGTCCGGTTTTGGTCTACCTTGATAATTTCCACGCCGCCGACGGGGTCATTATAGACGGTGATCGTCTGCGTGTCTTCCGGATTGACTGTCACTGTCTGAGTCTGCGTTGCCGGGTCGATGGTGTACCCCTCGATGGTCTTGGTTTCCTTGACCACGATGGTCCCCGTGACGCCGGAAATGCGGATCTCGCCATTGGCATTCGTTGTGTAGAGGCCCTTGCTGGACAAATGGCCGTTGGCATCGTCCACATAACCGCCGTCCGCGTAGGTCAGCTCGAACTCCACCCCAGCCAGCGGCTCCTTGGTCACGCTGTCCAGCTTTCGGATGACCAGCGTTCCCTGCTTCTGGTTATAAAACCGCAAAGTTTGCACCGTGCCGGCCTTGATCTCAATGGACTTTGGGGCGGTGTCCAGGACATAGCCCTCCAGTGTCTTGGTTTCCCGGGCGGTGATCGTGGTGCCGGGCTCCAGGCCCTCAATCACGATGCGGCCATTTTCATCGGTGATATACTCGCCGTTGCTCTGGCCTACCACAGCGCCGGAGCTGTCGGTGACAAGGAAGGTCACGCCCTCCAGGGGTTCACCCGTCAGGGAATCCAGTTTGTCGATGATGAGGGAGCCTGCCTTGGAATTGGTTATGACCACAGTTTGGGTGTCGCCGTTCTCACCGATGACCACATTGGTGGATGCCTGGTCCATGACGTACCCCGACGGGCTCTTGATCTCCGAGATGACATATGCCCCTGGAGCCAGGTTGGAAATATGGATTTCACCCGCCGAATCGGTGGTAAAAATACCGTTCTGAGTGAGCGTAGAATCGCCAATCACACCGTCCAGGCCCACCTCACAGCCAGCGGCGGTGGTCACGCGGAACTCCGCGCCGGGGAGAGGCTGGCCTGTGGCGCTGTCCCGTTTCTGGATGATCAACGAGCCCTTGGGCTGGTTCTTAAAGGTCAGGCTGACGGTGCGGCCCTCCTTGATCTGAATTGTCTGCGACTGGGTATCAATGAGGTAGCCCGGAGGGGCCGCGGTTTCGGTGACGACCACGCTTTTTCCAGGCTTCAGGCCCTCAATGCGGATCTCACCGTTTTCGTCCGTCCGGTAAATGCCGTTGCTGTCACCGATCAGGGTACCGTCCGCATACATGACCTTAAATTCCGCATCAGGCAGAGTGACGCTGGGATTGACAGAGCAGACCTTCCGGATCAGGAGGATGCCGTCCGGCATATTTTCAAAGCGGACAGTCACCACACTTTGTTCCCCACTGTCTGCCAGGAAAATGGTTTCCGAGGACTGGATGATGCTGTACCCGTCTCCAGGGTCGATCTCCTCCAAAATATAGGTGCCGCTCTTGAGTCCGGTCCAGATGGCGGTGCCGTTTTTCCCGGTCACTTTCTGGCCGATGGTCGTTCCGCCCGTTCCGCTGGTTCCGCCGAGATAGCGTAGCTGGAACGTGCAGCCGGGCAGAGCTTCGCCGGTGACGGAGTCATATTTCTCGACGATGATCGCATTTAAGGGGACGTTTTGGAAGGTGACAGTCTTGCTCTCGCCACCGTGGAGGATGACTTTCTGTGTGGTGGGTTCCTTCATTTGAAAACCCGGGGCCGGCTCCACCTCCGTGACGGTGTACTCGCCCGGGTAGAGTCGTTTGCCCTGCTCGTGGAGCTTGATCTCGCCATTTTCATCCGTCAGGATCTCCCCAAAGTCGATGCTCTCTGGGGCATCTGCCGCCTCACCTGTGGAGGTGTAGGTGACATGAAAACGCGCCCCCTCAACAGGAGCGCCGGCGATGGAATCTTCCTTATAAATCGTGAGTTCCGGGGCCTTGTGGTTCTTAAAGACCAGTTCCTTTTCGTCACCGGCATTCAGGGAGATCGTCTGAGTACGGTCGGCGTCCTTGTCCGGCAGGTAGTAAGGCGAGGGGACGGACTTCTCCGTGATTTCATAGGTGCCGGGGGCCAGCCGGAGGGTAACGGTGCCGTCCTGCCCGGTGGTCACATCATTCTGGTAATCGCTGTTCACCCCTTTGATGGTGAATACGGTGCCGGGGATCTTGGTGTCCGGGTCGTCCGCGTCCACCTTGGCGATGGTGAGCTGCGGCTGCTTCAGATTATCAAAGACGAGCTGCTGATCGTCGCCCGGCCCCAGCCAAATAATCTGGGTCGGCTCATCGGATACTACCCAGGGATCAGGGACCGATGTTTCGGTCACTTCGTAGGTATCAACAGGGAGCCCCGTGAGGGTCGCAGTGCCGTCCTCCCCAGTCACCACATCCTGGTGGTAGCCGTGATGGACGCCCTTGATTTCAAAGGTGGTGCCAGGAATGACTTCCTTGGTCTGGCCGTCCTGCTTGAGAATGGTCAGGGTAGGCAGCTTCTGGTCCACGGCAGTCACAGAGATGGTGCCGCCGCCGTCCACATCGGCCTGATCCACATAAACAACAACAGGATCTTGGAGCTTGGCAAACGGCTCCGGTACGGATACCTCGACGAAGGCGAATGTTCCTGCGGTGATATTGGGGACGGTGATGGTCCCGTCCGGCCCAGTGGCTTCTGTGCCGATGAGCTGCCAATCCTGGAAGATGTTAAAAACGGCGCCCTCCAGCGGATTTTCCGAATCATCCAGCTTCAAAAGCTGGAGCTTGACCTTCGCATCATCCTCGAAAACCAGATCGACGTCGTTCTTTCCATCCCAGAAAAATTCCTGCTTGTTTTTGTCCGGGTCATCGTTGAGGGTGTATCCCGATGGTGGAGTGAGCTCCGTCGCCACAAATGACCCGATGGGCATAGTATCCCAAGGGACATCCTCCAGATAGCCGCCAGAGCCGGTCACATAAGTACCTGTAAAGCTGTTGTCTACGCCTTCAATCTTGATGACCGCGCCGGCGAGTCCCTTGGAGGGATCGTCGGCATCGACTTTACGGATGCTGCCCGTCCCAGTGATTTCCGGGGTATCGGTGAAGGTGACTGTAACGGTGGTACCGCTGTCTCCTGGAAGGACAACATATTGCGGGCCCGCATTGTCGATTTCGTAGCCCTCCGGGGGGGCCAGTTCCGTGACGGAGTAGGTGTCAGCATCCAAATACTCTACAGTACAAGTCCCATCGCTGCCAGTAACAACTTCTTTGGAGTAAGCGCCGTTACTGCTCTGCACAAGGAATCGCGCGCCAGGCAGCCCCTTGTTGGGATTGGTTGAATCGACCTTCTTGATGGTTAATTTGTATTGTTGACGCGTAACTGTTAAATCGCCAATAATGATAGACTGGACTCTATCGGCAGGATGGGTACTGGAGCCAGGGCCGGCATAATCATATTGATAGGCTTCGCACTCACCCCAAACACCCTGCTCGCCGAGATCCAGAATGTATTGAGCACGCTCGCGGAGGGACATCCCATCCACGACCTCGTCAATGCTGGTGTAGCTGGTATGCTGCAGATTGTTGTAGACGTACATGAGCTCCTCGGCGCATACCGCCGTCGGGTCGTTCAGGGTACCTTGCTTATAGCGCCAGATCACAGCCTGTACCCAGGCGTTCATGGTCCAGGTGTAATCAGATCCCCAGACCTGATCCACGCCAAGCGCTTTGGCCTGGTCAGTAAAGATCCCTCTGGAGTGAGCATAGTAGTAAGCCATCATGATCTTGACCGTAGGGTCGTTAATCGGCTGCGGACTATCCCACTTATGTCCTTCCAGGGACCAGCCCATCTCTTTGTCGTGATCCGCACAAAAACCGATGATGCTGTTCCCGCTATAATCAAAACGCATTTGATGAAGCCAGCAGGTGTCAAGCGCTGGCGACTCATAATGGACGCCGTTATGGGTGCAGTCCTCCATCGTGATAGTGCTGGGAACACTGGTGGCTGCGGCGAAAGCCGTAGTAGGTACGAGACCCAACAAACATATAAGTGTTAGCAGCAACGAAATAAGACGTTTCTGTACGGATCGGACTTGCTCTAAAGTTTTCATACAGCGCACTCCTTTTCAAAAAATGGTTTGAAAAAAGCCTTCCAGCAATTTTGCTGGAAGGCTTTCATGTAAGATGTGCTTGAAGCTATTACCCATAAAAATTGTATGAACCCGGCACACCGATATAAAGAAAACAGTAGGTAACACCTTCATATCGTTCTACACCGACTCCGATACAGTCACCATCCGGATCAATCATTGTCTGGAAGTGACCAGGAGAGTTGAGCCAGTTATCTACGGCAGTTTGGGCCGCAGTTTGCTCAGAAGCACCAGTAAAAACGGTAAGGTTTCCTCCAAATCCATAGGGATAACCATGAGCAAGCACAAGCAAGCACTCTTCTTTATTGTGATGCCAAGTATAATGTCTGGAAGCAGACTCTTGTGCAGCGTTCATAAGGGATTGATTGACGGCCAGTTCCGGCACGCCGTTCTCAACCCGGACTTCATTGACCAGAGCGATGATTTCTTCCCGGATTTCCATGTTGGCGTCCAAATCTACCGTTTGGTCAGTGGAGGGCGAGGGGGTGGGATCACTGCTGGTTGTCACTGTAATAGTCAGCGATCCTTTTTCTCCGCCAGTGGTTGTGACAGTAATGATGGCTGTGCCGGCGGCTTTTGCAACCGCAACCCAGTTGTCGGCCACCTGCTCCACATCAAGAACAGACGGGTCGCTGGACGCCACGGTATATCCCGTTCCGGCATTGTTGATGATCAGCGAACTGCGTTCTCCCGCGGGGAGGGAGGACCCCTTATAGCTCCCGATTCTCACGGCATCCTCATTTTCGGCTGCAGGAGCCTCACGCTCCGGATCGACCAGTGCCCGGTAGATCATGACGGCCAGATCGCCGCGGGTTACTTCGGCCTTCTTTACCGTTTCCGCTGTGGTCAGGCCCACATTGAGGGCTGTTTGGCAAGCGGTGGAATAATCCCAATCAACATCAGACAAGTCCATATACCGCAGGACGACCGTGCAGGCCGCCGCAGGCGTCACGCCGTCATCAGCGCCAAATTCTCCGGTGTCATAGCCGACCATCAGGCCATTGACATAGCAGTAGCCCACATAGGGTTTTGCCCACTCCGGTACATCCGGAAATTTGCATTGACTGGTATAATACGTCAGGTCCGTCTGGATATGCTCCAGATCTCCGGTCAGGCGGGTCAGGACTGTGGCCAGCTGGGCCCGGGTCAGCCCAGACTCCAACTGCATTTCACCATTCTGGTCGCCAAGCATAATTCCATGCTGGAAGAGATAATCGGCGGCGGTTTCAACTTCACTGACGGGCTCTGCCGCTAACGCTGGGATACTCAGTGACAAGGTTAGTACGACACACAGCGCGGCGCTCAGAACTTTTTTCATACTGTCACGCCCCCTTCCGATAGAGAGTGGTGCAGGCACTTAGGGATAACTGCCTGCGCTCCTCCTCGTAGACGCAGCGCTCAAATTGATAGATACCCCACAGTTCGATTTGCTCCGCCAGTTCCGCGGGAACATCGAACGTAAGGTCCATACGTATTTTGATGGCGTCGTACTTCGGCTTTCGGTTTGGTTTCTGTACCATGCTTCGACGCTCCTTTGTTTCAAAATTTCCTTTCGGATATTCTGAGCATAATACAGAAAGTTGCCGCTGTCAAAGAATTATTTTAAATCCCTGCACCGCCAAAACAGGACAACAGAGCACCTCCCCGAAAGCCTTTGCGATGCAAGGGGGTCAGCTGACTTCGACGGCTTGGACGCAGACCCGTTTCTCTGGGTGGTTCGCCAAACAGGTCGTGAGAGTGATGCGGTTGTCCGCCGTTGACTGGAGGTAGCTCCAGTCTGTGCTGGAGATTGTTTTGACCATGGAGACGGCATAAGTACGGGTGCCATAAACAGTGGTATAGGTGATCGTATCTCCAATCTCCAGATCCTTGATATTGCCGATCACATAGCGCGCCCCTCTGTTATGTCCGCAAAGGGCAACATTTCCATCCCAAGCAGACGTGGAGGAATAATGACCAAGCCCTTTTCGCATACTGGCACTGGTTTCGCCCTCCCACACCTTCATGTTGATCCCCAGGGATGGAATCTTGAGGGTCCCGATGCTGCCGTCCGAGCGTTCCATGCCTTCTGTGCTGGTGTAGGCCGGCTGCGTAATGACCGGGAAATCATCCAGACCGGGAATATCCGCAATTTCCGTGATGCCCGATCCTATCCCGTAGCCGCCTCCGGTCACAGTGGCCACCTCTCCCTGAAGGCCGGGAAGCCGTGCCCGCTCCATAATTCCGGTCTGCGTGGTGGAGAGGACGCCAAATTCCAGTTCTGGGGTCTGATAATCCACCACATTCGGCCCGCCATAGTTGTAGTGTGACCCGTAGACGTCTTCATAGGCGCTGGACGGATAATAGTCGGCCGGAGCATCCGTTGTAAACGAGTAATCCGCCGCATGGGCGCTGACGGTCAAAGAGAGTACCGTAGTTGCCATTAGTGCCGCAGATAAAAGGCGCTTTACATATTTCATGTCTTTTCTTCCTCCTGTTCCTCATAATCGTTTTCCACTTCCTCCTGTGTAGCCTGCAGCGAATGGAACCGCCTTCTGGAGCGGAAAAGCAAGATACCAAGGATAGCAGCGGCAATCAGGCCGCCACCGGCCAGAAGGAAGGGCCATGTTGTAGACAACCCCTCTCCAATAGCGCTGATTACTCCGCTCCCAGCAGGGGCTTCCGTTCCCAGATACGTCAGTTCATAGGTAACGCTCTCCACCCCGTCACGGGTGACCTCGCCTGTATATTCCACTGTGGTGATATACCCCGTTGCCGCGCTGTAGTAAGACTTTCCTGTGTAGGTAGCCACCGCCTGATAGGAGGATGGGGCGAGCACGTCTCCCACAAGATCAGTCCCGATGACCTGCCAATCTACATTTGCCAAGTTCAGTGTGACGCCGTTTTTGACGGTGGTCGCGGGGACATAGGACATATCGTTGCGATCCAGAGGGCCAATCGTCTTTGTCTCCGATAGGGTGGAGCTTCTGCTTGCATAGCCGGCAGCTTCCGTATGAAGGCTGGTGTGGTCCAGCGACAGAGTGCCGGAATACAGGCCATCATCGTATTCCAGTGTGGGGGCCAGCTGCTCCAAAATCACGGACAGGTCTTTCTTGGAGGTCTCTACCGTTACAGTCTCCGTATGCTGCTTGGACTCCTCTACATGATTTTCCACCTTGACGATATCCGCAAAGGTGTAGAGGTAGCCTTCCAGTTCAAACGGTTCTTCGATCAATTCCTGCGGATCATCACCGGGAGCGATGGTATAGGTCTTGACCACCTGTTGACTGCCGTTGAGGTTCTGCACAACGGTTTCCGTGGGGACCTCCAGCGCGAATGCATTCATGGGCAAAACCATCAGCAATGCCATAGTTAATAAGACAATCCGTTTTTTCATACAGCGTTTTTCCTCCCTTTGATGAACAGGGCGGCCATAGCGGCAATTCCTGTCGCCGCAGCCGCGATTGCGAATACTGCACATCGGTCTCTTTTCATTTGACTTCCTCCAGTACATTAAAATTTACCGCAAACTCCGGGGACTCCCGGATATTTGCAAGTATCTTGAGGGATTGCTCCAACGCCTTCATGGTGTCCCGGGGCTGCCGCTTGATGAAAGGCGTGAGCAAAATAATATCCCCGTCCTGTATCGTGAAAATGATTCGGACGAGGATCTTGCTTTTTTCCCGTAGTTCGTAGAACTGGCTGTATTTTTCCAGTACAAAATGCTTGTAGTGAGGTTCTTTCAGATCACACAGCGGGATCTGAGAGAGCTGGAATATCTGCCGGAGCAGTTTCAGCCGCAGCTTCTCATCCAGGGAGACGAGAAAGGCCGATAAAGGAGCCGGTTGTCCCGGTGGTACATAGGTTTTGATTGCTCGTATCATGACATCACCCTGCTTTCTGTATTAAGTCTGTAAGCCGTTTGATAAATCCCGCTGAAAAGTGTGCAATCAGATCTAGGTTTCCAGCCATCCACCAAACAGGCTCCGGAATAGCGAGGTATATCGCGTCATAGGCCGAACAGATATTCAAAAAAGACCGTCTGGGATTTTCTGTGCCAAGCCGCTCCGCCAGTTCAAGGCATATGGCGTTTACATTGCCCACATCGTCGTAGAAATCAAAGAGCGCATCATAAAACAAACCGGCATAGAGCCTCTCTATGACTGCGAGGGCGTCTTGTTCTGGGACTCCCTCCGCGGTAAGAAGGCCCATATGCCGCAGACGCTCCGGGGCTGAGTCGTCGAAGGGGTTGCATAAATTCTTGTTCATTGATAGACACCTCTTTTCGGACAAGCATAAAAAAAGCCCGGCGCCGCATACTGCGGCGCCAAGCTCCGGGAAAGCTGACCTTGTTTACCTTTTTATTCATCCAGCATGAGTTGTCCGTCCAATGCCTTCTGTTTAAGACGTTCCATCTGCTCCTTTTCTAACTGTGCAATACTCTTTTCAGGGGTGGGCAGGTTCTCGGGCATAGTACCTCCGATTTTTTCAATGGCAGCCCTTACCTCTTTCCCGACAGAATGGTGGGTCGCCGTCGCAGTGGCGGCATCACTGACCTCATCTTTCCGGAGTTTTTCTTCCGTTTGGGAAATACGAAACAGGTTTGCGACCAGTTCTGTACTTCCCATATAGTCAAGAATCTTTTGGCCAATGGCCAGTCCTTTTTTCTTGTGGATATCGTCTACAGTCATTCCGCCATAAAGCCCTACGTATCCTGCATTTTGAAACAGCGCGAACTCCTCAGCTGTGATAACACCGGCATTCCTGGCGGTTTCGGCAAGCAGTTGATTCCACTGTTTAATGTCGCCGCGCACAACCAGGCGGCGGCTGTCTTCATCCAGCTGATTGAAGCGGTCGGCCACCTCCTGGCGATAGGTCTGGATGGCGAAATAGGTCTGGCCTAAAGCGATCACTTCTTTACGGGGATCGCCATTCTGCACAATCAGATAGCAGGCGTAGCGGGAAAGCTCGTAATCCAGGATGGGCTTCGTGGTTGCTCCGGCATTTACGATTTTCCTGACCTCGGGAAAATCGTGAACAACATCATACCCGCTGTTCTCGCAGGCGATCATGGCGCGCTTGATGACCTTATGGAAGTTCTCCCACTTATTATAATCAAGCACCGGAGCCAATTCTCTGGCACACCAGTATTCACTTCCGTCCGGGCGTGTCCGTTTAATGTCCTCGAAGCATTTATACTCGCTTGCGATTAAATCACTCATTCTGGATTCCTCCATCAAGCAATGATTATAACTTTTTATGATATTATAGTCGATTTCGCCCATTCCTGCAAGAATTGCAGAAACAGCGCCTCAATTTCCCGGTCGCTGCCCAGCTTGTCCAGATAGGGGGCAAACTTTCTGCGGTCAAAGGTGATCTTTTTCGGTGGAGCTGTCAACTTTTTTTCCGCCTTGGACCGGGCTTCCCGCCATGCGGCAAAAACAGCCTGCTTCTGTGCGACAGGGGGAGGGCAGGTGCGGACGATGTGCTGCATGGTGGACTTATTGATCCGGTAGCCTTCAACACTGCATATCTCCACAAAAGCGGCCTGGCTTTCTGCGTCATAGTCCGCCATCAGGTCCGCGCAGGCGAGATTGAGCTGCTTGGGGGTGTTCTCCAGGATATCCTGCAACTCGGGAATCAGCTGCGTCAGCCGGATGACCTTGCGGATTTCATATTCTGTCACACCAAAGAACTCAGCCACCAGCGCGCGTGCGTTATACCTTTGGCGAGAATCGCCAAAGGTTTCAAGTGCCGCATTTCGCTGACCATTTCGATTTTTCGCGTCCAGCAGCGCTTTGTACGCCTTGCCGCGCTCCATAATGCTCAGGTCTTGCCGCTGAATCAGGTTGGTAACTGTGGCAATCGTGATTGCGCGCGCGTCGTCCGCCTCCACGATCTCCGCCCCAATCGCTGCCCATCCGTTGATTTTGGCGGCCTCGACCCGGTTATGACCAGCCAGTATCTCATAGCGGTCGGTACCGGGGATGCGGCGGACTATAATACGAATCAACAGACCTTCCTCTTTCAGCTGCTGCGCAAAGGCTTTGAGCTTGATGGGAGGGTACAGTTTGAAGCCAATGTCCGCTGTAAAAAAGGAGTTGAGCTTGTCCAGCGATAATTCGCAGATTTGGGCTGGAACCGGCGGGGGCGCCCGCTGGAATATCTGCTGATAGGCATCATCACTGGCATGGAGTTCAGACGCCTGATGTGAGGCTGCCATCCGGCGCTTCAGCACAGCATCCATACTCGTTTTAGCCAAGGCTCAACACCTCCCGGGCCAAGCTGCGGTAAGAGTCCGCAGCGGCGTTTTTAGGCGCATAGGTCAGGATGCTCTGCCCGGCCGCCGGGCACTCCGCAACTTTGATCGAATACTCGATGGGGCGCTCGAAAACATGGATATCGCCCCCATAGACTTCCTCCACACTTGATCTCACACTTCGGCAGAGCTGAGGACGGGATTGGTACATCGTCAACAGAATCCCGGCAATTTGCAGGCGTGGATTGTACCTTGCCTTTGTATGCCGTATAATGTCCATAACGTCAGGGACGCCTTCGCTGGCCAGAAAGTGAGACTGAACAGGGATGATGCAGTAGTCGGAGGCGGCCAAAGCATTGAAAGTCAATATTCCGTGTTTCAAACCGCAGTCGATGATGATGTAGTCATACTTGCTGCATAGGGAAGTGACAATTCGTTCCATCATCTTTTTGCAGATGCGCTCGTCTCCGTCAATTATGTGGTACTGCGCCGCCTGCAAGACCTGGAGCCTGGCACATGCGTCGCTTAGACGGCGGTTTGCTGGAATCAGGTCGGGGCCGCAGGAGGTCTGGAGCAGCGCACGATCGATGTGCATGGCAAGATCTTCGGGGTAGTCAACGGCAGCCAGATAGAGGTTAGTCAGTGTGTATTTCAGTTCAGCAGGGGTGTACCCCATCGCAGCAGTCAGATTTCCTTGTGGATCGCTGTCAATGAGCAGCACACGTTTTCCGGAGTCAGACAGTGCAGCGCCGAGATTCAGGGTGGTGGTAGTTTTACCCACTCCGCCTTTTTGATTGATGATTGAAATAACCTTACACATCATGTATAATTCTCCTAACAAGATAATTTATTTTTGTTCGATAGACTTCAAACAACACTAAGGCAAATCGCATTTGCAATAGATTTGCAAAGCGGGAAAAAACGATTAAAAAAGGAAGGGAAAACATAACAAAATCGTCTTACCTGGTCCGTTTTGCAATAAGAGCCTGCAAGCATTGATATTACTGGGAAAAATGAAAAAACGACCTCCGGATTATGGGTTTCTTATAATGAAACTCATAACCCGGAGGTCGTTGGTTCAAGTCCAGCCCCCGCAACCACAAAACCGTCTGATTTCGCAAGAAATCAGACGGTTTTTCTTCACTTTTTGTCTCCAAAAGTTTCCGGAGAAATTACGCGATTTTGCAAAATTTGCAGTTGACCCAAACCGTGACCCAGACAGGGCAAAAAACGTGCCTTGGCGCAGCCCTTCTGCGCCAAGGCTTTCCTGCTGTTTGGGATTATTTTTTCGCTTTCAGATTGCCGCCGTCAGGACTTTTTCCATAGTCCTGGCCGCCTCCTTTTGCGCCGCTGTCGTGACGTGGGCGTAGGTGTCCAGCGTGAAGCCTGCGCTGAAATGTCCCAGCATCCCGGACACCGTCTTAATGTCCACCCCATTCTGAAGTGCCAGCATAGCGAACGTGTGCCGGAGGTCGTGGAATCGAACTCTGGGCAACCCCGCCCGCTTCAGCACCGGGTGGAGTATATGCAGGACGCTGTCTGGTGAGATGGGCCCGCCAGTGGGCCCGGGGAACACCCAGAGGCTACTGCCCGCTTTTTTCTTCTGCTGTTTCAGAACCTGGATCGTGTCCTCTGCCAGGGGCAGCGTCCGGTAGGCCTTCTTGGTTTTCAGGGAGGCATCTACGATTTTTCTGCTGATCCGGGCGATCTACTGTTTCATCCAAAGGTTTCCGTGTTCGAAATCGATGCCTTCCCATTTCGGGCCAAGCAATTCGCCTCTTCTCAATCTTGCTGCCAGCTCCACATAGTACATCTCGAATATCCTACTGTTTCTGGCATCTCTAAGGAAGGATGCCAGCTGTTCAATGGGCAGCGTTTTCATCTCCTTGCGTTTCAGCTTCGGCAAGGCACAGCCCTCTGTGGGGTCTGCTGCAATCAGCCGTTGCTCTTTGGCCAGCTTCATGGCCGAGGCGATGATCTGGCAGATGTTCCGCACCGTCTTGGGGCTCAAACCCTTTGCCTGATTTTTGCTCTCGACCCTGTCAATTCTCCCGCTGGTCAGCAGCTTCTTGCAGAATTTCTGTAACTCCAGAGAAGTGAGCTTTTCCAGCGGGACCTTGCCGATATTCGACTTAATGTGGTTGTTGATGTACCCCCGGTAGGTCTGGTGGGGGGACGGTCTCGCTTTGATCTTTGCGTAATTTTCGAACCACTCGTCCATCCAGGTACCTACCGTGTACTTCCCCGCCTTGGTGACGTCCAAGCTCTTGGTTTCCTCGATGGCCGCTTTCAGCTTGTTCTTCGCCTCTGCCTGGGTCCGGCCCAAGACGTTTTTGTAGATTAGCTTCCTGGTCTCCGGATTATGCCCGGCGGTATACCGCCCTTCCCACCGGCCATCTTTTCCTGATATTACCTTCACCGTTGGCCCGTTTCTTTGCCATGGCATCCGCCTCCCTTTACGACTCGATAAGCGTCTCGCTTCGCTCGGTTGCTCACATTTATGGAGCCAGCGAGCTCTCATCAGCGAAACAAAATGCCACAGAAAAAAGAAATAGCCAGATGGAAAGGTGACTGTTATCAAAAAGTTAAGAAAGAGCGGCCGACAGCGGCTCTTTTCTTTGTATAGCACATCAATTTTGACCTGGGGATCCTTCATTTTCGCCCTCTCTGTGGCCCGCGTTTCTTCCTCGTCCTCAAGGCAATACCGTTCCATCTCCCCGGCGATCCCTATACCTAACTGAAGCCCGGTGATGAAGAATGTCAGGAGGTTTCCTCCCGCAGTTCATTCTCCAGATCCGCCAACTGGAGCAAGGTCTCCTGATCTTGTTGGCCTAACCTTGCGTTGATTTCTCTGTAGGCTTGGTCCAGTTCCGCCCGGACTTTTTGAAGTTCTGGCTCCTGGCAGGACCTTGCGTGCAAGGCCTTCAAGTAGTCGTACATCGTACCGCCTCCTTGTCAGCGGAAAAGCATGTCACGATGCTGGCTCAATAGCCAGGGGACACGGCGCCTACTATCAGAAAAGTAACAATTTGTCTGCCTGATTGGAATCCTTGTCTTGTTTTCAGCGACGCATTCTTTGAAGGGGCTTTCGTGCCTCAATAGCCCCGGAACGCCCCAGCGGCACTCTGCGGATCTAAGGAGACAGCCGAATTTTGCGGAGAAAAGCGTCATTGCTGCTATTTCATGTGTGGAACAACGCTCTTTCAAAATCCCGCAACTGCCCGCACTGCGGGAAGTTGTGAGCGAATCGGCGCAACAAAAGCGCCGGTTCTTTCTCCTGCTTTTTTTCGTCCCCCGGTTCACTTCCAGAAACATGGGAATCCTCCAACGGAAGTGGGGCCAATCGTTGTGGGCAAACCTCATGTCATCTTGCCATTTGATGAGAAAGGCCAATGCAGGCGTGAGGTATCTCGTCTTTTCGCCACGCTGGCCCGACAAGGGCCGAAGGCAGTTGTTTGTGGGCAACGGATGCCGCCCCGGCCTCGTCCGCCCGACACAGCGGCCCACAGGGGCAAACGAGGGCGGAATTGTTGGGGGCTCAATGACAGAGAAAAAAGGCTTCTTTGTCGACGGCGTCGTAATTCGCGTATTTAGCAAAAGCGCGTTCCCGCTCCCTATCTTTCGTCCTCTGGCCACAAAAGTGGGGCCGGGCTTCTGCCCAGAACTGCAGCCGCCGTATAGCTGGACGAGATGCTTGCCCACAAAAAAGCCCGGATGGTCTTGTACAAAGAATCAGCAGAGCCGCACGAGCCGCCCCGCTGATTTTACCCAGCTCCCCACATGGGTCCAAAGGTCTGTGCCATTTACATAGAGTTGCCCGCATTCCAAGCATCCCGTGGCCCAACTCATTTCATATTGCATTTTGGAATTTGAATACATAGTATCCACATTGCATTAGCGGATGTTTATTTTGTCAGATCCTCATTCTTTGCCTTCTGCTGAAGAGGTTCCATATTTCTGCCGTAGCTGTTCCCAATGGCGTAGGAACGTAGTGGGCGGGAGTTTCAGGCGTTCCGCAGCCTTACGGATACTTCCGTACCGCTCGTAGAATGTCTGGAGATACCGCAGCTCCATACGCTCCAGCATCTCATTCAGTCCCGCCTCTGCCGGAGCATCCTGAACAGGCTCCGGACCCGCCACGTTCATCGGCAAGCTCTCCGGCTGAATCAAGTCTGTATCCGTGATGATGGTTGCCTGCTCAATGCTGTTTTTCAGCTGGCGGACGTTCCCTTCCCACCGATAGTTCAGCAACGCAAAGCAGGTTGCTGGGGACAGTTTCCGATGAAAGTCGTATTTTTGATTGTAGTAATCTAGAAAATGCTGAGCCAGAGGAATGATGTCATTTTTTCGCTTCCGGAGCGGCGGAATATGGATCGGCATGACATTCAGCCGGTAATACAGGTCCTCCCGAAAGCGTTTCTGCTGCACCATCTCTTCCAAGTCGCAGTTAGTAGCGGCGATCACTCGGATGTCCACCTGTACGGGTTCGTTGCCGCCCACGCGGATGAAAGAGCGGTTCTGCAGCACATGGAGCAGTTTGGCCTGCATATTCAGAGACAGCTCGCCGACCTCATCCAGAAACAGCGTTCCGTGATCTGCTGCCTCTAGAAGGCCTGGCTTCACTTTACTGCCAGCGCCGGTGAAGGCATGGCCTTCATGTCCAAAGAGTTCGCTCTCAAAGAGAGACTCTGTGATGGCAGCGCAGTTGATGGGAACAAACCGCCGGTTGGACCGCCCGCTGTTCTGGTGGATAAATCTGGCAATCTCATCCTTACCTACACCGGTTTCTCCCAGCAGAAGGGCGGTAGAGTCCACCTTGGCTATCCGGGCGGCCAGGGCCAGCACCTTCAGCATCTCCTTATCGGCCACAATCAGTTTGCTTTGGCCACCCATCCGGGCCTTGATGCTCTCCAGTTCCTGGAGATATTGGTCATTCAGTCCCCGGATCTTATCAAGCTCCTGCTGCAAAGAGCTGATTTCGTCCAAATCCCGGTCATTACAGATATAGAATTCAATCTCACCGCAGCTATCAAATACCGGCGTGCAGGACACATGTGCACTGCGCCCTGTGCGATAGAAGGTCTGCACAATGGTGTGTGGCTTTTTGGTCTTTGCTACGATAGCACCGCAGGATTCGGAAATCAGATGGTTTTTCACCAACTGCTCCACCGGCACCCCCACTAACTCCTCTCTCCGAATCCCGGTGAGGACCTCATAAGCCCGGTTGATCCGCAGCGTCACCAGATTCCGGTCTGAGATCTGGATGGCATCCGTAGAGTTCTCGATAAAAGCATCCAGGACACGGTTCTGTTCTTCCAAATCCAAAACTCGCTTGCGCAGTTCCTCCATGGTCTCATGGGAAAACTGCGAGCGCACCTGCTTTTGCTCCAAAAATGGAACACCTCCCTTCGCCTTTTGCTCTTTTGTGCAATTTCAAATTTGAAATCACACTTTTTATCGTCAAAACTCATATCATCTTTGCTTTGTTTTTAACAAAAATGACTATATCATAAATCTTATGTTTTCACAAGTTCCAATTTCGGAGCACTCTGCTCAAAATTCGTTCCAATTTTGGAACACATAATTGCAATTTTTTTCACATAATCGAGGCCCCGTTTCCGTCATGGAAAATAATTCGATCTTTTTTGAATTTCAGGAGGAACCGCAATTCCATACAGTCATAGGGGTTTCTGGCTTTTCGCTGGAATGTTTTTTTAAATTGGCAAGATTTTTGCTATAATGATTTGTCGAATTCCAACGGAATGTGTTGGTGGCGGAAATCCCCCGCCAGACATACCATCGATGAAATATGTGAGATTTTAAGGAGGTACAAGAGATGGAAGACTGGAAGGTACTCTATGCTTCCAAATTAATGACGGCAGATGAGGCCGTCCGGCAGATCCCCGATGGTTCCCGGGTCTTTTTCGGCCATGCGGCCAATGAACCCCCCGTCCTGGTGGATGCGCTGGTGCGAAACTATGAGCAATATAAGGATGTGGAGATCGTCCACTGGGTTCCCATGGGAAAAGGGGAGTACTGCGATCCCAAGATGAAGGGGCACCTTCGCCACAATGCCATGTTTGTGGGCGGCCCAACCCGCAAGGCTGTGCAGGAAGGACGGGCGGACTACACACCCTTTTTCTTCCACCAGTCCACCCGATTCTTCTCTGACGGCACCTTCCCCATTGACGTGGCGATGGTTTCCGTCACTCCGCCGGACAAGCACGGCTATGTGTCCCTGGGCGTCTCCGTGGGCGGCACCAAGCCCGCCTGCCTGAACGCCAAAATGGTCATTGCCCAGGTCAACGACCAGATGCCCCGCACCATGGGGGAGTCCTTCCTTCACGTCTCCCAGCTGACCTGCTGTGTGGAGGCATCCACGCCTCTGCCGGAGCTGGGCGGAGGCACCATCGGCGAAGTGGAGGAAGCCATCGGCCGGAATGTGGCCTCCCTGGTGGAGGACGGCTCTACATTGCAGCTGGGCATCGGCACCATCCCTGATGCGGTGCTGAAGTTCCTGGGGGACAAGAAGGATTTGGGCATCCACTCCGAGATGTTCTCCGACGGCGTGGTGGATCTGTACCAGAAGGGGGTCATCACCGGTGCCAACAAGCGGCTGGACAAGGGCAAGATGGTGGCTGCCTTCCTGATGGGCTCCAAAAAGCTTTACGACTTTGTGGATGACAATCCGGACGTGATGATGCGGACTGTGGACTACGTGAACAACCCCGCCGTGATCTGCCAGAATCCCAAAGTGGTGTCCATCAACTCCTGCCTACAGGTGGACTTCAACGGTCAGGTGAACTCCGAGTCCATGGGCACCAAGCAATTCTCCGGCATCGGCGGTCAGCTGGACTATGTCCGCGGCGCGGCCATGTGTCCCGACGGCAAAGCCATTCTGGCCATGCCCTCCACGGCCAAGCACGGGGAAGTGTCCCGGATCGTCCCGGTGTTTGAGCCCGGCACCACTGTCACCACCACCCGTACGGACGTCCACTACATCGTGACGGAATACGGCGTCGCCAACCTGCGGGCCAAGAGCCTGCGGGAGCGGGCCCGGCTCCTCATCAACATCGCCCACCCCAAGTTCCGGGATCAGCTCTGGGAAGCTTACTACGAACGCTATGGCAAGGAGGATCAGTAATATGTCCGAGAAAAAAATTGAGGCCGTCAATGGACATACCTTACAAAAGGTATTCCTGTCCGTGGAGGATCACATCGCCGTTATGACCCTCCACAATCCCCCGGTGAATGCGGCAGACGGCGTGGTGCAGGAGGAGATCCTGCTCCTGTGCGACTATATCAACCATGAGGACGACATCTGGGTGTGCATTATGCACTCCGACATCAAAACCTTCTGCGTGGGCGTGGACATCAAGCGATTCTATCAGAGCATCCTGGATAAGGATGTCACCAATACCCAGGAGGTCTATTACGATGGTGCTCAGGCCCTCTATGAACTGCGGGTTCCCCTGATCTGTGCAGTTCACGGCCACTGCCTGGGCGGCGGCGTGTGCTACCCCGCCGGTGCGGATATCTCTATCGCCGTGAAGGGGACCCTCTTCGGCGCACCGGAGGCAAAGCTCAGCGTGGTGGGCGGCAGCGCCCATCTAGCCCGCATTCTGCCCCCCCAGATCCAGCGGGATATGAGCTACTGCGGCACCTTCATCACCGCAGAAGAGCTCCACGACAAGTACGGCGGTGTCACCATGGTGGTAGACACGCTGGAGGAACTGATGCCCGCGGCCATGGACAAGGCGCGGGAGTTGTGCCGCCGTGGTCCCCTGGTGCTGCGGTACCTGAAAGCCTGCATGAATGAGCAGGAGGATTTCCAGATCCACCGGAAGGATGAGCTGGAGGTGACTTACACCCGCTACATGGCTCGTCATGCGGATTTCAAGGAGGGTGTTTCCGCCTTCCTGGAAAAGCGGGAGCCGCAGTATACCGGCCAGTAAAACACATCCCCCATACAAGACTTTAGGAGGAAGGATCATGAGAAAGAATGCAAAAAAACTGTTTGCGCTGATTCTGGCACTGTGTATGTCGCTGACGTTGCTGACTGCTTGCGGCGGCGATACCGCTGGCAGCGATTCAGGCGTGGGAGAGAGCTCCTCCGGTGGCGAGACGATCACCTGGCGCCTGCAGAGCAGCTACTCCCTGAATTCCCTGCAGGGCGATATGGCCACCAACCTGAAGGAGGCTCTGGAGACCGCTACCAATGGCCGCCTTCAGGTGGAGCTGTATGAGCCGGGCGCTTTGTGCCAGACCTCCGATATACTGACCTATCTCTCGCAAAATGCCTTTGACTGTGCCGTCATCTTCGGCTCCACCTTCTCCGGCCTGATTCCGGAGGCGGATCTGGCCTGCGGCATCCCCTTTGCATGGGAGAGCTCCGCCGAAATCTATGACGTAATGGAGAACTATGGGTTGCTGGATGTGATCCAGGAGGCCTACGGAGAACTGAATCTCAAATACTACTGGAATGCCCATGAGCCCAACTACAACGTCCTGGCAAACTTCCAGGTAGAGAGCCTGGAGGACTTCCACGGCAAAAAGATCCGCGCTCTGGGCGTGTGGGGCGACTTCCTGGCTGCGTTGGGGGCCTCTCCCACCAACATCGCCGGCACAGAGGTCTATCAGGCCCTGCAGCTGGGCACCATTGACGGCGCTCTGTATGGATGGTCCTCTCTGAGTGACTCCAACAACATCCGCGAGGTGGCGCAGTACGCCCTCAGCCCCTCCATGTGCTTCTGCCAAATGGCCACCGTGGTGAATCAGGACAGCCTGAACAAGCTCCCTGAGGACCTGCGGAGCATCGTGGACGAGACCATCCGGCTGGCCAACATCGGCGTCATCGGCCAGGCCCATGTGGTTGGTACGGAGAAAAGTGTTCGAGACGCTATCCAGGGCGGCTACACTGAGCTGTCTCCGCTGCCTGATGACGTCCTGGCCGAGATGCGTGAAATTGCTGTCACCCAGACCTGGGAAGAGCTGGCCGCCAAGAGCGAGCGTATGGCCCGCGGTATCGAGATCATCAAGCAGCAAAACCGTGACTATGGCCGCCAAGTGGATTACTGAGTCCGCGCGTTCCTCACAGAAAAATAGAATTCAAGAGAAGGGAAAGTGAGACATGAACGCACTATTGAAATTATCAGGCGGCATTGACGCCATTAATCGGACCATTGGCAGAATCTTCGCCTGGATTCTTCTGCCCATGATCTGCCTCACCGCCTTTGAGGTATTCTCACGTTATGTCCTCAAGTCTCCAACCGTCTGGGCATGGGAGCTGATTATCCAGATCTGGGGCCTGATGCTGATGGCCTGCGGCGGATACTGCTACTGGAAGGGCGGCCTGGTGCGAGTGGATCTGCTTTATAATAAATTCCCTGTCAAAGTCCGCTGCGGTATCAATATCGCCACCGCCATTCTGGTCCTAATCTGTATGGGGCTGGTATTTATCTACGGAATAAACATCTTCCTACTGTCCTTCCGCCTCAATGAACGGATCTCTTCCGTGTGGGGGTCTCCCATGTGGACCATCCGGTTTTGGGTGCCTCTGGGCGCTGCACTGATGTTCATTCAAGCCATCAGTGAGCTTATCAAGAATGTAGCCGCTATGGCAGGCAAGATTGAACTCACCAACAACTCCGACGAAGTCGCGGAGGCAATTGAAATCGTGAAGTCCGCTGAGCATCTGCCTGACGAAACCGGAAAGGAGGACATACAGTGAGTCCTGATATTATCATTTTGCTGCTGGGGCTGGTAGCCCTGATGGCGCTGGGCATCCCCATCTGCTTTGCCATGATGAGCGTGGCTTCAGTCATCCTGCTGGTGTTCTACGGCTCTGGCCTGCTGAATGTGTTGAACGCAGCATTTGTCTATCAGATGCAGTCGGAGTCCCTGCTGGCCATCCCCATGTTCGCTCTGATGGCGGCGTTCCTCCAGACCTCCGGCATCGGCGGAGACATCTACGAATTCTTCCACAAGTGGCTTGGCGGTATCAATGGCGGTCTGGCTATGGCCACAGTGGCCACCACGGCAGTCATCGCCGCTATGAGCGGTGTGGCGGCCACCGCTACCATCATGATGGGGCTGATTGCACTGCCAGCTATGTTGGACCGTGGTTATGATAAAGCGTTGGCCACTGGCCCCGTGCTGGCAGGTGGCTGCCTGGGCCCCATTATCCCGCCCTCTACCATCATGATCATCATGTCTTCCTATACCGGCGTGTCCGCAGGCTGGCTGTTTGCCGGCGGTGCGTTGCCCGGCGTAGGCTTGGCCCTGCTGTTCATCATCTATATCGGCATCCGCTGTGCCATCAATCCCAAGCTGGGCCCCGGCATCCCCAAGGCCGAGCGTCCCTCCTGGGGCGAGAAGATGCGGGTGTTTAAAAAGGTCATCGCCCCCATTGCCATCATCGTTCTGGTGCTGGGCTGCATCTATGCCGGAATCGCAACACCTACTGAGGCCGCCGGTGTGGGCGCTTTCGCCTCCATGGTGTATGCCCTGATTACCCGGAAACTGAATGTGAAGAATCTGCGGGCCTCTCTCATCCAGACCATGGAGGTCTCCGCCATGCTTATGTGGATTCTCATGGGAGGCGCCGCTTACAACTCCCTGGTGAATATCACCCGCCTGTCTGACGTGGTAGCCGCTGCTTTTGCAAGCTCCAATCTGGACGGCCTGCCCCTGATGCTGCTGATCTTTGCGCTGTTCTTTGTGATGGGGATGTTCCTGGACACTACGCCTATCATCATGATTGCCATTCCCATTCTGCTGCCGGTAATCCAGGCTTCTTCCCTGGACACCAACGCCACCATCCTGATTCTGTGTGTCACTCTTTGCCTGGGCATGATTACTCCGCCTTTTGGCATCAATATGTTCTACTTGCAGGGTGTGGCACCTCCGGGAGTGGACACCAAGGTTATGTACAAGGCGGTCATGCCGTATGTTATTATTTTCCTGGTTGCTTGCTTCTTTATGATGCTCTTCCCGGAACTGATTGTCATCTTCCCGAACGCTGCGATGGGATATTGATCTGGAAGAACATCGGAGCTGCAAAGACCCAGGGCCCGTTCCGTTTGATTCATGCAATGTGGTGTTAACACATCTCCCCCAATATGTAAGCATAAACCGTTAGATGCATTTCTTGTGCTCCTTATTTCGGCATCTTTCCCCGCCCCATGACTTGCCACAGATTGCTGAAAACCGTCATGGAGTAGGAAGAAATGAATTCCGGGTTTTGGACGATTCCAGGTCCCACAAAAGTCCGGAAAACGTTGCGGTGCAGCGGATAGAGAAAACGATAGCAGTTTATAACCCGGAGGTCGTAGGTTCAAGTCATGCCCCGCAATCACAAAACCGTCTGATTTCTATGAAATCAGACGGTTTTTCTGCCTTTGCATCCAAAGGTTTCCGGAGAAATAACGCGATTTTACAAAATTTGCAGTTGCCCCAAACCATGACCCATACAGGGCAAAAAACGTGCCTTGGCGCAACTCTGCCGTGCCAAGGCTTTCCTGCTGTTTGGAACCATTTTTCCACTTTCAGATTGCCGCCGTCAGGACCTTCTCCATGGTCCTAGCCGCCTCCTTCTGGGCCGCTGTGGTGACGGGGGCATAGGTATGCAGGGTGAACCCCACGCTGAAGTGCCCCAGCATCCCGGATATCGTCTTGATATCTACCCCGTTCTGGAGGGCCAGCGGTGCGAATGTATGCCGTAAATCGTGGAACCTGACCCGAGGCAGACCCGCCCGTCTCAGCACCCGGTGGAGTATATGCAGGACGCTGTCCGGTGAGATAGACCGCCGGTGGGTGAGGGAAACACCCAGGGACTGCTGACGTTTTTTTCCTCTGCTGTTTCAGAACCTGAATGGTATCCTCCGCCGGCGGCAGCGTTTGGTTGGCGTTTTTCGTCTTGAGCGATGCCGCCACCTCTCCGTTGATGCGAGCACCATGCCGTTTCACCCAAAGGCCGCCCCGGTCCAAATCAATTTCCTCCCATTTGAGGCCAAGCAATTCGCCTTTTCTCAATCTTGCCGCCAGCTCCGCATAGTACATCTCGAAGACGCCGCTCTCCTTGGCTTCCTGCAGAAAGGAGGTCAACTGCTCGACGGGCAATGTTTTCATCTCCCGATGTTCCAGCTTCGGTAGGGCGCAGCCCTCGGTGGGATCGGTGGCAATAATTTTTTTCTCCTTGGCCGGCTTCATGGCTGAGGCGATGACCTGGCAGATGTTCCGCACCGTCTTGGGACTCAGACCCCTGGGCTGCCGCTTGCTCTCGACTCTGTCGATTCTTCCACTGTTGAGTAATTTTTTGCAGACCTTCTGTAATTCCAGAGAAGTGAGTTTTTCCAGCGGAACTTCGCCGATATCCGGCTTGATGTGGTTGTCGATATACCCTTGGTAGGCATGATGGGAGGATGATCTCACTTTGATCTTTGCATAGTTTTTGAACCACTTATCCATCCAAGCACCTACTATGTACTTTCCCATCATGGTCACGTCCAGGCCCTTGATTTCTTCAATGGCCGCTTTCGGGTTTGCCTCTCCCTGGGTCCGGCCCAGGACGTTCTTGTAGATCGGCTTTCCGGCCTCCAGATCGTGCCCGGCTGTGTAGCGACCCTCCCAGCAGCCACCTTTTCTTTTTCTGATGTTGCGCTCTCCGTCGGCCCATTTCTTCGCCATGGCATTCATTTTCTTTGCAATAACACAACATGCCGCAGAGAAGAGAAAAACGTCAATGCCGCTATTTCATACCCAGAACAACGCCCTTTCAAAACCCGCAACTGCCCGCAGTGTGGGCAGTTGTGACCGCCCTGGTGTCGAAAAGGCGTCGGGGCTTTCTTCTGTCTGCCGGGTGACGGCGCTCTCTTTGTCAACGGTGTTGTAATCCCGGCATTGAGTAAAAGCGCTTTTCTGATTTCTCCCCTTCGGCCAACAGGTTGCCCCAAGTGGGGCTGGGCTTCTGCCCGGAACTGCGGCCGGCGTATAGCCGGGTGCGATTCTTGCCCCACTCTGGTGGGCACAATTTCACTTTCCATTTTATCTCGTGGTTTTTTAAAAGATTCTGAAATTGCGGAAGGGGACGGCTCTATCTGGCCGCCCCCTTCATCATTTAGTTCAGTGAAACAACGTTTTAGTTGTTAAAATGCGGTCAAATTCTGGCATGTAGCTTCAAACTGATGCAACCTAGACAACAGTTCACTTCGCCTTTCTTCTGTGCAGAAGGCGGCGTCTACTGCATAATACTGCAGCTTTAATAGCTCCTCAATTTTCCAGTGATACTGTTCTGCCACGCGTTGGAGCTCTTGACTTAGGGAAACACGCAGAAGCTGCGGATCATCCGTGTTGACTGTTACCGATATCCCTCTACTATACAATTCACCCAACGGATGATTGCCAGGCGTATAGAGGCCGCCTGCCACATTCGACGTATAGCAGATATTCAAAGGAATCCGCTCTCTCAGGAGCCGTTCCAGCAGTTTCAAGTCCTCCACTGCCCGCACGCCATGATCGATTCTTTTAGCTCCCAACAGTTCAAGAGCTTCCTGAACTCCTTCCGGCCCAGAGGACTCGCCGGCATGGACGGCAATGCCCAGCCCGGCCTCCGCCGCTCTCGCCAGTAATGGCGCAAATCTCTGGTTGGAGTCCTGCGAGCAGGCCTCGTTTCCGTCGACGGAAACCCCGACCAACCGCGGATGTCTGTGGGACAAGATCCACTCTATGGTCCTGCGGGCAGACGCTGTATCCTGTTCTCTGCGCAGGGACACAAGAAGCCGGCAATCCGGCAGTCCATCTGCTCCGGCCTGGTCAAAACCTTCCAGAACGCCTGTCAACAGCTCTCCGGTCCGAATGTTTTTCCAATGGCTGGGATTGACGATGATTTCCGTATAGAGGATACCCTGCTCCTGGGCGTACTTTGCATGGCGGTATGCAATCTGCTGAGCAGTCTCCCGATTCTGCACCAAACTGCAGATCCAGTCCAGCAGGTCAAGGAAGTCCGAGAGACCTGAGAAATCGAACAGGTGCTGACGGGGACGTGGCAGGGAAATCCCCTGCATTTCGGCCAGCAGGCAGACGGTTTCAGGATCGAATGTGCCCTCTAGGTGGATGTGCAGCTCCAGCTTCGGCATTCGCTGGATTTGTTCCAACGTCGCCATACCGGTCATTGAGCACCTTCCTGCTGGAAGCGTTCTACCCAGGCATCAAACTGTGGCAGGAGATGCTGTCCGCTGATGGAGTAGGCAAATCCGTTGCGGATGATCTGGATCAGCTCTGCTTCCGTCAATCCCATCTTCTCTGCATCCAGAATCAATTCCTCTGTCATAGAGCAGGTATAAGGCGGGTCATCAGAACTGATGGAGACCGGCACGCCGGAGTGCAGCAGGGTGAGGAGTGGGTGTGCCTCAAAACTGGCGGCAGCTCCAGAGTAAACATTTCCGGAAGGACACATGGCACAGAGAATCTGATGTTCCTGCAGATATTCCATGAGTTCCGGATGTTCCGCCGCCCGACAGCCGTGATCGATTCGCTGAACATCGAGCTTCAGCAGGGCATCCCAGATGTTGTCCGCACCGCCGTCCTCTCCGGCATGAGCGGTAAGGAACAGCCCCATTTCCTTTGCCTCCCGATAGCTCTCCAAATGCTTGATACAGGGATGACCGTTTTCCTCACAGTCCATTCCCAGCCCCGCGACCATATCCAGATAGGGACGGAGCGCCTTGACAAAAGACAGGCACCGCTCGCTGGAAAGGGTCCGGTCCAGTCCGGCGATGTAGACAATCTCCACGCCATAAAGCTTTTTCGCTTTTTTTTGTGCGCTGCGATACCCCTCCATGACCACTTTTAGGGGAATTCCCCGCTCTTCGTTCAGTGGATAATCCAAATGCAGCTCTTGGTAGATAATATTTTGACGCTGATCCTCTTTTGCCAATGCCAGGACAACTGCTTCATAGTCTTCCTCATGGAGACAAACGGAGTTCAATGTCCGGTCACAGATCATAAACCCATCCAGTCCCTTTCTGGAGATTAGATCCTGAGACCAGACCGCAATTTCTTCCGTGGAGTGGACTGGCAGCTTCACATGATTTTTCTCCGCCAGCTCCAGCGCGAGAGCCCAGGGGATGGAGCCTTCAATGTGAATATGGTTTTCTGCCTTCGGGATTTCCTGCAACATCTGCTTTTGCCGAGAAGTTAACATAGAACAACCCTCCATTCCGTCAAAAAATAGCGTCCAGAATCAAGTACATCAAAAAGACTGCCGTTAGGATCAGCATCGTGGGAGAGAGCTGCTTTCTTCTGCCGGTCACTGCCATGCAGAGAGTGTAGCTGAGCATGGAAAAAAGTACACCATAGGCGATATTGTACGTAAAGGGCATGGTTGCGACGGCAAAGAAGGCCGGCATAGCCACGGAAAAATCCGAAAGATCCAAAGTGGAGAGTGGCTCCATCATGAAAATCCCGACCATGATGAGCGCAGGCGCTGCTGCAATGCTGGGAATCATCAGAAAAACGGGGGAGAAGAACAACGTCAGCAGAAAGAGCAGGCCTGTACTACAGGCAGTCAGGCCGGTCCGCCCGCCAGCGGCGATCCCTGCGGCACTTTCTGCGCCGTAAATCGTGACCGTACTGGTTCCCAGAACCGCGCCGACTGCAGCGGCTCCTGCCGAGACGAACAGAGCTTTTCCTGCTCCCGGAGTCTTGCCATCCTCATCCACCAGTCCGGCCTTGGGGGCGATCCCCAAGAACACACCCAAACTGTCAAATAGATCTACAAATAAAAAGCTGACAATCGCAAAAATGGTTCCAAGAACGAAGGGGAGCGGTCCGGAAAACATCCCCCTGTAACTCAACTGGCCCAGAGTAGGGGCCAGAGCCTCTGCTGGATTGTCAAAGGAGAAAACAGAGGTCGGCAGAGTGGTATAGGCCGCACCAGTGACGGGGTCTTTCACAAACAGACCCAGAACCGTCACCAGAAGAATGCCAATCAGAATCCCACCCTTGACCTGTCGGATGACCAATACCGCCGTAATAGCGATGCCGGCCAGCGCCAGCACTGTGCCGGGATTGCTCAAGTCGCCCACCGTCACCAGGGTGCTATCAGACTTTTGAATCAGGCCAGCGGACTGGAAGCCGCAAAACGCAATAAACATACCGACGCCCGCGCCAATGGCCTTTTTCACGCAGTCTGGAACTGCGTCTACAATATGCTGCTGCGTCTTAAATGCGCTCAAAAGCATAAAGACACAGCCGGATGTAAATACGCACGCCAAGCCGTTCTGCCAGGAAAGGCCCATGCCCTGTACCACGGTGTAGGCCATATAACTATTTAGGCCCATGGCTGGCCCCAGGGCAAACGGGAAGTTTCCCCACAGGCCGATCCAGAGGCAACCGATGCATGATGAAAGCGCCGTTGCCCAGAACACCGCCTTTTGGTCCATGCCTGCTGCTGCGAGAATCGTTGGATTCAATACCATAATGCTGACACAGGAGAGAAAAGTGGTAGCTCCCGCAATCAATTCTGTCCGCAGGGTTGTTCCCCGTTCAGACAAATGAAAAACTCTCTCAAAAATTGATCTGTTCCCAATCGTAGAATTCATGATTTCCCCCTTCCTGTCATGCCGCCTGATTTGATGGCGTCCCTGTGCGCACAGGTGTTAGTGCCATCTTAGAATAGGAAAAAACAGATTTCAACTGTCTGTCAACAAGTCAGACGACATTTTTCATACCACCCTTGTAAGCGTGGAAATTCGGGAAGATTCCAAGGAGTTGTCCGACCAATTTAAGGACCTTTCTTGCTTTCTTTTCATAAGTTGTATACAATAAAGGAGCGGATCCCATACATCTGAAAAGAAGGGGATTGTCTCTATGAATACACACGAAGTCCCGCTGCGGGAACGTGTCCGGGCCCAGCTTCTGGAGCTCATTTCCGAAATGGATCTGACCGTCAACACCAGATTGCTCTCTGAAGGACAGCTGGCAGCGAAATTTCAGGTGAGCCGCAGCACCATCCGTACAGTCCTCAGTGACTTGGAAGTGGAAGGCAAGGTCATCCGCCGGCAGGGGAGCGGTACCTATGTCAATTCACAGGCCATCCAGGTGAATACAACGCTGTATCCTCGGATCGACTTGCGGGAAATTGTTGCTAGAAACGGCTATTCCGCCAGGAGTGAGGTGCTGTCTGTCCGTCAGATTCCAGCGGGAAGGCAGTCCCTTTTGTTCAACTGTGGCCCGACACATCAGCTGCAGGAGATCCGCAGCCTGTATTACGCGGATGAGTTTCCATGCATGTACTGCATTGATTGTATCCGAGACGGGCGGATCACGGAAGATCAGTGGCGGACTCCGGAGCTTGCGACACAGTCCATCTATGAGTTTCTCAAGGAGGCGGGCAATATTCATGTAAAATGGGATATGATGCGCCTCCGGGCTGCTACCAGCGGTGAGGTTCCAGAGCTGGCGGTTTATTTTGAGGTCCCTGTGGGAAAGATCCGGCCCTTTATTCTTTTAGAGATTACGAATTACGATGACAAAAATAACCCGGTCCTCTGTGGAAACATCTATGTGGATACGGAGCGAATCAAATTGAATCTTGTACGTGATTTGGGGCAGCTTTCATAAGGATTGTTCCTACAGATCTTTTATTGACAGTCTAATGAAAGATGGTTTCCGTTTTCAGGTTCCCTGCTTTCTCGTGATTTAGAACCTGACCCCAATTGCTGAAAATCGCTGCGGAACGGAAAGCAGCTCATAACCCGGAGCTCATGGAACCTAACTCTGGCAGTCCCGCCCGCTTCAGCACCGGGCAGAGCATGTGCAGGACGCTGTCCGGGGAGATGGGGCCTCCGCGACCTTGTCATCGATTCGGGCGACCTGCTGTTTTAGCCGGAGTTTGCCTTTTTCCGAGTCAATATTCTCCCCTTTGAGGTCAAGGAGCGATCCTGTCGAAGGCCGGTGGGCAACTCTCCATAGTACATCGCAGACACGCCGATGCCGTTTGCCTCTCTCAGGAAGGCCATCAGTTGTTCTGCCGGAAGTGTGATCGGTGGCGATGAACTGGTGGATGCTCCGCACTGTCTTGGGGCTTAGGTCCTTAGCCTGCTTTTTGCTCTCGACCCTATGAATTCTCCTCCTGCTGATCAGCAGTTTCCTGCAGAACTCCTGCAACTCCAGAAAAGTGAGCTTTTCCAGTGGAATCTTTCCGATGTTGGGCTTAATGTGGCTCTGCGCTTTACCATGGTGTTCACTGTTTTCGCAGCAACACAACATACCACGGAAAACAGAAATATTCAGGGACTACGGTCACTGTTGGCTTAAGGTTAAAAAAGGGCTGCCAGCGGCAGCCCTTTTTCTATGTGTAGCGTATCAATTTTTGACCCGGGGATACCCTTTTTCGCTGTTTCTATAGCTGGCTTTTCTTCTTCGCCATTGGATGCGATGTCTGGCATGCATGAGGGGGATGTATTAGGCCGGAGGGCACTCCGCTCCCTCGGTCCCTGCTTTTATCGCTTACTGGCTCACCATAATACGACAGGCATGGGGGGGAGGTTCCTAAGGTCATCTCTTCTACCATGCAGTCCCATTAGGACTCCGCCAGTCAAAGTTCCAAAGAAATTGCCGCTAAACACAAGCTATGCAGTACCTATACACCAATAAGAGGTAATTTTCATATCTTGGCAGTTTTGGGGCGGTGTGTTGTTCTCGAAGATAGTTGTCGGGTGACTGCCTGCTGTCTAATCTCCCATGCGCGGTTGCTGTCTTAGTCCTCCATCCCGTTAGGCCGGATCACCAACTTGAGCACATTATGGTCCAACACATCTTCGATGGCCTGCGGGAATTCTTCCAGTGGATAGAGCCGGGTTATCAGTCGGTCCGTTTTCACCTTTCCGGTATCCATAGCATCCACGGCACGGCCGAATTGATGAACCTGGCAGTAGGACGTGTAGTACTGCAATTCATTGCGATAAAAATATGCGGGGTTGATGGAGATGTCCTCATCATCCTTTGTGGAACTGAATTGAAGCAGCCGACCGCCCTTTTTCAAAAGCTGGAAACAATCCGGCAGGACAGAGGCGCTTCCTGTGGCATCCACGATGGCATCCACGCCGTAGGGGAACCGGTCAAACACTGCTTTGGTGTGGACTGCGGGATCGTTGCGGTCCATCAGAATGGTGTCAACGCCATAAGCGTTCAGAACATCCAATTTGGACTGAGTGGGAGCCAGGCAGATCACATGGTTTGCGTTGGAGTGTTTGAGCAGCTGTGCCAGAATGATGCCGTTCGGACCGGCTCCGAAAACCAGCACATCCTCCCCGTATTTGACGTCAAGGCGATCCATGGCGTGAATGCAGCAGGCAACAGGTTCTGTCATACAAGCCTCGTTGAAGGAGAGGTGGTCCGGAATCCGGAACACGGTCTTGTCCTTTACTTTTAAGTACTGGGCAAATCCGCCGGGGATACTGTGCCCCACAGACTGGAAGTTCAGGCAGTGGGCGTACATCTCCTGCTGGCAGAAGTAGCACTTTCCACAGGGGACAGCATTATCGGCTGTTACACGGTCGCCCACGTTCCAGCCTGTCACAGCGGAGCCCACCTGGTAGATATAGCCGGCGAACTCATGACCGGTGGTGATGGGATAGCGTCCCAACTTGTGACCGGTTGTATGATGACGGCGGTCTGCGCCTTTGCAGATGCTGGCTGCCATGACCTTGATGACAACCTCATCCTCGCCGCACACAGGCATCGGTACATCCCGGACACTGCACACGGACGGGCGGTCGTAGACCAGCGCTCTCATGGTTTCCATAGACTTTCCTCCTTTAAGCGATTTGAATGGGTGCTTCCACTCCTTGAAACAGACGAATCTTGGCTGCTGCCACGTCGTGTACACACTGAGCGGCGGCGCGGTACATGGCATAGATATTGCGTTGCCCCACTGCAGACTCCAGTCCGCACATAAAGGCATTTCGGATTTCAGTTGCCACGTTGATTTTCCGAATGCCCAGTGCAATGGACCGACGAATCATATCGTCCGGGATACCGGAACCGCCGTGCAGGACCAGCGGAGGGGGATTTAACGCCTGACACTGCTGAAGGCGATCAAAGTCCAACCGTGGAAGTCCCTGGTACATTCCGTGGGCATTGCCGATGCCAATAGCCAGCGCATCTACATCCACCTGCTGGATAAAGCGGGCAACCTCGTCCACATCTACCAAATTGTCGCGGGAATGGCTGATGCCATCCTCCACGCCGTAAATTGCGCCCAATTCAGCCTCCACAGAGACGCCCACTGCGTGGGCTGCCTTTACCACTTCCTGGGTAATACGCACATTCTCTTCAAAGGGCAGATGGGACCCGTCAAACATAACAGAGGTAAAGCCTGCCCGCAGGCATTGGATTGTTTGCTCGTAGCTGGCTCCATGGTCCAGATGCATGACAACCGGGACCGTGGACTCGTCGGCCAGCCGGCGGACTACATCCGCCAGATGGTGCATCTGTCCAGCCTGGATGGCCCCCTGACCGATGGTCAGAATCACGGGGCAGTGATACTCTTCTGCTGCAGTGATAATGGCTTCCGGTATTTCAATATTGTCAATATTGAACCCAGGGATGGCGGTTTTAGACTGGGTGGCAATGCCGAGAACCTCTTTTAATGTTGCCAATGGCATATGGCTCGCTTCCTTTCTTGGGTGTCATGAGATATCTGAGCGAAAATCCAGCGGCTGGTGGGAATGAATAAAATCATTCACTGTCGCCCGACTGCCCATGCCTGCCGTTGCACCAACCGCCTGGATTGCCAAAGCGGAACAGGCGCTTCCAAGAGTTATACAGTCCTCTGGGGGCAGGTTCTCTCCTACGCCGGTCAAAAAGCCGGCGCAGAAGGCGTCTCCCGCCCCTGTGGTTTCCACTATGGAAAGGCCCTGGTAGATGCCCGCAAAAAAGGCGGTTTGACGATTTTTGAAATAGGAACCTCGGCTGCCTAGTTTTACAGCCACGTTTTTGACGCCGCGGTCCAGGAAGAAATCTGCAATAGCCCGAGGATCCTCGGTCCCGGCAATCTGGGAAGCCTGCTCGATGCTTGGCAGAAAATAGTCCAGATAGGGCCAGCAGGGGTCTAGAATTCCTTTCCACCGGCCGCTGCGGTCACTGGTGACGTCCATAGATGTTATTACGCCGCGCTCCTTTGCGGCTTTCAGCAATTGGGCGGAGCCCTCGCCGTCAAACTTCGGCAGATGAAAAGCGCCCCCAATCTGAAGCATTTCTGCCCAGTCCAGCAGAGACAGATCACAGTCGTCAAAGCAGAACTCTGCGCTGGTGCCCGGATCCTGCAGGAATGTACGGTCACCTTTGGGATTGACCAGGATGACAGATTTTGTTTGCCGAGCCGTGGAGGAACGGACGGTATGGGATATGTCGATTCCGGCAGCTTGGGCCAGAGAAGCCACATAGTCTCCCATCTCGTCACATCCAAGCCGCCCTAAGTAGGCGACCTGGTGGCCCAACTTGGCAAAATTAATTGCGTTATTGTTGGCGTCACCGCCGCTGGTAATGCGGATGTCTGGCACTATCTGGGTATCGTTTTCAAAGGGGATCTGTTGGACTGGACGGACAAAAATGTCTACCAGCATTTCACCGGCGCAGATGACTCTCATGGAAGGCGCCTCCTTAAAAGGCGTGCATAGCCTCAAGGCAGGCATCCATAGTGGTCAGAGGGCTGAGTTCAAAGGCGAAAATACCGTCGAAACCAAGTTCGTCCACCAGCACATGCTTGAGGTAAGGGTAGTTGATCTCGCCGGTGCCGGGTTCATGGCGGCCGGGGACATCTCCAATGTGGATATAGCCGATGATGTCCGCGTTCCGCCGGAGGGTGTTGACCAAATCGCCCTCCATCAGCTGCATATGATAGATGTCATACAGCAGCTTTACATTGGGAGACCCTACGACCCGAATGATATCCGCAGCAGAGTCTGAAGTAGTCATGTAGTAACCGGGCTTGGCATAGGTGCTCACAGGCTCTACTTGAAGATAGAGACCCTCCGCTTCTGCGATTTTGGAGATCTCCAGCAAGTTCTTGGTGGCACAGGCAATTTTGGTGCGGTCGTTCAAATCGTTGCCGTCGGTACACATTCTGCCTTCCTCGCCCAAGGCGTTGGAATGGATCACCAGATTTTTACAGTCCAAAAAATGGGCCGCTTCTACAGATCGCTTGAAGTATTCTAAAAATTCCTTGCAATGGGCGGGATCAATCAGGTTGTAGTCCTTGTCTCCAGAGAAACACCCCAGCTGAAGCCGGTTTTCTTCCAGTAGGGATTTGATCTTCTTGATATCATGCTGTGCCCAGGAACCGAATTCCACATAGTCGAAACCGGTTTTTCGGACCATGGGGAACCGGTCGTAGAAGGGCAGATCTACAAAGAGCTTCTCGATACAGATTGATTTTTTCATATGACCTCCACGTTTAATTGCCAGACTGCTTGTTGGTAGAACGTTTTTTCCAGAGATTCAGGAAAATGGGAGAGAGCAGGGAGATGGCTGCAATAGCCAGCAGTACTAGGGCGATGGGATGAGAGAGGAAAATGGAGAAGCTCCCGTCCGAGAGCACCAGAGTGCGGCGCAGGTTCTCCTCCACCGTGCCGCCCAGAATCAGGCCCAGAATAATGGGCGGCATGCAGAAGTCCAACTTGATAAGGAAGTAGCCCACAATGCCCGCACCGATCATCAGAAACACATCGTAGATATTGTTATTGATGGCATAAGTGCCGACCACACAGAAGACAAACACAATGGGGTTCAGCCACTTCATAGGTACCAGGCTGATTTTGGAGAAGATGCGGATAGCACCATAGCCCAACAAGCACATGAAGACGTTGGCCATAAACAGAGAGATAATGATGGAGTAGACATCCACCGTCTGGGTGCTGAAAAGCAGCGGTCCAGGTGTAATGCCCTGCATCATCAGGGCACCCAGCATGATGGCTGTGACGGAGTCACCAGGGATGCCCAGGGTCAGCAATGGGATCATGGCGCCGCCGGAGACAGCATTGTTGGCGGCCTCGGGAGCGGCGATGCCTTCGGGAGCACCATGGCCGAACTCCTCCGGATGCTTGGACCAGCGTTTGGACTCGTTATAGCCGATCCAGGAGGCGATATCGCCGCCGGTTCCGGGAATGGCGCCGATAATGGTGCCGATAATGGAGCACATCAGGATCGTAGGACTTGTCCGCTTAATATCTGATTTAGAGGGCAAAATCTGGTCCAGCTTCTTGCGCTTTTCCCGTTTGTACTCCTTCATAGATTCCTCCGCTGTAACAAGGCACTGGGAGAAGGCGAACAGGCCGATCAGCAGCGCCACGAACTGGACACCTCCGATTAGGTAGGTGGTTCCAAATGTGAACCGCATAGTGGCAGAGGTTGCATCAATGCCCACCGTGCCAAGCAGCAGGCCCAGTATAGCGCCGATCAGACCCTTAATGATGGAGTGAGAGGACACGGCGGTGACGATGCTCAACCCAAACACACCCAGAGCAAACATCTCCGGTACGCCGAAGTTCAGCGCGATCTTGGACAGCAGCGGAGCGGTGAAGAGCAGTGCGCAGGCAGAGAACAGGCCGCCGAAGGTGGAGGCCATAGTGGAAATACTGAGGGCACGGCCGGGCTGCCCCAGTTTGGTGGCCATGGGATAACCATCCAGGCAGGTGGCGGCCGAGTTGGCAGTACCAGGCGTATTGATGAGGATGGCGGTGATGGAGCCTCCATAGATGGCGCCGCAGAAAGTGCCCAGCAGCATCATAATGCCTGCTTGATCAAGGGAAAAAGTAAACGGGAGTAGAATGGAGACCGCCATAACGGCAGATAGGCCGGGCATCGCCCCGCACAGGATACCGAAAAACACGCCCAAAAACATGTAAATTAGGCTGGTAGGCGTAAATACCAACGCTGCAGCTTGCAGAAAAGCATCCATAGAATCGCTCCCTCCTTATCAAGAGAACAACGTGCCCATAGGCAGCGGGACCCGCAGGGCCACATCAAAGCTCAGCCACACGAATACACAGATCACGACGGTCAGTCCCGCCAGGAGTTTGACATTACGCTCACCATGGATAAACATACATACTGGCAACATAAATAGGATGCCGATATAAATTCCCAGGAAATAAATAATTGCACCAGTGGCTATCAGTGTCAGCGATACCAGCACCATCCGTTTGAATCCCACAGTCTTAAATGCAAATGGAGAACTGCGGGTTTCTTTTTTGCTGAAAAGCCCCTGGAGAATTAGCACGATGGACAGAGATCCCATAACGACCGACAGGCACTTCGGCCAGAAGCTGGGACCCAGTGAATCTGTCATCAGCATGCTGGTCATTCCCAGGGATTCCACATAGGCGAAGATCGACAGGGCCAGAAAGATGATCCCTGTGACTACGTTTGCTTTTTTCAACGGTATCCCTCCCGCAAGAATGTTGCAGGCGCACGGAACAGGACCTGTTCCGTGCGCCCTGATTACGTGACTACGCGATATGGAAATGATTCTTCTTCACTCAGCCAGCAGGCCGACGTAATAGTTGTACGCCTCTTCGCAGTACTGGGTCATACCCTCAATGTCCCATACCTTGGGCGTCATCATCTGGGATTCCGTCAGTTCCGCATAGGTTTCGGAGGCCACGCCCTCATTCAGCGTGTTATGCAGCCACTCAATGATGGCGGGATCGGCATCGGACCGGATTCCCAGGAAGCACACAGACCGCAGATCCATATCGCCGCACTCCTCGGGATAGGTCTGGGCGAGAGAGGGGGTTCCAGGTAGAGAGTCGGACTCCTCGGCAGAAGTAACGGCCAGAAGCTTCAGGGTGCCGGCTTCAATCTGCCCGGCCACGCCGCTGACGTTGATGAAGGTCGCATCGCACTCGCCGGTTACCACAGCCAGAGCGCAGTCGTTGGAAGAGTCATAAGTTACAGTCCGAATCTGACAGCCGAAGGCGTTGGACAGTGCAATGGTTGCCAGACCGCCGGGAGATCCCAGACCGGTGATCGCCACGGTAACGGCGTTGTCGCCGCTGGAGAGTTTGTTAATGAAGCCCTCCAGTGTGCTGCAATCCCCATCGGCGGGGCCGATCAGGCAGTAGGGCTCATCTTGCAGGCAAACAATGGGAGTAAAATCCTCCTGGAGGACAATGTCCGTGGCACCGATGGCACGGTTGATAATCAGGTCACCGTTGACCCCCACGATGGTGTAGCCGTCCGCAGCCCGGGTCAGCCCCTGCTCGGTGCCCACCAGACCGCCGCCTCCCGCCACGTTCTCCACCACAAAGTTCACATTGCTGGGCAGCGCGTCCTCGGAAAGGCTTTGAAACAGGGCGCGGGAGAGTTGGTCCATCGTACCGCCGGCACCATAGGGGATGATGCAGGAAATATTGGTGGTGGGATAATCCGGTGCGGCGGTGTCCTCTCCGGAGGAGTCCTGGCCCGAAGACTGTTCGCCGGTGCCGCCGCAGGCGGTGAGACTGAGGCACATCAATGTCGCGAGAAGCAAAGCGATTCCTTTTTTCATGTTAATTCTCCTTTGTTCCGTATTTATGTATCCCCTGCCGGATCAATGGGCGGGGAATCACAACTTGATGACGGCCTTGACCACATCCTGACGCTGATAAAGCGCGGCGTCAAAGGCCTCCTGCACATTTTGAAAATCAAATTGATGCGAAGCGATGGCTTTTACGTCAATTCGACCGGTGGATACCGCCCGGATAGCTGTGGGAAAATTGTTGTGATAGCGGTAAATGGTCCGAATTTCACCCTCCTTATACATCAAATCCATAAAGCGGTAAGGAGTTTCGCCATTGATATTGCCGACAAAGACGATGACGCCGCCCCGCCGAACCAGATCTGAGGTTTCCGCCGCTGTGTGGGAGTTGCCGGCGGTTTCAAATACCACATCTGCGCCGCGGCCCTCTGTCAATTCCGTGACCCGTGCCATGGTATCCTCTGTGCTGGCATCGATAACTGCATCGGCTCCAAGTTCCAGGGCTTTATCTAATCGTTTGGAGAAGAGGTCGGAAACGATTACTCTGCCGGCCCCCCGGGCTTTGCAGGCCATCATGGTGAGAAGGCCGATGCACCCGGCACCCAGAATGACCACATCCTGCCCCAATGTCACATCACCCCGGCTGGCAGCCGACAGCCCTACGGCCAGCGGCTCGATCAAGGCCCCCTCCAGGGAGGAGACATTATCCGGCAGTTTGAAGGCCAGATGCGCCGGTATGGCAGCGTAGTCCCGCAGCATTCCATCATAGGGCGGAACTGAGGGGAAGCGGACATCTTTGCAGAGATTATAGCGTCCGGACCTGCACTCCGGGCAAACCCCGCAAGTAATCTGGGGCTCAAAGCAGACCCGGTCTCCAACGGCGACATTTTGAACACCCGCACCCACCTGTGTGACCGTGCCGGCGCACTCGTGGCCTAGAATAAAGGGCAGGTCAAAAGCCTTTCCCTTCCGCATGCCGGATTCAAAGAAATGCGCGTCAGATCCACAGACGCCCACATACTCGATTTTCAGTACAACTTCGCCCGGCTGCGCTTGCGGCATTGGAAGCTCCCGAATTTCCATCTTCCCAGGTGTGACCATGTAGGCGGCCCGATTCCGTATCTCCATGAAATCCTCGCTCCTTTTCCCCAAATACTTACTCACTAATTCTGAGTTGCCAAATTTTGTAGGTATTTTATGGTAAATTTATGAGTATCTTTTAGATAATTATAGCAAATATTGTGGGGTTTTCAATATCTAAATGTGATAAATTCTTGACGAAACTTTGGCCATTTTGAATAATAAGAGTTTTATTTACAGCAAATACCTGTGCAAAAAAATTCTTATTTTCATCATTTCTTGATTATTTTGGGAAAAATGATTGCATAATGGCAAAAATATGATATAATTTACCCAAATTATACCGAATAATTTGCTAATATTATAGGAGGAATCCTTATGCGGGCCGAGCGCCTTAATGCGATGGAACAATATATTTTGGGGAAGGAAACCGTTTCCCTGGAGGAATTGTCTACGCAATTTTCTGTATCTATGAACACGATCCGGCGGGATGTCATGGAACTTTTGAGCCGTGGAAATATCCGAAAAGTCTATGGAGGTGTCTCTTCCACCCTGATCAACCGGCCGGTGGGCTTTTCTGTCCGGGCCCAGAAAAACAGCCGGGCCAAGCAGATTATCGGACGGCTGGCCTCCCAACTGGTCAGCGATGGGGCGTCAATTTTTCTGGACTCCGGTTCCACAACGCCCTATATCCTTCAGCATATCGGCGAGAAAAACGGCGTTACCGTGATTACCCACAGCTTGACTGCGCTGTATGCGGCCTCGTCTTTGTCCAACCTGAACATTATTGCGCTGGGCGGTATTTACGCCCCCGCCACGTCGTCCTTTACCGGTATTTCCACACTGGATGCCCTCTCTCGCCTGAGCATTCAGACAATCTTTATCTCTGCTACCGGCGTTTCAATTGAAAACGGCCTTACCAACAGTACTTATCTGGAAGCCGAGATCAAGCGCAGCGTGGTACAGCGAGGCAATCGGGTTGTCCTGATGGCGGACCAAAGTAAATTTGGACATTCCGCTGTGATCAGCTTCTGCCCATTTGAGCAACTGTATGCCATCGTTACAGACTGCTTGCCCTCTGAGCCGTATCTGGAGGCAATTGATCGCTATGGCATCCGGCTGATTTGCCCTGGTCACGAAAGTGATTGAGTGCAATGCCTGGGGGGAGTTCAACGGAAAATCCGTGTTCTGAATCCAAAAACAGCGTTTTGATTTACTTTTCCTCAATTTTTTCGCATCATCCCCTTGTCTTAATACTACTGGGCTTATTGTTAGGCCTTGTTCAAACGAGATGGCAGCATTCATTTTGCATTCGCTATTTCTACAGGAAAGATCGACAAGTAGCGTCTAGACACATCCAATACCCTGTCCTATACGGGGCAAAAACGATGCCCGGACGCGGCGTCTCCGCATCCGGGCCGTGCCGACTTTTCGGAGGGCATTTGCTGGGACTTTCCCCATAGCTTTCGCCGCCCCCTTCTGGGCCGCCTTGGTGATGTGGGCGTAGGTGTCCGGAGTGGAGCCGGCCGAGAAGTGGACCGGCATCTCTTTCAGGGACTTCACCAAGTACATGGCGGTCACCAGCGACAGCGGGTACACCATCAAGAAGGGGAGTAAAATCACAGTCAAAGGAATCCGCTGAGAAACGAGACAAGCCCCGGGCCTTTTGGCCCGGGGCTTGTCATTAAGCTGTTTTCAACGCAGCAAAGAGACTCAATTGAGGGTAATCGTGTAAGTTGCGTCCGCTGCGCCATCCAGGTGCAGAACAACCGTCATGCTATCGGTGACAGCGGTAGTATCCTTCTCGCCATAAATCGCGCCGAAGGGGCTCACAACCTCGAAGTAGTCGGCAGCATTTCCACCATCGACCTCGAGAGCAGCGTACAAGTCAGCAACCGTAGCGTTAGCGGAAGATTCGATAGTGATTATCTTGGAGCTAATGCTCATAACGGAAGAAGAAATACTATCCTTAACCTTCAGCGTGCCAGAGCTTGCAGCTGCAACCTCAACCTCAACAGTCACTGTCGTGGTCTTGGAACCATCGGAAGAAGTGACCTTGATGGTATAGGTGCCCTCACCCAGAGCGGTGGTCTGGGCCTGGGTATCCGCATCCACATCGGTAGAGCCGTTCTTAGTCACCACAACCTTTGCACCAGCATCGTTCGGCTTGATAACGAACTTGGGCTGATCGTTCTGCGTAGCAGGCAGATTGATGGTGTTGGTCTCACCATCACCGAGCTTGGCAACAGTCTCGCCCTTCACAGTAATGCTAGCAATACTGGCATCATTGCTGAGCTCAGCGGCTTCAGTAGCCTGGGTCACGGTCACATACAGCTCTTCCAGAACCTTGCCGTTATCAGAGGTCTTGCCGGCATAGTCATAGGTGTAGGCATAGCCCTTCAGCGCATCCACCAGCTCCTTGGCGGAGATATTGGCGGCCACCTCATAGTCGGCATCCTCATCCTTGTTCATGATGCTGGCGTCTCTGTCATCGCCCAGGTCACCAACGGTCACCAAGGTGATAGCGGTGTCCTCGGTCACCAGATAGCGGCTGCCATTAATGGTCAGGGTGCCGGCGCTCTGGCTGATCGCGCTGGTCTTGTCAGTGTCAGCAATCACGCTGCCGCCTGCGGTGGCCGCCTGGAAGTCGGTCAGCTGACCGTCGGAATTACGGGTCAGATAGTGGGCAACGCCATAGTAGTCATTGTCGGAAGTGATCTTGTTGTCAGCAACAATGTCCTCTTCCTCATCACCGTTCAGAACAGTGTACTGATGATAGACCTCGTTGTCGGTGGTGACATAGCGGCCATCATAGGACAGAACATAGACCAGAGTGGTCTCCTGCTCACCGGAGATGGTGGCATCGCCGTCAATATCAATATAGATCAGAGCAGCATAGCCATTGTCACGCACCAGAGCAGAGACAGCAGCCTCACTGGAGGAATCCGTCAGCTCAATGGCGGGGAAGTTCTTCACGCCGGTGTAGACATACAGATCATCGTTCTTGTCGCTGACAATGACGATGGTCTCGTCGTTGGCCAGAGAAAGATCCGCCTTGGTAGTGCTGTTGGAATCGTTCTCGAAGGGAGCGACCTTGCTGTTTTCGGAAACAGTCCCCTTACCGCTGTAGCTGGCAATCTCCTCGTCATACTTGGACTCAACAGCATACAGAGTGTATTCGTCAGCAGAGTTCTTGCTGTAGGTGAACCAGCCGATCTGATCGGCGTCGGTTCCCCAACGAGCAATGGTGGACTTGCTGCTCACCTGCTCACCGGCCTTCTTATCATAGGCCTTGTCCACGACGATCTCGTCGGTGGTACCATCGGGGAAGATGGCGTTGGCCAGAGCGCGGGAGGTAGAGGTCATGCCGCTGCTGCTGCCGAATTCAGCGATGTACACATAATCGCTCAGGACAACAGACTCATCCACTGCGATGACATAGCCATAGGAATCCAGCACCAGGGAAGCCTCGCGGCCCACATTGTAGCTGGTTTTCTTGATGTTGTCGGCGGTGGCGGAGTACTCGTACTTGGTGCCGCCCATGGTCACATTGCTGCCGTCCTTATAGCCCTCAACAGTGCCGTTGACAACCTCAGCCTTGTCAATGCTCTTGACCTCGTAACGGCTGTTGTTGTTGACGGCGGTCACCAGGACATAGTCGTCGGCCTTCAGGTCGGTGATATTGGCGAAATCGTCCACATCCAGGGTCCGGCTGTCCAAGGTGATGTCGGTGTCATACTTGCTGGAGTCAGTGGTCAGGCTGACCGTCTCCTTGCGGGTGTCATAGTCGGAAGCGGCCTGGAAGACATAGGTGCGGACGGTGACGATGGTGACATCATTGGTGTCGTCGTCCACATAGATCTCGGTCAGGTCGCCGTTGGCAGTGTTGTTGACCGCGCCGGTGTTGTTGCGCTCAACATAGTCCTCCACGTCAGCGGTCTTAACGGGCGTTTCCACACCGTCGAACCACACGGTCAGGTCGGACTTGCCATCCGTCAGATCGTTGTAGACTGTGCGGCCCACAGCTTCATACACATCAGACTTGGAGACCTTGGCGGTGTAGGTGCCCACCAGCTGGTCCATATTGGCGTAAGTGCCGATCTCGTCGGACTTCAGAGTCCAGATGTTGGAAGGACGGCCGAAGTCATCCGCTTCGCCGGGTGCCTTCTGCAGATCGTCAAAGTACCGCTCGGCGAACTGCATCTTCTCGTCTTTCTCAATAGTGTTGTCCTTCTCGATGGGGTTCTCTACTTCTTTACGAGTAGAGGTGGAGGTGATCTCCACGCCGCCCACAACGATGGTATCCTTCTTGTCATACTCGACCATGGTGGCCTGCAGCATATTGAAGGCGTACAGGGCGGCCTCCTGACGGGTCACAGCCTGGGAGCCCACGAACTCGTCGTTGCCGTCGTCCAGACCGATGCCGCTGGCCTGCTTGATGACGCTGACCTGCCAGTTGGGGCCGGTGTAGCCCTCGATGGAACTGTCATAGCCCAGGGCGCCCAGCAGCATCTTCATGAACGCGTTGCCGCTCAGGGTACCGGTGGGACGGAAGGTGCCGTCAGCATAGCCGCTGATGATACCCTGCTGAGAGCAGTAGGTGATGTAGCCCGCGAAGGTGTTGGTCACGGGAACATCCTTGAAGGGGGCGGTGCTGGCCGCCAGAGCAGATGCAGTGGTGGGGCCCAGGATCAGGTTGCAGATGATCTTGGCGGCCGCGCCACGGGTCAGGACATCATCGGGACGGAAGTCGCCGTCGGAATAACCGTCGACAACACCCAGGGCAGAGATCACATCCACAGCTTCTTTGTAGGTGATCTCGCTGCCGTCCGTGAAGTCCTTGGCGCCCGCGCTGACAGTGACCAGAGACATGGTCATCACCAGAGCAAGCACCAGTGAAAGAAATTTCTTCATTCGGATTTCTCCTCCTTTAAAAGATTTGCAGAGAGCTTTTGAGGTCCAATCTCCGGACCGGCTTCATATGCGCAGGGGTGTCTCTTCCCGTTGCTCCGGCCCAGAGCGGACCACAGAAGTTCCTTTCTGCGCGTTCACTTTACCCCAGGAGAATGCTGCTGTCTACGATTTGCCGGGTTTTGTTAAAAAAGTGAAATAATTACTGGATTTCTTGCGCTTGCCATGAAAAGCAAGTGTAACCGATGAAAAAGTTCCCAAACAAAGGGGCGATTCCGGCAGGTCTCCTCATAGGGGCAAAAAGAAAGATGCCGTGAAAACAGATTCTCTGCTGCCACGGCATCTTTCTTCTGCTATGTGGGATGCATTGCCCAACAGGCTACGATTCTTTCAGATAGTATTTCTGGCCGACTTTAATCAGGTTTCCAGAATCTACTTCATGCTTGAGCAGCGCGGAGCATTGCTCGGTTTCAATCTGCAGGGCGGTGGTGATGTCCTTCCGACAGGCAAAGCCCTCCTTCTTCAGATATTCGTAGAGGGCTTCCTGCTGTCGTTCCGGCGGAACTACGGAATCCGGTAAGTAGTATTTATAGCCCACGCGGACCAGGAGACCCTTATCCAGCATGGCACGCAGCCGCTGATACGCAGCGGATTTGGTCTGGCCATATAATTCCATGATCTGGCTGCGTGTGATAGGGCCACTGCGGCGAATCGCCTCTGTGATCTTTTGTTCCCAATTGCTCTTTTCGTATCTGGTCCAGAGATCTCGCAACGTCCAGTTCTCCATGCCGCCGCGGATCAGGGCGGTTCTTGTGATCCTAGACACCCGCGAAACGTCCATGGGTTTTTTTGACTCGGCGGAGAGCAGGACATGGAGATCCTCCGTCCGCTTCTGGAGCCGCTTTGCCAATATTCTTTTGGCTGCCGCTGTCAGCGGTACCTCTCCTTCCGGCAGGTGAATCAGATTCTTCTCCAGATCCACCTGATCCCAAGTCAAGGACACAATGTTTTTAGCGGTCAGCCCCATGCTCCAAGTAAGCCAGAGTACCAAGCCGGCAGGAGTGTCTTTTTCCGCCTGCAAAATCTTCCACAGCTTGAACTCATCGATGTCCCCGGACTTCTCACTATGCTTGGGGCCAGCTCTTCCGTTCGGCAGATACTGGGCAAAATGCAATTGTAAAGACCGGATCTCCATACCGGTGATACGAGCCACATAGGACCAGTCGTGTTGTTCCAGTTGTCGAATTATATAGTCATGGCGCAGATCGACCAGACGCACGTTCGTTTGCCCTACCTCGTCAAGAACCCTGCGCGCTATCCGGGAGATTGCCTGGGGTTGCATTTGCTTATGGTAGCGATCAGAGCAGATCACGCAGTTATTTGTGGAATTCCCGGTGAGAAATGTCCATTTTCTGTACACGGAACGCAGGTAATCTGCCAGCATTTGAGTAATGGGAATCGTCCGAGCTGGCAACTGGAGTTGATTTCGTTCAAAATCCACCTGATCCCAAGTCAGGTTCGTGATCTCATCCCGTAGCAGTCCCGCCTGCCATGCAAGACGCACAGCCACACCGGCGGCATCGCTGGCGTGGCTTCCCAGAAGTCGTTCCATGGCCGCCGTATCCGGCCGATTCACAAAAAATTCTCGCATACGGCCCCTCCGTGCCCCGAATTCCCTGCCTGATGCAAATCGAAACTTGCTTGGGCGATTATTCGTCGACGGACGGGCTTAGAGAAACTTCACTGAACAGTTCCTGCCGCTTCCCTTTGCTCGCTGCCTCGTCACGGAATTATCATTCCGTCGCTGATTCATATGAAAGGGATTGGCGGGTCAAAGGGAAAAGACACAAAAAAAGCCCGTACTATCTGCACGGGCGAAAAAAACGATATTAGAACCAAGGCCGGACAGAATTTAACGTTTCCCCGGCTTTTTTCTGCTGCCCGGAGAGGCAAAACCCTCTTGTGGGCAGGCGCCCTATGTGATAAAATGTAATTGCAGATATGTAGGATAAATTGTTTTTTGCGATTATTTGTGTCGGAATGATAATTCCGTGATTACGATATCAGCCCCAGCCGGTCAAGCGTTCGCTGGTGCTCTGCGCCAGAAGTCAGCAGATAGATGCGCGTCGTTTCGATGCTGCTGTGGCCCAACAGGTCGGACAGTTTGACGATGTCCCGACAGGCCCGGTAAAACACGGTGGCAAACATGTGCCGCAGATTGTGGGGGAACACCTTGCCCGGCATCACGCCGGCGTATTTGCAAAGGCTCTTCATCTCCGCCCAGATCTGGCGGCGGCCCAGTTCTTTTCCGCTTTTGGTGCGAAAGATCGCACCAGAGGCGGTCTTTTGCTTTTGGGCATATTTGAGCAGCTTGCGGCAGAGTTTCCCCGGCAGCAGGATCACGCGGATTTTGCCTTTGAGGGAGACTTCGGCCTTGCCCTGCCGCACGGCTTCCACTGTGATATAGCGGACTTCGCTGACCCGGATGCCGGTGGCCCCGATGGTCTCCACCAGCAAGCCCAGCCGCTCCCGGCCCAGACGGCAAGCCGCGTCCAGCAGGCTCTGATAATCGGATTTTGTCAGCTCCCGGCCGGCATCCCGGAACAGCCGCCGCTGGATTTTCAGGAATTTCACCCGGCAGTCGTTTAGATCAAGGTACGCCAACAGGCTGTTTAAGGCAGAGAGCATGGCATTGATACTGGCGGGGGCGTAGCCCTGCTCCGCCAGATAGGCTTTCCACTCTGCGGTCAGCTCCTTGCAGATTTCGCGATCACCCAGCCAGCAGGCGAATGCCCGGATATCCCGAAGATACTTTTCCATGGTGGCTGCGCTCTTCTCCTCCAGCAGAAGGTGACGGGCAAACGCCTGTATTTGCAGGGGTGTCAGTTTGTGTTCGGACATAGGGGGGCCTCCTTGCATGATTTCATGCCAACATTGTACAGGAACGGCAGAGACAGCAAAGCCCACAGCGGTAACTGCCGCTGTGGGCTTGTGAATCCTGGTCCCGCAATGGTAGGATTGCCACCGGTTTCCAGAAAATATACGGGTTGCCCTATCTGCTTATCATGGGATTCTTCTCTTCACGAGTTATGGAAGCAAATATGATACCATACTGCTCCAGAGGCCGATGGGAATATCCGAAACACAACGAGGCTGCGTGCAGAAAAATATGCGTAAGCTGTTGATTACGAGTAGATTTTGCCTTTGTTCACAGCATCGAAATGCCGATGGCCGGCAGAGCGGGTTTTCCTTACGCAATTCTTCTGCCCCTCCGGCCGCGCAAAGTGGGTCCGGGCTTCCGCATGGAACTGCCCCTGGCTATAGCCGGGGACGATGCTTTCCCTGCCGAAAGGTGGGGGGCTTTTGGGATCGTCCGCCCCAAATCCTGTAAAAATTCTTTTTATTCCCCTGAAACGATGGTACTCTGAAACACGAATATACCTGTGAAAGGCGGTGAGGCGATGGAGCGGGAACAGACATGGATCAGGGCTATCCAGCGGCGAAACTCCCGGGAGGCGGCGGAGCAGCTGATCCAGACCTACTATGACGAAATCTACCGCTTCGTCTACCGTCAGACCGGCAGCAAGGAGGACGCCATGGACCTGACCCAGTCCGTCTTCATCGCAGTCCTGCGGGCATTGCCCGGCTACCGGGCGGAGCGGGCGTCCTTCCGCACCTGGCTGTACCGCATCGCCGCCAACAAAGTCATCGACACCCGCCGGAAGGCCCGGCCGGTCTCTATTCCTATTCAGGAAATGGAGCTCCCTGCAGCAGAGGACTTTGTGGCCCGCGTCCATGACCGGGCCCTGCTGGAGACCATCGAAGGCTATGTCTCCGGCCTGGACCCCGGGGAGCAGGCGGTGTTCCGCCTGCGGATCTACGGGGAAAAGACCTTCCCGGAGATCGCTGCCGCCATGGGAGAGCCGGAGGCGGCAGTGAAATCCAGATACTACCGCCTGATCGGGCGGCTGCGAAAGGAGTTTGGAGCAGATGGATAATCAAAAAATTTCCATGCCCACAGAGGCGGAAAAACAGCGGGCCATTGCCCGGATTCTGGATGCAGGCCTGCCCCGCCGGGTCGCCTTTGGCCGGGAGCTGCGGGAGGTTTTGCAGCGCATCGGCCCCCGCGCGCTGCTGTTTGGCGTGGGGGACTGTTTGGCCTTGTCCCTGCTGATCTGGGCCCTGTGCCTGCTGTCGGCGCTTTTTGTGGCCGGTTCCACCGGCTCTTTGGCACCGGCCCTGTTCCTGTTTTCTCCCCTGCTCTATGCCGCCCTCTCCCTGCTGACTGCCTGGAAGAACCTGCAGACCGGCATTTGGGAGTGGACCTGGACCTTCCAGGTCTCCGCCCGGATGGTGGCGGCCCTGCAGATGCTGTGCTTCGGCGGGGTGTCCGTACTGGTGTGTGTCCCGGCAAATATGCTGTTGTGGACCTTCACCGGGCAGGAGATGCCCCTGGGCTGGATGCTGGCACTGTCTCTGGCCAGCCTGTTTCTGTATGGCGCTCTCTCCCTGCTGTGCCAGCGGCTGCGGGGACCTGCCGGGTGGCTGGCGGCGCCGACCGGCTGGGTTCTGATGGGCCTGATTCCCCTGATCTGGCCCCGGACGGCGGAGTGGCTGACGGCCATCCCCACCGTAGTGTTCTGCCTGCTGGCCGCGGCCGGGATTACTCTGTACCTTTTGGAACTGCGCTGCTTCTGCCGGCGCCCGATGGAAGGAGGCGTCTCCTATGCTCTCCGTTGAGCACGTCACGAAAACCTATGGGAAGTTCACCGCTTTGGAGGACATTTCCCTGACCTTCACTCCCGGCGTCTACGGTCTGCTGGCACCCAATGGGGCGGGCAAGACCACCCTCATCAAGATGCTCACCACCCTGCTGTTCCCCACCAAGGGACAGATCCTGTGGGAGGGAGAAGACATCCGGGCCTTGGGGGCGGAATACCGGGGCCTGCTGGGGTATCTCCCCCAGCAGTTCGGGTACTATCCCAGCTACACGCCCCGGCAATTCCTCCGGTATGCCGCCGCCCTCCAGTGCATCCCGAAGCGGGAGGCGGACGGCCGCATTGACCACCTGCTGGAGACAGTGGGACTTGGGGATGCTGCGGACAAAAAAATGAAGAAGTTCTCCGGCGGGATGCTCCAGCGGGTGGGCATCGCCGTAGCCATGCTGAACGACCCGAAGCTGCTGATCCTGGACGAGCCCACCGCTGGGCTGGACCCCCGGGAGCGGGTGCGGTTCCGCAATTTGATCCACACGCTGGCTGAGGATCGGATCGTGATTCTCTCCACCCACATCGTCTCAGACATTGAGACCATCGCCGGGCAAATCGTCATGTTCAAGGATCACCGCCTCTACTGCTGCGACAGCCCTGCCCGCATCTGCGCCCGGTTCCAGGGCAGGGTATTCCAGCTTCCTGCCGGGATGCCCCTGGCCCCGGGACAGTTCCTGCTCAGCGAAGGACAGGGGGCGGATGGCCCGGTGCTCCGGGTGCTCTGCGAGACGCCCCCTGTCAATGGAACGCCGGTAACGCCGGGGTTGGAGGATGCGTTTCTCGCCATCTACCGGGAGGAACAGACATGAATCTGGCGGTCTATGAGTGGCGGAAGCTCTTCCGCCTGCCCGCCCTGTGGGCCTTCCTGGCCCTGTGTCTGGCCTTTAACGGGCTGCTGATCGCCACGCTCTCCCCCTATGACCGGGCGTTCTTCAACGAGACTTCCCAAACGGCAAAGGCCTTGGGCCAGCGGGTTGATGAAGACTTTCTTGCCGGGCTGGACGCTATACCCGCCACAGAGAACCGGGATTTGCTGCGTCAATCTGTCACCGGGATGGAGGACATTTTCGAGACGTATGACACCGGGGAACTCTCGGATTTCTATGCCGGTGTGGTGGAGAAATCCCCTCTGGCAGTTACCTGGATGACCTGGAAATATGATCTGCTGGCGAGCCGGGTGGAGCACCTGGCCCAGACTGACGCGGCGCTGGATTTGTACGCCGGCCTGGCCACCTACGGCAGCCACCAGTTCCTCTTCGGCGCGCTGTTCCGGGCCATTCTCTGTGAGAGCGCCATTCTGGCCATGCTGGGGACGCTGTATCTGCTGGGCTACGAGGGGATGCACCGCGCAGAGGGCCTGGCCTGCGCCTCCCGAACGGGACGGAAACTACGGCGGGTGAAGGTCCTGGCGGCTCTCCAGGCGTCGGCGGCGCTGTACGGCCTGCTGGCGTTCTGCACCCTGGTGCCCTACTTCCTGCTGTACGACTACAGCGGAATCTGGAATGCCAGCGTGTCCAGCCAGTTCAACTATTTCTCGGACATGCTGGTGGTCCGGCCCTTCCTCACCTGGGGGGACTTCACGGTGGGTCAGTACCTGGCCGCTGCCCTAGCCCTGGGCGCGGTGCTGACGGCGGTATTCTCCCTGCTGGCGTCGGTGTGCGGCACGCTGGTGCGAAGCCCCTATCTGGCGGCCTTGGCGCTGTGCCTGGTGTGCTTCGGCGGACTGGGACTGGTCTCCGTTCTGGGGGAGCTGGGCTGGTGGGCGGCCTATTTGATTGCCTGTTTCCAGCCGGTAACGGTCTGGCTCTCCTGCAGCGCCTGGTTCACGGAGCTGGGACTGAACGCCGTCCTCCCCTGGCAGGAGACCATCGCAAGCGGGCTGAACCTGCTGCTTTTGGGCGGCGGAGTCCTGTTGGCTCTCGGTTGGTTTGACAGAAAGGACGTGTCCTGATGGAACTTTTGAAATGGGAGCTGCGGAAGATCTGGCGGCCCGGCATCCTGGCGGCCATCCTGCTGCTGGGGGCGGTATACTACTGGATGTTCCCACAGTTCTATATCGAGCACTTTTGCAACGGTCCCCAGTCGGAGGCCCAGTTCGATCTGGCCTCCGACTGGGTGGAGCGGTATGGCCCCACCCTGGAACCGGAAGAACGGGCAGAACTGGACGAGCAGATGGCAGGGGAGATCACGGCCTTTGACACACAGATCACCGCCATCCCGGAAGCTGCGGCAGCGGGGCTGACGGACTATAAATCTTTTCTCTCCTTTCGGGGGGACTACCTGAACGGCATACGCAACACTGATGGACAGGCAGATATGGATGTGGAGGCCCTGCTCTACCGGGTGTACGGCGGCACCAACTGGTACCGGATCGAGGCGCTGGCGGATACTCTGGAGACCTATGATACCCAGGAGGATCACCGCGCTCTGATTGTCTCCAACCGACAGCAATTGGCCCAGCCGGAGGCCATGGTCCGGCGGGAGGCGGAGCTGGCAAGCTCGGATATGACCCATTCCCTGCTGCCGTCCTCTGTGAAATACTCCACTCAGGAGTACGGCAAGGATCTGGCGGTATGGTGCGTACTCAGCATCGTGCTCCTGCTCTCCCCCACCCTGGTGCGGGACCGGCTGCGGAACACCCGGCCCATGCAGTGGGCCTCCCGGCGGGGGCGGTCCGTTTTGAACGTCCAGATGGGAGCTGCCCTGCTCTCTGCGCTGGTGCTGGCGGTGGTGAATATAACAGTCTATGTCATTCCGTTCCTGGCCCAGGGGCCCCTGCAATTTGCCGCCTGCGGCCTGGACGGCATCTGGGAGTGGGGCACTCCCTGGTTCGACTGGACCTACGGCACCTATCTGCTGGTGCTGGCGGGGCTGATTTTGGCCCTGTCCCTGGGGGCCGCCGGGCTGACGGCCTTTCTCTCCCAGTACAGCGGCAACTACATCGCCATGCTGCTGAAGGCCGTTCCCCTGTTCGTGGCGGTGGGGGCCGTGCTGGGCTCCTGGCTTCTGGATCGGCCCTTCACGTTCCGCCCCCTCTGGGACGGCTACGGCCCCTGGGTGCCCAAGGGTGCGGAGGCGGTGGCCGCCGCAGTCCTGCTGGCTTTGGGACTTGGCCTGTGTGCCCTAGCCTGCCGGCGGCAGCGAAAGAGGGAACTATGATAAAGGAAATTTTATTTTCTCTTAAATTTTATCTCTACAAGTATGATCCGGATTGTGACCCGGAACGATGAAATAGCGCGGAGTGGAGCGCAGCAGCCTTCTAGTCTTGGCCCGTTTGGGGTCTAAAAACACTTCGGCGCCGGCCGTCCAAAGTAGGCGTGGGCCTCTCAGCGCTTGGCTGCTGCCGGCAAGCCAAATGCTCCGCGCGTCCTACCGGGAGCGGAATTTAATGACATTGGGCCAAAGCTCCCTCCCGCCTCATTGGCTTACAGGAGGCCAGTCCATTCCTCTGTGCCGTTGTCCATATCATAACTGTGAGCGTTGGTGGCCTCCATAAGTAGGCCCAATGGGTCCCTTCCACATCGGAGAACCGCCGCAGTTCATCAGTATGGCGGTCCATATACGCTGTGTTGGCGCTGCGGCCCAACATTCGGTTAACGATAGCAGTTACCTGTGCCCGGGTGATAGAATATATGGCCGGAACGTACCATCGAAAAATCCGCCGATCCAGCCGTACTGGGCGGCGCTGGTCACTTGGGTACAAAACCAGTCATCCTCGTTCGCGTCGGAGAAGAGGCTGGTTCCACCGGGCGTCTCGTTGGCAAACCGTATGGCGATCACTGCGAATTGGGCCTGGGTGATATCCCGATTGGGCTGAAATGCGCCGTCGGAGTAGCCCTGTATGATGCCCAGGGATAACAGCAGAGGCGCGCCACATATCATCTGGAACATCTGTGCAACGTATCGGTGATAGACACGTTCTTTTCCAATAGTAGGTTGTAGAACATCTGCGCCGCCTGGCCCCGGGTCATCTGCCGGCCGGGGGCGAAAGAGCCGCCTGTGAATCCGTCGAGATAAACCGTATGGTCTCTGGTATTCAACCAGCTGGACACGTCGGTGTTATCAGGATCGGCGATCGGCTGAGTGGCCTTAAATACCACCTTGATGGTGTGGTTGGCCCGCACGTTCTCAAAGGTATAGTGACTGATAGCGCCTACGCTCTCGCCATCTACCAGCACATTAAAAATCCGGTAACCGTCGCCGGCCATAATGTGGAAGGCCCGGTCGCCGCCCCGGCTGACGTTGGCGCGCCCGGAGGGGGTGATGGAGCCGACTTGGCCTGTCTCGGCGGTGATGGCGCAGGATCCGCTGGTCCTATTGGGCCGCTTTTTTCTGTTCTGGCAGCTCATCCCAACCGACGGCCAGCTGCTCCGTGTCCAGCAGACGGTCGTAAGCCTGTTCCGCCAGCAGCCGCACGCCGCGGTCGATCTCTGCCTGGGTGACCAGATACAGCTTTCGCAAGCACCGGGGATTGCACTTCTCCGGCGCTACACGGGCCGCACCAGACAGACTCTGGATGTCCCCCGTCACCTGTGTCCGCCGCAGGGGCCGCCTGCTTCTGGTGACGAACACCGGCCCTGCCGTCAGCCCCTGCCGGCGGCAATAGGATAGCAGCTCTGCCTGCAGACACCTTGGCAACTGGACACGCCGCTGCTCACCGCCGGAGACAGCTGGTGTGCGTCCACTCTGCACGGCCTCCACAGTGATCTGAGGCAGTTCTCCGACATGGGCTCCTGTCAGGGCAATTGCTTTCACCAAAAGATACGTTCTCTCCTTTTCCAGCGCCCGGGCAGCAGACAGCAGCCGCAGATATTCCGTTCGGGTCAGTTCCGACTGGGGTGCCGTTTCCGTCTCCAGCTGTCCGGTCAGCTGCAGATCCCGGCGGCCCAAGTAGTCCAGCAGGCCGTTAGCGGCGGAGATGTTTGTGTTCACTGTGGCCGGGGCATATCCCTCTGCCAGCAGAGCCTGCCGCCATGTCTCCAGAGTATTCAGGACGATTTGCTTGTCAGGCGGCAGATAGTCGTAGAATGTCTTCAGTTTTGCGGCGTAAAACCGCACGGTCTCTTCCCGGCGCCCTCGGTGATTCAGATCCTCCAAATAGGCCCGGATGCTCTCTTCACTTACCGTTACACCGATTGCTTTCAGCGGTGCTGCCGCCTTTTGACACACCGCGCCTGTTCTCTGCATTGCTCCTCCCCCTATCAACGAAATCAACATTTTGAATACGTCCGCGGGCAAAGTAAGACCTGGAGCGCATGATTTCAGGAGAGAATCCGCTTCTAAAACACGCTCCAGACCTCGTTGGGGCAGAGAAAAGAGGGCCGAGAAAAATCCTTTTTCCCGGCCTGATTTTGTGCGTCCCAATTGGGGGGGAGTCCCTTGCGGTTCCTTTCAAACCGTGCTATAATAAAAGCAATTTATGTAAGAAAAATGGGGGCCGTTGAAATTTTTTGTGACAAAATGTTGATTTTGACCTACGAAACCAGCCCCAGACGTTCCAGTTGCCGGGCGTGCTCCGCTCCGGAGGTCACAAGGTAGATACGAGTGGTTTCAATGGAACTGTGGCCCAGCACATCGGCCAGCCGCACGATGTCCTTGCAGGCCCGGTAGAAAATGGTGGCGAACAAGTGCCGCAGATTGTGAGGAAACACCTTGGCAGATTCCACTCCGGCGGACTTGCACAGCCGTTTCAGCTCTGTCCAAATCTGGCGGCGGCTCAGAGAGGTTCCGTTTCTGGTGAGAAAAATCTCGCCTGAAACGGTTTTGTGTTTTCTGGCGTATTTCAGCAGTTTGCGGCAAAGCTTGCCCGGCAGCAGGATGGTGCGAATTTTTCCCTTGAGGGAGATCTCGGTCCGACCCCGCTGGGCGGCCTCCACGGTGATATACCGCACCTCGGACACCCGGATACCGGTAGCGCAGATGGCCTCCATCAACAGGGCCAGCCGCTCCTGCCCACGCGCTCTTGCCGCGGCCAGCAACCGCTCGTACTCCTGGCGGGTCAGTTCACGGCCTGCGTCGCGGAACAGGCGGCGCTGGACTTTCAAAAATTTTGCCCGGCACTCGTCCCAGCCCAGAAAATGAAACAGTCCGTTAAGTGCAGCCAGCATAGAATTAATGGTCACCGGGGCGTAGTCTTTAGAGAGCAGGTGATCCCTCCATTCGGCAACCAGTTCCCTGGAAACTGGTCTGCCGTCCAGCCAGCCGGCAAAGGCCCTGATATCCCGGAGATACTTTTCAATGGTGCCGGGGCTCCGCTCCTCCCTCCGCAGATGTGCCGTATATGATGCGAGTTGTGCCGGGTCGATTGTCCGCTCAGGCATTTCTATAACCTCCTACAAATATTTTTCTTTATTTTATCTTGCAGGAGGCAGCTTATGCAGTACTAAGAGCCCTCCAAAGTCCGTTCAAAGTCTGGTTTCATTTTTTGTTTTCTGTAGTATACGTGAACTTGTAACGGGCGGTCCGTTATGCGTTTTTTGCTGTGTGTTTTTTGAAGCAGATGGCCGGCCGATGAACGTAAAGATTTCAGATATTGCCGCTCCCCATAAAAGGCCCGGCTGATAGAGCAATTGGGATTCTGGTTGCCTCTCTGATCCGGCAGCCAATCAACTTGCAAGGGGTTTGGATGGGACGGATTGCCCTGTGTGCCTGCCGCATTTCTGGTCAGAGTGTCAGTGCGACCGGAGGCTGCTTTGCTCTGCCCGTATAGGAAAATATGGCCTATACAGACTGCGGTTTGCTGTTTGAAGCCAGTATGGCATCCGCTATGATGTCCGCCATAGTTTTAAGAATAGAAATTTTGTGGAGGAAGTGATCTGCGTCACCTGGGCAGAGCGGCAAGACGCCAAAACCGGTATTTAGCAGGATGTTCGCCCCTCCTTTCGTTGTGATCTTGTGCTTCCCATAGCCTGCCCCGGAATGATAAAAGCCGCCGTAGAGTGGACACGACCTCCGGGGGTGGGCGATTTCGGGGCTAAACACACTTGGAAAGCACGGTGTATCGGATGGAGGATTCTGCCTCAGCTTATCACCTGAAAGGCGTTATACAGGTCCGCCTCCGCAACCGCAAAACTGTCTGATTTGCGATCAATCAAGCTGGTTTTCCCGGCTTTTGGCATCAAAAAGCTCGGACCAGATCGGGAGGCACTTCCGCCTGTCCCGAACCCCAAACTATACAGGACAAAAAACGAGGCTCAGAAGCATTTTCTGCATCTGAGCCTCCTGCTGTTTTCGGTTTCAGAACCATTTGCCGGGACTTTTTCCATGGCTTTTTCCGCCTCTTTTGGGGCCGATGGTGTGGCGTGGGACTAGGTGTCCAAGGTCAATCCCACACTGAAATATCAGAGTGGCGAATGCGCGGCGTAGGTCGTGGAACCTCGCTTTCAACAGCCGCCCGCTTCAGAACCCCGTGGAACATGTGCGGGACGCTGTACAGGGAGACCGGTCCGCCGGTGTGGGAGGGGAATACCCAAGGGCTGCTGCCGCTTTTCCCTTCGGCCTTTGAAAAACGCCCAAGCGGGCGGCAGATGGCCAAATAGACACGCCTCTGCAACGGCGGAACGATGGTCCAAAACCGGTCCCGGACCGCCTGGAGAGGAACTCTGCCCATCCCGCAAGGCGCATAGCGGCCGAAAGGCAGTCACGTGGGGCATTACCCGCGGGTGTTCTGCGGCTGTTTGGCGGAGTGCCCGCCAATTTCTGCCGGATCGGACGGATGGTGAACCGCGGGCTGCCGTCGCGTCGTCTGGCGGCCCTGGTCATCAGCTCAGCTATCTCCGTGGTGCGGAGACCGCGCTCCTCCGGCTGACGATGCGGAACACCAAGAAGTCCGATTCGTACAGCGCTTCGCAGCTGCCGGACGGTAGCACGGCAAGTACGATCACAGTTGTGCATTGAGGAACAGCGTCAGGTCATCGCGGCTTTTGCAACTGGTCCCTTTGACGTGGCTTCCCTCCTGTCGGCCTGTTTCTTCTCACAGATTCAGACGTTTGGGGCGGCGCCTGTGAACCGCCTCGTTTATACAGAATCAGGTGCCTTTGACGATTCCGAACAATAGAATCCAGAGACACATGCAAAGTGAACGCGCCTTGATTTGATGTTCTCGCCAGGAAACGGTCCTCTGTAAAAGTTTACTCTTCCGGACGCTCTCTGCTTTCCGTTGAAAATACGCGGCCCTTCCATAAGAAATTGCCTTTGGGAATGCTGAATTGAAATCATCTCTGTTCTATGCCTCTGTTCCGTTCAGCTTCCACCGGGCGCTCTCACTCTGGAGCTCCACCATGCGGCGGTAGAGGCCGCCGCGCTCCATCAGCTCCGCCGGAGTTCCCTGCTCGGCTACATGGCCGTTTTCCAGCACCACGATGTGGTCCGCCCCGGCCACGGTACGCATCCGGTGGGCGATGACCAGCACCGTCTTGCCGGCCAGCAGGCGGGAGAGGGCTCCCTGCACCTTGGTCTCGTTCTCCACATCCAGGCTGGCGGTGGCCTCGTCCAGCAGGACGATGGGGGCGTTTTTCAAAAGCGCCCGGGCGATGGAGATGCGCTGCCGCTCCCCGCCGGAGAGCTTCGCCCCGTTCTCCCCGATGGGGGTGTCATAGCCCTGGGGCAGGCGGCGGATGAACTCCCCGCAGTTGGCGGCCTCCGCCGCGGCCCGCACCTCTTCGTCGGTGGCGCCCCGCTTGCCCAGGCGGATGTTTTCCATCACGGTATCGTCAAAGAGCACCACATCCTGGAACACCATGGAGTAGTCGGTCAGCAGCGCCTCCGGGTCCACGGTGGAGATGTCCACGCCGCCTACCCGGATGGTGCCCTCCGTAACATCCCACAGCCGGGCGGCCAGCCGGGCGCAGGTGCTCTTGCCGGAGCCGGAGGGTCCCACCAGAGCGGTCACTTCACCCTCCCGGGCGGTAAAGTTCACACCGTCCAATACCTTCTTCTTGTCGTAGGCGAAGCCCACATGGTCGAACACAATGTCGTGGCCCTTGGGCTGGAAACGCTCCACTCCCTCGGCGGTGGGGGTGTTATAGATTTCGTTCATGCGGTCGGCAGACACCTGGGACACGAACAGCTCTGCAATGAGGGCCAGACTCTGGTCGAAGGGGGCGTACACACGGGTGATGACCAGCAGGAACAAAAACAGCAGCATGAAGTCGATCTGTCCGGAGACGATCAGGCTGGCCCCCGCCAGGATGGTGGTGGCGACCCCCAGGCGCATGATGACGCTGGCCGCATTGACAAAGATGCCGGTGCCCAGCTCGCCCTGGATGGTGACCTTCTCATGGTCGTCGATCTTCTGGTTGAGCCCGGCCAGATAGCGCACCTCCTGGTTGGTGGCGCGGATCTCCCGGACGTTTTCCAACGCCTCCTGGATGCCGTCGGAGACACGGATTGCGGCCTGTTTCGTCCGCTCCGAGGCCCGGGCGGAGATCTTCCGGGTGCCGAACAGCAGGCCGAAGGCCACCGGCACCCCCCACAGGCAGGCGATAGTCAGCCGCCAGTCATATACCAGCAGGCAAACCGCGATAATGGCCGTGGAGATGTAGGCGCCGTACAGGTATCCCAGCACATGGGACCAGACGTGCTCCATGCGGTTCACATCGCCCATGAGGGTCTCGGTCAGGTCCGCCAGATCCCGCTTGCCGAAGTAGCCCAAGGGCAGCTTGCGCAGCCGCTCCGCCAGGCTGAGGCGGGTGGACTTCACCTCGTTGTAGACCAGGCCGTAAGTGGCGTGGTACTGCTGCAGGTGGGTCACAAAGGACAGAATGACGAACGCGATTACCAGCCCAAGAAAGAGCGCCGGGCCGGGCAGCGGCGCTCCGTCCGTCAGGGTTCCCATCAGGCCGTACATCAACAGGTACAGGATGCCCATGCCGTCCATGACGACCAGATTGACAATGACCGTCCAGAAAGCGCCCTTTTTGGCGTTTTTCACGCCCTGGTCGGTGAGGGCGTATTTGCGCTGAAAGTTTTTGCCGAACATCTTCTTCACCCCTCTCTCACTGTTCGCTGGTGATCTTCCACTGGACCGCCTGGTTGTAATCCGCCCACATCCGGGCATAGAGGCCGCCGGCGGCGGTCAGCTCCTGATGGGAGCCCTGCTCCGCAATGCGGCCCTCCTCCAACACGAGAATTTTGTCCGCGCCCACGACGGTGGACAGGCGGTGGGCGATCATGATAACGGTGCGGCCCCGGGTCAGCTCAGAGAACGCCTTTTGGATCAATGCTTCGTTCTCGGGGTCCGCGAAGGCGGTGGCTTCATCCAGGACCACGATGGGCGCATCCTTTAAGATGGCCCGGGCCAGGGCGATGCGCTGCTGCTCGCCGCCGGAGAGGTAGGTCCCCTCGGAGCCGATCAGGGTGTCCATGCCCTGGGGCAGCTTCTCCAGAATGTCCCCGCACTGGGCGGCCATCAGCGCCGCGCGCACCTGCTCTTGGGTGGCGTCTGGGCGGGCGGCCCGGACATTTTCAAAGATGGAGGCTTTGAACAGGCGGCTGTGCTGGAACACAAAGGCGATCTGGTCCATGAGCACATGGGGGTCGATCTGCCGCACATCCACGCCGCCCACCTTCACCGCGCCGGAGGCGGTGTCCCAGAACCGTGGGATCAGGCTGGCGGCGGTGGTCTTGCCGCCGCCGGAGGGCCCCACCAGGGCCACAGTCTGCCCCGGCTCCGCCGTGAAGGAGACATGGGAGAGGGCGGGGGTTTCCGCGCCGTCGTAGGTGAAGCTCACATCCTCAAATTCCACACGGCTGCTCTGGGGGGACTTGGGCTGCTCCGGCACTTTCAGCTCCGGGGCGCACATGACCTGGTCGATGCGGGCAAGCGCGGTGCTGGCCAGCATCATGCCCGATGCGGCGAACATGATCTTGGCAAGTGCCGTGGAGATGATGGCGGAGAACACCGCGTAAAAGGCGAAGTTTGTGACAAATCCTGTGAAGTCGCCGGCGGCCAGAGCCCCGGGCGCCAGGAACAGGGCCGCCGGTACCAGAAACACAAAGGCGCCCTCAGTGAAGGTCAGGTTGATGGATTGAGGTGTCCGGCAAATATCTGCCTGGTAGTGCTCGGCCTTGGTGCTGTAGTCCTCAATAGCCTCCTGGAACGCCTTGAAGGAGTAGACGGTCTGCTGGAAGATCTTGACTACAGGGATACCCCGGACGTACTCAGTGCCTGCTTTGGTAATGCGGTCCAGGGCCGCCTGATACTCTGCCAGAATCTTGGCGTTTTTGCCGCCCATCATGGAGAACATGGCCACAATGGAGATCACCGCAGCCAGCAGGCAGGCCGCCCCCATCCGCCAGTCAAAGACGAACATCATCACCAGCATGGCGATGAACAACGTGATGGTACCCACGATGTCCGCCAGGTTGTGGGCCAGCAGGGTCTCCGTGTCAGCCGCCGCCGCGTCCAGCCGCCCGCGGATGAGGCCGGAGGCGTTGGAGTCGAAAAAGCCCAGCGGGGCCTTCATCACATGGGCCACACCCTGCTTGCGGATATTGGACGCCGTGCGGAAGGCAGCCAGATGGGTACACATCAATCCCGCAAAATACAGGATGATGCCGGCCACCGCAAAGGCGAACGCCAGCCAACCGTATTGGGCGACGCTCTGCGCCTTCGTCCAGTCCGGCGCCACCGCGATCAGGTCCCGGGCTGCCAGCCAGATGCAGATGTAGGGTGCCATGCTCAGCAGCATGGACACCGCCGACAGGGCCAGGCCCAGAAAGGTCAGGCCCTTGTGGCTGCCTGCGTAGCCCAACAGGACGGCCACATCACTCTTTTTCTTCTGCTTCATAAAAAACCTCCTTCTCAAAGTTAGCTAAAACTAACTGTCATCCAAAAAGACAGGGGGCTATCCCCCCATCAATTTCAGCCATCCGGCGGTGTAGAAGTCCCGGAGCTGATCCACATCCCGCATCGCCTGGTCCCGGGGCATGTCGTGAACCACGATCTCAAAGATGCCATTGAACATCCCGCTGGCGATGATATGGCACAGGGATTTGTCCAGCACCGGGATGTCCCGGCCCAGGCGGCGGAGTACCTCCATGTACCGTTGGGTGTATTCCACCTCTGCCTCCACCATGTTGTGGACGAAGTGCTCATAGCTGGTGCCCTCCGCCCGGCACAGGAGCAGCTTGACCGGCTCCCGGTGGGCACAGATGTAATCCACCATCCAGTGGACACAGCCAGAAGACTCCACGCCCATGTGCTCCGGCTGCTGCTCCTCAGGCAGCTCGGCGAAGGAGGTCTGGGCCGCCATGAACTTCCCCATGAGGGCGGCGGCATGGGGCTCCACGATAGAGGCGAACAGGGCCTCCTTGCTGGAAAAATAGCCGTAGAAGGCGCCGGTGGTCACCCCGGCATTCTTCACGATCTGCCGCAGGGAGGCCCCCTGGAAGCCTTTATCCAGGAATTCCGCCATAGCGGCCTCCTGAATTTTTTCCAATGTGGTAACAGATGTTTCTTCCACTGGAATCTCTCCTGTAACATCGTTATATAACGGTGTTATAATACAACCAGCCCCACAATTTGTCAAGGGGGGAAAGCCGAAAAAGCCCGGCGCAAGTGCGCCGGGCTTTTCGATCAAAATCTTTGCCCTGATTTGGGAAGGGGCAGAGCACGCATGCTGTGGAGGCTGACGCCCAGAGTGGACAGGTTGTGGAGCATGGCCGATGTGGCCGGCGGCAGCACACCCGCCGCGCCAAGGCCGATCAGCGCCCCGTTGAACCCGATGACGAATCGGTAGTTGGCTTGGATGCGGTTCATGAGGGCCATGGCCAGCTGTCGCAGCTGCACCAGCTCCCACAGGCTGTCGGCGGCGATGGTGATATCGGCGATCTCTCTGGCGATGGCCGCCCCGTCGCTGATGGCGATGCCTGCATCCGCTTCGGAGAGGGCAGGGGAATCGTTGATGCCGTCTCCCACCATGAGGACTGTGTGCCCCTCCCGCCGCAGGGCTGCCACATACTCCGCCTTGTCCGCCGGAAGCACCCCGGCCCGGAAGTCATCTACCCCCAGCTGGGCCGCAATGGCGGCGGCGGTGCGGGGGCTGTCCCCGGTGAGCATGACAGTCTTTTTCACGCCCAGTCTCCGCAGAGCGGAGAACACATCTTTTGCCTCCTCCCGCAGGGGGTCGGAGATACAGATCACGGCGGAGAGCACTCCGTCGATTGCCAGGTAGAGCTGGGAGAACTCCGGAGGCAGGGTGTCGAACTTTTCCTGCTCGCCTTCCGGAATGCGCACCTTCTCGTCCTCGAAGATAAAATGGGCACTGCCGATGCGCACTTGTTCCCCATCCACCGAGCTGGCGATGCCGTGCGCCACCAGATACTCCACCTTGGCATGGCGTTCCTCATGGCGCAGGCCTCGGCGGCGGGCCGCTTCCACTACGGCGTTGGCCATGGAGTGGGGGAAGTGTTCCTCCAGGCAGGCGGCCAGGCGGAGCATCTCCGCCTCATTCTTGCCGTTGAAGGGGATGATCTGGGCCACCTGGGGACAGGCGTGGGTAAGGGTGCCGGTCTTATCAAAGATGATGGTGTCCGCTTTGGCTGTGGCTTCCAGAAACCTGCCGCCCTTGACGGTGATGTGCTCACGCCCGGCCTCCCGCATGGCAGACATGACTGCCAAAGGCATCGCCAGCTTTAAGGCACAGGAGAAGTCCACCATGAGCACCGACAGGGCTCGGGTCACATTCCGGGTGAGGAGCAAATCCAGCAGGCTCCCGGCGAAGGTATAGGGCACCAGCTTGTCGGCCAGGTTGGACGCCTTGGCTTCAGCGGCAGACTTCATCTGCTCCGACCGCTGGATCATGTCCACAATCTGGTCGTACCGGCCCTGGCCGGATGCTTGCTTCACCTCCAGGGCGCACTCGCCCTCCTCCACCACGGTGCCGGCGTACAGCGCCCCTCCGGGACGCTTGGCCACAGGGACGGACTCGCCTGTGAGGGAGGCTTGATTGACGGTGATCTCACCCTCCGCCACCACGCCGTCCAGAGGGATGACGCCCCCGGCCCGGACCACAACCAGATCGCCGGGCTTCACTTGTCCAATGGAGACCAGTACCTCGTCGTTCCCGTTTTTCAGCCACACCCGGTCTACGTGAAGGGACAAACTCTCCGCCAGGTCGGCCACAGACTTCTTCCTTGTCCAGTCTTCCAGCAGCTCCCCGATCTCCAGCAGGAACATGACGGTGCCGGCGGTGCCAAAGTCCCGGCGGCAGGCCGAAATCCCGATGGACAGGGCATCCAGCAGCTCCACCTTGATCTGACGCCGTCCCAGACAGCGAAGGCCCTTGCGCAGGAAAGGCGCCATGTGCCAAATCACCCGGGCAATCCGCAGCGGCGCAGGCAGGAACAGGGTGGCCGCCGCCTTTACTGCCACCTTACCCACCAGTTTCTCCTGGAACTCCCGGTTCATAGCCCGGGTGCTGTGATCGGGGAGGGCGACAGACGCTTCTGCCCCGGCCCAGGTGAACGCGCCGAGTGCGGAGAGAACCGTTTCCCGCTCCCCTGTAAAGGTCACGATGATACAGCCTGTGCGCTCATGGACAGCGGCTTCCCGGACCCAGGGCTGGCCCTTCAGCCAGGTCTCCAGCAGGTCGGCCTGACGCAAGGTCAGGTTTTTCTGCCGGAGGCGCAGACGTAGCCGCCCCCGGCTCTCGTGTACGATGGTTGCTCGCATACAGGTACTCCTTCCTATGAAAAAGGGAGCCGCTTTCCGGCTCCCTTCCGCAGCTTTTAAGCCTCCTGACCCTCCACCTGGGTTTCGGCCTCCTTGGAGGCCCGGGCCTCATTGATGTCTTTGGCGGAGGCCACAATGTCGGCGGCGTTCTCTTGGACGGCGGTGACCGTCTCCATCACGCTGTCCTTCATCCGCAGGCCGGCGGCGGTGATGTGGATGTAGGCATTCTTGGCATCCTTGCTGGTCAGCAGCTTCACGCCGGCAGAGCCGAACAGAGCACCGCCCACAAAGCAGGCCAGTCTGACGTAATGCTTCATCATAGGATTCTTCCTTTCCGTGATTGGTTATTTGCGTTTGTAACCTGTGATCATCACCATGATCATGCAGATCACGGCGCCCCAGGCCCAGAAGCGATGTTGTTTCATCAAGATCTCCTCCTGTCTGGAAACAAGCCCGTCTCTTCGCGTATTAAAGTATTATAGCAGATGAAACGCCCGGTGTATCACCAAAACAGACGATGTTGTGCCGGTTCAGACATCCTTCCGGTACTTGGCCGGCGTCATACCGTACTGCCGGCGGAAGGCGGCGGTGAACTGGCTGGCACTGCCATATCCGACTGACTGAGCCACCCCCAGAACACTGAGGGAGGAGTCCCGCAGCAGCTCTGCCGCCCGTTCCATCCGCCGCTGCCGCAGCCAGGCGTGGACCGGCAGGCCGTACAGACGGCGGAAAGCATCCTTGAATGTTGTGGCGGAGAGCATGGCCATGCGGCTCAGGGCTGGGATGGTCAGGGGATCGGCCAGGTGATCCTCCATATAACGGCGCGTCTTTCCTAAAACCCGGACTACCTCCCGATCCAGTGCCGGGACCGGGAGGACATTCAGCGCATTTCCCTCTGGGGCGGAGAGCAGATAGAGCAGCTCTGCCGATTTCCACACGCACCAGCGGGCCTGCTCGCTCTGGGGCAGGCAGTCCAGGTTGGCAAAGACCGCCCGGCTCCAGGTGCTGGGCCCCTCTACGGCACAGCCGTTCCGGCTGGCCATCCATCGCCGTACCTGCTCTGTGTCCAGAGAGAGGCCCCCCAGCAGCGCACACAGGGCCTCCAGGCTGTCCCGGGCGCTGCGGGCGTCCACTGCTACCAGGACTCCCTCCAAGGAGGTGCCGACCTTGGCGGCGGACAGGCTGGAGGCGTCCGTGAGAAGAAGCACCTGCCGGGCACCTGCCGTCAGGGCCGATCCGTCCCGCCGGGTCAGTGTTACCGTCCCGGCAACACAGAACAAGGCCTCGAAATGCAGAGGCTCCAGTCGAAGGGGCAGGGGGAGAGGGCTCTTTTCCAGAGAGAACAGGCAGGCCCGGACGCCGGGCATCACCTGCGACCAGTCTCCACGGTCCGCCAGAACCTCTGCCAGCATCCGTCTGCCTCCTCTCTCTGCTGATCTGTGTCCCGGCCGCTTACCGGCCGAACAGCCCCTTCTTCCCCCAGGGCTCTTTCCGAATCTCCCCTGCGTCATAGCCGGTGGCCCGGATGGCTTCCCGCAGGGCTGCCTCATCCAACTCTGTTTCTGCGATCACCGTGGTCTCCTTTTTGCTCCGGGACGAGGTGACTTTCTTCACCGGAAAGGCTCTGCGCACCGCGTCGTTCACATGGCTCTCACACATGCCGCACATCATACCTGTCACCCGCACAGTATATTTCCACATATTCTGCCGCCTCCACTGCTGCTTCTATTAGTTAACGCTAACCACAGGACAATCTTCTCCTGTCAGGGGAATTGTCCAGATAATATCAGTCTGGTTTCCCATGCAAATCGGTTAGGCATATCTAACCAAAAACATTATAGAGCCGCATCTTCTGGTTTGTCAAGCCCCGGGACCGCGCAAGCATTGGCACCCGGCATGGTATTCCGGCAGGGGCCTCTTAAAACCGGCTACGACCGTCTGGCAAACGGTACGCAAAGTGGCTGCTTTGAGAGAGGGGCGACCATACAAAAGCATTTGAACGGCGTGGCGCTCGAAAGAGGGGAAATTACGGATGTGCCTGCCTTTTATCGGCGTGTTGATTCCGTTTGCAGGAACCGCTTTCCGGCCTGCACCTTACTTTGGCCGGTGTCGGAGCAACGGCTCCCCCGCCTCCGCCAAAAGAGCCGGCAGGTGAAAGGGCCCCACACCCATCTGCGATGCTCCGCCACGATGGCGCTGGATGCATGGTGCCGGGCTAACAAGGAACATGCCCGGAACGAAGGACTTTCCTGCTCTCGACGGCCCTGCAGATTCTGAGCCGTGTTTCAGCCTGCGGCCCGATCTCCAGTTCTGCAGACGACGGCAGAATCTCCTGGTCCTGCCGGGCTGACGTCTCTTCCAGCTCTGATAAATTCGTCCTCGACTATCTGTCTCTTGCAGTTTGGCCTCTTTACCATGGCTGAAAATAGCGATTGCAGTCCTCTTGGGCCTGCTTCAGCGCTTCTTCTGGGGAACATACCCCCAAAACTGCCTGCTGGACATGGGCCGCCAGAATGGTCTCTAGTTGCAGCTCGCTGAAGTTCTGGTAGTAAGTGCTGTTGCTGCGGCGCTGCGCTGTGGGAAAGCTCTTTCGCGCAGTGGAGAGCCAGGGGTATTGCTCGCTGATATCGCGGTTGCTGTATGCGGAACGGCAGGGAGACAGGCCGCCCAGCATCGTGAAGACCGGTGCCACCAAGTCTGCATACAGCCACTCCAAAAACTTGCAGGCAGCCGCAGGGCAGGTGCAGCTCTGGGCGATCCCGATCACGCCGCCGCCCAAAAGCGGCTTTCCGCCAGGGACGGGGGCAAAGCCCAGCTTACCAGCAATTCGGGACATCTGAGAGTTCAGAATGTGGGAGGCATAGTTGATAAACACCACAGTCATGGCGGCCGTTCCATCGGCAAAGCCCTCCAGAGCATTCTTCCAGAAATCATAGATCGTCCGGTCCGAATAAGAATATGTCTCCCGGTAGTTTTCCAACGCACGCAGCGCCTCCGGCGTATCCAGGGTGATCCGGCCCTGACTATCCAGGAGACGTCCGTTCTCCGCAAAAAGGCGGGGCATGAATTCGCTGGGGCTTACGACAACATTGCCGATGGCTACCGTTGAACCGTACTGTGTGGGGGAGGCGGCATTGCAGCCTCTGGTAAAGAAAGACGCGACGCGGTTATAGTCGCGGAAGGTCTTGGGGACAGCAAGCTCTTCCCGGAAGTCCTCATAATACATCCGCTTATATGTGGGGTCGGTGAACAGATCCCGCCGGTAAAACAGCAGTTGGATGCTGGGATCATAGGGAACACAGCAGCGGTTGCCGTGGGCGGTGGTAAAATGCTGCCCCAGCTCCGGAATGGCTTTAGCCAGCAGCCCGTCCCAATCAAAGGGGATCTGGGCAAGGGGACGGTATACCTCCTCTCCAAGCTCATCCAGCCAGGCTACATCCATGCGGATCAAATCATACTGGCTGCGGGCGGGAGACTGGACCACCCGGTAGACATCCCGCAGAGAGGGCAGGACCGTCAGCTCCAGGTGGATGCCGGCGGTTTTCTCGAGATGCGGCGCCAGCCTGGCCAAAGCGGTGGTCGAGGGGGAGGCCATGGTCAGTATTCGTAAAGTTTGAGAATGCAGATGGCCCGGCACCATCTGCGCAGTGCGGAATCCGTCATTTTCCATACGGAGCTTTCCGGGCAGGGCTTTTCCCTGCTCCAGGCGGGCCAGCAGCTGTTTCACAATCCGGTGGGCAAGTTGCTTGTAGTCCAGTTCATAAACTGAGGTCTCCGGATCCGTCACAGCGGCCTTTGTGGCCAGCGTAACAAAACGAGGCAGCGGCGCCTGACTGGAGTAGGCGCAGGCTGCCCGGACGGCATCCTCTCTGCGGCGATCCGAGCATATCATATAATCATACGCCTGGCCGCCGTCAAAAAACGCAAAGGCCCGCAGGCCGATCTGATAATTGCGGCAGTCCAGAAAGTTGACGGCTTCCTTATTCTGGCAGTGCGTACGGACACCCCTGATAAACAGAGCAGCATCCGGCAGCTCCGCGGCCTCTGTAAAGACGCCGATTCGGGCAGCACCTTGAGAGCAGACATAGTCCGCAATCTCCCGGCCAGCCCGCTCAGGATCAAAACCTGCGTACATCACATCCGGCTGTTCCGGACCTTCCCGCTGCAAAAAAACCAGCGGCAGGTCCGGAGCTTCGGCCCGGTAGTGGGACAATGCATCCGTCAGGCAGGTACTGGTAATGATCGCGCTGAAACGGGCGTTCAATGCTTCCGTCAGCAGGGACAGTTCTCTGCTCTCCATAGAACGGGTGGAATAGAGCTGTACAGAATATCCTCTCTGTGAAAACTCGCTTTGAAAGACCTCATACATAGCCGCCCAGTGGGTGTACTCGATCCCCGGAAGCATAACCGCGATTGCCCGGTCCTTTCCCAGCCGCAGACTTTGGGCCTTGGCATTGACCTTATAGCCCAGCTTTTCCGCCGCCTGCCAGACCAAACGAATCTTTTCTACACTGACATTTCCGCGGCCGTTGATGACATTGGATACGGTTCCGTGGGAGACACCGGCCTCCCTTGCAATATCTTTGATAGTAGGCATCCCGGCGCCTCCTTCCGCTGATCTGTTTTTATTGTACTATGTGAGTTTGTTCCTGGCAAGAGCACTTCTCGCCAAAACGAAATAGTAAAATTGAACAGAATAAGGACTTATATTCTATATGTTTTGTAAGAAACGTGTAAATAGTACTGAAAAAATCCAAAAAAGAAATTGACACGTTCCAATTTTGGTGGTACGGTAACAATAGAAACTCGCAATTCTCAGCTTCGATTTTTCAATTTTGGATGAAAAGGAGATGTCATTGATGAAGAAGTTTCTCAGCCTAGCACTTTCTGTTTTGATGCTTCTGTCGCTGCTGGCCGGGTGCGGCGGTGGTTCCTCCACAGACGACGGCGCCCAGCAGAACGGAGGCAGCGAGACGGCGGAGACCGGTGGAAAACTGGTCGTGTACTCCGCGCTGAACGAGGACAACACCATTGCGATGGCGGAGCAGTTTGAAAAGGACACCGGCATTGAGGTCGAGTACATCTCCCTGGGCGGCGGCGACGCTGTGGCCCGCGTCCAGGCGGAAATGAGCAACCCACAGGCGGATTTCCTGGTGGGCGGCTCCGTGGACCTGTACGGCTCCCTGGCGGAGGCCGGGGCGCTGCTGGAATACGACTCCCCCAACAACGATGACCTGGATGCGCGCTTCAATGACCCCAATCATCTCTGGCAGGGCTGGTACATGGGCGTTTTGAGCATCATCATCAACGAAGAGCGATTCCAGGAGGAACTGGCCTCTCAGGGCCTGGCCGAGCCCGCCACCTGGGACGATCTGCTGGATCCGGCCTATGACGATGTGTTTGTCTGGGCCAATCCAACCACTGCCGGCGGCGCCTACATCGCCACCGCCTGCCAGATTTTCCGCCTGGGTGAAGACGCCGCCTGGGATTACCTGAAGGCGCTGGACCAGAACGTCCACCACTATTATCAGGGCGCCGGGGACGTCATCAGCCCCGTGGCAACCGGCGAGTTCATCGCCTCCATCGCCTGGGCCCACGACAGCTTCAAGACCCAGCAGGAGGGCTACCCCCTCAAGCTCATCATTCCGGAGCAGACTGCCTATGAGATTGGCGGCGCGGCCATCATCAACGGTGGCCCCAACACAGAGAACGCCAAGGTCTTCATGGACTGGCTGCTGACCAAGGAGGCCCAGGAGCTGAACGTGGAGTCCTCCTACCGCTATCCCGTCCGCACAGACGTGGCTGCACCCGAGGGCCTGCCGGCGCTGGAGGATGTGGATCTGGTGGACTACGACCGGGACCAGGCCACCGCGATGCGGGAGTCCGTCCTGGAAAAGTTTGAGGCGGAAATCATGGCAAACCGCACCTAACCGGTAGCAGGAAAGTGCCTGCCTGCAAGAGCAGGCAGGCACTTTTGCAATTTACAATTACGGAGCTGGAAGGAGGAGTCCCTATGGTCGCGGGCACGTCCGCACGGGAATCCGTCAAAGAAATGAAGCGGTTGAAAAACGAACCGCTCCTGCTGCTGGTCATCATCGCCATTATCCTGTTTGTGGGAATATTTGTGATCTATCCCGTGGTCAAGGTCATTCTGTTCCCTGATGGGGGGACCTATCTGGAGCTGTTCAATCGGCCCCGCTGGCTCACCGCCATCAAAAACAGCCTGTTCATGACCCTGGTCTCCACCATCTCCTGCACGGCGGTGGCATTCCTGTTCGCCTATGTCATCGCCCGCCTGGATGTGCCCTGCAAAGGGCTGTTCCGATTTATTACACTGCTGCCCATTGTCTCTCCGCCCTTTATCGTGGCGCTGAGCTATATCCTGCTCTTCGGCGTCCAGGGGATCATCACAAAAGGCCTGCTGGGACTCCATGTGGATATCTATGGCCGCCTGGGACTGTGGATCGTCCAGACTGTCACCTTCTTCCCCTACGCCTACTCGGTGATCTACGGCGTGATGAAGGGCATCTCCACCAATCTGGAGTATGCAGCCTACAACATGGGCGCCACCCGGTGGCAGGTGTTCCGGGATGTGTTCTGGCCCCTGTGCCGCCCCGGCGTGGCCGGCGGCGCCCTCATCGCGGCCATCAACGTCCTGACGGATTTCGGCAACCCCATCATGATCGGCGGCGATCTGGCCCTGCTGCCCACGGAGGCGTATATGCAGATCAACGGCTGGTACGACATGAGTACAGCTTCCGTCCTGGCGGTGGCACTGCTGATCCCGGCCGTGGCGCTGTTCCTGGTGAACCGCTTCTGGGTGGGCAGGCGGTCCTATGTTACCATTACCGGCAAGGAGATTTCGCTAAATCCCTTTCCGGTCCCCAAGTGGGTGAAGTGGACCCTGTTCACGCTGACCATGCTGATCTCCCTGTTCGTCCTTCTGGTGTACGGCACCCTTTTCTACGGGGCCTTCACCAAGACCTGGGGATATGACTGGTCCTTCACCTGGGAGAACCTGCAGTACGTGTTCCTGAAAGGGGAACAGATCTGGAACTCCATCAAATACGGCCTCCTGGCGTCTTTAGGCGCCGCGCTGCTGGCCATGGTCCTGGCCTACATCGTACAGAAGAAGCAGGTGGGCCTCAACAAGTTCCTGGACTTCCTGGCCATCCTGCCCGGTGCCATCCCCGGTATGTTCCTGGGTATCGGATTTGTGCTGGCGTTCAACGGCGGCTGGCTGTCCCTGACGGGGACGGGCGCCATCATGGTGCTGGCGCTGCTGTTCTGGAATCTGCCCACCTGTTACAGTGCGGCAACAGCAGGCCTGCAGCAGATCGGCGCCTCGGTGGAGGACGCGGCCCTGAATCTGGGGGCCAACAGCTTCCGCTCTTTCAAGGATGTCATCATTCCGCTGCTGAAGGCGCCGTTTCTCTCGGGCTTTGTGCTGTCCTTCCTGCGGTCGGTTACCTGCCTCAGCGTGGTGATCTTCCTCTACGCGCCCTCCACCACCGTGGGCACCATCTCTGTGATGGTCCTCGTGCAGAGCGGACAGTGGGGCGAGGCGGCGGCGTTTACTGTGGTACTCATCACCATCGCATTCACCGTGCTGCGGCTGGCCCAGTGGATCCTGGGCCGCCAGGGCATCAAGCTGGAACTGTAAAGGGAGGCGGAACGTATGGATGCTTATATTGAATTTCGGAACGTCGTCAAGAAGTTCGACGACTTTGTGGCTCTGGACCATGTGTCCTTACAGATCCCCAAGGGGGCGTTCGTGACGCTGCTGGGCCCTTCCGGCTGCGGCAAGACCACCCTGATGCGCCAGCTGGCGGGGTTTTCCGAGCCGGAGGAGGGCGACGTCCTGGTGGACGGCAAGCGGATGAACGGCCTGCCGCCGTTCAAGCGCAACACGCCGCTGGTGTTCCAGGAGTATGCGCTGTTTCCCCACATGACGGTGTATGAGAACATCTCCTACGGCCTGAAGCTGAAAAAGGCGCCCAAGGAGGAAAAGGACCGCAAGGTGGCGGAGATGCTGGAGATGTTCAACCTCCAGGGACTGGATGGGCGGTTCCCGAAGCAGCTCTCCGGCGGCCAGCAGCAGCGGGTGGCCTTTGCCCGGGCGCTGGTGATGGGGCAGGAGATCCTGCTGCTGGATGAGCCCCTCAGCAACCTGGACGCCAAACTCCGGGTGGAGGTGCGGACGGAGCTGCGGCAGATCCAGCAGAAGTTCGGGATCACCACCATGTACGTCACCCACGATCAGGACGAAGCCTTGTCCATGTCAGATATCATCGCCGTGATGCGCAGGGGCCGCATCGAGCAGATCGGCAGCCCCTGGGAAATCTACTTCCGCCCCGCCACCCGCTTTGTGGCGGACTTCGTCGGCACGGTGAACTTCCTGGAGAGTACGGCCCATCGGGAGGCAGACGGCAGCCTGTCCGTGGACCACAGGGGTATGCGCCTCCGGGTGGACGAGGACACGGACCTTCAGGGCGGCGAGCCGGTGACTCTGGTGGTCCGCCCGGAGGGTATCAGCCTGATGGGGCTGGAAGAGACTGTCCCGGAGGGCACGGCGCTGCGCGGCACCATTGAAAATTACAGCTTCCTGGGTCGTATGATCCGCTACTGGGTGCGGGTAGGGGAGGAGGTCTTTGTCATTGATGACGCCAATGTGGACCTCACCGGCGCCCGGACAGGGGATGTGCAGCTTCGTTTGGATACTCGCAAGCTCCACGTGCTGAAAGGCGGTGGTGCGGATGCTGCTGGTTGACTTTATCAATGTGGGCTATGGCGACGCGATCCTGCTGCGGGAGACGGAGACACCCTTCGCCATGCTGGTGGACTGCGGGGACGCTCGCATCGGGCGCTCCCGACCGGACGGACGGCGGATCACTGCGGCGGACTACCTGCGCCGGGAGGGGATCCGGGAGCTGGACCTGCTGGTGCTGACCCACCTCCACCTGGACCACGCCGGCGGACTGACTCATTTGCTGCCGGGGGTCCGGGTGCGGGAATTCTGGACCAACTACCTCCCGCCGGAGGAGATGTGGGGGCACACACTCCCGGCAGTGCCGGGAGCTCCAGCCGGCGCCCGGTGTCTGATGACCTCTATGGGGATTTATGTAAAAGCCCTGGCTCATCTGCGAAGCCAGAAGACGGAGATCCGGCTGATCCGGACGCCCTGTGATTGCCGGCGGCTGACGGAGACATTGTCTGCCGGTGTTTTTCTGGAGGATGAAGAACTCCGGCTGCGGCAGGCTTCCATCTGGGACGCCGTCCTTTCTGGCGCGGGCAGCAGCGGGGACCTGGAGGCGCTTGACGGCTTTATCAACAACACCAGTATCCGCCTGCGGCTATCCTATGCCGGGCAGGAGATTGAGCTGCCGGGGGATGTGTATGCCTCCTGCTGGGAGCGGCACCAGCTCCCGCCCTGCACCCTCATAAAGCTGCCCCACCATGGGCACGGGGACGCCTTGACATCCCGACTTCTGGAGATGCTGCGGCCACGGTACGCCGTTATCTCGGTCTCGGATGATCGGACAGATGACTGCCCCAGCAAAAAAATTATTCAGCTTTTGTCGCAGTTTGGCGTTGAATGCTTTTTTACGGATGCAGTACCGTGTCAGTATGCTCCGGATCAGCCTCATGTTGCCATACGTTTTCGGATTGAAAAGGGAGTTCTTATGGTATCGGACGTGTAAAAAGATGTGGGGGGAGGGAACCGCTCTGAACACTGGACCCCAACGATTTATCAGGATGTGAACGACTCCTGCCTGACGCACGCCGATATTCCCGCCAGGTTGGATTACAATGGGGACTGGCGCGGAGACAACAAGTGAGAGAATCTCAAAAATTATTCCCGGATTCCTTCTGCATATTGTTCTATATGAGAGACTTTGTTCCACTATTTTATGGAATACGACGTTTATTACCCGCGGGGCATACCGAGGGCATCTTGACAGCATTTCCCGTATCCAAAGCGGTTGTAACCTGGACGGATCAGCCCATCTCCACTGATGGGGTACAGGTTTCCGCCATCATCGCGTGTCAATGCATGAGCCGGAAGCGGCTTACGTGCAGACTGCAGGGCATTCGGGCAGAAATGCGATTGCGGCTTCGAGAAAAGGGCAGGCGCTTCGGCGCCTGTCACTTTCCTAAAATTAGGAATGCGCACAAAAAATCAGGATATGTACGTGGAAGGAGTGCCGTTCTGCCCGTCGTGGCGGGATAGAATGCTGCTTCCGGCCTGACGCCTGCTGTCATACGCTTTCTGCTTTTTTGCGTCACAGTTGGCCGACGCGATGCCGCCCGGAGGAGACTCTGTGTTCTCGTACCGCGACGTTTTTTGCCTTTTACGGGGCCATGTAAAACAAGCTCAAATTGGTCTGGCAGACCCAACCTGGCTTTATAGCTGTTTGAAACAGCATCGGCTCATAGATGGAAATCTCGGGCTTATCTCTGCCGCACCTTGAGCAGTGGGCATTGCCCCTTTTTCTCTGCCTTTTCAAAGTGGACACAGGCTACCGCCTGGTATTGCATTCCGCTTCTCTCCCGGCTGATTTCCAAAGAAATCAGCCGGGTTTCCTGCGCCTTCAAAGAATTAGATGGTATCTGGAAGAATTTTTGCGTGGTTTTGCCGTATTCTGAGCTGCTGTGATAAGCATTTGTTGGCTTCATAGCCGAGACGATGATCTGGTGAATGCTTTGCGCTGTCTTAGGGCTCAAGCCCTTGAATGGTCTCTTGCTCCGGTTCCAGTCCACCCGGCCCTTTTCCGTGTCGCTTATACCTTTTACAGCAACATAACAGATGGCACCGCGGTGTCATTCTCAAACTGCTGGTTTTAAATACGACAGAAAAAATATTACGTTAAAAAATATGGCGGCTGAGGAGCGGGTTTATCACTCCACAGCCTGCATAAGCATATAAGCATTACTTATGCGCTATACGTACTGTTTCCAATGGAGAGACGGAGGGGGGCGGCGCGCTTCCCCGGCTTCATCCAGCTAAAAATAATTTGATTCAAAAATAATATTATGTCTTATTTTTTGCTTGTTTTCTGCGAAGTCATGAAGTATGATAGGGGTGTAAGAGACCGGCGTCCTCCAAAACGGTATATACCGTTTTTATTTCCGCTTTGCGGAAATAAGGAGCTTTGTTTTCCGGCGAAAATAACAGAAGAAGGAGCGAGAAAGATGAAAACAGGTAAGAAACTGCTGGCTCTGCTGTTGGCGGTCGTCATGACGATGAGTCTGCTGACCGTGGGGGCGTTTGCGGAGGAGACCCCTTCGTCCGAGACGCCTTTGGAGCAGCAGGATTCCGGCAGCGGGAACATCCCGGACGATCCGGCAGAGGGACCTGCGGATGACCTGACAGGCAATTCTGAGGATGGGGCCGCAGGCGAGTCCGACGCAGCCCTGACGGCGGCAGACACTTCGTATGTGGCAGAGGTCGACGGTCAGCAGTATGAAACACTGCAGGCTGCTGTTGACGCTGTGCAGGGCAGCGGCACGATTGAATTGACGAGCAGTATTGCATTGTCAGATCAGGTGACCATTGACAGCGGAAAGACGATCATTTTAGACATGAATGGTGAGACGTTGTCTATTGGCTTTTCGGACAGCAGTAAAAATTTGATCGTAAACAATGGCACACTTACAATTACAGGCGACGGTACCTTTGATGCAACTGAGGCGACAAGCTACAAGGGCTTCATCAATAACTATGGCACGTTGACTGTGGAAAACGGAACATTTCAGATAGCTGATAAAGCCATGACCGTTCATCTGAGAAATCAGGATGGCGGTAAGGCTGTGATTAATGGCGGAACTTTTAGCGGTGGGGCAACGATTGTTCGCAGCTTTGAAGGCTCCAATACGACAATTACCGGCGGAAGCTTTACAAATAGTGTTTATCCCGCTGTTGATGTAAACGGAGAAACGCTGATTACCGGCGGAATTTTTACGAATACGTCTTGCAGCAGGTGCGATAGCCAAAATTGGGGATATACGGTCCGCAGCGGCGTGGACAACGATCCTGATGCCAAGCTGACGATTACGCCGTCGTCTGAGGGAAGCGTTGTTGTGACCGGCACGCAGGGAGCCCTTAGTGCGACCGCTGGGACAATGGAAGTCAATGGCGGCAGCTATAAGACGGTAGATTGCGCCCAGAAGCATGGCGCTGTATTCTATGCGCTTTATGTGGCCGGAGAAGCCGGTGCCGTACAGGTTGTTGTAAATGACGGTACATTTGTGACGGAGGGGAAGCAGACTGCCGTTCTGGTTGGAAACAGCAACGACGGGGGCCTGAAAGAACAGGCGGTTCTCCAAATCAGAGGCGGTCAATTCAGCGCACCTGAAGGAATTCCGGCCTACAAGGTAGATGTAGCCTTGGGCGGATTGAACATCACTGGCGGCACATTCTCCAGCAAAGTCGATGAACAGTATCTGGCCGAGGGCTATGTGCAGAACGCCAACGGCGAGGTCGGCTCCCGGGAAGAGATGATGGTTGCCGAGGTCACAACCGCAGAGGGGGTGGAACAGTATACCTCCCTGGCAGAGGCTGTGGAAGCGGCTGCGGACAAGTCTGTCATTACGCTGCTCAAAGATACAGAGGGCGACGGAATTGTGATCGATACATCCAAAAAGAACCTGACGATCGACTTCAATACCCACTCCTATACGGTCAGCGGAAGCACGGTGGGGTCTTCCGGTACAGAAACCAACGCGTTTCAGTTCTTGACGGGTGGTTCCCTGACGCTGAAAAACGGGTCCATCATCTTTGCCAATCAGAAGACCCTGCTGATCGGCCTGCAGAACTATTGCAACCTGACGCTTGAGAATATGGTGATTGATGCCAGTCAGGCAAGCGCACCCTGTCAGTATGCGATTTCCAATAACTGCGGTACTGTTCAGTTTATCGGAAATACGAGTATAAAGGCATATAAAAACCAAACGGCTTTTGATTCCTGCAAGTTTGGCAGTTACGAGATTCCCACGGTGAAGATCAATACCACAGGCACCATTACCGGCGATATTGAATTGAGCGGCGGCAAGCTGGAGATTTCTGCCGGCACGTTTGAGGGAAATATTCGTACGGTCAGCGGTTACGCAAAGGGTGATGCAATCATCACCGGCGGCACGTTCTCCAGCGATGTGAGCAAGTATCTGGCCGAGGGTCTTGGACAGGATGCCAACGGTACTGTGGGCAAGGTCGAAGAGGGATTTGCTGCCGTCAGAATCGGCGATACCTATTATCAGACGCTGGCCAAGGCCATCACCGAAGCAAAAGAAAATGATACCATCACGTTGCTGAGAGAGGTGGATCTTGGCAGCGACAGAGTTACGATCAACAAAGCGGTCACTCTGGATCTGAATGGCTGCACGCTTACAAGTTCTAACGCGACCAATACGCTGTGGCTGGAAGCCAGCCGTGTGACCGTTCAGGACAGCAAGGGGAACGGCAAGATCCAGAATACTGGCTCCGGCAGCAACAATATTGCAGTTGTTGTCAATGGTCAGGGCACTGAGGCGTATTTCAAAAGCGGTACGGTTTCCGGCAACTATGCCGTCTTTATTCAGAACGGAGCAAAGGCCGTAATTGACGGCGGCAAATACACAGGCACCTATGGTATCAACACAGTTGGTACAAGTGATGAGGCAAACAAAACCGCTGTGGAGATCAACGGCGGGGAGATACAGGCGGTCGCATTTGCGGTTGCCGGAAATGGCTCTGCCGACTATACGGAGACAGTGATTACCGGCGGCAGACTGGAATCCACTGAGGGAAATGTCATCTATCATCCCCAGGTAGGCGACCTGACGATCAAGGGTGATGCAGAACTGATCGGCCCGAACGGCGTGCAGTATTGCGGCGCCGGTACGCTGACCATTGCTGAAAATGCTGTGATTACCGCAACGCTGCCCTTTACGGAATTTCCCACCAAGCCCGCTTCCCAGGGGGATGGCAGCACCGATGATGGCGCGGCCCTGTCTGTTGTTTCCCGCGGCGGCGGTTATCAGGGCGAGGGGCAGACCATGACCGTGAATATCACCGGCGGTACGCTGACCAGCCGCAACAATGCGGCGATTGCCGTATACCGTTTGGAACGTGTAAACGGCCAGTGGACAACAAATGAGAATACCAAGATTGTCAGCTACCTTGCGGCGCTGACAGTCAGCGGAGGCAACTTCTCTGCCGGCAGCAAAAAGGACGCTTTTGAGATTGATACCCAGGCTGCCGACAAAATCAGTGTTACCGGCGGCTACTTCACCTCTGATCCCAGCGATTACGTACCGGAAAATGCGGAACCCAAGCTCTTTGTGGTCGCTTCCGACAAGACGGGCTACGCCTACATGGTGACCACCACGAAGCCTACGGAGGTCGATCCCATTGTCACGGAGAAGACGGAGACTGAAGTAAGCGAGAGTATCGAGCTGGAAGACCAGAAAAAGATCGAAGCGGTCATCGACAATGCGCAGGTCAGCGGCGTTTCTGACGCGGTGACGGAGTCCGCGCAGAATGCCATTATCAATCAGGTGGAGGGAGAACTGAAGCCCGAGGACAAAGTGGTGGTGGAGATCACCGTGAGTCTGACCGCCGATAAAGCGGATTTGACCACAGCGGACAAGATGTATGTCTCCTATAAGGCAGAGCCTGTGGCGAAGGTCATAGTCAACGACGAAAGCGTAGGGAAAGAGATTCCCGTAACCAACGACTATCTGGACGGCCAGACCCTCATTGAGGTCCGCCTGCCGATTCCGGCGGACTTGGAGCCCCAGGAGATCATGCACATTGCGGATGACGGCACCCGTGAGCGATATCTGAATGGTTCCGGCTTCACTGTGGAGGATGGCTGCGCGGTGCTGCATGTTAAGCATTTCAGCACCTTTGTGCTCAACGGCCAGCTGACAGTTGCCGCCAAGATCGGTGAGAGCGAGTACGGCACGCTGCAGGAGGCTGTGAACGCCGCGAAGTCCGGCGATACCATCGTTTTGACGCAGGATTGTGACGAGAAGATCTCTGTCTCCGGTAAGAGCGTGACCATTGACCTCGATGGACACACTTATGATAAGGACAAGATCACGCTGGGCAGCCGCTGCAGCATGAGCGTGAGCGATGGTAAGATCACGATTACTTATTCCGCTCCCTCCGGCGGCGGATCCTCTTCCTCCAGCAGCGGTGATTATACCGTCAGCGTGGAGAACAGCAAGCACGGCACCGTCACCGTCAGTCCCAAGCGGGCGGACAAGGGCGATACCGTGACCATCACCGTCAAGCCCGACAATGGCTATGAGCTGGACGAGTTGACTGTCACCGACAAGGACGGGGACACTGTGAAGCTCCAGAGCAAGGGCGGCAACAAGTACACGTTTACCATGCCCGGCAGCAAGGTCACTGTGGAGGCCACATTCACTCTGGAGAAAGAGGAGAACCTGCCCTTTGCCGACGTGGCGGAGGACTATTGGGCCGTGGAGGAGATCACCTGGGCCTATGAAAACGGCTATATGAACGGTGTCAGCGCCGAGCGGTTCGCCCCCGGCAGCACGGTGACCCGCCAGCAGCTGTGGATGGTTTTGGCCCGTCTGACGGAGTTCAATCCCTCCAACATGACCGAGGCGCAGCACTGGGCCGTGGAGAGCAAGATTTCCGACGGCAGCAACCCCGGCGGCGCCCTGACCCGCCAGCAGATGGTGACCATCTTGTACCGCTGGGCGCAGCAGATGGGCTATGACGTGTCCGGGCGGGCCGATCTGTCCGCGTTCCCGGACAACGCCTCCGTGGCCGCTTACGCCACGGAACCCATGACCTGGGCTATCGCAGAGGGGATCATCTCCGGCACCACTGAGGGCCTGCTGAACCCTGCCGGCACGGCCACTCGCGCCCAGTTTGCGGTGATTTTGTACCGGTTCTTTGAAAATGTGATGTAAGTACCATGCTTTGCTTCAGGGCGGTCCTTCGGGGCCGCCCTGTTTTTCTGTCCGATGGCGGGATGCAAAGCCGTCAAGATACGAGATGAATGGATATATCTCCTGCATGTGCCGCAATGTCTATGAAACTCCCTGGGACGCACTGTGCGTCCCGGGGAGTTTCGGGCATAGAGGGGCGTCCCATGAAGTCGCTGGCCGTACGGCAGGACACGGCAGCGAGGGGCCAGACAAGGAGCAAAGAGGGATCCATTCAACCGTTAGGCCGGCGGCGGTTCCTGAAATAGAGCCGGAGGGCGGCAGGCAGACGCGATCCGCTTCTCTGCATGTCAGCTTTGACGGCCCAAGGCAGGAGGCTGGACCTCGTCCGGAACTGCCGCTGACATGCAGATGGAGGGGATGTGTTCCTTCCCGAGGGGGGACCTGCTCCTTGATGGAAGAGAATCCTTCCAGCACAGCTTTAACTTCGATTTTACAAACAGGGGGTGGAGCGACCCCCGCCTCTCCCTTTATACTGGTATCAACCGACGGGCCGGCCTTGTTGGAGAAAAATATTTCGCCTCTTCTACAAGCGGCCGATTCCCGCTGAGGGGGGGCTTTTCATGAGAACAGGCACCGCCTTGTAAGTTTGCTACGGGATAGGAGAGATCAGATCATGCGGCAGGATATTCGGGTTTTGGACCGGGTGCGCGGCGCCTACGCCTCCCTGCGGCCATCGGAGCAGCGGGTGGCGGACTATGTGCTGAAGGACCCGGAGACCTGTACCCGGTGCACCATTTCAGAGCTGGCAGACCAGGTGCAGGTGAGCCAGCCCACAGTGATCCGTTTCGTGCAGGCCCTTGGATTTGACGGCTACCGCAACTTCAAATACTGCCTCATCCGGGACCGCAGCGGCGGCGCGGCCCGGGAGGCCTGCTTCGACCACTTGGGAGGCTTCGACTTGAAGCCCTGGGACCAGCTGGAGGACCTCCCCCTGAAAGAGGTTCGGGTGTCCGGCGGCCTGCTGGAGGAGGCACTGAAGTCCCTGTCCGTCCAGGAGCTGGACCGGGCCGTGCGGATGCTTGCCACTGCCCGGACCATCGACATCTACGGGGTGGAGAACTCCTGCACGCCGGCCAGTGATCTCCTGACCAAGCTGACCTATCTGGGGCTCTGCTGCCGGATGCACACCGACGCCTATCTCCAGCAGATCGCCGCCGCCCATCTGGGGGTGGCGGACGTGGCGGTAGCCTTTTCCCACTCCGGCTGCTCCATGGATACGGTGAAGGCGCTGAGACTGGCCAGAAGGGCGGGGGCAAACACCATCGCCGTCACCAGTCGGAAGAATCCTCTCTTGGCCAAGTACGCCGACGTGTGCCTGTATACCGGGGGAGAGGACACTGTGATCTACGGCACAGCCATCTTCTCCCGCATTCCCGATCTGGCGGTGGTGGATCTGCTGTACATGGGGATCATTCAGAGCGACTATGAGCGGTTCTCCCGCAGTCTGGACAAAAGCGGAGCGGTCATTGCCGACCGAGGCTATCCGGAGGCGTGAGATTCCCCGGCGGGGGCTTTCTTTGTAATTTTTCTACAAGGAAGGCCCCCTGTTTTTGATGCCTTTTTACGTTTCTCTAACGGAAAATTAAACCTTTTACGCTTGTTTTGCGGAGCTGGAATTTGCTAGGATTACACCGTCGCCGGACGTGCGGCGGCGCCCACAAGAACTTTTGAAACCGAGAAAGGAGCGGTTTTTCATGCTGGAACTGGAGCATATCCAGAAGGCATTTGACGGCGTGCCTGTACTCAAGGACCTCTCTCTCCAGGTGGAGGACGGAGAGATCGTCTCCATCCTGGGGCCCTCTGGCTGCGGCAAGACCACCCTGCTCAATATCATCTTGGGCATCGTGGATGCCGACCAGGGAGAGATCCGATACAGCGGGGAGGATCTGACCCGCACCCCCATGGAGAAGCGGGGCTTCAACATCGTCTTTCAGGACTACGCCCTCTTTCCCAATTTAAACGTACAGCAGAACATCACCTACGGCCTGCGGAACAAGCCCGGCATCTCCTCCCGGGAGGAGGTGGATGAGCTCATCGACCTGCTGGGCCTGCGGGAGCACCTGGGCAAGCGCATCGACCAGCTCTCCGGCGGCCAGAAGCAGCGGGTGGCCCTGGCCCGCACCCTGGTGATGAAACCCCGGATTCTCCTGCTGGACGAGCCCCTGTCCGCCCTGGACGGAGTCATCAAGGAATCCATCAAGGACCGGATCAAGACCATCGCCCGGGAGTACCACCTGACCACCATCATCGTCACCCATGACCCGGAGGAGGCCCTCACCCTGTCCGACCGGGTGCTCATCATCGATCAGGGGTCCATCTCCCAGTACGCCAGGCCGGACGAGATCGTCCACCAGCCCAGGAACGACTTTGTGCGCAAGTTCATCCTCCGCCAGCTGGAGATCAAGCGCGGCAATATCTACGCCCTGTTCGGCGACCGCCCGCAGCTGGCCGGCGAGGCTGTTTGAGGAAAGGCGCCATGAGACGGAAAAATTGGGAGCTGAAGGGGATTTTCTGGATCATCACCCTTCTGTTCGTGGGCTTCCTGGCCGCCCCCATCCTCCTGCTGCTGGGCAAGTCCCTGGTGGGGGAGGGCGGATTTACCTGGGAGTTCTATGCCTCGGTGGTGACCCGGGAGGGATTTCTCACGGCCCTTGGCAACAGCTTTGCGGTGGCGGCCGCATCGGCCGTGACGGCCACGGTCATCGCCTTCCTGATGGCCTATGCGGTCCACTACACCGGATTGCCCAGGTGGGCCAAGCGGCTCATCACCGCCATCGCGACCCTGCCCATGTTCCTGCCCACCATCACCTATGGCTTTGCCATCATCTACTCCTTCGGCAAACAGGGGCTGCTCACCCGCCTGCTGGGGCGGCAGTTCTTTGACATCTACGGCTTCGGCGGGCTGCTGGTGGGCTATGTGATCTATACCATTCCGGTGGCCTTCCTGCTGATCCACAACACCATGGGTTTTGTGGACAAAAAGACCATCATTGTCTCCAAGGCCATGGGGGACCGGGACCTGGCCACCTTCTGGATCGCCATTCTTCGCCCCCTGCTGGGAACTCTGGCGGGCGCCTTCATTCAGGCCTTCTTCCTGTGCTTCACCGACTTCGGCATCCCCGCCTCAGTGGGCGGCGGCTATGAGGTCATCGCCACCCTCCTCTACAACCAGATGCTGGGCGGCATCCCCGACTTCAACCGGGGGGCGGTCATCGCCATGATCCTGCTCATCCCCTCCATCGGCAGCATCTGCATCCTGCAGCTGCTGGAGCGGTTCAATATCCGCTATACCCGCATCTCCCAGGCGGACCTGCGGAAGAACCCCCTGCGGGATACGGGGTGGGGCGTCTCCAGCACGGCGATCTCAGTGGCCATCCTGTCTATCTTCGCGGTGATCTTTGTGGTCCCCCTGGTGGAGGAGTGGCCCTATCAGACCAGCTTCTCCCTGGAGCACTTCGCCGCCGTATTCACCGACAGCGAGCTGATTACCGTCTACTGGCACTCTCTGGTGATGGCCCTGCTCACTGCCTTCCTGGGCACTCTGGCGGCCTACGGCGCCGCCCTCATCACCGCCCGGAGCACCTTGCCCCCGCGGTACAAGCGGGTCATCGAGAGCATTGCCCTGGTGACCAACGCCATCCCCGGCATGGTGCTGGGTGTGGCCTATCTGTTTCTCTTCTCCGGCAGCGGCCTGCAGAATACCCTGCTGCTGATGATCCTGTGCAACATCGTCCACTACTTCTCCACCCCCTATCTGATGATGAAGAACTCCCTGTCCAAGATGAACGCCGGCTGGGAAACCACAGCCATGCTCATGGGGGACAGCTGGCTCCAGACCATCCTCCGGGTGGTCACCCCCAACGCTCTGTCCAGTCTCATCGAGGTGTTCAGCTACTACTTCATCAATTCCATGGTCACCATCAGCGCCCTCATTTTCATCGCCGGGGCCCGGACCATGGTTCTCACCACCATGATCAAGCAGCTGCAGTACGTGAACCGCTTCAACGAGGTGTTCGTCCTCTCCCTGCTGATCCTGGCCACTAACCTGATCGCCAAGGGGCTCTTCTCCTGCCTGGCCAGCTATAAGGCATCCCATCCGGTGAAAGAGCGCCGTTCCATCCAACTCTTTGGAAACAGAAAGGAAGCAGTCCAATGAATTTCAAAAAATACCTCGCCCTGGGAACCGCCCTGACCCTGACCCTTCTCGCCGGCTGCGGTAGCTCCGGCTCCGGCGATGACCAGATCGTCATCTACTCCAACGCCGATGAGGAGGCCGTCACTGCCATGGAGAACGCTCTGGACGCAGGCGGCTATGAGGGCAAGTATATCGTGCAGACCTACGGCACCTCCGAGCTGGGGGGCAAGCTGCTGGCCGAGGGCACCAACCTAGAGGCGGATCTCGTGACCATGAGCACCTTCTATCTCCAGAGCGCCCAGGAGCAGAACAACATGTTCCTGCCCCTGGACTTTGAGGTGAACACCCTGGAGGAGGTGCCTGACTACACCGCCCCCATCACCTCCCAGGAGGGGGCCATCATCCTGAACACTGAGCTGATGGCCTCAGAGAACCTGCCCACTCCCACCTGCCTGAAGGACCTGGCTGACCCAGTGTACGCCGGACAGGTGGCCGTCACTGACATCCAGTCCTCCTCCACCGCATGGCTGCTGATCCAGGCCCTGGTGGACGCCTACGGCGAGGACGGGGCCGAGGAGACGCTGGCCGCCATCTATGACAACTGCGGCGCCCACATCGAGACCTCCGGCTCCGGCCCCCTGAAGCTGTGCCGGGCCGGCGAGGTGGCCATCGGCTTCGGTCTGCGCCACCAGGCAGTGGCCGACAAGGCTGACGGCCTGCCCATCGACTACGTGGACCCCACGGAGGGCAACTTCTCCCTTACTGAGTCCGTGGCCGTCCTGGACAAGGGGGAGGACACCAACCCCCTGGCCATAGAGATGGCGCGGTGCATCATAGAAAACGGCCGCGCCGAGCTGATCCAAACCTACCCGAATCCCCTCTATGAGGGCGAGACCGCCGACCCCGCCAACCAGTCCGACTACCCCAGCATCTTTGACGAGCCCCTGACCTTCGAGCTGTTCACCGCCCACCAGGAGCTCTCCGAACGGGCCAAGGGCTGAACTGGCTTGTCTGTGAGAAAAGGAGGAACCGACCATGAATACCTATAAACTACTGACCCCCGGGCCCCTGACCACCACCGACACGGTGAAGGAGGAGATGCTGGTGGACCGGTGCACCTGGGATGACGACTACAAGGCCGTCACCCAGAAGATCCGCCGCCAGCTGCTCCAGCTGGGGCACGTGTCGGAGGATGACTACACGGCCGTCCTGATGCAGGGCAGCGGCACCTTCGGAGTGGAGAGCGTCCTTTCCAGCGTGGTGGGGGACGAGGACAAGGTCCTCATCTGCTCCAACGGGGCCTACGGGGTGCGCATGACCCGGATCTGTGACCGGAACCGCATTCCCTATGTCCACTACGCCGAGAGTTATGACCACATCCCCGACCCCGCCCGCGTCGCCCGTCTGCTGGCTCAGGACCCGGCCATTACCCACGTGGCCATGGTCCACAGTGAGACCACCAGCGGCATCCTCAACGACATCCAGTCCGTGGGCAAGGTGGTCCGGGACGCCGGGCGGACCTTCATCGTGGACGCCATGTCCTCCTTCGGCGGGGTGGATATCCCCGTCTCCGACTGGGGCATCGACTTTCTGGTGTCCAGCGCCAACAAGTGCATCCAGGGAGTACCCGGCTTCTCCTTCATCCTGTGCCGCCGGGACAAGCTGCTCTCCAGCGAGGGCAAGGCCCGCTCTCTGTCCCTGGACCTGCTGGACCAGTGGAAGGGGATGGAGAAGGACGGCAAGTGGCGCTTCACCTCCCCCACCCATGTGGTGCTGGCCTTCTCCAAGGCACTGGACGAGCTGGAGGCGGAGGGGGGCATCCCCGCCCGGCACCGCCGCTATGCCGAGAACAACCGCCTGCTCATTGAGAAGATGCGCGCCATGGGATTTGCCCCATACATCGACGGGAGCCGACAGGGCCCCATCATCACCACCTTCTTCTATCCCGCCGGGGTACCCTTCCAGTTCTCCGAGTTTTACACCTACATCAAGGAGCGGGGCTACGTCCTCTACCCGGGCAAGCTCACCGATGCAGATACCTTCCGGGTGGGCAACATCGGAGAGATCTACCCGGAGGATATTGAGAAACTTGCTTCCATCATCGCCGGCTTCCTGGCTGCCCATAAGGAGGAGATCGCATGATCCAGGCCGTCATCTTTGACTGGGCGGGCACCACTGTGGACTACGGCTGCTTTGCCCCCGTCCAGGCCTTTCAGGAGGCCTTCGCCCACCACGGCGTGCCGGCTACCCTGGAGGAGACCCGTAAGCCCATGGGTATGCTGAAGCGGGATCACATCCGCACCATGCTCCGAATGGAGCGCATCGCCCGGGCCTGGGAGGAGACCCACGGCCGCCCCGCGGGGGAGGAGGACGTGGAGGCTGTGTACGCCCAGTTTGAGCCCAAGCTCTTCTCCATCCTGGACCGGTTTTCCACACCCAAGCCGTTTGCGGTGGAAACAGCGGCCGCCCTGCGGGAGATGGGGCTGAAGATCGGCTCCACCACCGGCTATACCGACTCCATGATGCACATTGTCGCACCCACGGCCGCCCGACTGGGCTACGCCCCTGACTTCTGGATCAGCCCCGACGGGGTGGGCGGCAGGGGCCGTCCCGATCCCTACATGATCTTTGAAAACCTGAAGGCGCTGGAGGTCCCCAGTGTGAAGAACGCCGTGAAGGTGGGGGACACTGTCTCCGACATCCGGGAGGGGGTCAACGCCGGCGTGTGGTCAGTGGGGGTCATCGAGGGCAGCTCCGTCCTGGGTCTGAGCCAGACAGAGTACGAGGCCCTCACTCCGGAGGTGCGCAGGGATGTCTGCCGCCGGGCAGAGGAGACCTTCCGCACCGCTGGAGCCCACTTTGTGCTGAACGATTTGTCCCAGCTGCCGGAGCTCATTCGGATGATCGGGTAATCACAACCCAAGTACATCTCAACTGATGCTGCCCCCAGGCCATGCAGATGGAGAAACCGACAGCAGCCCATAACCCGCAGGCCGTTGGTTCAAATCCGGCCTCAGCAGCCACAAAGCCGTCTGATTTTTTAAGAAATCAGACGGCTTTTCCGTGCATAAAGAGAACTGCCGGAACAGCCGGAGGTTCCCCAAAGCCTAAGCTCTGAAAAAGCATCCTCCTTTGCTGGAATGGAAGAGAGCTGCCAACCACCGGAACGAACAAAAGGAGGAATCAAGTCCGGATGAAATCTGAATGGGCGTCATCAATGAATGGATTTGGCAGTTAAGTGAGAGAAAGGCAAGGGACCTTCTGGAAATCAGCTATGTGGGCCGTAGACGTGTCTCCTACCATTTCCGGTTCTCAATTCGAGCCGATTGACTGGACTGAAAAGCGAGCAGAAGCAGCCGTTACAGGCACTGGGCCGGACTGTGCTGCCCACGATTCTCATACCATTAAGATTTTGCCGGCAGATCAGGAGAACAAACTCTCTATGTGAGAGGTGTGCCGGCTCCCGAAGTAAGACTTAGCGGCCTTCGGCTCCAGGTTTGTGGCTTTGCTTGGCCGGAACGGCGGGATCCTCCGCCGGACTGATTGCGCCCGAAGACCCCAACATTTCATTTCCGGGAATTGAATATTTCGCCTCACAAAGCCGCCGCCCCGATAGCTCTCTCCCCACGAACCGGGACGATGGAGGGGCTTGTCCGTGCGGCGGTTTGCATATACGCCGACAGCCGGAAAATCCGCAAAAATGATTCAGCACCTTTTCTTTTCGACAAAATACGATATAATAAAGAAAAACGCCTGCTCCACAGCCGGGACGCTGCCTCTCCGTTTGCATGGAATGGATTCGGTGGGATTTGCCGGCGGGAGCTGTTTGAAATTCAGAACACTGCGTATGGGGAGGAGACTCATGATTTCGCTGTTTCTTGTTGAGGATGAGCGGATTGCCCGGGAGAGTATCCGAGACAATGTCCCTTGGCAGGAACACGATATCCTGTTCCTGGGGGATGCGCCGGATGGAGAAGTCGCTCTGCCGCAGCTCCTGGAAAAACGGCCGGATATTCTGCTGACGGACATCAAGATGCCGTTTATGGACGGCCTGGAGCTGGCCCGGATCGTGCGGAAGGAGCTGCCGGATACCCGCATCATCATCCTCAGCGGACACAATGAATTTGAATATGCCAGAAAGGCCATCACCCTGGGCGTAAATGACTATCTGCTCAAGCCTGTCTCCAGCAGGGATATTCTGGAAGCCGTGGACCGCAGCAAGGCGCAGATTTTGGAATGCCGCGCACGGCGGATTGAGCGGCAGAGCCATAGCATCACACAGCGGGAGCTCTTTTTCAGCAATCTGTACAGCGGCATCCTGATGGGACCGGCGCAGATGCTCCAGCGTGCGGCGCAGCTCGGGATCTCTTTGGCTGCAGGAGCCTACCAGATCATCCTGACGGAGCTGGACGGTGTGATACCGGATCGGGAGGCGCTGCGGGACAAGCTGTATGCCGCGCCAATGGCATACGGCTCCGGCTTTGATGGGGGGCGGGCCACGTTCCTGCTGCTGGCGGAAGACGCGGCCGGGCTTCCCCCGAAATTGCGGGAGTTCTCTGCATGGCTGGATGCACTGGCCGGGCAGGAGGGACTGAGCGTGCATCTGCTGCCTGGAAAACAGACGGCCCGGCTCAGCGACCTGCCGAAAGCATACCATCTGCTGACGATTCAGAAAAAGCAGCGGGAGTCCGCAGACAGCAAGACGCTGTCCCACTCCACCTCCTTCCAGCGGGACACCCTGCTGGACTTTTTGCGGACTGGGAAGCCGTCTGCGCTTCCGTCGTTTTGGGCCCACTACCGGCCGACCATCGAGTCGGGGTATTCCTCCTTTGTCTATCGCTGCTATCTCTATACAGAGCTTTTCTTTGTGGTCCATGAGTTCTGCCAGGAAAACCGGATCCCCCTTCCGGAATCCCTGCGCCAGGAGGATCTGCTGGAAAAGCGTATTCTGCTGACGAATTCCGTAGATGATTTCCTGACGCTGGCTTGCCAGCTCTGCGAAGAGGTGATGGAGGTCCGCCCCGGGGGCAGCCGGCACACGCCCTCCGCAGAGCAAGCCAGAGCGTATATCGACCGCCACTATATGGACCCGGAGCTGTCCCTCTCCTCGGTTGCGAATGCAGTGTCTGTAAGCCCCAACCACCTCAGCACGCTTTTCAAATCCAAAATTGGCGTCGGGTTCAGTGAATATCTGACGGAGGTCCGAATTCGCCAGGCCAAACGCCTGCTGATTACCAGCGATCTGCGGGTCAGTGAGGTCGGAGAACGGGTGGGGTATCAGAATATGGAGTATTTCAGCATGCTGTTCAAGAAAAACACCGGGCAGACGCCCAGCCAGTACCGCCGCTCCCACACGCTATGAGACGGATGAGTCGTGCAGCCGGCGCCCTGAAAACCGCCCTGGGCCGCCGTGGGAGCATACGGAGCAAGATCCTGGCGGGGTTTACGGTCATCCTGGTGGGGATGTTGAGTATCAACCTGCTGGTTATCGGCCTGTCCCACCACTTTTTGGGAGAATACCATATCCTGGCGGAGCGGGTCATTTCCGCAAACAAGCTGATCCCCACTGTCCGGGATGACGTGAGCCTGGACGCCTATTATCTGGTGGCGGGGCGCCGCACCCTGGAGACGACCCAGCTCTTCCACCACATGGAGGAAATTCGCCAGGGGCTGTATCTGCTGAAGCAGGAGAACAATTCTGAAAACGGCCGGATCCAGCTGCAGATTGCCACGCGCACCTTCGGCACCCTGCAGCGGTACTGTCAGAAGCTGGGGCAGGAGATTGATGCGGACGTGTCCCTGGAACTGCAGAATGTGACGCTGGAGCAGATTCGGGATGTCTCCGCCCTGGTGTACAACCAGATTGAGGAATACATTTATCTGGAGCTGCTCTGGGGGGAGTCCATTGATCAGATGCTCCAGACCGGATTTCAGCTGCTGCTGCTGGGGGATCTGGCGGCGGTGGTGCTGATGGTGGCGGTTCTGGCATTTTTGCTGATGCGCATCAACCGGACCATCAACGACCCCATCCAGGCGCTGGTGGAAAACACCCGGCGGCTGGCGGAGGGCGACTTTGATGCCCTGATGGAAGATGCCGGGGAGAATGAGGTCACCATCCTCAACAAGAGCTTCAACCGCATGGCGGCAAAACTCCAGCGCCTGATGGAAAAAGTGGAGGAGGACACCCGCACCCAGGAGCAGCTGGAGCTGCGGCTGCTTCAGGAACAGATCAATCCCCACTTTCTCTACAACACGCTGGAGATCATCGTCTGGCTGGCGGAGTCCGGGGATAAGGAGCAGGTCATTCAGGTGGTCCAGTCCCTCTCCCGGTTTTTCCGGGTGGTCCTCAGCAAAGGCCGCGCAGTGGTGTCCCTTCAGGAGGAGCTGTCCTGCATCCAAAGCTATCTCTATATTCAGAAAGTGCGCTATGCCGATATCCTGAACTATGAGATCCAGGCGGAGCCCGAAGCCTTGGACTGCCGGATCCAAAAGCTGAGCCTGCAGCCCCTTGTGGAAAACGCGCTGTACCACGGCATTGAAAAGAAGCGGGGGGGCGGCACCATCCGCGTCTGCGCCGATGTGAAGGACGGCTGCCTGGTGGTTCAGGTGGCGGACGACGGCTGCGGCATGACGCCTGAGAAATTGGAGGAAGTGCAACGGGAGGTGGCCGGAGATCTCGGTCAGATCTCCGAGGGCGGGTTTGGGCTGCCCAATATCCAAAAGCGCATTCAGCTGGCCTATGGAGCGGATTACGGCATTCACGTGAGTTCTCGGCTGGGCTGCGGGACCCGGGTCACGCTACAGATTCCGGCAAAATCGTAAAAAAGCTGAGAAGCAGCAGAAAAAAGCAAAAGTCCGGCTTTCCGGCCGGACTTTTTTCTGTAAAATTCAAATAAAAACCCGTTGGAGCGCCTCTTTTCAAAGGTGGAGGCGTCTTGTATATTATTTAACACAGGGCGCGAGACCGCCCATTCGGAAGATGAAGAAAGCGAGAAAGGATTGAAAGGTATGAAACTGAAGAAATGGTTGACCGGCGTTTTGGCCGCTGCGATGGCCCTGTCTCTGGCCGCCTGCAGTGATGGAGGCGCGGAAAGCGCCGATGCCGGCAGTGAGGACAGCATCACCCTTGGATTTGCCCAGGTCGGTTCTGAGAGCGAGTGGCGCACTGCCAACACCGACAACATCAAGGCTGCCGCGGAGGCCGCCGGCGTGACCCTCCAGTTCTCCGACGCACAGCAGAAGCAGGAGAACCAGATCAAGGCCATCCGCTCCTTCATCGCATCTGACGTGGATGTGATCTCCTTCTGCCCCATCGTGGAGACCGGCTGGGATACGGTCCTGCAGGAGGCCAAGGACGCCGGGATCCCGGTGGTCCTGGTGGACCGCGGCGTGACTGCGGACCCCTCTCTGTATGTGACCCACATCTTTGCCGACGCCCTGAAGGAGGGTGCCAATGCCTTCAATTGGGTTGACGAGTATATGACTGCTGAGGGCAAGACTCCCCGTGCCGGCGGCGATCAGTTCCAGGTGGCGATTCTGGAGGGCACGGTCGGCTCCTCCGTGGCCGCCGACCGCCTGCAGGGCTTCACCGATGCCATGGCCGAATCCCCCAACAGCGGCAAGTACAACGTCATCTGTTCCCAGACCGGTGAGTACACCCGTGCCAAGGGCATGGAGGTCATGGAGTCCTTCCTGAAGTCCGACGGGGACAAGATCGATATTCTCTTCTCCTGCAACGGCGATATGGCTCTGGGCGCTATTCAGGCCATTGAGGCTGCCGGACTGAAGCCCGGTGAGGACATCGTCATCGTCTCCATCGACGCCGCCAAGGGCGAGTTCAACGCTATGATCGAGGGCAAGATGAACTGCGCCGTGGAGCACACCCCCAACTTCGGCGAGACCCTGATGGAAACCGCCAAGAAGATTGTGGCCGGCGAAGAAGTACCCGCCACCATTGAGCTGGAAGAGGGGATCTTCCCCGCTGACATTGCCGAGCAGGAGATGCCCAACCGCACCTATTGACCGGCTTTCGCCAACCGTTCCATGATCCCGCGGGCGGGGGATGTCCTCCCCGCCCGCGGACTGTTTTGCCCTGGCTCCCCAGGGCCTCCGGCGGGATGCCAGGCCCGCCGAATCCAAGACAAAGGATGTGATGACCTGTGGCAGAAGAAGCCCTGTTGACAATGCGGGGAATCTGTAAATACTTCCCCGGCGTCCGCGCGCTGGAGAATGTGGATTTCACCCTGCACTCCGGTGAAGTCCACGCGCTGGTCGGCGAAAACGGCGCGGGAAAATCCACCCTGATTAAGGTCCTGACCGGCGTCCACGCAAAGGACGGCGGCAAGATCGCCATGGAGGGCAGGCCCATTTCCCCCTCCAGCCCGCTGGAGGCCATGAAGTGCGGCATTTCCACCGTGTATCAGGAGGTCAACCTGTGCCCCAATCTGAGCGTGGCGGAGAACATCTTTATCGGCCGTGAGCCCAAAAAGGCGGGCGGCATCGACTGGAAGACCATCAACCGCCGGGCCGCGGAGCTGCTGACTACGCTGAATCTGAACATTGACGTGACAAAGACGCTGGGGAGCTACTCGGTGGCCGTCCAGCAGATGATTGCCATTGCCCGTGCGGTGGATGTGGACGCAAAGGTGCTGATCCTGGACGAGCCCACCTCCTCCCTGGATGAGGAGGAGACCCAGCGCCTGTTCGCAGTGGTGCGCAAGCTGAAGGCCCAGGGCCTGGGGGTCATCTTTGTCTCCCACTTCCTGGATCAGATCTATGAGCTCTGCGACCGGATCACGGTGCTGCGCAACGGTGAGCTGGTGGGCGCCTATGCCGTGGCGGAGCTGCCCCGGGTGGAGCTGATCTCCAAGATGATCGGCAAGGAGCTGGGGGATATTCAGAGCATGGGCAAAAACACCGCCCTGTGCGGGGACGAGGTGCTGATCGAGGCCGACGGACTCTCCGCGTTCGGCCGTATCCAGGATTTTGACCTGCAGATCCACAGGGGCGAAGTCGTGGGCTTTGCCGGCCTGTTGGGCTCAGGCCGCACGGAAACGGCAGAGCTTCTGGCCGGCGTGGCCAAGCCCGAACAGGGCGCACTGCGGATGAACGGCCGGGAAGTCCATTTCAACTCCCCCCTGGACGCCATGCACCACAAGATCGCCTTTTGCCCGGAGGACCGGAAGATTCAGGGCATCATCGGGGACCTCTCCGTCCGGGAGAACATCATCATCGGCCTTCAGGCCAAAAAGGGCATGTGGAACCACATTCCCCTGAAGGAGCAGGAGCGGATCGCCGACGAGTACATCAAGCTGCTGCAGATCAAGGTCTCCTCTCCGGAGCAGCTGATCCGCAACCTCTCCGGCGGCAACCAGCAGAAGGCCATCATCGCCCGCTGGCTGGTGACGCAGCCGGATCTGCTGATCCTGGATGAGCCCACCCGCGGCATCGACATCGGCACCAAGACGGAGATCCAGAAAATGGTGATCCAGCTGGCCCGGGAGCAGCACATGTCCATCATCTTCATCTCCAGCGAGATTGACGAGATGACCCGCACCTGCACACGCCTGGCAGTCCTGCGGGACCGGCGGAAGGTGGCGGAACTGACCGGCGACGACATCAACTCCGACCGGGTGATGGCAGCCATTGCAGGAGGTGCCTGAATGATGGGAAAAGTGAAAAAGGTGACGTCCAACCACCTGTTTCTGCCGCTGTTTGCCCTGGCTCTGCTGCTGGTGTTCAACGCGTTTGCCACCCCCGGCTTTTTTGCCATTGAGTTCCAGAACGGCCAGTTTTACGGGCGCATTATTGACATTCTCAACCGGGCTTCGATCCTGGTGATCTTGTCCATGGGCATGACCTTCGTCATCGCCACCGGGGGCATCGACATCTCCCAGGGCTCTGTCATCGCCATCTCCGGCGCCATCTGCTGCTCCCTGATCGGCGGAGCAGGGGACGGCACAGCCAATATGCCGCTGCTGCCGGCCTGTCTGATCGCCGTGCTGGTCTGCGCCCTGTGCGGCGTGTGGAACGGCTTCCTGGTCTCCAAGCTGAAGATCCAGCCCATGGTGGCCACACTGATCCTGCTGACCGCCGGACGAGGCATCGCCATGCTGATTACCAAGGGGCAGAATGTCACCGTGTACTATGAGCCCTTCACCTACATCGGCACCACCATTCCCGGCAGCCCCCTGCCTACCACCATCTTCATTGCCGCCCTCATGGTGCTGTTTGTGGTTCTGATCCAGAAAAAGACGTCTGTGGGACTGTTCGTCCAGGCGGTGGGCATCAATGCCAACGCCGCCCGGCGCACGGGCCTCAAGGTCTCCTCCATCATCTTTATGGTGTACGTCTTCTCCGGCATCTGCGCCGGCATTGCCGGACTGATGGAATCCTCCATGATCGCGGCGGCGGACCCCAACAACGCCGGCCTCAACATGGAGATGGACGCCATCTTGTCCGTGGCCCTGGGCGGAACGCTTCTCAGCGGCGGCAAATTCTACATCGGCGGCTCCATCATCGGCGCCATCACCATCCAGACGATGACCACCACGCTGTACGCGCTGGGCGTCTCCTCGGAGCAGCTGCCGGTATACAAGGCCCTTGTGGTCATTTTGATCTGCCTCCTCCAGTCCGAAAAATTCAAGGGTGTTCTGGAGAAGCGCACAGCAGAAAAGGCGGTGAAGCAGAGATGAAGCAGAAGAGCAGCCTGAAAGACCGCCTGGTCGGTTCCCGGTATTTTTCCTTCGGCATCACCCTGAGCCTGTTCGTGCTGCTGTATGTGGTCGGCATGATGAACTACCGGGGCTTCATGAAGCCCCAGGTGTTCTGCAACCTGCTGATCGACAACGCGGCCCTGATTATTGCCACCATCGGCATCACCTTTGTCCTGCTGATCGGCGGGATTGACATCTCCATCGGCTCTGTGGTGGCGCTGACCTGTATGTCATCGGCGCAGATGCTGCAGAACACGGGCCTGCCCGCGCCCGCCGTCATCCTGATCGTGCTGGCCATGGGGGCTGTGTTCGGCCTGGTCCAGGGCTGGCTGATTACGGAATTCAACATGCAGCCCTTCATTGTCACGCTGGCGGGGCAGTTCTTCGCCCGCGGCATGACGGCGATCATCTCCCGGGAGACGATTGTTATTGACAATCCCGTGTACACCTCGCTGGCGTCCGCACGGATCTATGTCCTGCCCGGCGGATTCATCTCCGTGGGCGTGGTGATCGCGCTGGTGACGCTGGTTGCGGCCACATTGGTGCTGAAGTTCACCCGATTCGGCCGGAACATCTACGCGCTGGGCGGAAATGAGATGTCTGCGCAGCTGATGGGCCTTCCCACCAAACGGACGAAAATCCTCGCCTACGTGGTGTGCGGCTTCTGCTCGGCGCTGGCCGGTGTGGTCTACTCCCTCATCATGCTCTCCGGGTATCCCCTCCACGCCGTCAGCATGGAGATGGACGCCATCGCCTCCTCCGTGATCGGCGGCACGCTGATGTCCGGCGGCGTGGCCTTCCTGCCAGGCACCCTTCTCGGCGTGCTGATCCAGGGTGTGATCCAAACCTTCATCACCTTCCAGGGGACGCTCTCCGCCTGGTGGACGCGCATCATCATCGCCCTGCTGCTGTGCCTGTTCATTGTGATCCAGGCGGTGGTCAGCCGCAGCCGGCAGCGCCTCAACTCTGAGCACTGATTTTTCCCAATCTTCTTTTCTTCTTTTTTCCGGCACAGTCACCAGGCACGTCCTGGTGGCTGTGTCCATTTCAGGAGGTTTCGGCATGGACGCTTTACTCATCAAAACCGGCGGGCTGCTGCTGATCGTGGCGCTGGGATACCTTCTCAAGAGACGGGGCGTCTTTCAGCAGGGCGATGCCCGTCTGCTGTCCAGGATCATCGTCAACCTGACGCTGCCGGGGGCTCTCCTCTCCAGCTTCAGCGCGTTCAGGCTGGTTCCGTCCCTGCTGGCGGTTCTCGCCGCGGCAGCAGCCGCCAATGTCCTGCTGCTGGCTGTCTCCGCCCTGGTGACCCGGGGGCGGCCGGGGCCCGTCCGGGCGCTCTACCTGCTCAACGCCCCCAGCTACAACATCGGCACCTTTGTCCTGCCCTTTGTGCAGAGCTTTCTGCCGCCGGACATGCTGCTGGCCGTCTCCATGTTTGACGCGGGCAACAGCCCCTTCAACTGCGGCGGCGCCTATGCACTGACGGCCGCCCTCACCGGCGGGGAGCGCCTGACGGTCCGCTCCGTTCTGGGCAGAATGCTCCGCTCCGTGCCCTTCGACACCTTTTTGGTCATTCTGCTCCTGGGGCTGCTCGGCCTGCGCCTGCCGCAGCCGGTTTACACCGTGGCGGGGATGTTCGGCCAGGCCAACGCCTTTCTGGCGATGCTGATGATCGGATTGCTGCTGGAGCCGCGGATTCCGCAGGAGAGCCGGTCCGACGTTCTGCGGGTGGTTCTGCTGCGCTACGGATTCGGCCTGGCGGCCTCCGCCGTCTGCTGGATGCTGCCGCTGCCTGCCGGGATCCGGCAGGTGCTGGCGCTGAGCCTTCTGGCGCCGGTGCCCTCTGTCTCCCTGGCCTACTGTGAGCGGTGCGGCTGTGATTCCGGCGCCGTGGGGGCGATCCACTCCCTCTGCATCCCCATCAGCCTGGCCTTTACGCTGCTGGTGTGCCTGATGTGATGGGACGACGCCTATTGCCGTTTGCCCGCTGCGTTGTGCTCCGGGCAGGGGGCAGCTGCGGCCTCCAGGAATTTTCCTGGAGGCCGCGGCTGTTGGGAAGATGGACGCTTGCGTGTCTGGATTTATGGGCTGTTTCTGCCGGGGCGGCGTGGCGGCCCTTTGCGTCCTGTAAAAAATTCTTGGCTGTTGTCCTGGAGGGCGTAAGTCTGACAGGGAGACAGCTGTCCCAGAGAGGAGGGCGCAGATTTCCAGCTTCGCTCCCGGAGGGGGAGGAAAAGAAGAGTCATTCGTATGGAGGTCAACAGCGGCCACACACTCTATCTATGCTGGTTCGACCTTGGAAGTCTGGGCGCGAAGTAAATATGCCCCCCGGCTCTAAAGAGCCGGGGGGCGCAACAGTTTTCAGGTAATTCTTTACTTGGAAACGGTCACGGTGATATCGGTGGCAATTGCGCCGACATTGTTGATTGTGATGGTCTGGGTCTTGTTTCCGGTAGCATCACCAATTCCGCTAGCAGTGACAGGGACCTTGGAACCGTCAGTGCTGTTAGCATTGAACGTGCTGCCGAAGGTGCTGGTGTTGTGAGTCAGAACGATCTTAACCTGACCCTTCGCCGCAACATACTCAGAACCCTCTGCAATTTCCACACTGATGGTTTTAGCATCAACCAGAGCCTGGACATCAGCGTCCAGCTTCAGGTTGACAACATAAACCTGGGTGGCCGTCACGGTGGCGTTCTTCACGGTGCCGCCATTGGGCTTGGTGTAAGTCCACTTTGCAGTGCCGCTAACATCCTCAACGGAGATATCGGTGCAGCCCTTGTCCTGCAGGATGGCGATGATGTCATCCTCACTCAGAGTGATCTTGCCGGCCTCACGGTAGTACTCGATGGTGGTGGTGGAGCCCAGGGACACATCACGGACCTCGATATCCTTGCTCAGCTCAGGCTTATCGTCGCCAGAGGACTTGTCATCGACTTCCTCGATCACCAGGAACTCGACCAGGTACTCGTCCACAACAGCATAGACCTTGTCGTTGCTGTCCTTGGCGATGGCGCGATAAGAACTGGTCTCAATATTGCCATCCTCGTCCACATAGAAGATCTTGGCGTCGTCGGCCACGGTGATGGTGTAGTTGGTGTCATCCTTGTGGTTCGCAGTATCCAGCAGGACCGTGTAGTCGGCGGAGATCTTGTCAATGCCAGCGCCGGTCAGGTACTCCTTGCCGGAGTCACCCTCGCCATCGATGAAGGACACATAGCCGTGATCGCCGTTGGTAGAGACCTTGGTAATGATACCATACTTGTCAACGGAGTAGTTCTTGTACATGCCGTTGAGGTTCTTGCCCTGGTTCTCGTCCACCTTGACGGTCTGGACCTCGCCGTTGACGATGGCCTGATACTCGAAGTAGTCGCCGTCCTTGTCGTGGATCAGGTTGGAGACAGACTCCTTGGCCAGGAACAGGGTGGTGTTGCTGTCGTCCTCGATGGCAGAGCCGTCCTGAACGAAGATGAACATGATGGTGGCCATCTTGCCGCTCTTGCAGTAGGCATAAGACTCAACCTTGGTCGTGCTGCCGTCGATGCTGGGAGCGTTCTTGATGCCGGTGTAGACCGTGTAATCATCGCTGGTGTCGTTGTACACCACGAACACAGTGCTGCTGTTGGTGGTCACGGTCTTGCCGCTATAAAGTGTGACAGTGGCCTTGTCGTTCTCCATGGAGAAGTCGGTGTTGTTACTTGTGTAATCACCGATATCAGTATCAGTGGGGATGTTCTCGCTGGTGAGAGTTGCCTTGACAGCCTTCAGGGTGTAGTCGCCGTCCTCGTCCACGCGATAAGTGACGATGGTGCCGTTATCAATCTTATCGTCGCCGTTCTTGTAGTTTTCGGTGGTGTCAACAACCTTTTCCGTGCCGTCGGCAAAGACCAGCAGAGCGCGGTTGTTGGAGAAGTCACCCTTGTCCTGCGTATTCATCAGCAGGGCATAGTCGCCAATCTCGTCAACTTCCTCGACATAGATCAGGTAGCCATAGGCGTCCAGATAGACATCATAGTCCTCGTCCACGCTGACATTGCCAATGTCCTCGCCGGCGATGTTCTTGGAAGCGGTGTAACGGGTGCCGTCAATGGTCAGAGCCTTGCGCTCGTCCTCGTCCTTGGCATTGTTCTCAGCCCGGGTCACGGTGCCGGAGACCTGCTCAGCCAGAGCCACGGACTTGACCTCGTCGGCAGACTGAGAGTAGGTGTACAGGACATAGGCGTCATCCTCGAACTCTTCGACGGTCTCAAAGTCCTGAATGCCGTTCACACCGTCGGGCTTCACATCCTCAACAGCGATCTCCACATAGGCGTCCTTGTTGCCCTTGGCAGCCACGGAACGGTTGATGGTGCCCACATAGGTGTTCACCATAGTGATCACGACGGTGTCGTCGTCATCATCATAGAAGACCTCGGTCAGAACGCCGTTGGCGCCGAACTCGGTGTCGTCGTCGTTCTTGGTGATGTCAACAGCCTTGTCCTTCAGCTCAGCGCCGTCCTCATAGACGGTGACGTCCTTCTTGTCCACGCTGCTGCCCAGGTCCAGGTCGGCATAGATATCGTCCACGGCGACCTTGGCGGTGTAAGAAGCGTCAGCCTCCTTGGCGTAGGTGCCGATCTTCTCGGCCTTCAGACGCCACACGTTGGCGGGACGGGCGAAATCATCCGTGCCGTCGGACAGCTTCAGATCGTCGAAGTAACGCTCGGCGAACTGCATCTTGTTGTCCTCGCTGATGCTCTCGTTCTTGTCGTTGTTGACAACATCCTTCCGGCTGGAAGTGGTGTTGATGGTGATGTCACCCACAACGATGGTGTTCTGCTGGTCATACTCCACCATGGTGGCCTGCAGCATGTTGAACGCATACAGGGCAGCCTCCTGGCGGGTCACGGCCTTGGAGCCAACGAACTCGTCGTTGCCGTCGTCCAGGCCAATGCCCACGGCCTGCTTGATGACGGACACGGTCCAGTTGGGGCCGGTGTAGCCCTCGATGGAGCTGTCATAGCCCAGAGCGCCCAGCAGCATCTTCATGAACGCGTTGCCGCTCAGGGTGCCGGTGGGACGGAAGGTGCCGTCAGCGTAGCCGCTGATGATACCCTGCTGAGAGCAGTAGGTGATGTAGCCCGCGAAGGTGTTGGTCACGGGAACATCCTTGAAGGGGGCGGTGCCTGCGCTCAGAGCGGAGGCAGTGGTGGGGCCCAGGATCAGGTTGCAGATGATCTTGGCGGCCGCACCGCGGGTCAGGACATCATCGGGACGGAAGTCGCCGCCGGAATAACCGTCGACAACGCCCAGAGCAGAGATCACATCCACAGCTTCCTTGTAGGTGATCTCGCTGTCGTCCGTGAAGTCCTTGGCGCCGGCGCTGACGGTGACCAGAGACATGGTCATCACCAGAGCAAGCACCAGAGAAAGGAACTTCTTCATTTGGGATTTCTCCTCCTTTAAAATATTTGCGGTCCGCCGGTATGCCTGCCGCCGGGTCTGAGATTCGTGTGGGGGCTAGCCAACCAACTTGTGTCGGCCTACACCAACCACAGAGCCGGCCGCCAGTGACACTCCCGCCGTCCGCAACGCCAATGTATCAGTGTTTTTCCGGATTGTCTACGGATTCGGCGCGATTGTTATTCAAACGAAACACGCCGTTCAAAAGCGCCTGATTCGTGGTAATTTATGTAACAAAAGTTGTGGATTTCCAAAAAAGAGAGAGGCGGGAAACCGGGGCTGCCCGGTCTCACGCCTCCTTCTGCAAGAGGATGTATTTCTGCCCGTCCTTGGCGATCTGGTGCTCCGCCAGCATCCGCTGGAGAATGGGCCAGCACTGGCGGGGGCCGATCCGCAGCACCCGGGCAATGTCCTGGCGGTAGGCAAACCCCGCCTCCGACAGGTACGCCAGGATCGCCTGCTCCTGGTCCTCCGGCGGCACCACCGTGCTGGGCAGGTAATAGCGGTTTCCCACTTTGGTCAGCTTTCCCCGGGCCACCATCTGCCGAAGCCGGTTGTAGGCTGTGTTCTTGGAGACCCGCAGAAGGGCCATCACCTCATTCCGGGTGATGGAGCCCTGGCGCCGGACAACGTCCAGCACCTGGTTCTCGCCGCCCACCCGGATGTCGTAGTCCAGGCGCAGGTCCCGCAGGGAGAGATCGTCCAGCCCGCCCTGCACCAGCGCCGCCCGCACCAGCTTGGACAGGCGGGTGCGCTCATAGGGGCGGCGGCTGCGGGGGGACATCAGGACCCACTCCGCCTCTGGCGGCGCCGCCTTGCGCAGCTTCTGGAGAATGGACAGGACGCCGCTGGTCAGGCGGACTTGCCGGTCCGGCAGGATAAGCCGCTCCTTCTGCAGGTCCACCTGGTCCCACCGCAGCGACGCGATCTCCTCCACCTGGAGCCCCAGCTGCCAGGTGAGCCACAGGGCCGCCCCGGCGGGGGTGTCCTGTTCCGCCTGCAGCAGCTTCCAGAGGGCGAACTCGTCGATCTGCGGCGCTGCCTTCCGGCGGATGCGGGTGGAGACCTTCTTCTCCGTCAGGTAGGCCGCGAAGTGGACGTTCATGGCGGCGGCCTCCAGCCCGGTGATCCGGGAGACGTACTGCCAGTCGTGACGTTCCAGCTGCCGCAGAACGTAGTCGTGGCGCAGGTCGATCAGGCGGACGGCCTTCAGGTCCCCGGCGTCCAGCGCGGCGCGGGCCAGGCGGGAGATGGACTGGGCCGCCAGGGGCTGCTGGTCCCGGTCCGACAGCACCACCCGTTCGCTGCTGCCGTTCCGCTCCCGGCGCAGGGCCTCCAGCCAGGCGGCCAGCTCCGGGGCCAGCGGGACCGCCCGGTCCGGCAGCAGGAGCTGTTCGCCCAGCAGATCCACCTGAGCCCAGGTGAGGTGCTGGATTTCGTCCCGCATCAGACCGGCCATCCACGCCAGCCGCAGGATGGCTCCCGCGGCATCATTTGTATGCTGTTCCAGCACCCGGCAAAGCAAGGCTCCATCGGGGCGGTTGAGCGTGTAACTCTGCATGGCGTCTCCTCGTTTTGTTACGCTTGTGTGTCACAAAAATGACCTTCCTGCTTTTGGAAGCCTGCGGGTGACGGAATCTTCTCTATAAGCTAACGTTTTTTGTGACAATTGTTATGCACGTGAAACCGCTTTTGAAAAAACTCCTAATCCATTGCACCACAATGGATACGGAGATTTTCTCACTCAAAATATACACTATAAGATAACTAAAATCAATATCTTATAGCATATTTTGAATGGACACGTTCCAGAATAGACTTATTCTAAAAGGAGCGTGAAACAGATGACAAAACAGGAGCGAGTCGCCATGGGGCACCGGCTGCGGCAGCAGAGGACCCTTCTGGGCCTCACCCGGGAGGAGTTTGCCGAGCTGGCGGATATCAGCGCCGGCTATTACGGCCAGATCGAGGTGGGGACCTCGCAGATGTCCATTGACACGCTGATTAAATTATCGAAGACGTCGCAGCTCTCAATGGAGTATATCCTTTTGGGAGAGGAGATTCAGCCCGATGCAGATCTGACCGCCATAGAGGCCCTGCTGGCCCGGTGCACGCCCCGGGAGGTCCGGCTGGCTGAGAAGGTCCTCCGGCTGTTTCTGCTGCGGGGAGACGCATAGCGGGCCTGCGGCGGCCGGATAGATCTGCGCCCGCTGGGTTGAAAAACCGGATCCACTTCTTGATTCGGCGGCCGCCATCCACTAAAATAGGGAGGTAAACCCGCAGGGCGGAGAAACGGATATGCGAGAAAGGACGGGATCCCATGGAACTGCAGAAGGGACAGAAGTGCAAACTGGCGGACCTGACCGGAAGCGGACAGCTGCGAATCTCCGTGACGGTGTCCCTGCCGGGGAGCGAGGCGGACGTGACCTGCTTCGGCGTGGACGGAGCGGGGAAGTTGTCCGACGACCGTTATTTTATTTTTTACAACCAGACCAGTTCGCCGGAGGGCGCCGTCTCCATGCACCAGTCCGGGGAGTCCACGGTATTCTCGGTGGACCTGAACCGCCTTCCGGGCTTCCTGCAGAGGCTGGTGGTGACGGTGGCGGCGGAGAGCGGCACCATGCAGGCGCTGGCCCGGGGACTCCTGACGCTGGAAGGAGAGTTGGACCGGGCGGCCTATGTCTTCACCGGTGCGGGGTATCAACAGGAGAAGGCCCTGATTCTCTGCGAGGTGTACCGCAAGGATGGGATTTGGCGCTTTTCCGTGGTGGACAGCGGCTTCAACGGGGGACTCTCCGCCCTGCTGGCCCACTTCGGCGGGGAGGAGGTCAAGCCTGACCCGCCGACCCCGGCACCCGCTCCGCCGGAGCCGAAGGTGAATCTCTCCAAAATCAGCCTGAAGAAGAGCGGAGAGAGCCACAAGATCGACCTGACGAAAAACCGTCGGCGCATCCACGTGAACCTGAACTGGGACCAGCGGCGGGGCCTGTTCAGCCGGGGCATCGACCTGGATCTGGCCTGTATGTACCGGCTGAAGGACGGGCGGCAGGGGGTCATCCAGGCCCTGGGCAACAGCTTCGGTGTCGCCGATCAGCCCCCCTACATCAAGCTGGACAAGGACGACCGCTCCGGCGCCAGCGCCAACGGCGAAAACATGGACTTCTTCCGGCCGGAGCTGATCGACTTCGCCGTGGTTTTCGCCTTCATCTATGAGGGCGTGCCCAACTGGCGGTCCACCAACGCCCGGGTGGTGTTGAGCCAGCAGGGGGCGCCGGATATTGAGGTCCAGATCGACAACCCCAACAGCAACGAACGGTTCTGCGTCCTGGCCAGCCTCACCGGCCGGGACGGCGGGCTGGAGGTCCGGCGGGAGGACTTGTTTTTCAACAGCCACCGGGCTGTGGACGCCCATTACCACTTCGGCTTCCGCTGGGTGGCGGGCCACAAATAACACGGGAGAGGAGCCGAAGTCATGTTGGATTTGCAGCGGGGACAGAAGATCTCCATTCAAACCGTCTGCCGGACCTGGACCCTGGAGGTGGAGCTGCGGCATCAGGGGCCCCTGGCGGTCGACGTGTCCTGCTTTGGCCTGGACAGCGCAGGCCGCCTCTCCGACGAGCGGTATTTTCTTTTCTATAACCAGCGGCGCTCGCCGGAAGGGGCCATGGCCCTCTCTGAGGGAGCATCCGGCGGAACGGCCCGATTCCAGGTGGATCTGGCGGCCCTGCCGGACCATATCCAGCGGCTCTCCTTCACTGCCGCCATTGACGGCGGCCGCACCCTGCGGGAGCTGGAACAGGGCAGCATCGGTCTGTGGGTCAGAGGGGAGGAGATGGCCCGGTATGCCTACGCGGGGAACGAGTTCTCCGGGGAGCGAGCCATCGTGGCCGGCGAGCTCTACCGGAAAAACGGGGACTGGAAGTTCAGCGCCGTGGGCCGGGGCTTCAACGGCGGCCTCCGGGCCCTGGTGGAGAGCTTCGGCGGCGTGGTGTCAGACCCGGTCCCGCCGCCTCCGCCGCCTGTCCGGACAGCTGTGTCTGCCCGGACAACCCGGCAGCCGGCCGCGCCCGCCGGCGGTCCGCCTCCTTCCGTGGGGGACATCCTGCGCTCCCTGCCGCCCCATGTCTGCACCCGCATGGAGGGGCTGGCCCGCCGCTGCCAAGGGGACCTGGACTTCCTGGCGCCGTTGTACAAAGCCTCCTTTGCAGCACTGGCCCAGGTGCCCCGGGCAGCGGAGAGGGACCTTCAGACGGTCCTGTGCGCCGATGCCTCCGGCTCCATGTTCGACCTGTACCGCGGGGGCCGGGTCCAGCAGATGTTCGACAAGTTCTTCGCCCTGTCCTCCACCCTGTCAGACAGCGGCGCCCTGGACTGCTGGGCCTTTGCTGCGAAGAGCCGCCAGCTGGAGCCGGTGACGCTGGATAACATCCGGGACTACACCTTCTCTCAGGCCGGCGGATACGAGCGGTGGATGAGCATGCTCAACTACCAGTACAACAACGAGCCGGAGGCCATGCGGGACATCATGATGATCTACGGCGGCCTGCGCAGGCCCATTCTGGTGCTGTTCCTGACGGATGGCCGGTTGCAGTCCGACTGGGAGATCGAGGAGATCCTCATCAAGACCTCCCGTTTCCCCGTGTTCTGGCAGTTCATCGGCCTCTATGGCGAAGAGTACGGCGTGCTGAATCACCTGGATGAGATCGACGGCCGCCACACCCAGAACGCCGCCTTTTTGAAGATGGAGGATTTCGACGATTTCATGGACAGCGGCTTTTACCGGACCATTTTCGCAAACACGGCCGCTTGGCTGGAGGAGCTGGACCGGAAGCAGATGCTGCCGTAGAGGAGATGCGCTGGGGCGGATGCTATTTACGGGGCAGCAGGGGGCGGGAGCCGAGGCATGGGACTTTTTCGGGTGTCAAATGATGCGGAGACTGTGAAAAGCCCCTGGGATGGAACCCGGCGCATCAGGGATTTTGCCGCTGGGCATTGCGCACTCCAGCTGATGCGGCCCTGCGGGATACCCCTGGTTGCCCGGAGCGGCAGGCCGTGAGGCTGCGGGATGGCTGTGCCTTCGGATGCGGCACGTCTCCATGCTTCTGTCAGGGGCCATCCCGGCGCTCTCGGGTTTGCGTTACCCCCTTGCCCGGACAGGAAAAAGAAGGTATAATCATTTTGTTCCATCACAGCGGGCGGACAGCCCGCGGCAAGGAGAAACTGAGGAGGTCTTCTTATGCTGTGCACGAGAGAAGTCACGGTCCAGGTCCCTGACGGCCTGCACCATCAGATGGCGGCCCGGTTCATCCAGACTGCCAACCGCTTTACCAGCGTCGTCCGCGTCGTATACGGCGACAACAACGTCAATGCCAAAAGCCTGCTGGGTGTGCTCTCCCTGTCCATCGGAGCGGGGACGCGGATCACGATCACCGCAGACGGAGCGGATGCCGGAGAGGCGCTGGATGCGCTGGAGCAGTGCCTTGCCGGGGCGTGAGCCTTTGGAGCAGACCTGATCTCCTGAATCAAAGAGGGGCCGCCGGCAAAGCCGGCGGCCCCTCTTTACAGAAATGCGCGGGGACCGGACAGGCATCCGGTCCCCGCGCACTCTGAGATTGATCGTCTGACAAGCGTCAGTCTGCCGTCTCCTCCCGGCCGACCTTCACGCCCATCTTGTCCTCGTAATACTTGACCAGTGCCGCCTGGTCCTCGTCGATGTGGCCGTTGTCGTTCATCCAGTCCATCACATGGAGGACCACATCTGTCAGCGGCGTGTCGATGTCCAGCTTGTGGGCATAGTGCTTGGCGTTCAGGATGTCCTTCCGGTGGACGGCGATCCGCGCGCCGGGGGTGTAGTCCCGCTTAATGATCTTGGGCACCTTGTTGTCGTACATGGGACCGCCGGCAAAGCCGCCCCGGGTGGCCTCGAACGTGGTCTGCAGGTCGATGCCCGCCTTGGCCGCGAAGGCATAGCCCTCCGCAATGGCCACCAGGATGGCGCCGCCGATCATGTTGTTCACCAGCTTGGTGACGCTGCCGCTGGCGGGGCCGCCGGTGTAAACGGGACTGCCCATGCACGCCAGGACCGGCTTTACCTTGTCAAAGGCCTCTTTGTCGCCGCCGGTCATAATGGCCAGCGTCCCGGCGATGGCCATGGGGTTGCCGCCGCTGACCGGGGAGTCCAGCAGGAACATCCCCGCGTCCTTGGCCTGCTGGTACAGCTCCAGAATGATGTCCGGTGCGGTGGAGCTCAGGTCCACAATCACATTGCCGGGCTTACCGTACTGGATGGCCTGCTCCACGCTGTTGCGGATGATGGGATGGGTGGGCAGGATCTGGAGGATCACGTCGCAGGCCTTGTAGATTTCTGCCGGGTCACTGACGGGGATGCCGCCTGCCTCCCGGAAGGCGTCCATCTGCTGCTGGACCACATCGTAGCCCAGCACGGGCAGCCCGCACTTCTGCACCACGTTTTTCGCCATAGGCAGTCCCATGACGCCCATTCCCAAAAATCCGATTTTTTGCATATCCAAGACTTCCTTTCTTCGCAATCAGCCCGCCATGATGCTGGGAAGCAAGGTGGTGAGGGGCGAGACATAGGTGATGAGGAACAACACGATAATGGAGATCAGCAGCATGGGCATCATGGCCTTCAGGGAGTGAGACAGCCGGGTTTCGCCGGTCTGGTTGCACAGCAGCAGACACAGGCCCACCGGCGGCGTCACCAGACCGATGCAGAGGTTGAAGCTCATGACGATGCCGAACTGCAGCAGATCGATGCCGAAGGCATTCAACAGCGGCAGCAGGATCGGGGTCATCATCACCACAGCCGCATTGGCCTCCATCAGCATACCGATGATCAGGAACAGAATGTTCAGCAGCAGCAGAATGACGACGGGGCTGTTTGTGATGGAGCTGAAGAAGGAGACCAGCTGCTGGGGCAGGCCGGAGGTGGTGATTACATAGCTGGAGGCGGAGGACAGGCCCACCATCACCATGATGGTGGCGGTGGAAACTGCGCCCTCCACAAACACCTGGGGCAGCTCCTTGAAGCTCATGTCCTTGTATACGAAGAGGCTGATGATCAGGCTGTACACCACTGCCACGGCAGAGGCCTCGGTGGGGGTGAAGATGCCGCCGAAGATGCCGCCCAGGATGATGATGGGCATCAGCAGCGCCCAGATGCCCTTGCGCACGGAGGAGCCGATCTTCCTCAGGTTGGGCTTCTCATGGGCCGGCAGATTGTGCTTGTGGCCGTAATACAGGCCGTAGGCAATCAGAGCCACCGCCAGAATGATGCCCGGCAACACGGAGCCCAGGAACAGCTCCGCCACGGACACATTGGTGATGCTGGCGTACACGATCAGCACAATGGAGGGCGGAATGATGGGACCCAGGATGGAGGAGATGGACGCTACGCCCACGGCGAAGGGGGCGGGATAGCCCTCCCGCTTCATGGCGGGGATGGTGATGCCGCCGATGGCGGAGGCGGTGGCCACGCCGGAGCCGGAGATAGCGCCGAACAGGGCGGAGGCCAGAATGGTCACCAGGGACAGGCTGCCCTTGATGTGTCCTATAATGGCATTACAAATGTCAATCAGTTTTCCTGTAATACTGCGGGACATGATATTGCCCGCCAGAATGAAGAAGGGGATGGCCAGCAGGGCGCTGCCGTTCATGCCCGCGAACATTCTCTGAGGCAGCACAATCAGGGGCAGGTCCGCCAGGTTCAGGGCCGCCAGGGCGCCGATGCCCAGGGCGATGTAGATGGGGAATCCCAGGAGGGCGAGACCCAGCAGCAGAATGATGATTAACAGGCCGGCGTTCATACCTGGGCCTCCTTTCCGGCCCCGCGCAGGGCAGAGATGTTCTTGAAGAGGACCTCAATGGAAGTCAGGAGCATCAGCACGATGCCGACGGGCATACAGGAATAGGGGATGGACATGGGGATCCCAAGCCCCGCAGACATGGTGCGGGCGCCGGTCTGCACCAGGGTGATGGAGTAGGACAGCAGGAATACCATGAACACCATGCCGGCCAGAGTGGCGATGATGGTGAGGATGGTCCGCACCTTCGGCTTCATCAGATTGATGAGAATGTCGATCTGCAGATGGCTGTTGCGGCGGATGGCAATGGCTGCACCGATCATCACGTCGTAGATGAACAGATACCGGGCCAGCTCCTCGCTCCAGGAGTTGGCGTGGGCAAAGATGTACCGCATGATGACCTGGTAGGCGATGATGATGACCATAATCCCTACGGTGACAGCCAGGATCGCTTTCTCGACCTTCTCCAGGACATCTAGGAATTTGGAATATCCTCTCAGCATGTTTGACACCTCGCTATGTCCTTCGTGGCGGTTGTCAGGCATTGGGGGCCAGCGCACGGATCTGGTTGCACCAGTCGGCCAGATCGGGGAAGTTGGCCTCCGCATAGCCGCTGAAATGCTCGGTAAAGGCGGCGTTGTCCACATCCACAAAGGTGACGCCTTCCGCGGTCAGCTCTTCCTTGGCGGCATCCTCCCGCTCTAGCACCTCCTGACCGATCTGCTCGCCGGCATAGACGGCAGCCTCCTCCAGCGCGGACTGGATGTCCTCCGGCAGGGATTCAAAGTACGCCTTATCCATGATGATGGTGTTGGCGCTGTATACATGGTTGGTCAGAATCCAGTAGGGGCAGACCTCCTGGAAGGAATAGCTCTGGGAGTCCAGGATGGAGTTCTCCTGCCCATCCACGGTGCCCTGCTGCAAAGCCGTGTAGGTCTCGCCCATAGCCAGGGGAGTCGGGGCGGAGCCCATCCACTCCCAAACCTTGATGTAGCCCTCCAGATTGGGGCTGCGGAGCTTGAAGCCGGCGAAGTCCTCCACGGTCTTCATCTCCTTGGTGGCGGTCACGATCCGGGCACCACGGTAACCGGCGCCCATCAGCTTGAAGCCGGAGTCATTGCCCACGGTGTCTAGAATCTCCTGGCCCAGCTCGCCGCCCCAGACCGCCTGGAAGTGGTCGTAACCGTTGTAGATGTACGGCATGATGTCGATATTTGCCAGATTTGTGAAGGGAGCCAGCGTGCCCACGGACTCGCAGGTGATGTCCGCTACGCCGGCAGCCATGCCCTCCAGCACCTCAGTGGTGGAACCCAGGCTGTTGCCGCCGTAGAATTCAATGGAGACGCGGCCGGATGTGAGCTCCTCTACCTTCTCCTTGAAGAACGTGGCCATATCATAGCCCAGCTCGCCGGGGGCACTGCCGTTCAGTGCCATGCGCCAAGTGTATTCCGCGCCGGTGCCGTCTCCGCCGGAATCACCGCCTCCACCGCCGCAGCCTGTCAGCAGGGTAAACATCATCACAAGTGCCAATACCATTGCCAACGTCTTTTTCACATCAAACACTCCTTTTTCTTTTATCCTGTCGATTCTCTGCGAAGGGTCGCTTGCTGCCGGGACATGACAGTCGTGCCGCCGGCCTGACAACAAAATATGTTGTCTTATAAATGGTTTTACCATTTATATTTCTTGCTTTATTTTATAGCACTTTACCCAATGCTCGTCAAGCGTTATTAAAATAACGAGCTATTTTGCACAATTTTTAACAATGTCGCGTGCGGATATGTCTCGCCACTCCTGCAGGCATCCTACGGACTCTCCCTTGATTCCGGCTTTCGAGTATGATATACTTTTCACAAAAAGCAGGAAGGGTAAGGAGAACCATGATGGAGCAGCCTTCTTCCAAGGCCCTCTTCACGCCTGCCAAGACCCAGCGGGCGTCCGAGGCTATTTACAATCAGATCTACCCCAAGATCATTTCCGGGGAACTGCGTCCGGGGGACCGGCTCCCGCCGGAGCGGGAGCTGGCGGAGATGTTCCAGCGCAGCCGCCCTGTGGTGCGGGAAGCGCTGCGGATGCTCCAGCAGGAGGGACTGATCGAAACCGCCGTGGGCAGCTCCGGCGGCGCGGTGATCCGGGGCGTCTCCCTGAAATCCGTGGAAGAGCCCCTGAAAAACCTGGTGGCCATGGGGGCCATCAATCTGGATGAGCTGCTGGAGTATCGGCATATCAACGACCGCAGCTGCGCCCGTCTGGCTGCCATCCACCACACGGAGGAGGATGCCGAGGCGCTCCGGCAGACCCTGGAGGGCGCGAAGGCCAACCTGGACAGCCTCTTCAGCTTCCAGGAGTATGATGTGGCGTTCCACAGCGCTTTGGCCAAGGCCAGCCACAACACGCTGGCCTCTCTGATTAATGACGTGATTGTCCGCCTCAACACGGATGTGTTTGTGGAGACGATTCGGGATTACACACCGGAGCAGCTGCGGGAGATCAATTTGCGGATCTACAACACCCATTACGCCATCATGGAGGCCGTCCTCGCCCATGACCCCGACGGGGCGGACCGCGCCGTGGCGGCCATGGTCCGGCTGTTTCAGGATACGGTCCATTGAACAGGCACGGAGCTTCACAAGTACGGCAGCGCGCCGCGAAAAGAAACGCTCGCCGCTGCGCATGAGGGGGCGCATCCGGATCCTGCTGCCTGGGAAGGGCAGGGAAATACCGTTCACAAATTTCTGCGATGCAGCTGCGTCGCAAAAAAGCTGGCTGCCCGTCGGGCAGCCAGCTTTTTTGCCATGATGTTTTGGAAAGGAGTTCCCGCGGTTAGGTGCCGCCCCGCAGGGTGTTCTCCTGGATGAAGCGGATCAGCTCCCACCCCAGCTTGGGCAGATAGCGCCCCTTTTTGAGAAAGAACCCCACGTCGAACACCACCGGCTCCTCGAAGGGGCGGATCGCCAGCCCTTCGCAGCCCAGGGCCTGCTGGCCCTGGGCCACGCTGATGATGCCCACGTACCGGCAGGAGCGGACCAGATTCGCCATGCACAGCACCTGGTCATAGTTGAAGAGAATGTCCGGGATCACCTGATGGCGCTCAAACTCCCGGCTCATCAACTCCTTCACCTTGGATTGGGCGTCCATCATAATGAGCTTCTCCTCCCCCAGCCGCGCCAGGGGGATCCGGTCCAGCCGCGCCAGGGGATGGTCCGGATGCAGCACCGCGTGGATCTCCATAGTGCCCATAGGAATGATCTCCAGCTCCTCCGCCTCCGGCGCTGTGGGGAAGGCGTTATAAGCCAGGTCCAGCATTTCACCCGTCACCATCTCCACGTGCTTGTTCATGGAGCCCTCGTTCAGGTAGATCTGCGCCTTGGGGTGCTCCCGCAGAAAGGTGGAGAAGATCATGGGCACGATGGGATTCGTCAGCACGTGGGAGATTCCCAGCCGCAGGCGCTGTTCCGCCGTGCCGGCCAGATCCCGCATGGCATTTTCCGCCGCTTCACAGGTGCTGAGGATGCGCCGCGCCCAGATCATAAACTGCTCGCCCTCGTATGTAAAGGTAACGCCCTTGGAGCTGCGGACCACCAGCCGCACCCCCAGCTCCTCCTCCAGCGCCTGGACGGCGGAGGAGATGGCCGGCTGGGACACGTAGAGCGCCTCGCTGGCCTGGGTGAAATTCTTATACTGGTAGACCGCGTCCAGATATTGCAGCCGCTTCAGATTCAGCATCCGGCAGACCTCCCATCCCTCCGGCGGCGCACCGCCGCGCTTTTCTTTAAGAATAAAGGAGTTTTATTGAAAAATCAAGATTTTCTTTATGCCAAAAGTGCGAATTGACATTTTTTTGACTAGCTGTTTATAAGTTTTTGTTATTCCTGCATAAAAACATGGTATTTCACTATTGAATTGCCAGTTGCTAAAATTCAAATTGGAAGACATATTGGGGGGCGCGGGAAAGGAGGGTACACGGCAACGGGCGCCGCTTTCATCAAATCTGACAGAGAAGGACGGGAGGATATAGACAACATGATCGTAGTGAGCGTGATTGGAATCATTCTGGCATTCGCGGTGCTGATCTTTGCGGCTTACAAAAAAATCAGCATGTTCCTGGCGGCAGTGCTGGCTGCGGCCATCGTGGCCCTGTTCGGCGGGCTGGACGTGGCGGCCTCCCTGGTGGGGGCGGACGGCCCCTTCCTCATCGGCATGAAGGACTTCGTGGGCAGCTGGCTGGTGATCTTCGCCCTGGGCGCCCTGCTGGGCGCGCTGTATGACAAGAGCGGCGCCACCTGGCGCATCAGCAGCACCCTCATCAACAAGGCCGGAACCCAGTGGACGCTGCTGATCTACGTGCTGGTAGGCGCCCTGCTGGTGTACGGCGGCATCCAGGTGACCGTGATGATCTTCGTGCTGCTGCCCTTTGCCAAGATCCTGTTCCCCAAGGCGGGCATCCCATGGTACTTGTTCCCCGGCATCACCGGCCTGGCCATCGCCACCTTTGCCATGGGCCAGATGCCCGGCAGCCTGCAGATGCAGAACATCATTCCCACTCAGATTCTGGGCACGGCGCTGACCGCCGCCCCGGTGGAGGGCGTGCTGGCCACGCTGTTCATGATCGTCGTAGGTGTCGGCTACCTCTACTGGCAGGTGAAGAAGGGTCATGACGACCCGGAGGCGGCCATCGAGCTCTACCAGGTCCAGGGCGGCATTTTGGACGAGAAAGAGCTGGAGCAGCGGGCTCCGGGCTTCTGGATCTCCCTGCTGCCCATGGTGGTGACCTTCGTCCTCATCAACGGCTTCGGTGTGGAGCTGCTGTACGGCCTCACGGCCGGGTGCGTGCTGTCCCTCCTGTTCTTCTGCAAATCCCTGGGCGGCGTCAAGGGCTTTGGAGAAATTGTCTCCGAGGGCTTCAACAACGGGATCTTCCCCTGCATCATCATCGCTGCCGTGGTGGGCGTGGGCAAGGTGGTCTCCGCCACCGATGTGTTCGCCCTGGTGCAGGAGAACATCATCAACCTGCCGCTGCCGGGCCTGGTGAAGGTGGCGGCCATCACCACCATCATCGCCGGAATCACCGGCTCCGCCTCCGGCGGCCTGACTATCGCGCTGGAGCTCTTCGGTGAGACCTTCATCTCCTGGGGTTACACGCCGGAGATCATCCACCGGGTGGCCTCCATCGCCTGCGGCGGACTGGACACCCTGCCTTGGAACGGCACCGTAGTGATGCTGTTCGCCCTGTCCGGCGTGTCCTATAAGAAGGGCTACAAGCACGTGGCGATGGAGACGGTCATTCTGCCGCTGCTGTCCCTGATCCCTGTATTTATCTACTATTCCATCGTACACTGAGAAAGGTCGTGTTGAATCGTGGCTACCTATGAAAAGAGCTTTTTGTTGTCCCTGTACCGGGACATGGTCCGGATCCGGGCCTTTGAGGAACACGCCGCCGAGTGCTTCACCAAGGGCATGCTGGCGGGCAACATCCACCTGAGCATCGGTCAGGAGGCAGCGGAGGCCGGTGCCTTCGCGGCCATCGAGCCCAGGGACTACTTCACCTCCACCCACCGGGGCCATGGCCATGCCATCGCCCGCGGGGCGGACCCCAAGCGGGCCATGGCGGAGCTGTTCGGCAAGGCTGCCGGCTACTGCAAGGGCAAGGGCGGCTCCATGCACATTGCGGACATGGAGAAGATGAACCACCTGGGCGCCAACGGCATCGTGGGCGCCGGGCAGCCCATCTCCGCCGGCAGCGCCCTGGCCTCCAAGATCATGGGGGACGACTCCGTCACCGTGGGCTGCTTCGGCGACGGCTCCACCAACGAGGGCTCCTTCCACGAGTCCCTGAACATGGCCGCCGCCTGGAAGCTGCCGCTGGTCTGGTTCATTGAGAACAACTGCTACGGCGTGTCCACGGAGATCCACCGGGTCACCAACACCCCGGATCTGGCCTCCCGGGCCGCGGCCTACGGCGTGCCCTACGCCGTGGTGGACGGCACGGACGCCATCGCGGTGTATGAGGCTATGAAGGTCGCCCTGGACCACGCCCGCAGCGGCAAGGGACCCTATGTGGTGGAGGCCAAGGTATACCGCTATCAGGGCCACTACTGCGGTGACCCGGCGGTTTACCGCCCCAAGGAGTACATGGAGCACGCCCTGGCAAACGACGGCATCGAGAAGCTGGGGCGGCGGCTGCTGGAGAGCGGCGCCGCCCAGGAGGAGCTGGACGCCATCCGGCAGGACGCAGAGGCCGAGATGGACGAGGCTGTGAAGTTCGCGGATGCGTCCCCATATCCGGACCCCGCGACGGTGCTGGATGATATGTATGTGACTGACAACGAAAGGTGCGTGGCGAGATGAGCAAGAAGATCACCGTCAGCAAGGCCATCGGTGAAGCCTTGCACGAGGAAATGCTCCGGGACGAAAAGGTTTTCATCATGGGCGAGGACATGGCCGTCATGGGCAATGTGTTCGCCATCACCAAGGGCTTTCTGGAGGAGTTCGGCCCCAACCGCGTCATTGACACTCCCATCTCCGAGGAGGGGTTTGTGGGCATGGCCGTGGGCGCCGCGATGCGGGGGCTGCGGCCCGTGGTGGAGCTGATGTACGATGACTTCGCCACGGAGTGCGCGGATCCCCTGTTCAACCAGGCTGCCAAGATCCGCTACATGACCGGCGGACAGTGCAGCGTCCCCATGGTCCTGCGGGCGCCCATGGGCGCCGGCCGCCGGAACGCAGGCCAGCATTCCCAGTGCTTGGAGAATTTCTTCTGCCACTTCCCGGGACTGAAGGTGGTGGCCCCCTGCACCGCTGCCGACGCCAAGGGCCTGCTGAAGTCCGCTATCCGGGACGACGACCCGGTAGTGTTCCTGGAACACAAGCTGCTGTACGCCCACAAGGAGGAGATCCCCGATGGGGAGTACACCATCCCCCTGGGTGCGGCGGACGTGAAGCGGGCGGGCAGGGACCTGACCATCATCACCTGGAGCCGTGAGGTCCACTTCGCCCTGGAGGCCGCCCAGACCCTGGAGGCGGAGGGCATCGACGTGGAGGTCCTGGATCTGCGGACTCTGGTGCCCCTGGACTGGGATGCCATCGTGAAGTCCGTCTCCAAGACCCACAACGTCATCATCGTCTCCGAGGAGGTCAAGCGGGGCAGCTACGCCGGTGAGCTCTCTGCCCAGATCGCAGAGGAGCTGTTTGATGAGCTGGACGCCCCGGTGGAACGGGTCTGCGGCCTGAACATCTGCTCCCCCTTCAGCCCGGTGCTGGAGGACAAGAACTTCCCCCATCCGGAGGATATCGTGCGGGCTGTCAAGCGCGTGCTGAACAAGTGAGGAGGCGTGTGAGATGGCTTATGAAGTACTGATGCCCCAGCTGGGCCTGACCATGGAGGAGGGAACCGTCTCCCAGTGGATCAAGCACGAGGGAGACGCTGTAAAGGCCGGGGACGTGGTGGTGGAGATCACCACTGATAAGCTCACCAATGAAATCACCAGCGAGCAGGACGGCGTCCTGCTGAAGATCGTGGCCCAGGAGGGCGAGGATGTGCCGGTGAAGGGACTGCTGGCCTACATCGGCCAGCCCGGCGAACAGGTGGGGGAGACTACTGCCCCCGCTGTATCCGCGGCTTCTGCTGCCCCGTCTGCGGAGCCTGCGGCTGCGCTGGCTTCTGCCCCTGCGGCATCCCCGGCGGCCGGGGGCAAGCGGATCCGAATCTCTCCCCTGGCCCGGAAGATCGCCGGACAGATGGGCGTGGACTACACCGTCCTCACCGGCACCGGCCCCAGCGGCCGGATCGTCAAGCGGGACATCCTGGCCGCGGCGGAATCCGCGCCCAAGGCAGCTGCTCCCGCCCCTGCTGATCGGAAGATCGCCGCGCCTGCGGCTGTCTCCGGCACCGCCTTCCCGGTGAAGAATCTGGAGCTGATGGAGGGTGACACGGTGGAGAAGCTCACCGGCATGAGGAAGGTGGTGGCCCAGCGGATGTACACCTCTGCTGTGGAGATCCCCACCGTCACCCAGACGGTGAAGGTGGACGTCACCGCCCTGCTGGCCTTCCGCAAAAAGCTGAAGGAGGAGGGCCATGCCTTCTCTGTCAATGACTTTGTGCTGAAGGCCGTGGCCAAGGCCCTGCGCCGTCATCCGGAGATCCTGGTGAGCCTGGACGGGGAGCAGATCATCCGCCGGGCCCATGTGAATCTGGGCATGGCGGTGGCTCTGGACGCGGGGCTCATCGTCCCCGTGATCCGGGACGCGGACCTTCTGAGCCTGGAGGCCCTGTCCGCCAAGGCCAGGGATCTGGCGGAGCGGGCCCGTGCCAACCAGCTGGGCGCCGACGAGTACAAGGGCTCCACCTTCACTGTGTCCAATCTGGGCATGTTCGGCGTGGAGAGCTTCACCCCCATCATCAACCAGCCGGACGCGGCCATTCTGGGCGTCAACTGCACGGAGGATGAGCTGGTGATGGAGGACGACGGCACCATCGCCAAGCATCAGGTGCTGCGGATCTCCCTGACCTTCGACCACCGACTGCTGGACGGCGCGGTGGCGGCCAAATTCGAGATGACAGTCCGGGATCTGCTGGAGCATCCCATGGACATCCTGCTGTGAGGAGCGTAAACAATGGCAACGGAAATCAAAATGCCCCAGCTGGGGCTGACCATGGAGGAGGGCACCGTGGAGCGGTGGCTGAAGGCGGAGGGCGATCCCGTCAAGGCCGGTGAGCCCCTGCTGGAGATTACCACCGACAAGCTGACCAACGAGGTGGCGGCGGAAACCGACGGCGTCCTGCTGAAGATCGTGGCCCAGGAGGGCGCCGACGTGCCGGTAAAGGGCCTGCTGGGCTACATCGGCCGGCCCGGCGAGCAGGTGGGGGCCCCCACCGCAGCCGCGGCACCTGCCGCCCCGGCTGTGGAGGCCGCGGCTGCCCCCAACGGGCCTGGGACGGTGCTGGTCATCGGCGGCGGCCCCGGCGGCTATGTGGCCGCCATCCGGGCGGCCCAGCTGGGCGCCAGGGTGACCCTGGTGGAGCGGGAGCACCTGGGCGGCACCTGCCTGAACATTGGCTGCATCCCTACCAAGTGCCTGCTGCACAGCGCAGAGCTGGTGTCCCAGATCAAGGACCAGGGCGCGGAGATCGGCGTGGAGGCGGACGGCGTCCGGGTGAACTTCCCCCAGGTGATCGCCCACAAGAACGCCGTCTCCAAACAGCTGACCAGTGGCGTAGCGGGACTGCTGAAGGCCAACAAGGTGGTGAAGATCGACGGCGAGGCCAGCTTCACCGGCCCCAAGACCCTCTCTGTGAAGAAGTCCGACGGCTCCGTGGAGGAGATGACCGCCGACGCCATCATCGTGGCCACCGGCTCCGTCAACGCCCAGCCGCCCATCCCCGGTCTGAAGGAGAATCCCAACTGCATCGACTCCACCGGCGCCCTGAGCTTGGAACAGTTGCCCAAGAGCATGGTGGTCATCGGTGGCGGCGTCATCGGCCTGGAGCTGGCCTGCGCCTACGCGGCCTTCGGCACCAAGATCACCGTGGTGGAGGCGCTGGACCACATGCTGCCTATGCTGGACGGCGACCTGACCAAGATCGGCGTGGCCCACATGAAGAAGATGGGCATGGCGTTCAACCTGGAGTGCCCGGTGCAGGCCGTGGAGGCCTCTCCCGTGGGCGCCAAGGTCACTTGCCGGAACAAGGCTGGCGAGACTGTCAGCTTTGAGGCGGAGAAGGTCCTGGTGGCCATCGGCCGGAAGGCCAACACCGCCAGCCTGAACCTGGAGGCTGCCGGCCTTGCCAACGACCGGGGCCGGATCATCGTCAACGACAAGATGGAGACCAGCGTGCCCGGCGTGTACGCCATCGGCGACTGTGTCAAGGGCTATGCCCAGCTGGCCCACACCGCCAGCGCCATGGGCGAGGTGGCTGCGGAGAATATCTGCGGCATGGAGGCCCACTACGACGAATCCACCAATCCCACCTGCGTGTACATCGAGCCGGAGGCTGCCTCTGTGGGTCTCACAGAGGAGCAGGCCAAGGCGCAGGGGATCGACTACATGGTGGGCAAGTTCCCCATGAGCGCCAACGGCAAGGCTCTGATCCTGAACGGGGGCGAGGGCCTGGTGAAGATCATCGCCGGGAGGGAATACGGCGAGGTGCTGGGTATGCACATCATTGGGCCCCGCGCCACGGATCTGATCTGCGAAGGGGCGCTTGCCATCGGCAGCGAGCTGACGCTGGATGAGCTGGCAGCCACCATCCATTCCCACCCCACCGTCACCGAGACCATGCGGGAGTGTGCGCTGGACGCACTGGGCCGCGCGGTCCACATCCCGCCCCGCAGGAAATAACAGGGCAGTCCTTTCCGGAATTTAGAACAGGAGGTCAATGGGCATGAAAACACTTGGATATCTGGGCCTTGGCGTGATGGGCTACGGCATGACAGGCAATCTGATCGACAAGAGCGGCTGCGACATCTATGGCTACGACCCCGTGCCCGCTTTGCGGGAGCGGTTTGCCGCCCGGGGCGGTAAGGTCCTGGACGACGCTAAAACGCTGTACAAAACCTGCGACATCATCTTCATGTGCCTGCCCACCAACGCCATCGTGAAGGCCACCATCACGGAGATCATGGAGACTGCCCGGCCCGGCACCACCATTGTGGACATGGGCTCCACCTCTCCCTATGTGATTCAGGAGCTCCACGCCGCGGCGGTGGAGAAGGGCTTCTATCTGCTGGACTCCCCGGTCAGCGGCGGCGAGACCGGCGCCAACGGCGGCACCCTGGTCATCATGTGCGGCGGCGAGAAAGAGGTCTTTGACGAGGTCCGGCCCTACCTGCTGATGATGGGTAAGACCGCCACCTACATGGGGCCCTCCGGCTGCGGCAGCACCGCCAAGGTGGCCAACAACATGATGGTGGGCATCCATCTGTGCGCCATGGGAGAGGCATTCGCCTTTGCGAAAAAGGCCGGGCTGGATCCTCAGACCCTTTTTGACGCCATCAAGGGCGGCTTTGCCCAGAGCGCAGTGATGGACGGAAAGGTCCCCAAGCTCCTGAGCCGAGACTTCTCCGCCAGTGCCCGGATCGCCGTCCACCTGAAGGACATCAACAACGCCATGGACGTGGCCGCCCACCTGGGGGTGGAGCTGCCCATGACGGAGATCGTCAAGGAGCAGATGGACTGGATGGACGCCCGCGGCATGATCGACGAGGACCAGTGCGCACTGGCCAAATACTACGAGGACGCCATGGGCGTGGAAATCAAGTGATCTCCCGCCAAGGAACAGGCAATCTGCGGGGACCGGCATCAGCCGGTCCCCGCTGGTTTTCCCTGTGGTACAGAATCATCGGATTTTTTGCGGGATAGCTGCGGGAAATCTTGCAAAGCGGCACAAAATATGGTACATTGTTCGAGAATACACACGGCGGGAGACTCCTCCCGTCCGTTTTTCGCGGTCTGACCGCCCCGGATTCCGCATGCAGCTGTGCGCCGTGGGTCGAAGATGGCCCATACTCTGATATTTTTCTGGAGGATATTCCATGTCTGAACTACGCACTGAAATTTCCCGGCGGAGGACCCTCGCCATCATCGTCCCACAAAAGCTGGCGCTTTTGCGGGAGCCCTGATTTGCGTTTGCTCCGGGCGGAGTGAATCCGCCCTTCGCCAAGGTTTTGCCTTGGCAAAACGCTTGGACGGCGCAAAAGCGCCGTGGGTCGAAGATGGCCCATACTCTGATATTTTTCTGGAGGATATTCCATGTCTGAACTACGCACTGAAATTTCCCGGCGGAGGACCCTCGCCATCATCGTCCCACAAAAGCTGGCGCTTTTGCGGGAGCCCTGATTTGCGTTTGCTCCGGGCGGAGTGAATCCGCCCTTCGCCAAGGTTTTGCCTTGGCAAAACGCTTGGACGGCGCAAAAGCGCCGTGGGTCGAAGATGGCCCATACTCTGATATTTTTCTGGAGGATATTCCATGTCTGAACTACGCACTGAAATTTCCCGGCGGAGGACC
>CDZQ01029869.1_pt1 | contig 121031 bp, 124 predicted proteins | sample 554831 | NCBI WGS metagenome assembly CDZQ01 (sample SAMEA3182112, study PRJEB8094) | gut metagenome | biome: human; feature: gut; material: Stool; isolation source: human stools | place: Canada | collected 2013-05-06 | reverse complement strand
CCCTGCACGCGAACTCGCGCGCGTCGCCGCACTCCTGCCAAAGCCTCGCCGCCTCGAGGGCCTCGTCGCGGCCGAGGCGCAGTACACTCTCTTCTTGGGGCATCGCCTTTCCTTCCATTCGTCACCTTCATTACTCCAACGACGAATTCTAGGCGGTGTCCCCTCCCTTTCAAGAAAGAGAAGAGGCGGGGCATGCCCCGCCTCTTACACCACATCTCTGCGCGCTACCTGCAGCCATAAGACTGCGCCCTAGTTTACTGCGTGCCGGTGCCTCCAGACGGATTGCACTGTGCCTGGCAGGCGCTCCCGCAGATGGATCGGTTATTTCGCGAATAGGTTCTTGAGGTTGAACTCGGCCTGTACCGTGCGGAGCATGAGGTCGGTGTCGTCCAGACCCAGATGCTGCTCGCTGGCGTCGGCGGCGAGGGTTCCACGGCGGCGCGCCCAGTTCTCGAGCGCGGCGGGGGCGGACTCGCGGGGGAGCGAGCGGACGTCGGCATCCAGGCTGCGGCAGATCTGGCGCGAGTCGATGACGATGATCTTGCCGGCGCGGCGTGCCTCGGCGTAACCGTCCAGATGAATTTTGAACCAGCTGTCCTCGAACGCGGCGTTATGCGCCATGTACGGGTACTTCTTCATAAGCTTGAGCAGCTGCTTCTGCAGTTCCTTGTTCTCGCGGAACGGCTTTTTGCCGTCGATGTCGTCCCAGGTGATGTGGTGGATATTCGACAACGGCACATCCTCGCCGCGGTAGATGTCAGGCAGACCGCAGTAGTGCGCCTCGGCGTCGTGCGGGACGGCGTCGCTGGTGAGCTCCATGATTTCCCAACCCACATTGATGATGTAACCGCGCTCGGGTGCACGGCCGGTGGTCTCGATGTCGATACCGAGCACGGTGCCCTGGATGGGCTTGCGGGCGTAGGCCACACCGAGCGCGTCGCGGTCGCCGCGGATCTCGCGCATGACCGACGCGGCGGTGCGCTTTTGCATTTTGCCGATGGCGGCGCAGGTGTCGGCGTCGGACAGGCCGCGCGAGAGCGTCGCGGGCGTCACATTGCGCAGGCGTGCCTCGCCGATCTGGTCGCACAGGTCGCGGTTGCGGTCGGCCAGGTCGCGCACGGTGGCAAAGTCGAAGCTGGGGTCGCCCTCGGCGGTAAAGTACTCGGTTTCGAGCACCTTGAGGGCCTCTTCGCCCTTCTGGCGTTCGGACTCCATGGCGCCGTGGTCGCCATAGATAAACATGGGAATAAACGGCTGGCGCTCGTATTCAAGTGCTTGCGAAACGTTCATAGGCTGCTCCTTGGACGGGCCGCGTCGCGCGGCTCGGGGTTACTGAGTTGTGGCGAGATGATAGTTTACCATGGGCAACTATTGGCACCACGCCTAGGTCAACTACAATACCCTAGTTGACCGCTAGGACTTTTACAATGCTGCCGAAAGACACGAAAGGTTCCATCCGTCATGGATTTGCTGATTGATATTTTGCTCGACGCCGGCAAGGACACGCTGTCGCTGGTGCCGTTTTTGTTGGTGACGTATCTGGCCCTCGAGACCCTGGAACACGTCGCGGGCGACCGCGTTAACGGCGCCATCAAGCGCGCTGGTGCCGCGGGCCCCGTGGTTGGCTCGTTGCTGGGCATGGTGCCGCAGTGCGGCTTTTCGGCAATGGCGGCCACGTTGTACGCCGGTCGTGTCGTGACCTTGGGCACGTTGGTGGCGGTGTTCCTCTCGACCTCCGATGAGATGCTGCCGCTGTTGCTCGCCGAGCAGGTGCCCGTGCAGACCATGGCGATGCTTTTGGCTTCGAAGGCACTGATCGCGCTGGTTACGGGCTTTATCGTGGATGCCGCCATTCGCGGCCTGCGTCGTAATGCTCGCGCTCATGCGGCGATTCGCCGTACCGTGCTGGGAACCGCGGCCAACCCGGCCCACGTGAACTGCGCGCACGACGACCACACTGGCGGTGACATCATCGACGAGGTGGCCGAGGCGGGCGTGAGCGCCGACCACATCCACGAGTTATGCGAGCGCGACCATTGCGGTTGCGATGATGATGAAGATGAACATGAGCGCGACCACGGACACGGCCATGATCACGGTCACATGGGCGAGCATGAGCACCACCACGGCCACAGCCACGACCACTCCCACGAGGGCGCGCCCGTTCTGTCGATTATCCGCAGTGCGATCTCGCACACCATACAGGTATCGGTATTCATTTTTCTGGTGACGCTGATTCTGGTCGCCGTGCTCGAGACGTTCGGCGAGTCCGCAATCGAGCAGTTCCTGTGCGGCAACGAGACGCTTGCGGTCCTGGGCTCGGCGTTTGTCGGCCTGATTCCCAACTGCTCGGCCAGCGTCGTCATCACGCAGCTGTACCTCGAAGGCGCACTGCAACTGGCCCCGATGCTCGCCGGCACGCTCATTTCTGCCGGCGTGGGCTACCTGGTGCTGTTCCGCACCAACCGCAGCGCCCGTGAAAACGCCCTGTTCCTAGTCATGATGTACGTCATCGGCGCCGGCTGGGGCCTCGTCCTGTCCGCCTTTGGCCTCTAAGTGGGTATCTGGGATAGGCCGCTAAAACCATTGCCACGACCCGTGCTTTGGTCGTACGTTAAAACGAAATTAAGGGTAGATTTTTAGGCATATCCCAAAAATCTACCCTTTCGTTTTAGCGCAGCAGCTCGGTGAGGTTGCGTTTAAAGCGGGCGCGGTCTTCGCCGGTGAAGGCTGCCGGCCCGCGGGTGCGTCCTCCTGCGCGGCGCACCTTCTTTTCCTCGTGGCGGATAAACAGCCGCATGTCGATGGTCGCCTTGTCGTAGACGCGCCCGCGCACGCCGATGGCGGCGGCATCGCGCCCGAGCACCATGCTCGCCAGGCCAATGTCCTGCGTCACGACCACGTCGCCCGCCTGCAGGCGCTCGACAATGGCAAAGTCGGCGCTATCGGCGCCCACGCTCACGTCGAGCGTCGAGACCCAAAAGCCGCGTCGTGCGTGCTCGGCATCGCGCGGGTCGTCGCGGCGAATGTGACGTTCCAGGTTCTGCGTGCTGTTGCCGGCGATAATAACGGCGACGCCCACCCGTCGCGCGCAGTCGATTGACTCGCGCGTGACCGGGCAGGCGTCAGCGTCAATAAAAAGGGTTCGAGGCATCTAGTGCACCATTTTGCCAAATTGAATGGCGCGAACAATCAGCGTCACGCCAAACACCAGCAGCGCGGCGCCGCTAAAGATGACGAGCATCTTGGCCGACCACAGCGGATAGATAAACACGAACATGCCGGCGATGATGGAGAGCGCGCCGCTCAGGATGGCGAGGGCGCGGTTGGACGAAAGCTCGGACTCCAGAATGGACATGACACCTTCGACAATCCAGCCAAAGCCGGCCACGATAACCACCATCGTGGTGAGCGTCGCGGTCGAGAAGGCCTGGTTGCGCAGGATTATGACGCCGCCCAAGATAATGAGCAGGTTGGAGATGATGCTCGTCACGCGCCAGCCGGTGGGCAGCAGCGGCTCAAAAATGGCAGTGAACAGCCTGATGGCAGCGGTGATTACAAAGTAAAAACCCAGGACAGTCGTCAAAAAGACGAGGGACTTGGCGGGTGCAAAAAGCAGCGCGATACCAGCAATGAGCGCCATGACGCCCGTGATGGCGTAAATCCAGCGTACGGCCTTGACGGCTTTGCCCGCCATGCTTTTCTCGTCAAATCCAAACTGGCTCGATTTTTGGTCATCGTTCTTAAAGATGCCCATAATGTCTCCTTTCCGTGCGGCGTAAGCCTTGATCGTTACAACCAGTATCGCCTAAAGGCGCTGGCGTATGGGTCGGGGAGGGCGAAACGTAACCCAAAGGCCCTGAATTGTTTCCGTTGTTCCCCACGTCGCGATTTTCTATTCAACAGGTGTAGAACATTGCAGCCCTGTTCGTTATTGCCTACGTTTTAGGATAGATTTTCCTAAGGACAATTGGTTTGTATTGGGGGTCCCTATGAACGAAGCAGTTCCCGAGGCACCGTCGAGTGTCGAATCGATGGCAGAGCAGGGTTGCGAAAAGCTCGGCTTGGACGCGTTTGATGCGTTGGTTCGCCGCGCCCGCACGTGCCGCCGTTTTGACGAGTCCATGCGCGTGCCGCGCGAGTTTTTGCTCGAGCTGGCGGAGCTGGCGCACCTGACCCCGTGTGGTGCCAATGCTCAGCGTCTTCGTCTTCATGTGGTGAGCGGTGCCGAGGATTGCGCGCGTGTATTTGACGAGCTCGCATGGGCCGGCGCACTTAAGGATTGGCCGGGTCCTGCCGAGGGCGAGCGCCCGACCGGCTACATCGCGATTCTGGCCGAGCGCGCCGTTCCGGGCAAGCCCGCCGCTCCCATTACCGATGTCGACACAGGCATTGCCGCGCAGACGATGATGCTCGCCGCCCGCAGCGCCACGCCCGAGGTGGCAGCCTGCATGTTCAAGGCCTTTACGCCCCATGCGATCGATGCCATGGGGCTCGATAACGACAAGTATGAGCTCAAGCTGATCATGGCCTTTGGCGTTCCGGCCGAGATACAGGTGATCGATGCGATCGATTCCAACCCCGATGGCTCCATCAATTATTGGCGCGACGAGGCACAGGTGCACCACGTACCCAAGCGTTCGCTCGCCGACGTGCTGGTGTAGTTGAGCGTCACCGCGGTGTGATCCGGCGGTAAACCACCACAAAGGTGCTTGTCCCCTTTGCGGTGGTGCGAGAGGAGGGCGTGTGGCAGATTTGTATTTGGTGCGGCATGGGCAGACTGAGCTCAATGTGCAGAGCATTTTGCAGGGCTGGCACGATTCGCCGCTTACGGCGCGTGGGCGCGAGCAGGCGCTGACGGCGCGTACGGCGTTTGCGGCGCGTGGCGTGGCCTTTGATCATGTGTATTCCTCGCCGTTGGGCCGGGCGCGGCATACGGCCGAGCTTATCGTTGGCGAGGGCCGTTCCATTGAGCTGGTCGATGACCTGCGTGAGTGGCATTTTGGCTCGCTGGAGGGCACATCAAATCGCGAGATGCCGCCGCAGCCCTGGGGCGATTATCCGGTGGCCTTTGGCGGCGAGTCGGAAGTGCAGCTTCAGTCGCGCATGGTCGCGGCGCTGTCCCGCATCATGGCCAGGCCGCAGCACGACTGCGTGCTGGCGGTTTCCCATGGCTCAGCCTGCCAGGAGTTTCTTGAGTATGTGACTGGCGGGGGAGAGCTGCCCGACAACGGTGCCGTGCTTCATTTTGGCTATTGCGACGGGGCGTTTTCGCTCTTGGGTTGGTAACGAACGAAAGGACCCCTATGAATAAAGATCTGTATCTGGTCCGTCATGGACAGACGATATTCAACCTTAAGCGTATCATTCAGGGGTGGAGTGATTCGCCGCTTACGCAGTTGGGTTGCGACCAGGCGGCGCGCGCCGGCATGTTTTTACGTGCGCGCGGCATTGAGCCCGATCATGCCTACACCTCCACGCTTCATCGCACCGAGCAGACTATCGCCAACTTGTGGCCGGGCTTGGCGTACGAGCGCCTGGACGGCCTGCGTGAGTGGTTCTTTGGCGACTTTGAGGCCGAGCGCGTGATGCTCATGCCCGAGCGCCCGTGGCGCGATTTCTATCGTCAATTTGGCGGCGAGGGCCAGATGCAGGTGCGCGAGCGCATGGTGGCGACGTTGACCGATCTTATGCGACGCCCGGACCACGAGTGCGTCCTCGCGGTGAGCCACGGATCGGCCATCAAGGAGTTCATGGACCACGTGAAGGGTGCGGCGGCCGACGAGCGCGATCGTGTGCCGGGCAACTGCTCGGTGCTACATTTCGTGTTTGACGACGAGGCCGGTACGTTTGAGCTGATTGAGATTTTTACGCAGGAGGATTACGCGCGCGAGCTGGGGCTTGAACCGCTTGTGGCTACTGCAGGTCCGCAGCGCGGATAACGCGAGCGCGGCGGCACGGGTCGCCGGCATAACTTCTCGACGCAAAAGGGGCGGAGATGCATGTACCTGCTGCATCTCCGCCCCCTGTTTGTTGAGCTGCCGATTTTTGTGCTGGGCGGTCTGGTCTTGCTAGAACCGCGCGACCTGGTGCGTGAGCAGACCTGTCGGAACCTGCGGCGCGCCGCCGCTGACCTGCGCAGCGGGGAAGAGCACGGCAACGGTAAAGTTGAACGGCTCCTTGCCGGTGTACGTTCCGGCGGAACGGGCCTCATCGGCCAGCAGCTGCGACGCCCCGGTCAGCGCGGCGGCGTAGGCGGGGTCGTCGGCCAGTGCCGGCTCCGGTGCTTGGTCGAGCATAGCGCGGATGGCCCCGACGGCGTCCTCGCGCTTGACCTCCCACACGTGGTGCGTAATGCCCGCAGGATCGGTGACGGCGTAGAGCGAGGCGCCCTCTTTGGCAGCGCCCAGGATGATATCCATGACGGGCGAGGCCTCGTAGGCGAGCGACACGGGGCGCGGCTGCACCTTGAGCTCGGCGATCGCGCGCGCGGCGGCGGCCACGTCGGCGCTGGCATCGCCCTTGTCGCCCGCAACTACACTCGTCGGGCAGATCGCCACGACACCCGTCACACGTCCCGGCTCGCCCGAGCATTCGTACACGTAATACGCCGCGCCTGGATCCTTGAGCATTAGGCCGTCAGCAATGGCGCCGCGCAGGGCGTCGTTGCCGCTCAGGATACCGCCCATCGCAGGCAGCGCCTCGAGCACACGGTCCTGAGCCGGGCGGATGCAGGGAAACGGAAGTGCTTTCATGGGCGGTCCTAACGCGCGAGTCGGTTTGTTCGCGGCTTATTATGCCCCAACTTGGCCGCTTGCGTCCCAGAGCGTGTTATCGGCAAGCGCGATGAGCACGTTTTGGCAGCGAACGATATCGGCATGGGGCACATACTCGTCGGGCTTGTGTGCGAGCGCCAACGAGCCGGGGCCGTAGCTCATACAATTGCGGTTGCCTGTCTTGCCGGCAATGACGGCGGTATCGGTGTAGCCGGTAAAGAAGCCGACGGTCGTGTCCGCGTCCGTCACGCCATCGGCGGCGCGCTTGAGTGCAGCTAGAAGGGGAGAGGCTGGATCGCGCTCGATGGCGGGGCGGTCGCCTGTCACGGTATAGCTTCCATGGCAGCCGGGGACCGCGGCTTCGGCAGCGACAATGGCCTGCTCTACCATGCGCGTCGCGGCGGCCGTATCAGTCGGCGGGGTCAGGCGCATATCGACCCAGACCTTAGCGTGGTCGGGCACGACATAGGGGCGATATCCGCCCTCGATTTGGCCAAACGTGATGGTCGAAGGCCCCAGCTCATCGTGCGCGGGCAGCGCTGCGAACGCATGGCGCAGCGCGCAGACGGCCTCGGCCATGGCGGCGACGGCATCGGCGCCCTTCCAAGGCTGGCTCGCGTGTGCCGTCACGCCAGCCATTTCAATCTCGAACCACGTACGCCCCTTGTGCGCCACCTGGATCTGTCCGTCGGTGGGCTCGGTGTCCAGCACCCATTCGCGCGAACCGACCCAGCCGGCATCGATGGCTGCCTCGGAGCCTCGCATAAAGTCCTCTTCGTCGACCGAGCAGATGAGCGAAAAGCCGCGGCGGGGTAGCGCGCCATCCGCCGCCACGCGCTCGAGCGTATGGACCAGTGCGGCAATGGCGCAGGCCAGGCCACCCTTCATGTCGCAGGTGCCACGGCCATAGAGTTTGTTGTTGCGCACAACCGCCCCGAGCGGCGGCGTGTCCGCGTCCCAGCCATCGCCCAGGGTGACGGTATCCATGTGGCAGATGTAGATGAGTCGCGCCTCGTCGCTTTGGCCCGGCACGGTGACCATTAGATTGCGGCGTCCGGGGAGTACTTCGTGCTCTGCAATCTGCACGGCATCGAGTACCGGATGGCTCAGCTGCGCCAACCGTTCCTCAACCAACGCTTTGATATAGCGTTCAATCTCGCCCTCATACGCACCTGGGTCGGAACTGTCGATCCGCACGAGCCCTTGCGTAAGCCGCCAAGCAAAATCTGTATCAACCATAGGCACCTCACAGATAGTTAGGTCAACATACAGATTGTATGCCAAGAAGCGGCTCGGTGCATTTAATGGAGCGCTCACAAAAACAGGGGCGCCTCTCGTGCGAAAGGCGCCCCTGCGGGCATTCAATGTCAGTGACGGGCAGGCCACATGGGGAACTGCCCGTCAGATCAGCCGGCGCTATTTGATCACGCGCACGCGATACATCGACGGAATCTGCTTGAGCGCCTCGATGGTGCTGCTGTCCAGGTGCTCGTCGGTGTCGAACATGGTGTAGGCGTTCTCGCCGGCAGACTCGTTGGTCATACGCTGCACGTTGGCATTGTCCTTGGCCAGGATTGCCGTGATCTGGCCGATCATGTTGGGCACGTTGGCGTGCAGACAGGCGATGCGGCTTGCGGCGCGCGCCTTGCCCATGCTGCAGGCGGGGTAGTTGACGCTGTGGGCGATGTTACCGTTCTCCAGGTAATCCTTGAGCTCGCTGATGGCCATATCGGCGCAGTTGGCCTCGGCCTCGCCGGTGCCGGCGCCCGAGTGCGTGGTGATAAACGTGTTCGGCATCTTGACAGTCTTGGGCGTGGCAAAGTCGCAGCTAAACCAGCTGAGCTTGCCCTCGCACAGGGCGGCGTCGACGGCGTCCTCGTCAATGATGGTCTCGCGTGCGTAGTTGATGAGCACGGCTCCCGGGGCCAGCAGGTTAATCTGCTCGGTGCTGATCATGCCGATGGTGTCTGCCTTGCTGGGCACGTGCACGGTAAGGTAGTCGCAGCCGCGGCACAGATCCTCGAGCGTGCCCACGCGCTGCACCTCGCGGCTCAGCACCCACGCGTGCTCAACGGAAATGAACGGGTCGTAGCCGTAGACGTCCATGCCCAGATCGACGCAGGCGTTGGCGACCTTGGAGCCCACGTTGCCCAGACCGATGACGCCGATGCGCTTGCCCTTGAGCTCGCGGCCCACAAAGGCCTTCTTGGCCTTTTCGGCATCGACCTGAATCTCGGGGTCGTCGGCGTTGTCGCGCACCCAGTTCATCGACTGTACTACGCCGCGGCTCGAGAGCACCAGCATGCCCAGGACGAGCTCCTTGACGGCATTGCTATTGGCGCCGGGGGAGTTAAAGACGACGACGCCCTTCTTGGCGTACTCCTCGACGGGGATGTTGTTGACGCCGGCGCCGCAGCGGGCGATGGCGCGGATGCCCTCGGGCAGCTCGTAGCCGTGCAGGTCGGTGGAGCGCATCAGGATGGCGTCGGCCTCCTCGGCTGTGCCCACAAACTCGTAGCCCTCGCCAAACTCGACTTTGCCGTCTTTGGTAATGTCATCGATGGTTTTGATCTTGCGCATGGAAAACTCCTTAGCAGGTTTGTCTAAAAGAAGTGGTTTGAAGTGGCTGGTCGGCCCGCGGATTGCGGGCTAGTTAGATCGCGGACTCAAACTATGCTGTGCTTCGAAGTCCTTCATGTACGAGGCCAGGGCCTGCACGTCCTCCATGGTTACGGCGTTGTAGACGCTGGCGCGCATGCCGCCCACCAGACGATGGCCCTTGACGTTTTGAATCTGGTGCTCGGCCGCGCCTGCGACAAAGGCCGCGTCGAGTTCGGCGTCGCCGGTGCGGAAGGTGACGTTGGCGATGGAGCGGCTGTCGGCCTGCGTGGTGCCATGGAACAGCTCGCTGTGCTCGAGCAGGTCATAGAGCAGATTGGCCTTGGCCCAGTTTCGCTCGGCCATGGCTGCAAGTCCGCCGGTTTGCTCGACCCAGTGGAACACCTTGCCGCACACGTAGATGCCAAAGGTGTTGGGCGTGTTGAGCATGGAGTCCTTTGCGGCCTGGGTCTTAAGGTCCATGTACTGCGGCGTCTGCGCAAAGGCGGGGCCGTCGGCGATGAGGTCGTCGCGCACGATGACCACGGTCACGCCCGCGGCACCGGCGTTTTTCTGCGCGCCGGCGTAAATGAGCCCGTAGCGCTCAACGTCGAGCGGCTGCGACAGAAAGCAGCTCGAGACATCGGCGACCAGCGGCACATCGCCGCAAGCGGGCAGCTCGTGGTACATGGTGCCAAAGATAGTGTTGTTCTGGCAGATGTAGACGTAGTCGAGCCCGTCGCCCGCGGTCTCGGCGGCAATGCGCGCGTTTATGTCGGCCATGTCGGGGATGCGATCGAAGTTGGTGTCCTCGGAGCTCGCGAGCAGCACAGCCTCACCGTACTTGGCGGCTTCTTTGTATGCCTTGTTGGCAAAGTTGCCGGTCACGATGTAGCCGGCGCGGCCGCGGCGCATGAGGTTCATGGGGATGCCCGCAAACTGCAGTGTGGCGCCGCCCTGCAAAAACAGGACGCGGTAGTTGTCGGGGATGCTCAGCAGGCGACGCAGGGTTGCCTCGGCGTCGTCGATGATCTGCTGGTACATGCTAGATCGATGGCTCATCTCGAGCACGGACATGCCGCAACCGCGGTAGTCCATCATCTCGTCGGCGATCTCGGCGAGCACGCTTGTAGGCAGTGCGGCCGGGCCAGCTGAGAAGTTGTGCACACGTGCCATCTTCTAGTTCCCCCTCGTAGTCGTTTGAACGTTCGGGATACTTTAGCACAGTGGAGCGCCAGGCGCGACCGCATCACAGCAAAACCCGAGTGCGCCGCTATGATTTACAGGGTTGTTACATGGGGGAGGGGCGGTTGATGACTCGCATACGATCCGCCTCGGCCTTCGCCTGCTTCCAGGAACGCGCGCGGCCGCTGACGAGGTCATCGTAGCCGCGGGCGATGGATTGCTGGACTCGTACTCGCTCGTCGCCTGGGCCATTCTTTTCCTGGCAGCGCCTTGATTTGTCGGGGAATGCGGGCAGTTCGTTCATGAAACAGCCTTTCAAAAAAGAAAATGCCGGGGGGATCCCCCGGCCCTTGACTGCCCTCCATAACGGAACGCAGCTCTTTTATACCATGCTGTGGGTATCAAGCTCAAGTATATAAAACGAATATATGTTCGTGTGTTTAACGTTTGAGTAATGCCTTCGATTTGCGACGTTTGTCCTGCGCCTATATCACCGGGATATAGTGTGACAGATACTCCTTGAGCGCGGGGTCGCACACATAGAGAAACGTTCCTAGCATGCCTCGCGTCATGAGGACGTAGTAGGCATTGACGATGATCTTTTGCAGGTCATTGTTGCTTGCCTTTTTCTTCGCGACAGCATCTTTGAAGTTCGCCTTGTTAACGCAGACCGCACCTTTGTCCGAATCGTAGTAAATATCGGGACCCAGAATTACAAAACCATAGTTAAGGTCGTAGCCCTGCACTGTGTGGATGCATCCGACCTCGTTGACAGCATTTGCGGAGTTAACCCAATCCTTTTGGCTCGAGTTCCAACGTTTGGGTATGTCCTCGATGACGATATCGAACGCATCTTTATTGTTTTTGGTTTCCCATTTCCAGGCAAAACCAGCGGTCATGCGAGATAGACCGGCTTCTTCTTCCTTGGCTTGCTGCAGGGAACAGAAATCCTCAAACCGGTCGACGATGCCAAGCTGATACCTGGGGATATCGCTGTTCGGGTCGCCGGTTCGCGAGTCGTAGGGCTCCGAGGCAAAGAGCTCATCAAACTTCATGCCGGCATGCATGTATGCCTTGTTATCGAGCAAGTCGTATACAAAATCGAGGTACTCATCGCCGCCACGCACGCGCATTTGGGTACTCAAATTGAATTCTTCGGTCTCGATTCCCGCTTCCTCAAGCTGATTAAGTCGCTGCTCAAGGCCGTCTCGGTTGAGTCCGGACGCGCGAACCTGCTGTTTGGGGTCATAAAACAGATATGCCTTGTCACAGCATTTGAAAATCCAATCCACCTGGCTGCTCGTGCGCGGCAAGTCGAGTCGTTCACAAGTGTTGTAAAAAGCTCCGATGCCGGCGCCGGCGGTCAAGTAGTTTCCCAGTCGGTGTGCCTCGTCGACAAGTAAGATGTCATACCGATCGTTTTTGGTGACATCGCTGGGGCTCAGGATGTCGCCGGGCTTTAACCCGGGAAGGAAGTGCGTGAGCTTTTTGAGTGTCTTGCTCAGAGACTCCATGGGCGTTACGAAGCCAACTCGCAGATCGGCGAGATTGGGCTCGTTTTTGATTTTGAACATCAGACTGATGGCCAGAATCGTTTTGCCTGTTCCCGGCGCGCCGTTAACGACGGTTACTCGCTTTCTTTTAGGGCCGCCATGTTTAATGTCTTCATGTTCCTGTTCGAGACGCTTGTAAATCGTCTCGATCGTTTCGTATTGATCGGGCGTGAGCGTCTTGAAAGGCGAGAACTTAAAGAGGTCCGAGTTCTCGAGCTCTTCGATGGGATGGATTGCGTAGTTCTCTTTTCGGAGCTTCGTCCAGAGGTCTCGGAACTTCTGTCGATACTGAGGCCGCTCAAAATAATCGAACTGGGCGTAACCATTGTTGGCGTTGGTTACCTGGTATTTTTCGTCAGCGCAGAACAGTTCAATGAGCCTGTTTTCAAACTCAAATGTCGCGGACTGATTGAAAGTGGGATTGTCGATCAAAAGGGTGCGGTCGAAGTCTTTGTCAACGTTTGCGGCGTGCTGCTTCATGCGGCGCCGATAATTGGTCGTTTGCCCGATGTACGCCGTTTTGTTTTTGCTGTTAGTCAGGATGTAGAGAACGGGCCAGCTTTCGTCATGGTGAGCTCCGGGCATTGGCGTGCCAAAATCCTGCAACGATTCACTTGTCTCAAAGGGCTGGGGTAGGGGAAGCGTATATTGCCGAAGGGCGAACTCGTTACTCATGGTGGCCCGCTTTTCTGTATTCGTTGGAGCCGGTGTCGATGGGGTAGCGCTCGCCGTTGCGTTTGAGTTTGGACGAGAGCGCCGCTGGCAGGTCGATGTCGTTGAGGTCGGTAAATCGCAGGAGGAAAAGGAGCGTGTCGGCGACTTCGTCTTCGATAGCTTGGCGTTGCTCGGCGTCTTCGAACATCTCCGCAATGCGCTCATCGCTCATAAAACGAAAGAGCTGAAGGAGTTCTGAGGACTCAGTTGCCATGCCGATGGCGAGCTCTTTCGGCGTGTGATATTTGCGCCAGTCGCGTGCGTCGCAAAAACCTCTGACTTGCGCCGTCATGGCATCGAGCTTGTCCATTGTCCACAACCCCCCTTGATGGTCAATGACTTATTATGGCGTTGTCTGAGATTTATTGCATCTCATTTGTGGTGCTCGGGTTATGTGGTTGCGGTTGCCCAGCAGGAGGTTTCACCTTGAAGATCAATGTCGATGTGGATCAGCTGCGCGAGGGCTTGCTCGACCGCGCGGGGAGCGCGGCTGGAGTGGGTATTCCGGCGGCCATGCTCGACGTGATGGATATCGTGGACGAGTCGCCCCAAGAGCTCCTAGCTCGAGCCGAACGCGAAGGCCTCGACCTCCGAAACTTTGCCGTTGACGTCGCGGACGACGGCTACGGCACGGACGAGGGCTGGTAACCACAGCCGCCCCTCAATCCCATCCCCTCAATAAGTTGCGGTGAAATGGGGACTTAATTGCGCTTTTGAGCGCATAAACAGTCCCTATATCACCGCAACTTATAAAAGGGTTATCGCCAAAGCGCCTTGCAACTGGATTTGGCATAAAAAATGCCGAAGGGAAGCCTCCGGCTCTTGGAGGTCCCTCTATTCGAGGGCACCGACTTCTTTATAGCATGAGATCGGGCGGCTTTCAGATGGCGTCCCTTTATCCGCATAGTTCGATGCTTCCGGACGGGATGCGCCCGTCCGGCTCCTCCTAAGTTGCGGTGAAATAGGGACTGTTTAGGCTGCTAGAACGCCTTTTCAGTCCCTATTTCACCGCAACTTATGGGTGGGGATGGCTACGATGCTAGTGTGGCGATGACGGCTTCGTCGCCGGCGTATATTAGGGTGTTGCCATCGGGAATGATCGTCTGGCCTTCGCGTTTGAGCATCACCACAATAAACGGATGTTTGCCTTGCGGCACATCGCGCAGGCGCTGGCCGGCCAGGCGACCGTGGGGAGTCACGGTGACCTCGCGCAGCGTAACCTCGGCACGCTCCTCGAACGTTGGGGCGGCCATCACCAGCAGATCACCTTCCTGGATCACGGTGTCGCCATTGGGCAGTACCGGGTGCGCCCCGTCGCGCAGCACCAGGACCACGAGCATGTCTGTGGCGCTGCCAATGTCCGCGAGCGAGCGTCCGGTAAACGGATGTCCAGCGCCCACCTTGAGCTTTACAAACGACATGCCGTCCTCGTCGCGGTAGTCGTTAAAGGTGCGGCGCACGTCACCGGTCTCATCGATCATATCGAGCTTCTTGGCCACCGCCGGCAGCAGCGAGCCCTGCACCACAATGCTCGACACGGCAATCACAAACACCAGGTCAAATAGGTCGTGGCCACCGGGAACGCCGGACACTACGGCAAAGAGGCTAAAGACGACCGATGCTGCTCCGCGCAGGCCCGCCCAGCTTACGAGCGCCACCTGGTGAGGGTTCGTCTTAAAGGGCGCCAACAGCAGACCGACGGCGATGGGGCGGCTCACGAAGAGCATAAACGCCATGAGTGCCAGGCCCGGCAGCAGCATTTGCGGCAGGCGGACGGGCGTCACGAGCAGGCCGAGCAAAAAGAAGATGGTCATCTCGGCCATCTCGGTGAGGGTGTCAAAGAAGTGCGCTAGCTCGACCTTGCCGGTGATGTCGCTCGCACCCAGCACAATGCCGGCCAGGTATACGGCCAAAAAGCCGTTGCCGCCCAGATAGCTTGGTAGCGCGTAGGCGACGATCGCCACGGCGAACAAGAAGATGGTCTGCGCGCCCTCGGCCGTTGCGTGTGCGCGTTCAATCAGACGGCCCGCCGCCCAGCCGATGGCAAGGCCCAGGCCCGCGCCCAGGATAATCTGCTTGGCCAGCAGTGCGGGAATGTTGATGTCGCCGCCGGCCGCGAGTGTGGCGAGCACGGCGGTGAGCATGTAGGCGACGGGGTCGTTGGAGCCCGATTCGACCTCGAGCAGCGAGTCGGTGCCGCCCTTCAGCGACAGGCTGTGCTCGCGCAGAACGCTAAAGACGCTGGCCGCGTCGGTGGATGCCACGACTGATCCCAGCAGCAGGCCGCCGATCCAGTCGAAGCCCAGCACGAAGTGGGCGAACACGCCGGTGATGCCTGCGGTGATGACGACGCCGAGCGTGCTCAGCAGCACCGCGGGCACGGCGACGGGCTTGGCGCGGTCGATGTTGGTGTTAAAGCCGCCGTAGAACATGATGAACAGCAGCGCCGTGCTGCAGACGGTCTCGGTGAGTGCGTAGTCGCTAAAGTCGATGTGTGCCGGGCCGTTGACGCCCAACAGCATGCCGAGCGCGATAAAGATGAGCAGGGTGGGGAAGGGGAGCTTTTTGCCGACGGGTTTGATGGTCAGGCACAAAATGATGACGAGGCCGATAAAGAGAAGGATCTGGTTCATAGATGGTGTCCGCTCCTGGGTGGTTGGCGTGGCACGGTCAGTTGCCTGCGGTTATTTGTACCCAAAGATGGTGGGTTTATGGGGTTGGATTGCGGGCGTGCGCGATATCGTCATAGACGGCTGCCGTCTTTGCCTCTGCTCGGAAACCCTTTCCAGCTTTATTGCAACGGAGTACAATGGGTAACGTTTAAGTTCAACTTGAAGTTTTAGTTGCGGCACCGGGCTTCGGCCGCAATGCAAGGAGAGGCGTACCATGGCGATCTATGTGACATCTGACGCTCACGGGCACGTGCGTGCGCTTGACGAGGCCCTGTCTAAGATCTCGTTGACGTCCGACGACACACTGTACGTGCTGGGCGACATGATCGATCGCGGGCCCGATCCGGTCGGTGTTATTAAGCTCGTGCGCTCGCTGCCCAACGCCCGCGTGCTCAAGGGCAATCACGAGCAGATCATGCTCGATGCCATCATTGGCCAGGATCCGCTCGATGCCGAGACCTGGGATATCAACGGTGGCTGGACGACGCGCGAGCAGCTCAACGACATGGAATTTGAGGCATACGAGGAGCTCGTGCGATGGATGGCCGCGCTGCCGCTCTACGCGGTGGTCGAGACTGCCGAGCGGCCGTACCTGCTGGTGCACGCCGGCATTCAGACCGAGGCGGCGCGTGCGTTTTTGCTTGAGCATGGTGTCGATTGCGGCGACGGCAGGGGAGCGGTCGATGCCGATCGCGAGCTGCTGCAGCAAATGCTCGCCGTACAGTCGTCCGATGACTTGCTCTGGATTCGCCATGGCTATTGGGATGCCCCGACGGGGCTGCTTTCTGCCGAGGGCAAGGGTTCGGTCGTGGTGAGTGGCCACACGCCAACGGTGTCGCTCGGGCGTTATTGCGAGGTCGGTGGTCTTGCGGGGCTCGATGAGGAATCGGGACGCGGGCAGATCGTGCGCTTGGGCGGCGAGGACACTGCCGGTGTGCCCGATCGCATCGACATCGACTGCGCCGCCGCCACCGGCTCCGAGTTCGGCCGCGTGGGCATCCTGCGCCTGGACGACGGGGCGGAGTTCTACGCGAACATCAACCCGGGCGAATAATCGGTGCAAGTGGTAGCTAATTTGGGACGGGACTTTTTTGACTACTTTTGCCCTTCTGCCCGCTAATTGACTTCTCTCGGACGGGGATTAAATAATCATTTGGCTGCCCGCTGGCTAAGTGAGTAGACTTTTTTGGAAATGCCGAGCACCCAACTTATTTTCCTCAATAAAACCGCAGGTCAAAGACTTGTGCTCTGTCGGTGTGGTCGGGGATTCGGTAAAAGTCTACTCACTTAGTTTTGCGTGATGCATATTGTTCGCAATGTGACCCCAGCCGGGGTGATTCCATCGCAAATTCCGGTGACCGGGGGCAGCTAATTAGGCGCCGTACGGATTTCGGTCCCTCTCTATGCGTTGGCGGATGTGGGCGTACTCGATAATCAACAGTACCAGCAGTAGGGCCATGATGGCTAGGTAGCTCACGACGGCGCCCATCAGGCCGAGCAGATTGATCAGAATCACCGGGAGCACCACGCTCACGGCAAAGCAGATCAGGTAGATCTTGGTGACGTCTCCAGCGTGGCGCAGCACCGTGATGATGGCGTAGATAAAGTCGATGGCCGCGGTGACGCCGCCGGCGACGACCATCAGCAGCGCCAGCGTACGGTAGCGTTCAAAGCTGAGACCGTACATAAAGCTCATGAGGGGAATACCGGGACCTGCCATAAATGCGGCGCACACGCCGGTGATGACCACGATCAGCGCCATAACGGCAACAATAATCAGGTCAAAGCGACGACGCTTGCGCGGATTCGCCCAAATGCTCGACAGACGCAGGAGCTGCGGTTTATAGATAAATCCAATGCTCAACAAAATTCCCTGCGCCGGAAAGAACAGGGCATTAAAGTACAGCTGATACTTGTAGGCCAGCGCGCCTTCCATCACGAACTTGGGCATGCTCTCGATAAGGTTAAACAGGAACAGTGCGCCAAAGAGCGGGGCGCACTGGATAAACAGGTGGCCAGCCTCGCGCAGGCTCATGCGGCGTGATTTTTCGGTCTCGAGCAGGGCGAGCGGGGCGGTGACCAGCACGAGCGAGGCAATCGCGGCGATGCCCATGGCCATGGCCGCGATGGGCATGCTGCGCGTGAGGAACAGTGCCACGCTAAAGACCGCGATGACGCCGGCGGAACGCAGCGTTTGGCTCATGCCGGCCAAATAGAGCTTGTCGGCCTGCTGCAGGCGGCCCTCGTACACGTCGGCGATGCCGTCGATCACCTTATAGAGGTAGACGCCCAGGCCGATCGTGGCCATCTGCGCATCGTAGCCGCGTGCGCTGCTGTACGTGAGGCCGCAGCCTAGTGCGAGCGCTCCGCAAAGCCAACGGTTGAGCTGGTAGGAGGCGAAGGAGGTTTTTTCGTCGATGTCCGAGACCTGAAAGTTGCGCACGCCGTAGTTGCACGCGATCATGATGAGCGTGCCGGTAACAAAGGCGATGGAGAACTTGCCGGCCTCCTCGGCGCCCACGAGCTGCGTCGACACAATGGTGAGCAGCGGAAACGCCATGCCCCATACGGCGGTGCCCAGGGTGTTCCAAAGATAGTCGCGACTGGTGGCGTGCTCCTCGTATTCCGCTTCCTGCATGGAGAAGCCGCCGCCGTAGACGGCGCCGAGCAGACGGTTCCACCAAGCGTTGACCATGCGGCGGACGGGGCCGGGCTTGCGATCGCGTTCGCGCCGGCGACGTGTGGCTTGGCTGCTATCGGGCCCGCCGGCGTTGCGCTGACTCAGCTCTTGGATGCGTGCGAGTTCCTCGGCAGTGTGCGAGGCAGGGAAGAGGCCGTTCTCGATGCGGCCGCCCTGGGCCTTCGCGGCGCCGTCTCTCGATGCAGCGGGGTTGGAGACGCCGTTGCGGCGGGCGATGGCGCGGCGAATGCTATCGAGGGGCGTGATGCTCAAAGCGGAGTCCTTTCTATTGCTGCGCTTTAGTATAGACGCGACGGTGTTCGCTCGTGTTTTTGAACGGATTGTTCAATAATTTCGGCGGGCGGCTGTAATTTGTCGGTAAACGTGCGGTATCCTGTTGAAGTTTTGTGACACCCCCGATGCCGCCCACGCGGTACCAAGGAGCTTCTACCTATGGACGTCGCCGCATTCTTACTGGCTCTTGTGCCGATTATTTGGCTGGTCGTGATGCTGCTGTGCTTTAAATGGCCAGCTTGGAAGGCCGCTATCGGATCGTTTGTCCTTTCGTGCTTGCTTGCCTTCGCATGGTGGCACCTGCCGGCAGCGCAGATCGCGACCGCCTCGCTCGAAGGTTTTTTGATGGCTCTGTGGCCCATCGTCCTGGTGATCATCGCCGCGGTGTTCACGTATAACCTGTGCGTTCGTACGGGCGCCATGGACGTGATCGGCAGCATGATCACCTCCATCAGCAGCGACCGCCGTCTGCTGGCGCTGCTCGTGGCTTGGTGCTTCGGTGGCTTTATGGAGGGCATGGCCGGCTTCGGTACCGCTGTCGCCATTCCCGCCGGCATGCTCGCGGGCCTGGGCTTTGAGGCCGTGCCTGCCGTGCTCATCTGCCTGCTGGCCAACGGCGTGCCCACGCCCTACGGCTCCATCGGCATCCCCACGGTGTCCGTTGCCGACCTGGTGGGTTTGGATTCCCTTCACCTAGCGACCGTTCAGCTGGTGCAGCTCGCACCGTTCTTTGTGGTGATGCCGCTATTTATTGTGCTGGTTGCGGGCCGTGTTGCCGATGACCAGGGCAATGCCGCGAGTGTGGGCGAGCGTCTGCACGGTGTTGCCGGCGTGGCGTTGCTCTCCGGCGTGTCGTTTGTCGGCGCGGCTCTGGTCGTTGCCATGTTTGTGGGCCCCGAGCTGGCCGTGGTCGTAGGATCCATCGTTTCGCTCGCGCTGACAGCTGCGCTTGCCATGCGTGCCGAGAAGTCGGGGCATCTGGACGCACGCTTTCACATGAATATCGAGGCGGGGGAGAAGCTCACCGTTAAGTCGGCGCTTTCGGCCTGGTCGTGCTTCATCCTGATCTTTGTGTTGCTGCTGGGCACGTCTAATCTGGTGCCCGCTGTACATGCTGCGCTCGCGCCGTTTGCGAGCCATGTGCAGGTGTATTGCGGTGAGAATCCCGGTATGCTTACGTTTTCGTGGATCAACACGCCAGGCGTCTGGATTTTCCTGGCGGCGTTTGTCGGCGGTGCCATTCAGGGTGCTTCGCCACGCATGATGGGCGAGGTGCTGGCCGCGACTGTGAAGCAGATGACGCCGACGGTGATCACGATGCTTTCGGTACTGGGCTGCGCCAAGGTGATGGGCTATGCCGGCATGATTTCGTCGATCAGTGCGTTTTGCATTGCGGTCGCCGGCGGTCTCTACCCGATTCTGGCTCCGTGGATCGGCGCAGTCGGTGCGTTCGTGACCGGCTCGGGCACGTCCTCGGGCATGCTGTTTGGTCCCATTCAGAGCCAGGCCGCCACTGCGCTGGGTGTGAGCGACTACTGGATGGTCGCATTGAACGCCCTGGGCGTCGCCGCTGGTAAGATGATCTCGCCGCAGACCCTCGCCATTGGTCTTGCCGCCGTGCACGTGCGCGGTAAGGATGCCGAACTCCTGGGCGCGGTGCTGCCCTACGCTGCCGGCATGCTGGTCCTGATGAGCGCCATAGCCATGCTCGGCCAAAACCTGCCGCTGTAGTCGGCACTTAGGGACGTTCCTTATGTGCCGGCACTTTGGGAACGTCCCTAAGTGCCGGCATCCGGGGGCGCTCCTTGAATGTTGCCTGTTCAAGAGTGTTCCCAATGACTAGGCGTTTAAAAACGTCCCCAATGACTAGGCCGCTTGCCTGCGATTTTTGACCGTTGGGCGGGCTTGCCGCCCTTGCCGCAAAAACGTTTTTGCATATCGGGTACAACGGGCTTTACGTGAGTAAAGTGCGCGTCGCGTCCACGTGTCGCGTTTTTAAAGGAGGCCCCATGCCTGGTGTTACCCCTGCAGAAGTTCTGTCCAACTTTGGTATTACGCTCGTTGAAGATCCCGCCGAGAATCAACCCCGTCTGCTGGTCGATCTACCCGCCGCGGAGCTTGTCGAGCACGCTATTCGTCGCAAAGAGGGCCGTATGGCTTCTAATGGCGCGCTCGTGATCGAGACGGGGGAGCGCACTGGTCGTTCGCCCAACGATCGTTTTATCGTTGACACCCCCGATGTTCACGACAAGATCGCCTGGGGTGCGGTCAACCGCCCACTGTCCGTCGAGAGCTATGAGGCCATCAAGGCCGGCATCGTCGACTATCTCAACGAGCGCGACGTGTTCGTCACCCGCGGCATGGCGGGCGCCGACCGCAACCACACGCGTCGCCTGCTCGTTGCCTGCGAGCGTGCCAGCCAGGCACTCTTTATTAAGCAGATGCTCGCCCGCCCGCTTGCCCGCGAAATCGCGCGCACCGGCGAACCCGACTTCTGCGTGCTCGCAGCGCCCGGTTACCAGTGCGACCCCGCCATCAAGGGCCTCAACTCCAGCGCCGCCGTGGTCATCAACTTCCAGGAGCGCGTGATTTTGGTCGCGGGTACCGGCTACTCCGGCGAAATCAAAAAGTCCATCTTCAGTGTCATGAACTACCTGCTGCCTGTCGAGGACGACGTGCTGCCCATGCATTGCTCGGCCAGCATGGACCCCGTCACGCACGAGACCGCCGTGTTCTTTGGCCTGTCCGGCACCGGCAAGACCACGCTTTCGGCCAATCCCACGCGCCTGCTGATCGGCGACGACGAGCACGGTTGGTCCGACATGGGCATCTTTAACATCGAGGGTGGCTGCTACGCCAAATGCGAGGGCCTGGACGCCTTCCACGAGCCCGAGATCTTCAACGCCGTCCGTTTTGGCGCCATTTGCGAAAACGTGGTGCTCGACGAGAACCGCAAGCCCAACTACGACGACATCTCGATCACGCACAACACGCGCGTGGCCTATCCCGTGGAGCACATTCCTAACGCGTGGACTAAGGGCATGGGCACCACTCCGAGTGTCGTGCTGTTCCTGACTTGCGACGCTTTTGGCGTGCTGCCGCCCATCTCGCGCCTGACGGCCGACGCCGCCATGTACCACTTTGTGACGGGCTTTACGGCTAAGATTCCCGGCACCGAGGTCGGCGTCACCGAGCCCACGCCCACGTTCTCTTCGCTGTTCGGCGAGCCGTTTATGCCGCTCGACCCCATGGTTTACGCCAAGATGCTTGGCGAGCGCATTGCCGACGGCCGCACGCGCGTGTACCTGGTCAACACCGGCTGGATCGGCGGCGGCTACGGCGTGGGCCATCGCATCGAGCTTGCCTACACGCGCTCGCTGGTCGCACGCGCCCTCGACGGCACCATCGAGGACAGCGAGTTCGTGCACGACGACATCTTTAACGTCGACATTCCCACGACGTGCCACGGCGTGCCCGATGGCATCCTGGTGCCGCGCCAATACTGGCAGAGCACCGTGCGCTATGACGAGGCCGCGCACAACCTGGCGGTGATGTTCGAGGAGAACTTCGAGAAGAAGTACTCGCACCTGCCCGAGTCCGTCAAAGCCGCCGGCCCGCACGTTCAAGTACACGCCGACGCCCGTCATCGCGGCCGCGGCCTGCTGGGACTTCGCCACTAGCTTCGCCGTGAGTCCATATCCACCACAAAGGGGACAGGCACCTTTGTGGTGGTTTTGCTCGCGTGGATGACTCGGGTTACAATACGCCTGACATATCGCCCCCTTCTCCGGATGGGGACAGCGCAAGCGTTCTTGTGACGGCACCGTAGGACTTTGAAGGTGGCCGTTGTAAGGGCGCTTTTTGTTTAGGCGCCCTCACTCGGGCGCGCACAATGAAGGGAGAGCGTATGAAGAGCTTTATTGCCGAGGATTCATTCTGGGAGCTGTTTCCGCAGGCGGCGGTCGGCGTCGTAGTCGTAAAGGGCATGAAGCCCGCGGCCCAGATTCCCCAGGAGGACGTGGATGCGATCGCCACGTTGCTCAATCGCGCCAATATCGATGCGGAGCGTCACCTGACCAGCGACACTATCAGCGAGAACGCACCGGTCAAGGCATGGCGCGAGGCCTATCGTCTGTTCAAGACCAAGAAAGGCGCGCGCTGCTCGATCGAGAACTTGCTCAAACGCGTGCTCAAAGGCAAGCCGGTGGGCCACATTACGCCCGCGGTGGATATTTACAACACGGTGTCGCTGACCTATGCGCTGCCCGTGGGAGGCGAGGATCTGCATGCGATCGAGGGGGACCTTCGCCTGAAGGTGACCGACGGTGGCGATGCGTTCTTGCCGCTTGGCGAGGAGGCGGACGATCCGACGCTGCCCGGCGAGCTCGCCTACATCGACGATGCGGGCGCTGTGTGCCGCTGCTGGAACTGGCGCGACGGCGTTCGAACGGCGCTGTCCGATGATTCGGCCGATGCGTTCCTGGCGATTGAGTGCGTGGAGCCCGAGCGGATGGGGGATTGCCAGGCTGCGATCGATCGCTTAGCCGAGCTGCTTGAGCGCTATCTGGGAGCGACGGTTGTCATTAAGACGCTTGTGACCCGCGACAATCCTTGCGTGGAGCTGTAGCGGCGCCTAGAACCTATTGATGCCCCAAACCACCACAAAGGTGCCTGTCCCCTTTGTGGTGGTTTTTATGTTGATGGGTTAACAAATAGGGTGCGCAGGGCTGGCGGCCGATAAGTACGGTTAAGATGTTTACCCGTTAGCATTATGCAAGCGAAAGGCGGTCGTCTCCCATGCAGCAGAACGACGAGACACGTTTCGAGGACTTTGTCGGACTGATCAGCGGGCTCTACAAGGAGATCCAGCGCATTAAGACATCCGAGGGCGCAAGGCTGGGCCTCAAGGGCTCCGACGTTATGTGCCTGTACTATCTTGAGCGCAGCAAGGACGGCCTGACTGGCGCCGACCTCGCTCGCATGGCAGGCGTGACCCGCGCCGCCGTCTCGCGCACGCTCGCGCATCTGGAGGAGGGCGGCTACGTCGAGGTCGATGATTCGGGCGATGCCGCCGTTAAGTATCGTGCTCCGGTGCGCCTGACCGCTCTGGGCGGCGAGAGTATGAGCGAGGCGGACCGCATCATTCGCGAGGTGCTCGATACCACCGGTAAGGCTATGGGTGTGGAGCAGCGCGAGCAGATGTATGCGTCGCTACGCACGATTCTCAACACCCTGCGCGAGATCTAAGGCCGCCAAGGCATTTGCTTCCAATTAACAACTGCATAGTCCCGTTTGAGCGCGTATGCCGTGCCGGGGCTTGCTGTCAAAATTCCCTGCGAGAGGTCCGCGCAAGAAAGGATTCGCTATGTCCATTCGTATTATTACCGATTCCGCGAGCGATATGTCGCCGGCTGAGCACCCCGCTCTGCGTGTTCTGCCGCTGTCCGTCACCTTTGGCACCGATGTGTACATGGATGGCGTCGACATCGATCACCAGCGCTTTTACGAGATGCTCGTGGAGCGCGATGAGCTGCCTAAGACCGGCCAGGTCAACCCGTACGCGTTTTCGCAGGCTATTGCCGAGGCGCGTGAGGCCGGCGATGAGGCAGTGATTATTACCGTGGGCGCTAAGCTTTCGGGCACCAACCAAAGTGCCCGCACCGCACTTGCCGAGGCGCCGGGCGGCGATGTGTATGTGGTGGATAGCAATAACGTTACCCTGGGCGAGCGCGTGCTGGTTGAGTACGCGCTGCGTTTGGTGGACGAGGGCCAGGGCGCGGCTCAGATCGCGGCGGCTGTCGAGGCCGTGCGCGACCGTGTAGTCGTCATCGGCCTGCTCGAGACGCTTGAGTACCTCGTTCGCGGCGGTCGCCTGTCTGCTGCGGCTGGTGCTGTGGGCACGTTGCTCAATGTGAAGCCCGTTGTGGCAGCGGAGGACGGTCTGATCGTGCAGCTGGGCAAGGCTCGTGGCTCCAAGAACGGCCGGAACCTGCTCAACCAGAAGGTCGAAAAGGCAGGCGGCATCGACTTTTCCATGCCGCTGGCGCTCGGCTATACGGGTCTTTCGGATGCGGTGCTCAAGAAGTATGTCGAGGACAGCGCGGCACTGTGGGCTGGCCACACCGAGGGCGAACTGCCCGTTCACACCATCGGCGCCACCATCGGCACCCACGTAGGCCCCGGCGCCGTAGCCGTAGCCTTCTTCCAGCCCGCTAACTAACCGACCTGCCATAAACCACCACAAAGGGGACAGGCCCTTTGTGGTGGTTTATGCTTTTCCGGGTGGAAGGGAGCGAGCAATGGCGTCTGAGGGCTTTTTTGAACGGGTGTACGAGGTGGTCGAGCAGATCCCCGAGGGGATGGTCGCCACGTATGGCCAGGTGGCGCTGCTTGCCGGTCGTCCACGAAGTGCGCGGTACGTGGGGTATGCCCTGCATAGTAATCCGCGCCCTGGCCAGATTCCCTGCCATCGTGTGGTGTTTGCCGACGGTCGCATTTGCGAAGGCTTTGCCTTTGGCGGCCCCGATGCTCAGCGTGAGCTCTTAATGGGGGAGGGTGTGACGTTTACCGATCCCATGCACGTCGACTTGGCCGCCTGTCGCTGGCTTGCCGGACTCTAACGGCTCTGCCGTGGCCAAAACCACCACAAAGGTGCCTACCCCTTTGTGGTGGTTTAGTTTACTTGGGCTAACTTATGGAGAAGCTATGGCGGCGGATATTGATGCTGCAAAGTAAACCACGGCGAACTATATTGTATTCAGCAACGGAGCAGGCAATAGGCGATGAAAAAGCCTGCCCTGTTGAGCTTGATTCGCATCCCTCCCCTCTGTGCGATTCAACGGTGTACTTCGGGAACAGGCCCGCTGGCAACTATCTGCCAGCGGGCCTGTTCCTGTTTGTCGGGAGAGTGTGATGGACGGAGCCGAAGCGGTCCGCTCCAAAAAAGGCGGACGCCGTAGCGCCCGCCCCATAACAATCGAAAGCTCAAGCCAGCAGATCGGTCTAGTACACCATGCCCATGGCGTCCCGAACCTCGGCCAGGGTCTGCTCGGCGATCTCGTTGGCACGACGGTTGCCCTCGTGCAGCACGTCCTTCACATAGTCCAGATCGTTCTCGTAGCGCTGGCGACGCTCGCGGATCGGCGCAAAGTACTCGTTGACGGCCTCGGTCACGTACTTCTTGAGCTGGCCGGAGCCGCCCATGCCAATCTCCTCGGCAATCTCGACCTCGGATCGGCCGGTGCAGATGGCAGCCGTCGAAAGCAGGCCGGACACGCCGGGGCGGTTCTCGGGGTCGAACGTGATCATGCGCTCGGAGTCGGTCTGGCTCTTCTTGATGCGCTTGGCCGTCTCCTCGGCGGTCATCGAGATATTGATGGCGTTGCCGTAGCTCTTGCTCATCTTGCGGCCGTCCAGGCCGGGCAGCAGCGGGGTCTCGGACAGCAGCGCCTCGACCTCGGGGAACACCTTGCCGTAGCGGTTGTTAAAGCGGCGGGCGATGGTGCGGGTGAGCTCGATGTGCGGCAGCTGGTCGCGACCGACCGGCACCACGTTGCCCTTGCAGAACAGGATGTCGCAGGCCTGGTGCACCGGGTAGGTGAGCAGAAGGCCGGTAAGCTCGTGGCCCGAGGCCTCCATCTCGGCCTTGACGGTGGGGTTGCGCGCCAGCTCTGCCTCGGACACCAGCGACAGGAACGGCAGCATGAGCTGGTTGGCAGCGGGCACGGCGGAGTGTGCGTAGATCATGGTCTTGTCGGGGTCGATGCCGCAGGCAAGGTAGTCCATGACCATGTTGTACACGTTGTCCTGGATGTGCTCGGTGGTGTCGCGGTCGGTGATGACCTGGTAGTCGGCAATGAGCACGTTGGTCTTGGCGCCCATGTTCTGCAGCTCGACGCGGCCCTTGAGGGTGCCAAAGTAGTGGCCCAGGTGCAGACGGCCGGTGGGGCGGTCGCCGGTGAGCATGGTGAACTTCTCGGGCGTCTTGGCCAGGCCCTCGCGAATGGCGTTGCTCTTTTGCAGCGCGACTTCGTAGCTGTTCTCATTTGGCATGATTGCTCCTTACGTATGTTCATGGGTCAAGATGATAACGCGTTTATTGGAGGGGTGGGGCGTAAGTAGGCGAGGGGCGGGAGAGGGGTGGCTTGTGCGATGGGCGCGGCGCGGCCGCGCTTGGCCAACGGTGCCTTGGCACATCCTCGGCAGCTTGCCCTAGAGCTTGTGGTGGCGCTCTTCTTTGCGCTCCTCGGCTGCCTGCTCCTCCTGCTTAAAAGCGGGGTCGTCGGGGGTGACCAGCTCGTCCTCGTGCGTGCGCTTGTTGTAATGGTGGCGCAGCACGGGTTCAAACAGGTGCAGGTGCTTGGCGAAGGCAGCCGAGCCAATGGCGAGCACGGTAAAGATGAGCACGCGCATGGGCACCTCGACCTGGTTAATCGCGGCGGCGCCGGCCGAAAGCATGATGCACCAGGCATAGATGAGCAGCACGGCCTGTTTTTGGTTGTAGCCTTCTTGGATCAGGCGGTGGTGGATGTGGCCCTTGTCGGCCTGCCCGATGCTAATGTGGGCGCGCTTGCGGCGCACAATGGCGCTAAACGTGTCGATGATGGGCACGCCGGCAACGATGAGCGGGATGATAAGCGAGGTGAGCGCGGCGGTGCGGCTCACGTTGAGCAGCGAGATGGAGCCCAGCGCAAAGCCCAGAAGCAGCGACCCCGAGTCGCCCAAGAAGATGCTTGCGGGGTTGAAGTTGTAGCGCAAAAAGGCCAGACAGGCGCCAAAGAGCGCAATGGAGAGCGCGGCGGCGTCGATGCGGCCCGAGAGAACGGCCATCGAAAACATGGTGAACGACGCGATGCCGCAGATGCCCGTGGCCAAGCCGTCGAGGCCGTCGATGAGGTTAATGATGTTGGTGAATGCCACCAGATAGATCACGGTGATGGGGTAGGCGAGCCATCCGAGCATGATCTCGCCGGGGGCAAACGGGTTGACGATGACGCCGATTTTTAGGCCGCCCATGCAGGCGATAAGCGCGGCGAGGACCTGTCCGGCCAGCTTTTGCTTGGGCGTGAGCTGGAAGACGTCGTCGATAGCGCCGGTCGCAAAGATGACGGTAAAGGAGAGCGCCAGCATGGGATAGCTAATGTGAAGGCGCGGGTGCGGTACCAGGACGGGTGGCCAGCCTAGGTACCAGGTGCCTAGGATTTGCACAATGCAGGCAACGACCAGGCCCAAAAACACCGCCGTTCCGCCCAAACGCGGGATGGGCTTGGTGTTGATGCGGCGCTTAGAAGGATAGTCGACGGCATCGAGCTTAATTGCCAAGCGCTTGACCAGGGGCACCGCGAGGAAGGTCGTGATAAAAGCCGCCGCTGCCACGCATAGGTACGGTATGTAGCTCGGGGATGAAGCCATGAATCTAAAAACCGCCAAGCGTCGAAGGAAAAGGTCAAAGGTTGCTAAGCGCAAAGGGCATAGCCGAACCATGATACTCGACCAAGGGGGGTGCATGTAATTGCACGCAGCGATAATCACGCGCTTACCAGATATTGGGATGTTGCCGATGGCTTGTCGGGATGCCGGCGGGGATCCATATGGACTGTATGGTGATTTTCGGCAAAAGAAAACCACCCCCCACGTTACGAAAATGAACCCACCTAAAACAGGTGGGTGCCCTCATCGACTGTTCCAGCGTCCTTAACAACGAAGGATACCTGTACTAGGTACGACTGTGTGGGCTCCCTAAATAAACGCGACGGTTCACCCAGTTGCTCCGCGGGGGGCGGAATACCTACATCATAAAGCGGCACTTTATCGATTCCAGTCTTGACATTACAAAAATCGTGTCGGACGATTACGGCGCCTTGGGCTCGAGCCGTCTGTGCGGTTGGTCCCTTTACGTTTGAGCTGCTGAATCGTTGTTTTGGAGCATGTTTTTATGCCGACGCCGTTGACCGAACTTTTTTCGCCCGCCTGTCATTTGTGTCCGCGCCGTTGCGGTGCGGTGCGCGACGAGGGTGCGCACGGCGTATGCGGTGCCGATGACACGCTCAAGGTGGCCCGCGCGGCGCTTCATATGTGGGAGGAGCCGCCTATCTCGGGCGAGGCCGGTTCGGGCACGATCTTCTTTAGCGGCTGCTCGCTCAAATGTATCTATTGCCAGAACCACGAGATCTCGACGGGCAATTTTGGGCTTGAGATTTCGCCCGAGCGCCTGGTCGAGATTATGCTGGAGCTGCAGGACCAAGGTGCCAATAACATCAATCTGGTGACGGCGACGCATTATGCTCACCTGCTGCCGGCCGCGATTGCCGCAGCTCGGGAGCGCGGACTGGTCATTCCAATCGTCTACAACACGAGCGGTTATGAGCGTGCGAGTGCCGTGGCGGCGCTCGGCGATTTGGTCGACGTGTGGCTTACCGACTTTAAGTATGCCAATGCGGCGCTTGCGCAGTCACTCTCTCATATTAAGGACTATCCGCGCGTGGCTGTGTCGGGTCTGGCCCAGATGGCGCGCGAAATTGAGCGCCGCGGGGGAGAGCTGGTAGACGGGGACGGGCTCATGAAGCGCGGCATAATCGTGCGTCATCTGGTGCTGCCGGGGCATGCGGACGATTCGTGCCGCGTGTTGGACCTGGTGTGGCAGACGGTGGGCGACGTGCCGATCTCGGTCATGAACCAGTACACGCCCAATGCGCTTATGCGCGAGCGAGGCGGCGACCTGGCGCGTGCCGTGACGCGCGAGGAGTACGAGCAGGTGCTCGACCATGCCGATGACCTGGGCTTTACGACCATGTTCTGGCAAGAGGGCGGAGCGGTAGACGAGAGCTTTACCCCGGCGTTCGATACCACCGGCGTCCTCACCAGCGCAAAGTAGCGCGTTTGTCGATGATTTTTCTGGGACGGGGATTAAAAAAATCATCGAGAGGATCGCTTGCTCGAAAAGTAGACAAAATGGCCCCGTCCCAAAAAGACTGGTTATTGGGCGTTGACAGTTGGCGAGCCGTAGGTAAAATATCAACTTGTCCTGGGGACGTAGCTCAGTTGGGAGAGCGCTGCCGTCGCATGGCAGAGGCCGAGGGTTCGACTCCCTTCGTCTCCACCCTTGGATTTGATAAGCCGCTGACATTGTGTCGGCGGCTTTTTTTAAAAGAAAGGGCTATACCATGGCCGAGCTTGAGTCCCAACCATTGTCCGACGAGGAGCGCGCTGAGTTGGAAGAGCTCCGCGCCGAGAAGGCCCGCCGCGAGGCTCGTGAAGAGGCCCGTCGCGAGCGTGAGGAGCTGGCTGTCCTGCGTGCCGAGCGTGCGAAGGCCGAGGAGATCGCCGCGAACGCCGCATCCGCATCGGCGCCCGCGCCCGCACCCAAGCCCGCTGCTGCGAAGCCTGCACCTGCCGCGCCCAAACCTCAGCCTAAAAAGGCCGCTCGTCCCAAGTCCGTCGAGCCTAAGCCGAGTCGTGACGAGATGACCTTTGCCCAGCGCATGGTTACCTCCAAGGAGCCTACGGGCGAGAACGAGATCCCTGGCATGGCGCCGGCTCAAAAAACCATCATTGTCCTTGCCCTCATCGCGTTTGTCATCTTTATGGGCTACACGATCCTGACCAGCATGGGCCTGCTCTAACCGATTTGCATCGGGCGTCATGTCCGCATGCTCTGCTCTCGTCCAACCCTCAAATTCTGCACCACACATCCGAAAGGTCGCCCCATGGCTTTGACCGACATCTCTCATCCCACCGACATCGCAATGCTCACCGATCTGTACGAGCTCACTATGGCCCAGGGCCTGTGGGAGAGCGGCAAGGCCAATGAGCAGGGTTGTTTTACCGCGTTTTACCGCGACCATCCCTTTGGCAGCGCCTATGCCGTCATGTGCGGCACCGCCGAACTGCCCGAGCTGGTCGAGAATCTACGCTTTACGCCCGAGGACATCGACTACCTCGCCTCGCTCCAGGCCCCTGCCGGCGGCGCGATGTTCAAGCCTGGATTCCTCGACTACCTGCGTGATTTTCGTGCGCATGTAAACATCGACGCCGTTCCCGAAGGCGAGCTCGTCTTTCCGCGCGAGCCCATGGTGCGCGTCACCGGCCCCGCGCTGGAGTGCCAGCTGCTCGAGACGGCGCTGCTCAACATCGTCGGGTTCCAGACGCTTGTCGCCACCAAGACGGCGCGCGTGGTGCTCGCCGCCGACGGTCGCCCTGTGGCGGAGTTTGGCCTGCGCCGAGCCCAGGGTCCCGATGGCGGCCTGGCCGTCGCGCGCGCGAGCTACGTTGCCGGCTGCTCCTCTACGTCCAATGTGCTCGCCGGCCGCCGTTACGGTATTCCCGTCTTTGGCACGCATGCGCACAGCTGGGTGATGAGCTTCGATTCCGAGCTCGAGGCCTTCCGCGCCTTTGCCAAGTCGAGCCCCAAGAATTGTACGCTGCTCATCGACACCTATGACGTGCGCGAGGGCTGTGAACATGCCATTACGGTTGCCAAGGAGATGGAAGCGGTGGGCGAGCGCCTGTCGGCCATTCGCATCGACTCCGGCGACCTCGCCAAGCTCTCCAAGTATGTGCGCGGCCGTTTTGATGCCGAGGGCCTGCCCTATGTGGGGATCTCGGTTTCTAACGATCTGGATGAGTACACGATTCAGTCGCTGCTCGACCAGGGCGCGCCCATCGACAGTTTTGGCGTGGGTACCAAGCTCGCGACCTGCTATGACCAGCCGGCGCTGGGTGGCGTGTACAAGCTTTCCGCCCGCCGTGCGAGCGAGACAGATCCATGGACGCCGGTGGTCAAGCTCTCCGAGCAGCCCTACAAGCGCACGATCCCGGGTGTGCAACGCGTGCGCCGTTATTTCGACGGCTTTGGCGGCCCGGTCTGCGACATGATCTACGACGAGGACCATCTGGCGGGGGAGGGCGCCGCGCGCGGCAATACCCTCGTGGCCGTGAATGATGCCGCCCTGGTGACCGACGTGTCCGAACTTGAGTATCGCGAGCTGCTGGTGCCGATCGTGCGCGATGGCAGTGCGGTGGCTCCACGTGAGAGCATCCAGGACGCGCGCGAGCGCTGTGCTTGGGCGCTCGATCATCTGGACGCAGCTTTCAAGCGCTTCCTGTACCCGCAGACCTATGTGGTGGGCATGGAGCAGGGCCTGGCTCAGGTGCGCGACGAGCTCGTGCGCAAGAACATGGCCGCGGCTTCTGCCTTTCCTTGGGCTCACTAATTCCTTGGGCGGTAGGGGCGAGTCACGCTCCCTTGGCCGCCAACTCGGCCGTTCGCTGAACAGTTGATTGGTTTGACGTATGACGACTTCTTATAAAACGATGGTGGTAAAGATCGGTTCGTCCACGGTGGTGGGTGCCGATGGCAAGGTCAACCGCGCCTTTATCGGCGGACTTGCCGATCAGGCCGCAGCGCTGCGCAAGCTCGGCTGGCGTCTGGTCGTGGTGAGCTCGGGCGCTATCGCCTGTGGCTATCCCGTGTTGGGCTTCGACCGCAAGCCGGTCGGCGACCTTCCGAGCCTGCAGGCTTGCGCCTCGGCTGGTCAGTGCATCATCTCGTCGGCCTACGACGAGGAGTTCCATGCGCGCGACCTGCTCACCTCGCTCGTGCTGCTCACGCGCCACGATACGGCCCGCCGCACGTCCTACCTGCACGCGCGCGACGCCCTGCTGCGCCTCGTGGAGCTTGGCGTGGTGCCGGTCGTCAACGAGAACGATACCGTTACCGTCGATGAGATCAAGTTCGGCGACAACGACACGCTGGCGGCGCTTGTGAGCTGCCTGGTTTCTGCCGATCTGTGCGTGACGCTCTCGGACATCGATGGCCTCTATACTGCCAATCCGCATGAGGACCCCACGGCCGAGTTTGTTCCTGTCGTGCATAAGATCGATGCCAAGATTATTGCCTCGGCGGGCGATTCTTCCACATCGGTGGGCACGGGCGGCATGATTACCAAGATTCGCGCGAGCCGCATCCTGATGACGGCGGGCATTCAGAGCGTGATTTGCTCGGGCGAGGAGCCCGATGCGCTCGTGCGCCTAGCCCGCGGCGAGAGCGTGGGCACGCTGTTCGATCCGCCGGCGGAGCGTCTGGACATCGCACCCCGCAAGTTGTGGATCGCGCTGGGTGACAAGGCACATGGCTCGGTAACGGTTGACGACGGTGCCGCGAAGGCGCTGGTCAGCCGTGGTTCTTCCTTGCTTGCGGTGGGTATTCGCGAGGTTGATGGCCAGTTTGCCGAGGGCGATGTGCTCGATGTGTGCGATCCGAGAGGTATGGTCGTCGCCCGCGGTATCGCCGAGGCCGATTCGGACGTGCTGGAACTTGCCGCCGGCCGCCGCCAGGACCAGATCGCCAGCAACCGCCTGCTGGCAGACCTGGCCGAGAAGCCCGCGATTCACCGAGATAATTTAATCGTCTTCGCCTAACCAATTGACGCTGCAAACGCCCCTAAGCGGCAATCTGACGCTCAATCGTCGGGCATGACCAAAAGGTCAATGCCCTCCTCTTTCACGTCACCTTGCTCGCTTAGGGGCGTTTTCGCTTTCCGTCCTCTACCTGCGATGGCCGTAACGCCGGCATATCGTAAGTTGCGGTGAAATAGGGATGGTTTGGCGGCTTTAAAGCCTTTAACAGTCCCTATTTCACCACAACTCGTTGAGGCGGCGGGGTCCCACTGCCGGCAGTTGGGGACGTTCCTATTGTGCCGGCAGGTGGGGACACTCCTTTGCTAGAAGATTCGGCGCAGGTCTCCGCGGTTGAGGGCCTCGTCGAAGAGGTGCTTGAATACCACACTGCCGTGCAGGCCGTCGTGCTCGAACTCGTTGGTCACCCAGGCATGCGAGTTGCCCACGCGGCTGAGCGCATCAAGCTGCAGGCCCGAATCCACGTACATGTCGTCGAAATACACCGCGGCCTGCAGGGGCACCTCGTTGCACGCCAGTCGCTGCGGGTCGTAGATCTTGTCCCAGCTGGTGTCTTCCATCAGCAGGTCCATGGCGGGCTTGAAAGGCTTGAGCTCGGGCATCTGCTCGAACATCCACGGGAACATGGCCTCGCCGGTAAACATGAGCGGGCGCGCGAGTGTGTCGAACTCGGCACGACGGGCCTTCTCCTCTGCTGCGGCCCAGCGAATGGGCATGGTGTCGCCGTCGGCGTAGATAAACTCCTGCAGTGTCCAGTACAGCGGGTTCGTGCGTGTGTTGGTGCGCTCGAAGGCGCGCATCAAAAAGCTGTCGGATACCGAGGAGCCGCAGCTCAGCGTACCGTCGCCAGTAACAAAAGCGTGATCGATAGTCCAATGCATGCGCTCAAAGCTCGGCTTCATGCCAAAGTCGCTGCCCATGAGCTGTAGGCGCTCGACCGTCATCGGCGAGCCGTCGGGCAGCACGGGCTTCTGAGCCTCGAGCGCATCGGCCAGGGCTGCCACGCGCTCGACGTCAGCGGGATAGCGGTCATAATACTGCTGCGTCTTGGCGGCCATGCGCGGGAAGGTGTGCGCGTAGACCTCGCTTGCGCTCGCCGGTACGTGGGGGATGCCGCCGCAGGTAAAGCTCGCCGCCACGCCCTCGGGGAAGAGCGACAGGTAGCTCAGCGTCAAAAAACCGCCGTAGCTTTGGCCGAGCGTGACCCACGGCTTGCCGCCAAAGCCCACTAGGCGCAGGTACTCAAAATCGCGCACGATGGAGCTGGCGAGGTGGCGCTTGAGGAAGTCCGCCTGCGAGCGTGCTGTATCGGCGCCGGCGGCCGTTGCGCGATCACCCAGTGCCTTGATCGTGCGTCCGTCCACGCAGCTACTGCGTCCGGTGCCGCGCTGGTCGGGAAGGACCACGCGGAAGTGCTTGACGGCCTCCTCGATCCAGCCGTCGCTTGTGGGCGACAGCGGACGTGGGCTCTCGCCGCCGGGGCCGCCCTGCAAAAACAGGAGCAGCGGCAGATCGTCGTTGATGCGGTCGGGCGCGCTAACCACGCGGTAGAAGAGCTTGATGCTCTCGGGCGCGCCGGCGATGGGTGCCGGCATGGCGCCGCGGCGCATGGTACTGCCGACGGCCAGGAGCATCGGCTCCAGGCCGCGCCAGTCAAGGGGGACGTCGATGCTGTGGTCCTCGACGTAAAGGCCGGGGACGTGGTACGAAGTGATGAGGGCCATGTGAGTCTTCCGTTCGTTGCGGTGTTTCGGGTTGACCAATTCTACAGCCGCGGGCGAGGCCATGCGCAAATCGGCTACCATGGTTGCAAACTTCTAGGAGAAAGGGCCGCCCATGTCGGTCGATATAGCCACGTATGTCCACGATCTTGCCGTTGCCGCCAAGGCAGCGTCGGCCTCGCTTGCCACGGCGAGCGATGAACAGCGCCAGGAGGCCGTGCGCGCCATGGCCGCAGCACTGCGCAACGGTGTCGACTCCATTGTCGCCGCCAACGAGCTCGATATGTCCGCCGCGCGCGATGCGGGTACCTCGGCCGGACTGCTCGATCGCCTGCTGCTGACGCCCGAGCGCGTCGAGGGCATGGCCGCCGGCCTGGAAAAGCTTGCCGAGCTGCCCGATCCCGTGGGCCGCGTGCTCGACCACCGCGTGCTTGCAAGCGGCGTGGACCTGACCCGTGTGAGTGTGCCGCTGGGCCTGGTCGCTATGGTCTACGAGGCGCGCCCCAACGTGACGGCCGACGCCGCAGGCATCTGCATCCGTACCGGCAACGCCTGCATTCTGCGCGGCGGCTCGCTGGCCTATCACTCGTGTGCCATGATCGCCGAGCTGCTGGCCGATGCGCTCGAGGCCAAGGGCTTCCCGCGCGAGGCCGTCTCGATGATTGAGTCCACCGATCGCGAAGCCACCGGCGAGCTCATGAAGCTCCGCGGTATCGTCGACGTGCTCATTCCGCGCGGCGGTGCAGGCCTGATTCAGCGCTGCGTGCGCGAGTCGCTCGTTCCGGTGATCGAGACGGGCACGGGCAACTGCCACATCTACGTGCATGAATCCGCCGACTTTGATAAGGCGCTCAACATTATCGTCAATGCCAAGACCCAGCGCGTAGGCGTGTGCAATGCCGCCGAGTCGCTGCTGGTCGACCGTGCTGTGGCCGATGCGTTTTTGCCTGCGGTCGTTGCCGTGCTGCACGACCACGGCGTGCTCATTCACGGCGACGAGGCCACGTGCGCCGCGTGCGCCGACGCCGGCTTTGTAGAGGGCGATGACTACGTCGCCGCGACTGAGGAGGACTGGGGTCGCGAGTACCTGGCGCTCGAGATGAGTGTGAAGGTCGTGGCTAGCGAGGACGAGGCCATCGAGCACATCAACCGCTACGGCACCATGCACTCCGAGGCCGTCGTTGCCGAGGACACGGATGCTTGCGAGCGCTTCCTTGATGCGGTCGATGCCTCGGCCGTGTACTCCAACGCCAGCACTCGCTTCACTGACGGCGGCGAGTTTGGCCTGGGCGCCGAGATCGGCATCTCGACCCAAAAACTCCACGCCCGTGGCCCCTTTGCCGCCGAGGCCCTCACCACCTACAAATACAAGCTCCGCGGCACCGGCCAGGTCCGCCCCTAAACCCCTCGTAAACGAAAACCGCCACAAAGGTGCCTTTCCCCTTTGTGGTGGTTTTAGGTGGCGTGGGCGGTTAGGCCTGGAAGGTATCGCGGTCGGGGGCGAAGGACTGCATGGCCGCGATGGTGCGGTCAAAGAGTTCGGGTAGCTCCCAACCCAGCATCTCGGCGCCCTGCGTAATCACGTCGCGCGAACAGCCAGCGGCAAAGCGCTTGTCCTTGAACTTCTTCTTGAGCGACTTGGTCGTAAAGTCCATGACGCTTTTGCTCGGACGCATGATGACTGCAGCGCCGATCAGGCCGGTGAGCTCATCGCAGGCAAACAGGATCTTTTCCATCTGCAGCTCGGGTTTGGGCAGCGAGGTGTTGAAGTCGGACGTGTGCGTCTGGATGGCGCGAATGAGCTCGGGAGACGCACCTTCGCCCTCAAGAATCTCGGCAGCATAGATGGTGTGGTTCATGGGGTCGTCCTCATGCTCCTCCCAATCCAGGTCGTGCAGCAGACCGACGGTGCCCCAAAACTCCTCGTTCTCGGGGTCGAACTCGCGCGCAAAGTAGCGCATAGTGCCCTCGACCGTCTCGCCATGGGTGATGTGGAACGGGTCCTTGTTGTGCTCGTTGAGCAGTTCGAACGCGCGGTCGCGGGTGATTCCGGCGGTAAGCGGCTCTGACATAACAGACTCCTTGTGCTCGTGGGTATCGATAAGAATGAATACTACTAGAACACGAAAACCACCACAAAGGTGCCTGTCCCCTTTGTGGTGGTTTTTGGCGCGGATGGGTTAGTTGAGGGCGGCTTGGGCTAGGCGGGCTTCGGCGGCCTCCTCGGTGACGCCCAAGGCCACGGCGAACTCCTCGATGGAGCGGCGTTTGGCCTCCTTGAGTACGCGCATGTAGTAGGAGCTGGGTTTTTTATCAGCTTCCTCGGCCTGGCGAATGCGGTGCATCATGGTCTTTGCCACGCGGACCGTCTCGGGCGCGCCCAGCTTGAGCTGCTGCTTAAAGTGCGTCTCCTCAAGTGAACTGTTGCGCTCGGTAAAAGTGTCGCACTCCAGCTCGTCATAGTGGCTCAGCAGGTGCTCGGCATCTTGCTGCGAGATGGCGGCGTGCAAACGGTCGGCCTGCGCCACGGGGTACATGAGGATCGTCTGCGCATGTCCCTGCTTGGTCTCGAGCAGTAGCATGGGCTGCGGTGTGTCGTCCCTAAAACCGACGACGGTGCAGACTCCCTGACCCGGATGAATGACGTGTTGACCGATTGAGAACATGCTACCTCCAACTTATACGAATTTACGTATGTCTAGAATAACACGCTGACGTGCGCAAACCCTTACTTTATGCAGGAAAAGCACACAACTCCGATAGGTAAGAGTATTCGATAACAGGCGCAGCTCATTCACACCTTTATGCATTTTCAACGCCTGCATAATCTGCAGGCAGACTGGCATCTTTGAGTGACTCCATGCAAGCTGTAGTCAATTTTGTGCATATGCAATATCGATTGGCTTTACCCTGCGACAGTGCCCGTCGCTTGTGATAGAGTGCTACAAACTCTGGCTTTTGCCCTACGAGTGACCAAGAGCTCGGGGGCTTTAACACAAGGAGGATCTATGCCCGAGAAGATTGAAGAGCTGGTACGCGCTGCGCTTGCTGCGGCCCAGGAGGCCGGCGACCTTTCTGCATTTGAACTTGACGATTGCGCTATCGAGCGACCGGCTGACACTTCTCATGGCGAGTGGACCTCTACCATGGCCCTGAAGTCCGCCAAGCTGGCCCATTGCGCCCCGCGCAAGATCGCCGAGGCCATCGTTGCCCATATGCCCGAGGACCCCGCGATCGAGAAGGTCGAGATCGCAGGCCCCGGCTTCATCAACTTCTACCTCTCCGTTGCCGTCAAGAATGCCATCTTTGGCGAGGCTCGCGAGAAGGGTATGGACTTCGCTAAGTCCAACGTCGGTGGCGGCCTGAAGACCCAGGTCGAGTTCGTCTCCGCCAACCCCGTCGGCCCCATGCACATCGGCCATGGCCGCTGGGCCGCTCTGGGCGACTCCCTTTGCCGTGTGATGGACCACGCCGGTTACGATATCCAGCGTGAGTTCTACATTAACGACCACGGCTCTCAGATGAACACCTTCGGCAACTCCATCAGCACGCGCTATATGCAGCTTGCCGACATCATCGCCAAGCAGGGCGTGGATATCGACGAGGCTCACAAGCTGCTGATCGCCGACCGCGACGCCTTTGTTGCCGATGAGAACGACGAGCATCCCGAGGCCCATCCGTATCAGGACAACTTTGCCGAGACTCTGGGCAAGGACTCCTACGGCGGCGACTACATCATCGACGAGGCCGCCGAGTTCTGGCGCACCGACGGCGATAAGTGGGTCAACGCCGATCCGCAGGAGCGCATGGAGAGCTTCCGCGAGCGCGGCTATGTAAAGATGGTCGACAACATGCGCGACCTTTGCCATGCCGTTAACTGCGACTTCGATCGTTGGTTCTCCGAGCGCTCGCTGTATGTGAAGGACACCGAGGGTGAGACCGCCGGCACCTCCGCCGTCGACCGCGCCTTTGAGAAGCTCGACAAGATGGGCTACCTCTACACCAAGGACGGCGCCCTGTGGTTCCGCTCCACCGACCTGGGCGACGACAAGGACCGCGTGCTGATCAAGTCCGACGGCGAGTACACCTACTTTGCCTCCGACGTCGCCTATCACTGGGATAAGTTCCAGCGCGTCGACCACGTCATCGACATCTGGGGCGCCGACCACCACGGCTACATCGAGCGCGTCCGCTGCGTCTGCGATGCCTTGGGTTACCCCGGCAAGTTCGAGGTTCTGCTGGGCCAGCTCGTCAACCTGCTGCGTAACGGCAAGCCCGTCCGTATGTCCAAGCGCAAGGGCACCATGGTGACCCTGCAGGAGCTCGTCGACGAGGTTGGCTCCGACGCCGCTCGTTACACGCTCATCTCCAAGAGCTCCAACCAGATGGTCGACTTCGATATCGAGGCCGTCAAGAAGCGCGACAACTCCAACCCGGTCTATTACGTGCAGTACGCTCACGCCCGCGTGTGCTCCATCCTGCGTCGTGCCGCTGACGTTACGCCCGAGCAGGCTGACGAGATGGGCATGAAGGCCGTCGCCGCCAAGGCCATCGGTGAGAACGTCGATTACTCGCTGCTGACCGACCCGACCGAGCTCGCCCTTTCGCGTAAGCTCAACGAGCTCACCGACCTCATCGCCAGCTGCGCTCGCGACCGCGCCCCGTTCCGTCTGACGCACTTTGCCGAGGAACTCGCCGGCGACTTCCACAGCTTCTACGCTGCCTGCCAGGTTCTGCCGAGCGAGGGCCGTCCCGTCGACCCCGAGCTTTCGCGCGCCCGTCTGGCCGCTTGCGACGCCGTCCGCGTGACGCTCGCCCTGGTGCTCACCCTTGTTGGTGTCTCCGCTCCCGAGCAGATGTAAGCTACGGGTCATTTGACCGCGCAGGTTTGGTTTAACTGAGCCTTGAAAGCCCGATCACCCACGGAGGTCGGGCTTTTTGCGTTTGGTGAGACTATTTGGTTTGCCGGGAAATGCTACCAAATCGCAACTATACCGGTTTACGGGGCTGAATCGCCAACTGGCGACCATGGTGCCAATAGCAAAATTAAACCCGCAGGTAGATGGCTTATTGTTTCTTGAAAATGCAGGGTATGGTTGGCTTGCAGCATTCTGGCCCCGTAATCCGGCATAGTTTTGAAAACCGTCCCTTGGGGACGGGGGAAACGGATCATTTTTGTCTCGTGGAGGGGTGGTGGGATACCGTCCGCCACGAATTGGGCTCATCTCCTACGTTTGGACGCATATCCCGAACCATGCCGAAATGTACGATATTAAAAGCGCAGGTAGCAGACTCGTTGTTTTTGAAAAAACAAGGGTATGGTCAGGGGCCCGTGGGTAAACGTAGTAGATGGGCGCGATTCGTGGCTCGGCCATTCCGGATGTCACGGTTTCACTCCTCTGACGTGACATTTCAGGCGCTTTTGAGGAGGAGTGCCCCTTTTGACTAGTCGTTTAAGAACGTCCCCAATGACTAAGTTGCAGGTGGTTGCGGTTGTGTTACACTAACGCTGCGTATATGACGCAAATATCTTGATACAGATCAATGATGTCCGTCGGTATTTGACGGAGCTAGACTGTTTAGCCGCCCTGAAGGTTTATGCAGGGAGCATGTGATCACAGGGCTTGAAAAGAAAGTTGAGCAAACACTGTGTCTGATCAACAGCAAGAAAACGAAATAACGACGACGCAAGCCGCTCCCGCTGCACCGGTTGCGTCGGACCAGGTCGCGGCGCCCGCGCAAGCCTCGGCTCCTGAGACGCCTACGCCTGCAACGGCTGAGAAGGCCGTTCCTGCAACTGGTGAGGAGGCTGTTCCGGCAAAGCCCAAGCGCACGCGCCGCGCGGCCAAGCCTGCCGCTGACGGCGAGGAGGTCACCAAGCCCAAGCGCCGTACTACGCGCACGACACGCGCCAAGCGCACCGTTGTAGCTGACTCCTCGGCGCCGATTTCCGATGAGGTCGCGCAGGCACGTGCGTTGGCGCAGATTAGCGAGGCTCAGGTGGTGCGCGCCCGCCGTCGTGCTGCCGAGCGTGAGGCCGCGGCTCTGACCGAGCTTGCAGCTCCGTCTGTGCCTGAGACGCCTGCCGCCGACCAGCCGACCGAGAAGCCGGTACCGCGCACACGCCGACGCACGGCTGCTAAGGCCGAGCAGGTTGCCGATCAGGTAACCCCTGAGCTCACCGAGGCTTCGGTCCGTTCCGCGGCAGGGGAGGGCGCATCGCCTGCTGAGTCCGCTGCGCCTGTCGAGGCCAGCGAAGTTCCCGTTGTCGATCCGGCTTTGCGCCCGCACCGTCGCGGTCGCAAGCCCAAGGCCTTCGTCGAGGCAGAGAAGGCCGCAGCCGCAGCTGCAGCCGCTCGGGATGCTGCGGCGACCGCCGAGTCTGCAACCGCCGCCGACGCGCCCGTCCAGGATGCTACGACTTCCGAGGCTGCTCCCGCCGATGTCGAGCCCGCCGACGTCCGTCCCGGTCGCAGCCGTCGCACTGCTGCTAAGCGCACGTCCAAGGCCAAGGCTGCCAAGAAGGGTGCATCCGAGGATTCCGCCGAGACGACCGTCGATGCATCGACTGATGCCGCCGAGCCCCAGGACGTTGAACAGCCTGCGTCCGAGAAGCCCAAGCGCGGTCGCAAGAAGTCCGCTAAGGCCAAGGCGTCCGAGCAGCAGGCTGATGTCGAAGCGCAGGTCGATTCCGGCGCCGAGGCCAATGACGCCGCTAAGGCCAATGCCGACGCCGCCGCAACCGATGACGCCGCGCCCGCTGAGGCCGATGACAACGCTCGCCCCAACCGTCGCCAGCACAAGCGCAACGACGAGCGCAGCGAGCGCAAGGACGACCGCAACAACGACCGTCGCAACCGCCAGCGCGATCGCAAACAGCGCAACAAGGAGCGCAACGCCGCCCCCACCGAGCCCACGCTTTCGCGTGAGGAACTTGCGGCCATGAAGGTCGCCGAACTGCGCGAGAAGGCCAAGGAGTTCGAGATTGAGACGACCGGCAAGAAGAAAGCCGAGCTCGTCGAGGAGATCTACGTCACCGCCGCGAAGGCCGAGGGCTTCCGCGACATCAAGGGCATCCTGCAGATTCGTCCGGACAGCTCCGGTATCATCCATGCCCACGGTTACATGAAGTCCAACGACGACGCCTTCGTCCCCGCCTACCTCATCCGCTCCGCGCGTCTGCGCACGGGCGACGTCATCGAGGGCTCGCTTCGTCCTTCGCGCGGCGGCGACAAGCGCGCCGGCCTCGCCAAAATCACGACCGTCAACGGTCTAGACCCCGAGCAGATTCGCAACCGCCCCAAGTTTGGTGACCTCACCCCGGTCTATCCCAACGAGCCGCTGCGCATGGAGCACGGCAAAGACTCCATTACCGGTCGCGCCATCGACATCGTGTCGCCGATCGGCAAGGGTCAGCGTGGCCTGATCGTGTCCCCGCCCAAGGCCGGCAAGACCACGATCCTCAAGAAGATCTGCCAGTCTATCTCGATTAACAACCCCGAGGTGCACCTCATCTGCCTGCTCGTCGACGAGCGCCCCGAAGAGGTCACCGATATGCAGCGTTCCATCAAGGGTGAGGTTGTGGCGTCGACCTTCGATATGCCCGCCGACAACCACACTCGCGTGGCAGAGCTCGTCATCGAGCGCGCCAAGCGCATCGTGGAGCTGGGCGGCGATGTCGTGGTGGTGCTCGACTCCATTACGCGTCTTGCCCGCGCCTACAACTTGGCGGCGCCCGCCTCGGGCCGCATCCTTTCGGGCGGCGTCGATTCGGCGGCCCTGTATCCTCCCAAGCGCTTCCTGGGCGCAGCCCGTAATATCGAGAACGGTGGCTCGCTCACCATCCTGGCCTCTGCCCTCATCGACACCGGTTCCAAGATGGACGAGGTCATCTTCGAGGAGTTCAAGGGTACCGGCAACATGGAGCTTAAGCTCGACCGCGACCTGGCCGACCGCCGCATCTTCCCGGCTATCGACCCCGTTGCCTCCGGTACGCGCAACGAAGACCTGTTGGTCGACGAGCAGATGCGTCCGTTTGTCTTTGGTCTGCGTCGCATTCTTGCCGGCATGAACAACACCGAGCGCGCAGCCGCGTCGTTTATCAAGGGTCTTAAGGGCACCAACACCAACCAGGAGTTCCTGGTGCGTTCGGCCAAAAAGCACAGCGACTACGAGCAGACGTTCTAGGTTGTCATCCACGCGCAGCGATAGTCATCAATGCGATAAAGGGTCGGGGCTTTGAGCCTCGGCCCTTTTCCATATCGCCGCTCCGCGCTTATTTTTGACCATAAGACTGGCAAGCAGCAGGTTTCCCGTTTCAATCCGACATCGTCGCTTGCAATCGACAGGGCGGTTTCGCATAATAGCTTTTAAGCTTCGCGACGGAAAACGCAGATGAAACGAACCATATACCGTTGCTTTGGGGCATAGCCCCGCTTCATCTTCTCTCGCGCAGCCAACTGAATGATGCGATTTGGGTGCTGGAAGATGGGGAGAGCTCATGGCTTCTTCTGATGCAACACAACGAGCAGTCCTTGCCGGACTTTCGTGCGGGATCGGCCTTGCCGCTCCCGTGGTTATGTATGCCGCGACGCTGCCGTTTTCGTCGGTGAACGAGACGGTCGTGGCGGGTGCGGTTCCCTTCGCCGTGGGCGCGGTGGCGGGCGTGGGTATCTATGCCGCCTCGCTGGGTATCTCCGAGTACCGTGCGCAGCGTGAAGAGCGTCTGTTCCAGCCTGATGCCATGGGCGGTGCCGCCAATCTCAATCAGCATCAAAGCGAGTTCAAGACCGCCTCGATTCCAGCTCAGCAGCAGGATGCGACTCCTTACGCTGCGGCTTCTGCTTCTCAGGCTCAGGCGGAGCAGTCTACCTCGGCATTCCTTTCCGGCCTGACTGGTGCGTTCCAGCGCCGTCATGCCGATGATGGTGTCCCTACCATCGCTCGAGCCGCAGATGCCATGGACGAGGCCGAGGCTTGGTCCATGATCGACAGTATGCTCGACGACGATTCGCCGGTGAGCTGCGACCCTGCACACTCGCGCGACGTCTATCAAGTCGCCATCGACGAGCTCACCAACGGCGGGCAGACCGGCTCCTTCAATCGCGACGACATCGCCGCCGCGGCACGCGCCGTGTCTGGTTCCCAGGCCGCCCCTGCGGGCAGCACGGCGGCTTTCGTGGCACTCGTTGCCAACGCGGCAGCCAATAACGCCTACAACGCTACCTCGGCGGACGCGAACGCTTCTGCCGACAATTCGTACGTTGATGAAGCCATGACTGCGGACGAGGAGGCCGTTGCCGCCCGCCGTGCCGCCGAAAGCTCGCTTTGGGGCGCTCCTGCCCAGCAGCAGGCGGCTGAGGCTGCGCCGTACAATGCAAACCTCGCCAGCATGCCTATCATCTCCGGTGCCGTGGACATCGATCTCGATGACCTCGATGAGCCTGCAGCCATCACCGCATCGATTGATGCCCAAGATCGCATCGACACCGGCGACCTTCCGGACGCCTCGCTCGAGGTTGATGTTCCCATGGCCGATTACTCGGGCCACGAGGACATGTGGGCCGCCGCCACCGCGATTCTGGATGAGATTGACGAGCCTGCTCCTGTTGCAGTCCCCACTCCCGTCGCTGCCCCTCAGCCTGCTGCCCCCGCCTATGTCGGCCGTCACAGCGCTGTGTTCCCCGAGGATACCGCCCGTATCTCGCGCGAGAGCATCGAGCGAGCCGAGGCTATTGCCGCCGGCATTATGGAAAATCGTCGTCACGAGCGCGTCAATCAGATCCTCGAGGAAGAGATCGAGCGCCTGCAGTCCTCTACCGCCAAGCGTACGGGTCGTGCCTATCTGAGCGTAATCGAGGGCGGTACCGCCAGCTTCGCGCCGCTCCGCGCGGAGGCATAACTTCTGCATGGTTAAGATCAATCGAAAATGGGCGGTTGTAACCTGCCTGATGGCGCTCTTGATCTGGGGCAATTCGCTGGTTCCCGGCTCGGGGTCGGGCTCGCTGAGCCTAACGGTCATGGAAACTATCCGCGGTTTCCTGCACGGCGTGGGACTTCCATATGAATGGGTGACCAACTTTGTTGTTCGCAAGTGTGCACATTTTACCGAGTATATGGTGCTTGGCATTCTGGCAACGCACGCCTTTGATTTTGAGGGCCGGCGCACCTTTGACGTGCTGCTGCCCACGGCGGTGTTCCTGCTGCTGATTCCCTCCATCGACGAGACGATTCAGCTCTTTGTGCCGGGACGCGCCGGCATGATCACCGATGTGATGATCGACTGCTGTGGAGCGGTAACGGGCGTTGTGCTCCGATATCTCTTACGGTCGCTGATGTACGCCAAAAAAGCCGCCTAGGACGTATTGTTTGGTCCTAGGCGGCCTTTTTTATTTGAGGGCTTATATGGGGCGTGGTGGCGTCGTTCCGTAGGTTGGATTTGCCGAGCCCGCCACGCCCTGTGGGTGCGTCTGCTACTGAAGCGCCTGTGCGCCCAGGGCCAGGCAGCCCATGATGCCCTGCTTGCCCTCGAGGCTGTTGTTGACGATGTAGTTATCGATGTCGTTGACCTCGGGCGTGACGATATAGCCGTTGAGCATCTCGGCGCACTTTTTGCGTGCGAGCGGCACGATGGGGGTGTGGTCGGCCACGCCGCCGCCGATGATGATCTTTTGCGGTGCGTAGCACAGCGTGTAGGTCATGAGCGCCTGTGCCAGATAGCCTGCGAGCAGGTCCATGGCCTCCGGGTCATCGGCCATGTCTCCGGCGCTCTTGCCATCCCAGCGCTTTTTAACGCCAGGGCCGGCGATGAGGCCCTCGAGGCAGTTGTCATGGAAGGGGCAGGCGCTATGCTCGCCGATGGTGTCGCGCGGGTCGCGCGTGACCAGGATGTGGCCGGCCTCGGGATGCATCATGCCGTGTACGAGCTTACCGCCCGAGAGCACGCCGGCGCCCACGCCGGTGCCGATGGTCAGGTAGACCACGTCGGTGAGGCCCTGGGCGCAACCAAAGGTGACCTCGCCCAAGCAGGCAACGTTGACGTCGGTGTCGTAGCCACAGGGAATATTGAGCTCGTTTTGGATGGTGCCCAGCAGATCAAAGTAGCGCCATGCCGTTTTGGGCGTCTCCAGGATCTTGCCGTATTGGGGCGACGCGGGGTTGACTGCGGTGGGGCCAAAGGCGCCGATGCCCAGCGCGGTGATGCCCTTGTCGGCAAACCATGCATTGACGGCCTCAACGGTCTCCTGCGGGGTCGTGGTCGCGATCTGCTCACGCTCCAGGACCGTACCGTCTGCATAGCCCGTGGCGCAGACCATCTTGGTGCCGCCGGCCTCGAGCGCTCCGATAAGCTGCTGATCTGCCATAGTATTCCTCTCTCTGGGACGAGTTGCTCCGTGACTAGAGTATAGGGCTCTAAACTATTTAAGAAAGCGTTATAAAAAGAAGCCTCGCAACGCGGCGGGCGGTGCGAGGCTTCTTTGGCTACTTTAGCTGCCGGGCCGTCCTTACCCGCGCGGCTTGATTTTATCACGTAGAGACTTGAGGTTCTCCAGTGCCGCGTTAAGCGTCTCGTCTCGCTTGGCAAAGTGGAAACGAATCAGATGGTTGACGGGCTCGCGGAAGAAGCTCGAGCCGGGCACTGCGCCCACGCCCACCTTTGAGGCCAGGTCCTCGCAGAACTCGAGGTCGCTGTCGTAGCCAAACTCAGAGATATCCATCATCACGTAGTAGGCGCCCTGCGGTACGTTGTGCTTAAGTCCGATACTATCGAGCCCTTGGCAGAACAGGTCGCGTTTGGCGGTATAGAGGTCAAGGACCTCATCGTAATAGCTGCCGTCGAAATTGAGGGCGGTGACGACGGCTTCCTGCAGGGGAGCGGCGGCACCCACGGTGAGGAAGTCGTGGACCTTCTTGATGCGCTCGGTGATCTGGGCCGGGGCAATGGTGTAGCCAAGACGCCAGCCGGTGATGGAGTACGTCTTAGACAGCGAACTGCAGCTGATGGTTCGCTCGAACATGCCGGGCAGCGTGGCCATATAGACGTGCTCGTGGGGCGCGTAGACGATGTGCTCGTATACCTCGTCGGTAATGCAGTAGGCGTCGTACTTTTTGCAGAGGTCGGCGATAAAGGTGAGCTCCTCGCGCGTAAAGACCTTGCCGCAGGGGTTGGAAGGGTTGCACAGGACGATGGCCTTGGGGTCGTTGTCGCGGAAGGCCGCCTCGAGTGTCTCGCGGTCAAAGTCGAATGTGGGCGGGTTGAGCGGCACGTAGATGGGCTCGGCACCCGAAAGGATCGTGTCGGCGCCGTAGTTCTCGTAGAACGGCGAGAAGATGACGACCTTATCGCCGGGGTTCGTGACCGTCATCATGGCGGCCATCATGGCCTCGGTGGAGCCGCAGGTGACCACGATATTCTGGTTGGGGTCGATCGGCATGCCCATAAAGTGCTCCTGTTTGGCGGCGAGCGCCTCGCGCATGGCCTGGGAGCCCCAGGTAATGGAGTACTGGTGGTAGAGCGGCTTGGGGTCGGCGGCGATGGTGCTCAGGCTGTTGAGCAGCTGCGCCGGAGGATCGAAGTCGGGGAAGCCCTGCGAGAGATTGACGGCATCGTACTTATTGGAGATGCGTGTCATGCGGCGGATGACCGAATCGGTAAATGTTGCCGTGCGGTTGGAGAGTTCTTTCATGCCGGTCCTTTCGAGGATTTGCAGTGGGGCAAGTTTACTCCTATGGAACCGGTGGGAATTGCTCGAAACGCGCTCGAAAAACTCTTTTCAAAATTCTTGAAAATTGGGGCTTGCATCGCGTGGCGTTCCTTGCAATAATAGTCGAGCGCGAAGCGCACAGGACACGGTGGGTGTAGCTCAGTTGGCTAGAGCGACGGGTTGTGGTCCCGTAGGTCGAGGGTTCGAGTCCCTTTACCCACCCCAGTTCTTGCTTCGTGTTGATATCGGGTCGTTAGCTCAGTTGGTAGAGCAGGGGACTCTTAATCCCAAGGTCCAGGGTTCGAACCCCTGACGGCCCACCACACGATATCTCCTCCAAAGTCCGCCATAACGGACTTTAGCTTTGGGTCGTTAGCTCAGTTGGTAGAGCAGGGGACTCTTAATCCCAAGGTCCAGGGTTCGACCCCCTGACGGCCCACCAAAGAACGCACAGGTCAGCGCTTCGGCGCTGACCTTTTTTGTTTACCGAGAAGCCGAATCATAACCGTCCGTTACCGTTCGTGTTTTACGCCCCCTGCCGTTTATGCGCGGCAGGGGGCGTTTTATGCATTTAGCAGGTAATGGACCTAGAAAATGCAATTTAGAGCGTTTCGGCATCCAGACCGGTGCCATTAAAACCGCCGTCAGCGCCGCCGCCCTCGACAATCTGCAGGGCGCGGCCGACCTGCCTGGCGGCCTTCTCGCGCTCCGCGAGGCCCGGTTTGATGTAATGGCGGTAATCTGTCCCCAGGTCCGTATGTCCGTGCAGGTCCATGATGCTCAGGGGGTCGACCTCGGTCGCCGCCATGATGGTCTCGGACGTGTGGCGCAGGGCCTTAGGAGGGATATACCGCAGGTCATGGCGCACGCACATGCGCCGCCACGCCCGCACGAGGTTGTCGCCGCGCATGTTCACGATGCGCTGGCCGCTCCATTCGCGCACCTGCTCCATAACCGAAGTGCCGCCCTCGACGGTTATGCCCGGGCGCAACTCGTCCATGATCTGGTGCAGGCGCTCGCGGCCTGCCAATAAAACCGGCACGGTGCGCACGGAATGGGCGTTCTTGGTCTCCTTCACGCCGTCCTCGTCCGTGTACGCGCGGCAGACCTCGATGTACTCCGAGACGGTCGGCTGGCCCGTGGCGAAGTCGTAGGTCGTGGTGACCTTGAGGTCGCACGGGCGCACCGCCAGCGCCTCCTCCTTGCGCAGCCCGCTCAGGCCCAATATCAGGTAGGCGTTCATGACCAGATCGGCGCGGTCGTCGCTGGCGGCGAGCCTGCGCAGCGCCTCGGCAGCCTCGGGGATGCTCCACGGCTCAACGGGCGCCTGCTTCGTCTTGGGCGCGATCACGCGACGGCGGAAGGGCTCCACAGTTACCCAGCCGTCGTCGAAGGCTCGGCGCATGACGGCGCGCAGGGTGGTCTTGGTCTTTGCCGGCGCGCCCGAGCGCTCGATACAGCTGCGCATCATGTCGTGGGTTATCTCGGAGATGTCGATGCTCCCCAGGACGGGGGAGATGTAGTTGCACATCTGACCGTCGTACTCGCGCAGGCTCGCACAGGAGCGCGGCTTGCCGCGGTTGCTGGGGGAATCGCGGAAAACTCCCCAGTAGTACATGTCAAGCGTCACGCCCGCGTGCGCCGCCTGGGACACGCCGAGCTCCTGTGCGAGCTGGGCGATGGCGATATCGGCCTCGGTCTCGGTGCCGTGGACGGTGCGCGACACGCGCCGCACGTGGCCGTCCGCGCGGAAGCCCGCCTGCACGCGGATCACCCACTTGCCGGGCGCGACCTCGCGCTTGGAGCCGAGTTTTGACCTCGAAGTATCGTTGGCTGACATATAATGGTCCTGCCTTTCCCTTTTGCCGGAGGGCATGTGCCCCGTGCGGATCCGCCAAGATTGCCGCGCGGGGCTTTTTTGTTTGCGTTGAGGCCGGCTACGCGACTGCGCGGCGCTTGGGCCTGCCCGAGCGGGGCGTGTCGGTCAGACGCGCCGCTATGCTCTCCACGGTCACGTAGGTACGGCGGCCCTTGCGGTAGCCCGTAAGGATCCCCGAGTCGAGCATGTGGGTGATCCTGCCGGGGGAGACGGAGAGCCTGCGCGCGGCTTCGGCCGCCGAGACCGTCTCGCCCTCCACGATGTACCCCTCGTCCGTGGAGAAGGCGACCATCATGGAGAGCCCGCCGTCTGCGGGCTCGATGAACTCGGGCTCAGGCACGGCAAGACCGTCCTTCACGAGCGCGGCCACGTAGGTGCTCGCCGCGTCCACGGACTGCTCGGCGGCCTCGGCAATCGTGTCGCCGCAGGTGAAGCATCCCGGCAGTGAGGGAAACTCCACGTCGTAGCCGCCGTCCTCGTCGGGTGTGAGCACCGCCTGGTAAACGTATGTCTTCATATCTTTCGACCCCCAAGGGGGCGGGGCTAGAGCCACCCCGCCGTCTTAGCTATTTTTCGGTACGTCCCTATCGGTATCTCCTTCTTGGAGGTGGGCACGCTGATCTGGATTCCGTCCTTTCGCGCGACCACGTGGCTGCCCTTGCCGGTGTAGAGCGTCCAACCCTCCTTCTTGAACCGCTTGAGCACCTGCGCGGGCTCCTGCTCCTTGGGCATCTCTCCTCCTTTCGACAATTTAATTATAAACAGTTGATAGTTAGCAATCAAGTAAATTATCAAGTATTTATAGTTTTAAAATTGACCACACGGATCCGCCAAGATTGCCGCACGGGGTTTCTTTATGTCTGGAGCTGTCAAAGAATCTTTGACAGCCGAGGTGCCAGCTTGGGTTTTTTAGAAAAAATCGAAAAAACCTAGCCGCGCCGCGGGTCATAATCGTGATGAACACCATTCACGCTCCTGGAGGTACCCATGGCTCGCTATAGCGTCGGCGCATACACGTACGAGGACGATTCCCCCGACACGATGATCTACGACGGGCTCACGGGCATCCCGTTGAGCTTGGGGTACGAACTCGTGTCGCAGGAGCGCGGGGACACCGTGAAAGTCGTCGCCCTGGGCGTGAAGGACGGCACCGCGGGCCCCGTCCCGTTTGCGACGCTCAGGCCGTGCGCGTACTCCCTGGCGTCCGAGTACGACGCGCGCGCCGTGAGGTGCCCGCAGACCGGGCAATGGGTCCTCATCGGGTACATGGGCGTCTAGAGGAAGCCCGCAATCTTCCCTCCGACGGAGAGGATGCCTGCTACCAGTTCACCGCCCTTCTTCGCTATCTCCAATCCCTTGATCATGCGGTCGGCCAGCGATGCCTGGTCGCCACGCTTTGCTGCCAATTCCATCTGGGCGAGGCATGCTGCGAGCATGTCTTTGTCTTCCGTAGTGAGTCCCTGGTCCGCAGCGATCGTCTCCATCAAGTTGTCGACGGATGCCCTCAGCGAAGATGAGGACGTCGAGCTCGAGCTTGAGGTCGCATTGCTGTCTGCGTGCTGCTCGACGCTCACGTTTGTCCTCGCCGTGGAGGACTTTATCTTTTCAATCTCATAACTCATGCGCCTGTCATCGGCGTATAGCTTCGCTTTCGCCTGTAGCCGCCGTATGTCCTCGGCGGCATCTTTCTTCCCGTATGACGACTGCCCGCCGATCGTCGCGCGGAACATCTTCAGGCCCACGCGGACCTTGGGTACAACTGTCTCTAGCGCCGACTCGATTCTCTTGGCCTCGCTCACGAGGTTGTAGGAATCGGGGTTTGCTAGGATTTCCCCGCATTCCGCTATGAGCTCGTCAATTGCGTTGTCCATGAAATGTGCTCCTAAATGAAAAGGCGGTTGCCCCTTGGGACAGCCGCCTTTCCTTGGACGCGGGCCCCGTGGGGTCCCCGCGTCAATACCGCTGTCCAAATTACCGTTAGTCCTCGGCACGGTCAAGCCGATCAGCCCATTTTCGTGGGGTTACGAAAATGGGGGAGTAGCTGGCGTTTTGGTGCCCGTTGTCTACGCGGACCTTACTTGATCCGCTTCCAGCCCTTCGATTTCAGGCGCTGCAGCCTGATTTTGGGACAGCTCGGCCTGGTCGCGTGCCGTCTCCAGGATCTTCGAGCGCCTCTTCTCGGTGCTCTGCCGGTAGCAGGCGATCAGCTCGCCCTCCGCGCCCGCCGGCGCCGTCGGCTTGTCCTCGGGATGCTCCTCGTACCAGCCGAGGAGGTCGTTGGGGTCGGTGTGCAGAACCTTCGCGCAATTCCAGAGCTGCTCAATATCGGGAAGGGTCTTCCCTCGTTCCCAGTTGCCTACCGTTTTGATGTCAACGTTCAATGCGTCCGCTAGATCGGCCTGTGAATATCCGTTTTCTTTCCTAGCCTGCTTAAGTTTTAAGTTCATCGTCACCTCCAGTATGGGGAAGTATTTACCGAGGATTCTATAGATACACAAAAGAAAAGGCAAGAAAAGCCCTAGTTTGCTATTGCAATCGGGAATAGATTACCTATACTCTGAATTGCACAGGGAAGAAGTTCCCTATTTTAGAAGGAGGAGAAGATGAAGTTTTCGAAGGACGAGTTCGGAGCGAACCTGCGCGCCGCCCGTGCTCGCGCCGATATGTCTCAGGAGCAGCTGGCCAACAAGGCGGGGCTCTCGGCATCTTCAATCATCGGCTACGAGAACGGCTCGATGGTCCCGGGTGTCGACAAGGCGTATGCCATCGCCCAGGCCCTCGGATGCACGCCCAATGACCTGATGGGCTGGAACACGGACGAGGCCGCCTAGGCCGGAAGGGGGAAGAGATGGAAGGCAAGAAGGTGGGCGAGCTCACGCTCGGCGTGAAGCTGAAGGGCGTGGACGAGCTGCAGGCGAGGCTCGATGTGGCTTCCGGCCACATCGACGCCGCCCGCGAGATCCTGGATTCGCTCGCGGACGGCGTGGAGATCGGGGCCGACCTTATCGCGTCCGATACGACGTCCCGCAACGGGGACAGCTCGTCTGGGGACCGCGAAGCGTGAAGCGCTTGCCGCAGGTCTGGCAGGTTATCTCGAGGGAGCCGGTTGCAGCGGCCTTCTCGATTCCCCTGACGGCGACGCGGTCGAGTGCCTTCCGGTCGATCTTGAGGCCCTTGATGGCCTTTGACATGTAATCACCTCCTTTCGCGTAAAGGGATGAACGCAAAGGAGTTTACGGGTTCGTGGGGACACGGAGATGAATGAGATCAGACGGCTCCGCAAGAAGGCGGGACTCTCGCAGTTCAAGCTCGCGGTGAAGGCGGGCGTTACCGAGACGACGGTGCGGAACTGGGAGCGCCGGGGGATAGCCGACGCGAAGTACGGGGCGGCCAAGCGGCTCGCGAGGGCGCTGGGCGTGCCCATGGAGGATCTGGAGGAAGAGGAATGACCCGGGCGCTGCTGGCCTCGGCCGTCGTGATGGACGCCGCGGGGTGGGCTTGCACCGCGCAGGGGGCCTACGGCCTGGCGCGGGTGTGCTTCTCGGCGGCCGTGCCGTTCATCGTGGCATGGGTGCTCGCCTCGCCCTATGACTGACGGCGGGCCCGCCCCCGTCGCGCCACGGGTTCCGTAACGCCCCCATTCCGCGGGGCCCGCGGCGCGACGGGGCTGGACTCCCTACTTCCGGCCCATATGGTGCCGCCGCCGACTTGGCGGGGCGGCGGCACCGCTCCCTTTGGCGGGGGAGCGCCCTCCGGCTGCGCCATCTGGTGCGGCCCTCCGGCAAGGGATTGGCTCATACGAATGAAAGGAGAAGGCCATGTGGATGTCGATAGCCAAGGGCGCGCGTTACGCCTGCTGCGACAACGTCACGTTCCGCGCGATGGTCATGCAAGGGGTCATCCCGCGCTACCCGTCGCTCAACCCCAACAGCTCGCGCGAGGTGGTGCGCAGCGAGGACATCGACGCCGCCATCATGGCGCGCGGCGCGGTGCCGGCGCTGCCCTCGCCCGACTGCGTGCCGCCGCGCCGACCGAGGCGGGTGGCGTGATGGGCGACCTGGTCTGGGAGGCGGGCTGCCGCCTCGGCGCGTGGTGGGACTCGCTTCCCGAGCGCGTGCGCAGCGTCGTGTGCGCCGTGGCGCTCATCGGCCTGATCGCCGTCGCCGGCGCCATCGATGGGACCGCCCCGAGCGGGATGTACTACTAGCCCCTATTTACCTTGACAGCTGCATAGCGATCGGGGCGGCGGCCCGGGGAAGGGAGCCGCCCTATGGGACAAGGAATGCCGCCCGTATGGTCTTTCGTCCTCTTCGCGCTCGCGTTCACCATGTTCTTCGTCCTGGGGCTCGCTACATCCGGAGCGCTGTCCGGATGAGCGCGATGAGCGTGGGCGCGGCGGCGCCGCCGATGAATCCGGCTATGGCGCCGGAGACGACACTGAACAGCGCCACGAGGTAGTCGTGCCTGCGGCCGCCCCGGACGTTCTCGCGCTCGATGCGCGCCGCCTCGTCTCGGTCTAGGAACCAGCAGCGCCCCTCCGAGGTCAGCTCGCCGAAGTATTTCGGGTTCTGCTCGCCGCCCGAGCGGCCGTCGAGGAGACCCTTCCTCGCGAGCGTCTCGTATACGCGGCGCTCGAGCTCGTACTCGCGGGAGTAGGTACGGATCTCGCAGCCCATCGAGTCTATGCCCTGGAGCGTTGAGAGCTCGTTGTCGAGCCGGTTCCAGATGTAACCGTCCACCGACTCTCCCCGTTCGGAAACCTCTTGGAGCCTCCTGAGATAGGACTGCTCCTCGCTCGTCAATTCAACCATCCGGACCCCCGCCCCGATCGCTATGGCAGTTCATGCGAGGCCGTGGGCCTCGAGACAGGAGGATACATGCAATTCGAGAAGAAGTCTGTGCGCCTGGGCGACATCCGCCCGAGCGGGCAGAACCCGCGCGAGGACTTCGGCGACATCGGCGCCCTGGCCCGCAGCATCGAGGCGACCGGCGGCGAGCCACTGAACCCGCCCGTGGTCGTGGCGGACGGCAACGTCTACCGCATCGTGGACGGCGAGCGCCGCTACCGCGCGCTGTCCTCGATTTACGGGGAGGACCGCGAGGTCTCCGCGCTGGTGGCGGAGAGCATGGACGAGGCCAACGAGCTCGTGGCCATGCTCGCCACCGACGACAAGCGCCAGCTGACCGAGGCCGAGCGCGCACGCGGCGTGCAGCAGATGCTCGTGCTGGGCATTGACGAGCAGCGCATCGAGCGCGCGAGCCGCGCCACCGCCGGGCAGATCCGCGCCGCGCGCAAGCTGCGCGGTCGCATCGACGCCGGCGTGCAGGTGACGCTGGAGCAGCTCGAGGCCGCGAGCGCCTTCGAGGACGAGAAGGACGTCGAGGCGGTCCTCGCGGCAGGCGAGGGCTGGGCCGGCAAGGCCGACAGCATCCGCCGCCGCGTCGAGCGCGAGGAGGCCAAGGCCGAGGACTACGACGCCTTCGGCGACGCTGGCATCCCGGTCGTGAAGGAGCAGCCCGATGGGTTCGCCTACGCGGATTGGGCCAACTGCGGTGCCGCCGCCGCGAAGCTCGAGGCGAAGGAGCTCGCCGCCGGCACCGTTGCCGTGTGGAAGGGCAGCTACTGGGACCTCTTTGCTCCGAAGGGCGGCGATGACGCCGAGCCCGAGAAGACCGAGGAGGAGATCCGGGCCGAGCAGGAGGCCGCGCGCGAGAAGACGGCGCTCGAGGGGCTGTACAGGAGCCTGATCGGCTTCGTGGCGTCCGGCGCCTTCGCCATGTCCAAGGACCTCATGATGTGCGTGCGCGTGGGCCGCGAAGACCCGCCCGCGCTGCTCGTGGCGATGGGCGGCGACAGCAACACCGAGAACGAGGAGCGCTTCGGTCTCGTGCGCGACGAGTTCGCCCGCAACCTCAAGGCGTGCAGGCCCAGCGAGTACGAGGCCGGCTGCTGGCTCATGGCGGCGGCCAAGGACATGGCCCAGCTCAACAACCGCTGGGGCGGCGACGACGCGGAGGCGTGGCTCGACCACTATGACGTCTTCTGCTCCGCGGGCTTCGAGCCCGGCGAGGAGGACGTGTGGCTCATGGAGAGGGTGCAGGCGAGTTTCAAGGAGGAGAAGGATGAGTAGCGAGAAGGATGTCAAGGTGACGGTGGAGGCGTGCGGCGAGGTCCGCGCTTTCGAGTGCCGCTGCACGGTGCTCTCGACTGGCAACGGTGACGGCTCCGGCAACTCATGTTTCGTGGGCTCGGCCAGCCTCAGTGATCTGTTCGCGCTCGCCTGCGAGTGCACCGACACGCTCTGCGCGGCTTTCAGCCAGGCGGGCGTTCCGGACAGGAATGCGCGCAAGCTCATGCTCATCGCCGCGCTCGGCGCCAACCCCAGCGGGCACGCCGACAGCGTCCAGATCACCGACCTGGACGCGCGCAGGGAGATCCGCGACATGGCGGCGAAGCTGGGCGTCGATGCCGACATCTAGCGAGCGGCGGGCGGTCGTGCAGCGCGGGGCGGACGGGCGCTGGTTCGCCCGCCCCTACATGGGCACCGACCGCGTGACCGGCAGGCGGATCAGGCCGTACAGGTCGTGGGACGCGGAGCTGACGCGCGAGCAGGCCCAGGCGGAGTGCGACAGGTGGGCGGCCACGTTCGACCCTTCCTCCGCGCACGACAGCTCCAAGCGCCTGTCCTCGATGCTCGAGACGTACATCTCCGACCCCGTCAACGGCCTGTCCGACAACTCGGTGGCCACGTACCGCTCCGTCGTCAGGACGATGGTGGAGCCGACCATCGGGCGCCTGCCCTACGACCAGCTGGAGCCCTGGGACGTGTCGGCGGCGTACCGCCTGCTGCTCGCCCCCAGGAGCGGCAAGGGGCTGTCGCCCAAGACGCTGCTCAAGATGCACGCGCTGCTGAAGGGCGCCTACCGCTCGTGGCGACCGGCGCTGGGCCGCGACATCATGCTCGACGTGCCCGCGCCCTCGCCCGACCCCGTGGAGCCCTTCGCGCTGTCCGAGCTCGACACCGACGAGCTCTCCCGGGCGCTGCTCTCCGCCATGTCCTCGCGATCTGCCTCTGCCGCCAACGTCTCGCGGCGCACCGAGGCCATGGCGGTCTACCTCGCCCTCAACACGGGCCTGCGCTGCGGGGAGATCTGCGGGCTGCAGCGCCGAGACTGGCGCCGCTCCCTGCACGACCTGCACGTCGTGGGACAGGCGGTCGAGCACCCCGAGCTGCACCGGCAGGCCTACACCAAGGGCAGGCGCGTGCGCAACGTGGCGCTCGCCCCGGCGGTGGAGGCGCAGCTGCAGCGCCACCTGGAGTGGCAGGACACGTGGCTCTCGCGCAAGGGCCCGGCGGCGCTGGTGGTGACCTTCGGGCCAGCAGGCGGCATCGCGCGACCGTCCACCGTGACGAGCCGCTTCAAGTCGCTCGTGAGGGACCTGGGGCTGCCGGAGGAGACGGTGTTCCATTCCCTGCGGCACACGCACGCCTCGTGGCTGCTCATGAACGGGTTCGACATGAGGACCATCCAGGAGCGTCTGGGGCACGCGAGCGTCAAGACGACGCTCGACATCTACGGCTCGGTCATGCCGGGCCGAGACCAGGCCGCCGCCGCGGCCTTTACCGATTCGATCTGCGGAGGTGATACGGATGAATAACTTCAACTTCAACAGGGACTTCTACGAGGGCTGCCGCGCCCTGGGCGACAGGGAGGGCATGGCGCTCGCGTGGGCGATGCTGCGCTACGGCTACGAGGGCGTCGAGCCCAAGCTGAAGCCGGCGACCATGGCGGCGTTCAGCTTCGCAAGGGGCCGCATCGACGCCATGGTCAACGGCAGTCTCGGGGGGCAGGCGAGGGCCGCCAAGGCAGGCGGCATTGCCGCTACCCAAGGGGGTAGCCAAGGGGGTAGCCAAGGGGGTGGCCGACCCAGCGGGCGAGGGGGTAGCCGACAGAAAGAGAAGGAGAAGGAGATAGCCCTAGCGGGCTATAGCGCGGCCCGCCAAGCACCCGATGACTTCGAGCCCCCGTCGGCCGAGGACGTGGAGGCGTACTTCGCCGCCAACTGCCTCCGGGGCGACGCCCGCCAGTTCTTCGACCACTACGCCGCGCAGGGGTGGACGCTGCCGAGTGGCCTGCCCGTGACCGACGTGTGGGCGCTCGCCCGCAACTGGAGCCGCAAGCAGGTCGGGTTCGACGCGGACCGCAAGGCCCGCGGCGGGCAGACCTCCCAGGAGGTCGAGCGCGCCGCCGTGTGGCAGCCCGTGAAGACCGATGACGAGCTCATAGCCGAGCTCGAGCGCCAGATAGCGGAGGCGTCATGATCACCCTCATGGAGATGCTCAGGAACGAGAAGGCCGACCCCGCCCACGGCCGGCCGCTCGACATAACGCGCATCTACATGGCGAACGTCATGTCGAGCAGGGAGGCCGTTCTGCTGGCCAAGAAACAGAAGCTCGCCGCGGCGCGTGCCAGCCGGAAGCAGAAGGCCGACCTGTACGAGGACATCGCCAAGCTCGCGCGCGGCAAGGAACCGAGCTGGAGGTATGCCAAAGGTGTGCCAACGGCGGCGGGGCAGCTGGGCCAGCAGGCGATGGGGTTCCCGCCGCTAGAGGGCGGAAATGGCGCCGTCGGGGAAGCCCCCGGCGCAAAGAACACCTAATTCTTTTGAGAAGGAGAGTGAGAGAAGTTTTGGCAGAGATCTCAGCGGTGATGAGGGCCTACCGAGACGCCCTCGACAGGCACCGGATTCCCTGGGCCGACGACACGTACGACACCGAGAGGGTGGGCGGCTACAGGCTGCGCGTTGAGCGCACCGAGACCATCCTCGACGAGCACAGGGTGAGCGTGATTTGGGGCTACCAGTGCCTGCCCGGGCGCGAGCCCACGGGCGTGACCATCGGCTACCCGAACTACCTCGAGGTGCAGTACGAGCCGATCAGCACCGAGCCGTTCATGGCCACGCCGGGCGACATCCTCGCCGACATCTTCGGCGTGAGAGGTGAGTCGCGGTGAGCTACAGGTGCGGACCTGCCGACTGGATCGACCTCGCCGTCGGCAGGCTCGAGGACGCGAAGAGGTCGCTCAGGGAGCGCGACCGGCTGCGACATGCTGCGACAGGAGTGCGACATGTCGCGACGAGCTGCGACATCTGCGACGAGCTGCGCCAGGCGAGGCGATGCCTCAACAAGGCGCTGATCATGGTCGCGGAGGAGAAGGAAATCGAGAAGGATTGGAGCACGAAGTGAAGGAGCGTCTCACGGTCGATAGCATCATGACTGCGGACGGGGAGGTGGTGCCGCTGGGCCCCGTCGACAAGGACGGGCACCGCGTGCCGTTGGACACCACGAGTTTGTACGGTCCGCGCGGCGAGCATTACAAGGTCAAGTCCTTTGTGCACTTCCCGCTCATGGACGGTTGGTTCATGGAGTGCGCGTTCACCAAGGACCTGATTGACGTCTCGTCGCTGCATCTCAAAGCGCCCAACAGCTGGGAGAAGCTGCTGGATGACCTCGGCGAGACCCCGCAGCAAGGCGGCCGCAGCGGGCATCCGGCTTGCGTTTACCTCGACGCCAGAGGTCTGTGCCGCGGCCATATGGACAAAGACGGAAAGTGCAAGCTCTCTGATGCCGACTGCTGTGTGAGCTGGATGGTCAGCAACATCAGGGGACGCATCAAGCGTCTATACGCGGGTGATGGCAAGAGGGATAGGAGCGAGAAGTGAGTGAGGAGGCAAAGATGTACACCTGCCATGTGTGCGGCAAGCCGACGCCGAACTATCACGAGTGGCGGCCTTCGGTGGCAGCGATTTTAGGCGAGCAGGGGGAATCGACATGCGATGAGTGCTTCAGGAAGGCCTAAATCTCGTACAAGTGGCGGAACGAGCAGTTCGATGAGGAGCGCCTGATCTGCCCCTACTGCGAGAGTTCCATCGGTGATCCGTGGGAGTACGACGATGAAGAGGATGAAATCGAGTGCCCGGAGTGCGGGCGCACATTCGAGGTCGAGATTGCCACCGTGCGCACGTATAGGACGCGCCGCCGCAGGGAGGACATGCCCGACGGCTGGAATGGGGGCGAGCTTTAGTGGGCCGAGATTTCATTGAGCTATACGACGACGATGGCTACAGGTACATCGTCAACATGGACAAGATCTCATTCGTCAACGTCGCAGGCAGAAAGGTCTGGGCTGGTGAGGCAGCCACGCTCACAATATGCGATGAGAGCATGGATCGTCTTTTAAGCAGGCTGGTAGGTGATGGCAAATGAGTTGCTATTTCTGCGGTGGATCCCGCATCGCGTCAGTCCATTCTGCGCCTGGCCGAGACGTCCGAAGCTGGTCTGTGGGTTCCATGACCCTGGCGCGCCGATATGACGGCGAGCCGATCGTCAGGGTCGAGTTGGATACCAGCGTGGAGCTCGACGTCTCAGTCAACGGCTCGTGCGGAGAGACCGTCGGCGCCGACGTGACGGCGACCGCCTACATCGAGGACATCAAGTACTGCCCGTTCTGCGGAGAGGAACTTTAAGTGAACGAGATCTATGCGAAAACGAAGACATATCTGATTAACGAAATCGCCGAGGACGCGCGAGGTGTGCTGAGCGCGATCGAGGGCAAAGACCCCGTTGCGGTCGATGACATGGATGTCCTTGAATACTGCCATAGCATCGCGACCGATATGGTCACCCTCGAGACCGTCGCTATGGTCGCGGCGCTGGTGCCCGGATTTCTGGGAAGCGGAGGGGAGCGGGCCCATGAAGCGAGCGATTAGGTGGGTGCCGGGGCAGCGCGAGTACAGGGACTGGCGCGTGCCGGACGGCGCGAGCGTGAGCGCGGCCGACTTCTCGACCGTGGTCGACTGCGCGGAGTGCGGGTGCGAGGTGGTGTTCGGCGAGAGCTACTGCTCGCGGCTGATCCATAACGAGCTCGGGTTCGGCTACGCCGTGTGCCCGAGGTGCTACGAGGACGAGTTCAGGGAGATGGGAGAGAACTGTGACCTTTAATGATGTTGAGTTCAAGGCGTGCCCTAAGTGCGGGGCGGAGCCCAAGGTGGAGGACGTGCGAGAGCGTTCCCTGACCAAGCCCAACGTGCTGAGCGTCGGGTGCCCCGCCTGCGGGATGTCGAACAGCGTCGCGTGGGGAAGCATGGACCTGCCGCCGTTCCGCCATGCGGTGGCCATGCTCGCGGACAGCTGGAACAGCCGGTGATCCGCTCGGCGGTCGAGCTGTTCCGCGCGACCGCCTGGCGTGCGATGCCCGATCTGGTGTCGGGTCCCGCCCGCCGGGCGCTCGTGCACGGTCGTGCCGACGCGCCGCGCGTGACGGCGGCGCAGATCGGGGAGGCGGAGCGGAGGGCGCGGGCGCTGGAGCGCGACCGGGCCCGCGCCCTCAAGAGGTCGAGGAAGGCTAGGCGATGAGGCTGTTTGAGAGGCTGCGGCGGATGATTATCGAGAACCGCCGCGTGCGCAAGAGCATCGAGGCGCGGCGCGCCCGCAGGTGCAGGAGGTCGATGAGATGACCGTGATGTGGGACGTGCAGGAGAGGAGCTGCGCGGTCTGCGGGAGGATCTTCATCCCGCAGGTGCCCAAGGCCAAGTACTGCTCGGATGACTGCCGGCGAAAGCACGAGCAGGACCGCGCGAAGGAGGCCCGCCGCAGGGGCGCCAAGCCCAAGCGCGACAGGGTCGACCGCTATTTGGCAGGCTCGGGCGCGGTGCACGACGAGATCATGGCCATGCGGCGCGAGGTTGCGATGAGATATTGAGTTTCCGCAGGTAGATATATAATTAAGGCCGCTGGCGTTGGAGCGCCGGCGGCCTTTGGCAAAGACGCCTCCCGGCATCCTCTATGTGGCGTAGAGCATGGTACCACGCGGGAGGTCACATGGACGCAAGGGAATATCTGGAGACTGTACGGGCCGCCCAGCGCGGCATCGACCGCCGCCTGGCGGTCATCGAGTCGATGCAGGCGCGCGAGCAGGTGCGCGCCCAGCGCTACGACGCCGTGGGCAAGGGCGCGCACGGGACGGACTTTATGCGCTCGACGGATGACAGGATCGACTATGAGCGCCGCAGCGGCGCGGAGCTGTCGGAGCTGCGGCGCGAGGTGGAGCGCGGGCGCGAACTCTGTGCGGGTGTGCGCTCGGCCAACCCTGGCAAGCGCTGGGGAGACGTGCTGGAGCTGCGCTACTGCGAGGACCGCACGCTGCAGGAGATCGCGGGGACGCTGGGCGTATCGGTGAGGTCGGTGCATTCAGATATGTCATCGGCCCTGGACTGGGTCGATATGGTTGGCGTCGCCACCGCAAGGGCTGGCGTGGGCCGTGCGGCAATATAATTGGATAGCTGGTTCGCGTCAGCATGTCGGCCCCGATCGCCATATGCGGTCGGGGCCTTTTGTCTTTATGGGACTGCAGACAATTGCAGACGATTGCACGCTTCTGCAGACAATTGCAGATAGTTGCAGACGATTGCACACAATTGCAGACCGTTGCAGGTTTCTTCTGGGATATAACTAGGGTGTCGATTCGCAGCGCCGCCCGCGCGGCTTGCGGGTCGGATGTGCGTGGAAGCACAGATGAGTGGCCGGGGCTCCCTTCAGCAGTTCAGGGACCCCGGCCTTTCTATTCCGTTTAATTCAATAGGGGATGATGCCCGTGGTCAGCCGAGAGTACATCACGCGATCCGCCCGCCGCCACGACACGGTCATGGCGTGGGCGTTCCGTCGCGCCCTGGGGGTCACGGCGGCGCCCCGCCGCCGACCAGGGAGTGCCGGGGGCGTGCGCCTGGAGGCGCTGCGCTACGGGGGCATCGAGGCGTGCATGTCCAACCGAGGGCGCTCCCCGGTGGAGTGGTAGGGGATGGGCAACCCGCGCAAGGCCAACGGCGCCCGACGCCGCCATGTCGTGCGGTGGCTGCGCTCGCAGGGTGGGCCCTGCTGGATATGTGGGCTACCCATAGACTACGGGGTGCCTGCGGGCAATCCCCGGGCCTTCGAGTGCGACGAGATAGTTCCGGTCAGCCGCGGCGGTTCGCCCGTCGACCGCGACAACGTCGCGGCCGCGCACCGCTGCTGCAACAACTGGCGCCGCGCTCGCAGCGTCGCCGAGGTGTCGGCCGTCCGGTCCGCCCTCGCCGCGCGCCGCGCCGCCTGGAGCTCGCCCGAGACGTTCGTCGCGCAGTGCAAGGCACTCAAGGACGATCGCGCCTCGGTTATTGGTCCCCCGTCCGTGCCCGACAAACAGCCTCGGGCAACGACCTCGTGGTAGGGGATGTGCCTCGGCGCTCGACCCCACGGGGGTCTTTTGCCGGAAGGGGACAGGCCACCATCCCGCGCCAGGGCCGCAATACCCCCGAATACGCTTTTTTACGGAAGTCAAGCCAAAACCGCAGCTAAACCGAGAAAAACTAGGCGGGTGTGTACGTGAAGATACACGATATCGTCCCATATGAGCGAAACGCCCGGCACAACGCCTCCGCCGTCCCCGTGGTCGCCGACTCCATCAGGGAGTTCGGGTTGCGCGGGACCATCGGCCTGGAGAGCCGCGAGCGCCCGGTTATTGTATGGGGGCACACACGCGTCGAGGCATGCAGGAGCCTGGGGTGGGACGAGATCCCCGACTCCAAGATCGAGTACTGCGACGACCTGACCGACGAGCAGATCAAGGCCTTCCGCATCGCCGACAACAAGACCGGCGAGGTGGCGACCTGGAACAAGTCGATGCTTCGCGAGGAGGTCCGCAGCCTCAAGGACTTCGACATGTCGAGGTTCGGGCTGGACTTCAAGAGCAAGCGCCTCGACTACGGCCACGAGCGCCTGAGGACGGACGACGCGTACAACCTGCGCCTCGTCAGCCGGTCAGACTGCGGCCGAGACGGCATGCCCCGCATGAAGCGGTGCATGGCCAAGCCGGCGGACATGATCGGGTTCAACTACGCCAAGAGCACCCCCGAGGCCGACAAGGCCGGCCGCTGCTGCCACTTCTTCATCGACGACTACCAGTTCGAGCGCGTGTGGGCACGCCCCGCCGCCTACCTCGAGTGCCTGCGCGGCTTCGACTGCGTCCTCACGCCCGACTTCTCGCTCTACCTCGACATGCCCGATGCCATGCAGCGGTGGAACCGCTACCGCTCCCAGGCGCTCGGCCACTGGTGGCAGGAGCAGGGCCTCCGTGTAGTCCCGACCCTGTCGTGGGCGCAGCGCCGGAGCTTCCGCTTCGCGTTCGACGGCGTCCCGCGCCGCTCGACCGTCGCCGTGTCGACCGTCGGCGTGAAGGGGGACGAGAACGCCCTGGCCGTCTGGCGCGAGGGCATGGCGGAGGCAATGAGCCGCCTGGAGCCCGCGCGCGTGCTGCTCTACGGCGGCGACATTGGATTCGATTTCGGCGGCTGCGAGGTCGTCGAGTACAAGGGGGGCGGTTTCCGTGGGAGGTAGGGGCTCATACTCTTACTCCGGCAAGCGTTCAGCCAAGGACGGATCGACACTGTCAGCCTACGCGGTCGCATCCCTGAACAAGGGCACTGCTGGGGGAACGACGGTGGAGTCTGCCATAGCCCGCTTTCGCGAGCAGCTGATGGACAATAGGTACGAGCACTCGGCCTATATCGATGACGCGGGATATGTCCATGCGCTGGGGTCGACTGGTAATGAAGGGTCGACCAGAGTCGCACCGCTGTCCGCCGTCGCCCATGAAAAGGGCGTCTCGACGATTATCCATAACCATCCTCATGGCGGCGCGGACGGCCGCAAATGGGGAGGCCCGCTTTCCGGCGGCGACCTGGAATACATCGCCTCGGCCTACAACAGGAGCGGAGGACGCGTCAAAAGGATCGTCGCGACGTCGAACGAGGGGACCTATTCCGCGCTCGTGACGAAAAGCGTGAGCGGCAAGGCCGTCAAGTCTGCCGCAAAGCGAGCCGACGCTTCGGTCATGAGCAGGAAATACCAGAGCGAAATCGCGATGTGGAGAGCCATGAACAAGGCCTACACCTCGGAGTTTGCTAAAATAGGCATTGAGATCAGCTATGAGAAGCAACCGAAGAAAAGCGGGCTTCTCGTGACCCAGAAGACCGGCACCTATGCGTGATAGGGGTTGATGCCAGATGGCATACGACGTTGACTACGATTTCGAGTTTGACGAGGACGAGTTCGGCACGGCGATGATGCCCAACGGCGTCAAGTGGCGCGGGAACCTCTGCCTGCTCCCCAACGGCAGGTACCTCCCGCCGGGAAACTACCGCACCGAAGACGGCGGCGACATCATCTATGAGCCGCCCGAGCTGAGCCCGTACGCCGAGATGCTCTCGCAGTTCAGATAGGCTGCCGGTATTCAGGATTTTTTAAAGCCGTCCCCCAGGGGCGGCTTTTTTATGCCGATTGGAGGTGGCGGATGTCCCTCGAGAAGCCCGCCGCGGTCGCCGGCGACCCCGTGAAGAGCGCCAAGTGGGACGAGCTCACGGCAGGCCGCTCGTTCACCCAGGCCGACGCTCCGACGCTCGCGCTGCTGTGCCAGTGGTACAAGATCGTCGAGCTCGCCCAGGACGAGCTGGACAGCTTCGGCGAGCAGACCGCCTACCAGAACGACATGGGGGACCTGAAGTCCTTCCCGCAGATAGCGACCCTGAAGACCGCGTCGGCGGAGATCAGGCAACTCAACAAGCAGCTCGGCATAACCGACGGCCACGAGGGGGCGCCAGATGTCCGGAACGTCCAGACCAAGCTCTTCTCGATCGCCGAGCGCCACGAGGCGCGGAAGGCAAGAGCCGCGGTATAGGGTCGCCGTGGGCGAGGCCGCCTACTCCGAGGGCGAGGACGCCGCCGAGCTGGGCGGGGACCTGGGCATGGAGCCCATCGAGTGGCAGTCGCTCGTGCTGTCCGACTGGTGCGCGTGCGACGCCGAGGGCCGACCAGCCTACGTCACGTGCGGCCTGGACGTGCCGCGCCAGAACGGCAAGAACGCCGTCATCGAGATATACGAGGTGTTCCGCCTGGCGGTCTGCGGCTGGCACATCCTCCACACCGCGCACCGCGTGAAGACCGCAAAGAAGGCGTTCAACCGACTCGTCCGCTACTTCACGGACAAGGAGCACCCCGAGCTCTCGTGCCTCGTCGAGAGGATCCGCCGCACGAACGGCGAGGAGGCCATCTACCTCACCAACGGCGGCTCCATCGAGTTCTCGGCGCGCACCAACGGAAGCGCCCGAGGCTTCGATGACATCCAGCTCGTCGTGTTCGACGAGGCGCAGGAGCTCACAGACTCCCAGTACGACGCCATCATGTACACGCTCGCCGCGTCCGCGACCGGCGAGCGCCAGATCATCTACACGGGCACGCCGCCCAACGAGGACTGCCCCGGCACCGTGTTCGCGCGCACGCGCGCGGCCATCCTGGCCGGCGACATCCCGAACACCGAGTGGTGCTCGTGGGCGACCGACGAGTGTCCGCGCCAGGACGCCACGTTCGACGACGTGGTGGACCTCATCTACGAATCGAACCCGAGCATGGGCATCATCCTGTCGCTCGACTTCACCCGCACGGAGTTCGCCGGCGGGTCGATCACCGGCTTCGCCCACGAGCGCCTGGGCTGGTTCAGCCCTGCCGCCATGCTCACGAGGGCCATCCCGCGGGCATCGTGGGACGGCGCGCTCATCGACGCCATCGGCGACCGGTACCGCGGCAAGAAGGCCTTCGGGGTGAAGTTCTCCAGGGACGGGTCGACCTACGCGCTGTCGGGTTGCAAGCTCGGCCAGCGCACGCTCAAGGGCAAGGCCGCCGTCGAGCTCATCAGAGTCGGAACGACCGCCGGCGGCGCCCGCGAGCTCGCCGAGTGGCTCTACGACCGCCGCGCGACCGCGTCGGTCGTCGTCATCGACGGCATGTCGGGCGCCGACGCGCTCATCGACCGCCTCGCGGAGATGAAGCCGCCGCGCGGCTACGTCGTGAGGCCGCAGACGCGCGACGTGGTCGCCGCCGCGGTCGGCTTCGTGGACGCGCTCAACGACGGCACGCTCGCGCACACCTACGACCCGACCCTCGAGGAGTCGGCGAGGAAGTGCGTCCGCAGGAAGATCGGGTCCAGGGGAGGATGGGGCTTCGGCTCCCCCGAGGACGCGACCGTGCCGCCCGAGCCGCTCGAATCTTGCTCGCTCGCGCTGTGGGGCGCGAGGACCACCAAGCGCAACCCGCGCAGGAAGCAGAGGACACTGTGATCCAGAGAATTGGGCGTGGGACCTCCGTTGAGACCCCGAACCTCGACGCCGTCCCCAAGCCGTATCGAGCCGCCGTGGAGGACATGTTCGACACCTGGGGCGACGTGTCGGCGCGAAACGCCGTCCTCAAGCGCTACTACGAGATGAAGAACGAGATGAGGAGCCTCGGCATCTCCATCCCGCCCATGCTCGAGAAGGTCGACTGCGTCACCGGCTGGTGCGCCAAGGCCGTCAAGGCGCACTCCGTGCGCTCCGTCTTCGACGGCTTCGTCTTCGACGGCGCGGAGGATCAGGACCTCAAGCGCCTCGTGCGCAAGAACCGCCTGCGGTCGCTCTACCGGCAGGCGTGCTCGAGCGCCCTCACCTACGGCGTGTCGGCCATGACCGTCATGAAGGGCAGGCCGGGCCAGCCCGCGTCGATGGTGCGCGTGTTCAGCGCGAACCAGTTCTGCTGCCTGTGGGACAAGGACGAGGGCCGCATCCGCTGCGGCGTCGTCCTCGCCGACGTCGATCGGTCGGGCAACGCCTCCCGCTACGTGTGCCACTTCCGGGACGCGGTGCTCACGCTGGTGCGCATCGGCTCGGGCGGCGGACCCTACGAGTGGGATTGCGTGGTGGAGCCGAATCCCATGGGACGGCCGCTCATGGAGGTGCTCACCTACGACCCCGACCCCGACCGCCCGCTCGGCCACTCGATGCTCACGCCCGAGGTCCGGGGCATCGTCGACAAGGCCATGCGCGACGTGCTGCGCATGGAGGTCGGCGCGGAGTTCTTCACGTTCCCGCAGCGATACATCCTCGGCGCCAAGGACGACCTCTTCTCCGTGAAGGACGGGGACGGGGACGAAGGCGAGGACGAGGGCGGCGGAGACAGCGTGCCGTCGCCCATAGCCAAGTTCAACGCATACGTCGGGTCGTTCCTCGCCATCACCAAGGACGAGGACGGCGACGTCCCGACCGTGGGGCAGTTCGCCGCGCCGACCGCCGACAACTTCACGCGCGTGTTCGAGAACGACGCGCAGCGGTTCTCCGGCGCGACCAACGTGCCGCTGGCACAGCTGGGCGTGCTGTCGAACACCTACACGTCCTCGGACGCCCTGGGCGCGGCGAACGACCCGCTCATCCTCGAGGTCGAGCAGATCAACGAGCACAACGCCGAGGCGCTCGAGACGATCGCGCAGATGATGATGGCGGTCAAGGACGACGTCCCGATAACCAGGCTCACCGACGAGCAGTGCGCCGTCCAGGCGTGCTTCAAGGACCCCTCGATGCCGACCATCGCCGCGCGCGCCGACGCCTGGACGAAGCTCGGCGCCGCGGACGAGAGCATGGTGGGCACCCGCGTCTACTACGAGGGCGTGGGCCTGTCCCAGCCGACCATCGACCGCCTGGAGCGCGAAAAGCAGCAGGGCGGCGCCATCGCGTCGCTCAACGCCATGGCCGACACGATGGCCATCGAGGCCGCGAGGGCCGCGGCCCTGCCGCCAGCCGGCGGTGAGGCGGAGTGATACCGCGCGGGGACTTCGACCGCTACGCCCGCGCGCTCGGGATAAACGCCGACCTGCTGCAGGCGGCTGTCGCGCAGGCGATAGACGAGTGCGCGGGCCTCTGCGGCGAGGAGCTCTACCGGGCGCTGTCCCGCACCTACGCCGCGCTCGTTGCCAAGTTCGGCTCGTTCGCGGCCGCCGCGGCCGTCGAGTTCTACGCCGCCATGCGCTCGGGCGCGGGACTCGCGCAGGGATACGAGCCGCGGCAGTTCGACCCCGGCCTTGGCGGGCTCCTCGCGAGCGACGTCGACGAGGCGCTGCGGACTTCCGCGACCGCCGCCGCCCTCGCGGCGAGGGCCGTGCAGCGCGCCATGGGCTACGCGGACGCCACGATCCAGGGCAACGCCATGGCCGACCCCGCGCGCCCGCGCTGGGCGCTGGTGCCGCACGCGGGCGCGTGCGACTGGTGCCGGATGATCGGGTCGCGCGGCTTCGTCTTCAAGAGCTCGGCGACCGCCGGCGCCGAGCGCCACCCGAGCTGCAGGTGCATACCGGTCGCCGACTTCTCCGACAGCCCCGCGCTCGACGGCTACGACCCGGCGGCGCTCTACGACGAGTACCGCGCGAAGCACCCCGAATGGGGCTCCCGCCGCACGGGATCGCGCGGCCGCCACAGGGGCGGCAAGGTAGTCGCCGCATTCGTGGACGGGAAGAGGTTCGCCAGCATCGGCGACATCCAGAGGTACATGGAGGGGGCATCGTCCCCAGATGACCTCAAGGCCCGCATGGCCACCGCGAACAGGGCGGGTCTGGCCATGGGCTTCAAGCCCGGGAGCCCCTACGCCAAGTCGCTCGCGCAGACCGCGGCGGGCGTGAGCAAGAGGCTCTCGGCCAAGTGAGGACGCCCCGTGGGAGGGCGGGCGCGACGCGCCATCAAGCGTCGCCGGCGAAGACACGCAACGCGCCGGCAGGAACACGAGGCCGCAGCCCGCACGGGAGGCGGCCTTTTCCATGCCAAAACACCGCCAGCGCCGCCGCACGGGGGCGCGAAGCGAGCCCCGCACGGGGCCGGAAGGAGTGCAAGATGCCTACCCAACAGCAAGCCAACAACGTGACCGATCCCGTCGAGCCCCCGCAGCCGGCGGCGCCGGCGGAGCCCGGCGGCGACCAGGGATCCGGGGCCCCACAGGAGCCGGCAGCGATCGACTGGAAGGCCGAGGCCGAGCGATTCAAGAAGGAGTCCCGCAAGTGGGAGGCCCGGGCCAAGGAGAACAAAGGCAAGGCCGACCTGTGGGACGCACAGGGCGCGCAGACGCCCACCGTCGAGTCCCTCAACGACGAGCTCAACGACCTGAAGGGCCGCCTCGCCGCATCCGAGGCCGAGCGCGAGCGCGAGCGCACGCTGGCGCGCGTGTCCCAGGCCACCGGCGTGCCGGCCGCGCTCATCCATGGCGACGACGAGGAGTCGATGACGAAATCGGCCAAGGCCGTCGCCGACTTCGCCGAGTCGCGCCAGCCGGGCTACCCGCTCGACAAGGGCGGCTCCGGCGGCGGCAAGAAAGTGAACAGGGAGTCCATCGAGTCCATCAAGGACCCCGCCAAGCGCATCATGGCCCGCGCCGCGCACATGGACCTCTACAAGTAAGAAAGGGGCAAACATGCCCGTACCAGCAAACATCTCCGACTCCACGGCCATCAACGCCTCGATGGACCAGGAGTTCATCCGCAACTTCGAGGGCGACCTCGACCGCCTGCTCGAGGTCCTCGGCATCTTCGGCGCCGAGACCATCGCCGCCGGAACCACGCTCAAGATGCTCAAGGTGACCGGCGAGCTCAACAACTCCAAGACCGCCGGCTCCAAGGAGTCCGCCACCGGCGACACCGCAGTCCAGCTGGGATCCAGCTCCGGCACCTCCTACGTCGAGGGCGACGAGGTCGCGCTGTCCAAGTTCACCGCCACCTACGAGCCCGTGGGCGAGGCCGAGGCCTTCCCGTACCGCCGCATGACCACTCACAAGGCGATCCAGCAGTCCGGCTACGTCAACGCCGTGCTCAAGACAGACAAGCACATGGCCTCGCTCGTGCGCCGCAGCATCGTCTCGCAGTTCTTCTCCTTCCTGCTCAAGGGAACGGGCGCGGCGACCGGCAAGGGCCTGCAGGCCTGCGCCGCGGCCGTCGACGCCAAGCTCGGCAACACCCTCGAGACCAACGGCGACGCCGCCGAGCGCGTCGTCCACTTCATCAACCGAGACGACGCAGCCGACTACCTCGGCAACGCGACCATCACCGACCAGAACCTGTTCGGCCTGACCTACCTCGAGAACTTCCTGGGCCTCTCGGGCGTCTTCCTGACCAACCAGGTCGCCAAGGGAACCATGATCGCCACCCCCGCCGACAACATCCGCATCTTCGGCGTGGACTTCGGCGAGCTCGCGACCTCGGGCCTCACGTACACGGTATCCGACTCCGGCCTGATCGGCGTCGCGCACACCCCGGCGTACGACCACGTGTCGGTCGAGACGAACGTGCTCGCCGGCGCGACGTTCTTCCCCGAGGTGAAGGACTACATCGTGAAGGGAACCATCACGACCAAGTAAGGAGGCCACCGTGGACGAATGCTCGTTCGCGACGGTCGACGAGTACCGCATCGACACCGGCGACACGGCGACCCCCGACGAGCGCGTGGCCGCCGAGCTGTCGCGGCAGAGCGCGAAGCTCCGCGCGACGCTCGGCATGGGCCGGACGCGCACCCTGACGGGGGACGCGGCGGCGCTCGCGCGGGACCTCGTGACCGATGCGGCCCGCAAGAAGCTCGTGCAGCCGGCCTGCGCGCCCATGGGCGTGGAGGACCTCACCGGCGTCTCGCAGTCGAGCTTCACGGCCAACGGGTTCCAGGGGAGCTTCACGTTCCAGAACCCGAGCGGCACAGCCTACTTCGACCGCTCGACGCTCGCCGCGCTCAAGAGACTGCTCGGGCGCGGCCAGCGCATCGGCACCGTGTGCCCGAGCTACGGGGGCAGGCCGTGATGGGCGAGGAGGTGACGGTGCTGTCGAGCACGGAGACGGGCAGGGACGCCATGGGCGAGCCTGTCGTCGAGTGGCAGGCCACCGTCGTCCCGGGATGCCTCGTGCGGCCCCTAGCCGGCTCTGATGTGGGGGACGCCGTCCGGCCGGACGGCGTCGAGGCGAGCTACTCCATCGCGTTCCCCAAGACGTACTCGGGGCCGCCGCTGGCGCGCTGCCGCATCGCCCTGACGGGGCGCGGCATGCCCGCCGACCCCGATAGCGCGCTTCTGGTGGTCGGTTCCCCCGACATCACGGACCCCTGCCCCACGGCGTGGAACATGACGGCGACGGCGGGGAGGGCCCATGGCTGACAGGATCAAGTTCGGGCGCTTCGTCCACAGCGACGCGGGCGTCATCGCCGTCACGAAGGGCGCGGGAGTCCGCACCTGGGTGGTGGTCGAGACCGCCCGCCTCACGGCGAGGGCCAACGCCGCCGCGGCGTCGCACCACGTGCCGTCCGGCTACCGCAAGTCACTCGAGAAGCTCTATCCCGGGGCCTTCGACGGCGCCCCCTACGTGGGCCTCGTCAAGTCGGGCTCCTTCGACACCCTCGGCGTCGTCCGCGCCGCGACCCCGGCCGGCGCATTCGACCAGAACCGCAACCACACCCTCGACCACCTGCTCTAAGGAGGGACCGTGCCGAGACTCAACGTGATGGGCGAGCTCAGGGCGATCCTCGAGTCCGCCCTGGGCGGCGTGCCCGTTCAGGTCGACCTGCCCGCCGAGCGGCCGGGGACCGTCGTCGTGGTCCGCCGGTGCGGGGGCGCGCGGCAGGACGCGCTCGTCGACTCGCCGCAGGTCGAGGTCATCATGTGGGCCCCGACAGAGGCCAAGGCCGAGGAGCTCGCCGAGCGCGTGGGCGACGCCATGTCGCGCCTGCCGTTCGCGCGGGGCTTCTGCGCCTGCGAGGAGCTCGAGATGCGGACCGACTACGACTACCTCGCCCGGTCACCGCGATGGTACGCGCTGTACCGACTGAAGACATACCAACCGAAAGAAGGATAAATGGCATCCAACAACGAAGAGGCCAAGGTCGCCCTCGCCTCCGAGGACGCGACCCCCGCAAACGACATCGACCCCTCGCTCGTCACCACCGGCTCGCCCGTCGAGGGCGGCTGCGTGTACACGAGCTTCAAGGCCAACCCGACGCTCCCGACCGACGCCGCGACCAAGATCTCCACGCTCACCGACCTCGTGTCGCTGGGTGACCTGTCACCCGACGGCTTCACGGCATCCAAGAGCGTGACGGTTAACGAGTTCAAGGGCTGGCACCAGTCCATCGTGCTCACCAAGGTCTCCGAGGAGAAGCACCAGTACAAGATGGTCTTCATCGAGTCCGTCCGCTCCTCCGTCGCCAAGCTGCGCTACGGCGCCGGCAACGTCGAGACGAACACGGACGGAACGTTCAGCCACATCAAGGTCATCGCCAACTCCGACGTGCGCGTCCCGCTCGTCATCGACGAGCTCGAGGACACGGGCAACCTGCGCCGCACCGTCATCCCGCGTGTCTCCATCGACTCCTACGACGACGTCGAGCACAAGCCCGGCGGCCTGGTCCAGTACGGCTTCACCTTCACGGTCCTCAAGACCGCAGGCAAGCCGCTGTTCGACATCTACCGCGCAAAGCCCGCCGCGTAGGCGAAGGCGACATAACGAGACCGCCGCCCCGGCACTGCCGGGACGGCCCTTTACCTAGGAGGAAATGATGAACAAGGACTACCTCGCAATGATGGACGAGGGCGAGCTCGAGGCCTACGCCAAGGTCCTCGGCTTCACGACCGCCGCCGCACAGACGGCGGCGGACAAGGCGAAGCTCATCGAGCAGAAGCGCGGCCGCTGCGCCGAGCTGACCGTGCTCGGCATCGCCATGAGCATCCCCGTCAAGCGCGCACACGACCGCCGCTTCATCGACGCCATGAACAAGGAGGACCGCACGACCGAGGAGCTCGACGGGGCGTTCCGCTTCCTCCTCGGCGACGAGCAGTACGCGAGCCTCATGGAGGCCGTGACCGAGGACGACGGCACGCAGGACGACGACGCGCTGGGCTACGCATACAACAAGCTGCTCTACTCGGCCGAACTAAAAAACTTCTAGAGCTCGCCGACCTCGAGGAGCGCCACCTGCCCCTGCTCAGGCACGACTTCAGGGCCTACTACGGCTGCTGCTACGACGAGGTAGGCGCCGCCGAGGCGTACGACCTCGTGAGGACGCTGCCGGACGGGTCGCTCACCGTGGCGGCCCTCCACCCGGAGCGCAGCTGGACGCAGGAGCGGCAATCGGCGGCCGACATCGTAGACAGCGTCTACGCGGCGGCGACCGCGCTGTGCGGCGGCAGGGCATCGGACGCCCCGAGAACTCCCCGCCCACAGGATGTAGCGGCCGCCGGCGTCGCGGCAGAGCGCGCGGCGTCGGTCCGCGACCGCATCGAGAACACCGAGTGGGTGGAGGTGACGGATGGCTGAGATCGGACGCGCGGACCTGCTGATCGTCCCCAGGTTCGACAACCTGACCAAATCGGTCGAGTCCGCGCTCGGCAAGTGCGAGGGGCAGGCGAGCAAGTCCGGCTCAAGCCTCGGCAAGAGCACCGGCTCCGGGTTCGGGAAGGGGCTGGCCGGCTCCGGCGCGATGATAGGCGCCTTCTCGACGCTCACGTCGAAGGCCATGGACTCCATCTCGTCCCATGTCGGGTCGGCGATCAGCCGCTTCGACACGCTCAACAACTACCCGAAGGTCATGCAGTCCCTCGGGTACTCCGCCGATTCCGCCAACGCGTCGATCGGCAAGATGTCCGACCGCCTGTCGACCCTTCCCACCAGGCTCGACGACATGGTCTCGGTCGTCCAGGGCATCACCGCCACGGTCGGTGACCTCGACAGGGCCACCGACGTCGGCCTCGCGCTCAACGACATGCTCATCGCCTCGGGCAGCTCTACCCAGCTGTGCTCGGCGGCGATGGAGCAGTTCCGCCAGATCCTCTCCAAGGGCAAGCCCGAGATGGAGGACTGGCGCTCGCTGACGACGGCCGCACCGGGCCAGATGGACCAGCTGGCGAAATCCATGCTCGGCCCCACGGCGAACGCCAACGACCTGTACGCGGCGCTCGGCGGCGGGGGCAAGGACCCGACCATCACGCTCGACCAGCTCATGGACAAGATGGTCGAGCTCGACACGCAGGGCGGCGCGAGCTTCGCGTCCTTCAAGGACCAGGCCGAGACCGCGGCCGGCGGCGTCCAGACGAGCATCCAGAACATGTCGAACGCCGTTACGAAGGGCGTCACCGGCACGCTCGAGGCGGTCGGCAGGAACAACATCGCCGGGGTGCTCGACGACGCGAAGGGCGCCGTGAACGGCTTCTTCAAGGTCGTCAACGGCGGCGTCTCGGCGTCGATGCCGATGGTCAAGCAGCTCTACGGCGGGTTCAAGAGCCTGGCGCCCGAGATCGTTTCGGGGGCGGCGGGCATCGCGGCGTGGCAGAAGGCGGTGCCAGTCCTCTCCGGCGTCGCGAGCGGCGTGGGCAAGGCAACCGAGGCCTTCAAACTCGCCCGCGGAGGCGCCGGCACGTTCGCCGAGGCGCTCGATGCGGTGGGCGTCGGCTTCAACCCGGTCGCGATCGGCTGCACCATTGCAGCGGCGGGCATCGGCATACTCATCGAGAAGCAGGTCGAGTGGCAGGCCCGCACGGACGCGCTGAACAAGGCCACGACCGGCCTGGTCGACGCGGCCTCAAACACCGTGGCGCTCGAGTCCTACGCCGGCAGGGTCGAGAATGTAGGCAAGAAGTCCTCCTTCTCGGCGATGTCAGTCGACGAGCTCGCCGAGTCGATCGGCAAACACGTCGACGCCATGAACGAGAACACGAGGGCCGCCGAGTCGCAGATCGCGCAGCTCAACACCGCGCAGCAGATCATCGACAACTACGCCGGCAAGACCGACCTGTCCACCGACGCACAGGGCCGGCTCACCTGGGTGCTCCAGCTGCTCAACGATCAGCTCGGGCTCAACATCTCGGCGCAGGACGTGGCGAACGGGCAGTACGTCGACGCGGACGGCAACGTCAAGAACCTCAAGCAGTCCATCGACGAGCTCGTCGCATCAAAGAAGAAGGACGCCGAGGTGAGCGCCCTCACGGCGAACCTCACCGAGGCTTACCAGGCCCAGTCCGAGGCGGCAAACACGCTCGCCTCCAAGACGAAGCCCTACCAGGACCGCCTGAAGGAACTCGCCAAGACCTACCCGGAGCTCTCCAAGGGCGAGCTCGAGGCGCTCGCCTGCGCCGAGAAGGTCGGCAGGGAGTACAACGAGGCGAAGAAGCAGTTCGACTCCGCCTCGGAGAGCATCGACGTCCTCAACGGCAAGCTCGGAGACGCCGCGCTGACCTCGCAGGAGGCCGGCAGCACCTTCGAGCACTTCGCCCAGGCGCAGCTGACGCTCTTCCAGGCGCAGCTCTCGGCCAACGGCGAGACCCTGTCCGCCGTCTCCGGCTCGCTCACGCAGCTCGGCGTCGACACCGAGCAGCTGGCGAGCCTCAGCGACGACCAGCTCGCCAAGCTGGCGCAGGACTACGACGGCACCGCCCGCTCCATCGTCGACGATCTCGACGGGTGGGGCGTCTCGATGGACGAGGGCGCCGCCTCGACGGTCCGCGCGGCGAGCCAGATCCAGGCCGCGCTCGAGGGCATGGGCGGCAAGCTCAAGAAGGCGTTCTCGAAGGAGAACATCGACTTCGGCGCGTTCTCGGACGCCTGCGCCGCCGCCGGCGTGTCGACCGAGACGCTCAACAGCATCGGCTCCGCCAACCTCGCCGCGCTCGCAAGCAACTTCAACGGCAACATCGACCAGATGGTGTGGGCCGTCCAGAACTACAACGCGCAGCCCATCGTCGACAAGAACGGCAACGTTACCGTCAACCAGGCCCAGCTCATGGACGCCCAGGGCAACGTTTACACCTGGAACGGCTCGCAGCTGATGGACAAGAACGGCGTCGTCGACGTGAGCGTCGGCGACCTGCGCGACGCCCAGGGCAACCTCGTGACTTGGAACGGCACGGCTCTCCAGTCCAAGAGCGCCAAGACAAAGGTCGACAAGAAGGAAGTCGACAGGGCGCAGACCTCGGTGGACAAGCTCAACGGCACCAAGCTCAAGAGCAAGGAGATGACCGCCAAGGCGAGCTACGGGACGCTGCCGAAGTGCCAGTCTGCGATGCAGGCGGTGATGAACGGGCCGTTCCACTCAAGGTCGGCGACGATCACCACGACCTACGTGACCGTCAACAGGACGCGCAACGAGAAGGCCGCAGGCGGCATACGGCACGCCGATGGCGGCATCCGCATGCACGCGCACGGAGCCATCGTCGACGCGCCGGTGACCGGCTACCCGCTCGACTGGGTGGGCGAGGACGGCGCCGAGGCAATCGTGCCGCTCACCAACCGAAAGTACTCGGAGCCGTTCGCGGCGACCATCGCCGAGCAGATGGCAAAGCTCGGGGGCCAGCGCGGCGACGTCTACAACATCTACCTCGACGGGTCGGCCCTCGAGGTCGACGAGCGCGTCGCGGAGGCGCTCAGGGCGCTGGTCTCCGAACTCAAGAGGACCGTCAGGACCGGAAGGGGGTAGCAGGTGGCCTACAAGGAACTGAGCAGGAACAGGGTCAAGTACTACTCGATCAGCCTCTCCACATCGGTCTCAAACGTCGACGACACCACGGCCCGCATCTACTGGACCGCCACCGTCGACTTCGGCGACTGGTACTGCTACGGCGTGCGCCTGCACGTCAAGGTCGGCGGCGTCTGGCGCGCGTCGGGCGACGGCTACACGACCTCCTCCTGGAAGCGCGCCGTCACCGTCAGTGGGTACACCGACGCGGAGCGCAAGGACAACGACTACGACGTCTGGGTCGAGGCGTACACCGAGTCCGTGGCAGTCAACGGCTACGGCGGGGTCGGCGCGACGACCTCCTGCGGCGAGGGCGCCAGGATCGGCAAGGTCCCGGCATACGAGCCCGCGGCCCCGACCGACCTCAGGGTCACGCGCTCGACCGACGGGACAACCGAGCTCGAGTGGGTCAACCACCCGGACGACGATGCCAGGAAGTACTACGACGGCATCAACGTCTACCGCCATACCAACGGCGGCGACACCGAGAACCCCTACAACAGCGTCACGATCTCCAACTGGCGCGACACGTCGACATCGGCAAACAATTACTACGACTACGACGTAAGGGCGCGCTGGCGAGGCGGCACGTCGGAGAGAACGAGCTCCGTGCGCGTCTACAAGACGCCCTCCCCACCGGCATCGGTCTCGCTATCGCGCTCCGGCGACGGCGAGGTCTCGCTGGTCGTCAGGGGTCCCGATATCCCGTTCTGGATTAGTGGCTTCGATGTCCGCGCGACCTCCGACGGCGGCAGGACCTACAAGCCCCGCGCCCTTACCGCCGACAGACAGGAGCCGGGCGTCTGGACCATGACCGACCCGTCTGCCGTGGCGGGAGAGAAGGTCGTCTACGAGGTCCGCACCTACCGCGAGGAGCCCGTGGCGGGCGCTGGGGACACCGTCTTCTCCGCGTGGACGGCATCCAACGCAGTGGCGACGATCTGCCCGCCGTACGCGCCCGCCGTCTCCGGGGTCGACCCCGCCTACCCGACTGGGTCGACGGCGACCATCGGCTGGACGCGGAACCACCCCGACGGGACAGCCCAGACGGCGGCGCAGATTGAGCTGGTCGGGCCCGATGGCAAGACCGTCCCGCACCACATCACCGGGCCCGCGTCGACGACATCCCTGAGCCTGTCCGCGAAGGGCACCTACCGGCTACGCGTCCGCACCAAGGGCGCCGACCCCTCATGGGGAGCGTGGTCGGAGTACGCGGTGTTCAGGGTCGCCGACCCGCCGCAGGCGTTCTTCACGACCCCCGCGGAGGACGGCGAGGCCGTCGTCGAGCTCCCGCTGCGCGCCGTCTGGACCGCTGTCGACGAGACCGGCATCACCTACCAGCGCCTGAGGCTGCTGCGCGGCGGCTCCGCGGTCATCGACACATCGGTCGCCGCGGGCGCGCGGTCGCACGAGATCGCCTCCGGCCTGGAGAACAGGTCCGCGTACGTCCTCGAGCTCACCGTCCGCGGCGGCTCGAGCCTGTCCACGACCGTCACCCGCTCGTTCTCGACCGACTGGCTCGTGCCCGCCACGCCCATCGTCAACGTCTCCTACAGCGACGCGCTCGCGGCCGTCGTCACGGTGCGCGACGGCATCTCGGAGTTCTCCGTCAGGGACCACAAGCTGCGCGGCCCCATGGCCATGACGCCCGAGGGCAACATCCGCATCAGGGGCGGCATGTCCATAAAGGGGACGCGCGCAACCGTCCACAGCCTCCCGCCGTGCGCCTCGTTCGATATCGAGCGCGTGCTCGCGGACGGCTCGAGGCTCCTGCTCGCGAGCGGCCTCAAGTCCGGGCAGAGCGTCATCGACCGCCTGCCGCCGCTCAACGTTGGGTTCTCCTACGTCGCGCGTGGCTACGCGGCCTCCGGAACCACCTCGACGACCGAGGTGGGGACCGTGTGCCCGTGCGACGGGTTCGCCCTCAACTTCGGGCCGGACGCCTCCGAGGTCGTCGTGGGCGACAGGAACATGGGCGGCCCGCCGCAGTACTCGGCGAGCCCCGAGCGCGAGCGCGACCAGTTCCACTTCGTCGGCGGCGGCCTGCCCATGGGGTTCGAGAGCGGCAACCTCTCGATGAAGGAGTCGATGGAGTTCACGATCGAGGAGGACGACTACCTGCGCGTCCGCGGCCTGTTCGGCCGCTACGGAAGCGCCTGGGTGCGACCCCATCTGGGCGACCGCGGCTTCGCCGCCGTCACGGGGACGCTCACCAGGTGCGCGCCTGAGGACTACAGGGTGTCCGTATCGACGAAGAGGGAGCGATGGAGGGAGCCCAACGGTGTCGGATGATATCTGGCTCGCGTCGTTCAGGACCTCCTACCGGTACGCCCGCGTTTCGCGGCCGACCGGCCTGGAGACCGGCGCCATCGAGTGCTTCACCGGCGGGAGCATCAGCCGCAACCAGGACACGGACACCTATGAGTCCGCATCGCTGGACTACGTCGGCAGGCTCGACATGGGCAACGACTTCGTGCGTATCTACCTCGACGCGGAGGACCCGATCTCGGGCGCGTCGCGCACCGTGTGCCTGGGGACCTTCGAGTGCTCGACGCCGTCCCGCACGGTGAGCGGCGAGGTGGCGACCGGCACCGCGGCGCTCTACGGCAGACTCCACGACCTCGCGAAGGACGACTTCGACGAGCCGTACACCGTGCCGGCGGGCGCAAACGCGGTCTCCGCGGCCAAGGCGATCGCGGAGGGGTGCGGGCTCGAGGTGGTCGCGGAGCCGAGCGACTACACGCTGTCGACGGCATGGGTCTTCGGGATCGCCGCCACGGCGGACACGCCGGACAACAAGCTGGGCGCGGTCAACAGGCTGCTCTCGGCCGCAGGATTCAGGAGCGCGTCGACCGACGCCTACGGGCGCGTGCTGTTCAGGCGTTACCTGGAGCCGGCGGCGAGGCCGATCGACCGCACCTTCTCAGAGGGCGAGGACTGCCGGGTGCTTCCCGACCTCACCGACGAGCAGGACGACTTCGACGCGGTGAACGTGGTGCACGTCGACTTCGCTACCCAGGGCGAGAGCGTCAGGGGAACGGCCTCGGACGACAGCCCGCAGAGCGAGTGGTCGACCGTCTCCACGGGCCGGCGCATCGTGAAGCGGTACCAGTACAGCGACCTCCCGTCAGGGGAGAGCGTCATCGCCGGCGGCTCCTACCCGCTCGCCGGAGACGGCACCCACGACAGCGCGACCTTCAGGTCCAGCGGCGGCGGGGGGACCATCGAGACCGTCGGCGTCTCCGGGTGCCCGATCGGCGGCATCAGCCAGGCGATCCGCATCACGAAGGGGTCGGGCTCCGGTGAGATCGGCATCGCCCAGGACAAGATATCCCTCAAGAAGGGCCAGCCGTACACCGAGTCCGTCTACCTCTACGCGTCGCAGAGGGTGCAGGTGAGGGTCCAGCCAATCTGGCGCGAGGACGACGGGGGAGAGACCGCGACGGTCGCCATCGGGCCGGGCTGGACGAGGCTGTCGCTCACGGCCACCCCGGCCAAGTCCGAGGAATACAGCGCTGGCTACATCTACCTTGCCGCTAGCGCGCCGACCGGATCGTACATCGACGTAGCGCAGGTCAAGGTCGAGGAGGGCGTTGTGGCAACGCAGTTCGCGGTCGAGGCTGCGAACGAGAAGGCGGCGAGCCTGCTCGCCACCGAGTGCTCGGTCATCCGCCGCCCGATCATCACGGCGATCTTCAACCCGTCGGCGGACGTCTACTCGGCGTGCGCCATCAGGCTGCCGTCTGTCGGGATCGAGCTCGCCCGCGCCTGCATCCGGAAGATGGACCTCGAGCTCTCGATGGGATGCCCCATGAGGATCGAGCTCCGCATGTACATGAGGGGTGATGCCTCGTGAGCGCCATGCCGTCCCTGGCCGCGGACCTTGCCGATATCGTCGCCGGCCCTTCGGCGCCCGGCGTCTCGATCGCCTACGGCACCGTCGTCGCGGCGGACTCCAGGACCGTCGACGTGCGCATCGGGGGCTCGGTTGTCGCTGGCATCTGCATGACGACGTCCTGTCGGGGCGCGGCGCCCGGTCAGCGCGCCATCCTCATCGGGTCGCCGCCGCTCTGGACGGCGATCGGGATCATCGCTTGATTATCGTGCGGGCGCAGGCCCGCGGAAGGGAAGCCGCATGGCCAACAACAGCGACGGGTCCGCCGTCTACGAGGTGAAGGTCGGGGAGGACGACTATATCGACGGCCTCGACGTGACGGAGAGCGACGGTAGCATCACCACCTACCTGTTCCGCCCGGCAAACTACGACGAAGTCGAGGCGGCGCGAAAGAGGGCCGAGAGCGCCGCGTCGCTGGCGAGCAGCGCCGCAGGCACCGCAAAGACTCAGGCATATGACGCCAACGTCGCCGCCGGAGCTGCCAGAACGGCCGCCGCGAAGTGCTCGACTGCCACCGAGAACGCCAACGCCGCCGTTCAGAAGGCGAATGCCGCGAACGATACCGCAAGCGCCTCGACTGCGCTGGCGAGCAATGCGGCCGCCGCGGCCAACGGCGCGGCGTCTCATGCCGAGGCCGCCGCGAACCAGGCGCTGCAGATCGCGAACTCGGTGGCGCAGGGCGCCGGCGGCGAATCCGATATCGCGGAGCTGCGCCGTCAGAACGGCCAGCTCGCGACGATGCTCGTCGACGCGACGGGGAAGTTCATCTACATGGACGGGACCGTCTACTGCCCGGCATCCAAGGCGTCGGTGTCCGGCGACACGGTGTCGTTCGGCGGCACGTGCTCGGTCTCGGGCAGCACGGTAACCCTTGCCTAAGGAGGATAAATGGCAAATGCAAAGACACTGGTCGTCGGCGGCCAGTCGCTCAACGTCATCGACGATACCGCGCGCAGAAACGCGCAGACGGCGCTCAACAACGCCGAGTACAACCGCCAGGGCCAAATCGGCAAGTACGGCGGGCAGAACATCGCCACCATCCTGGCGGGAGAGATCGGCAGCGGCAGCGTGTACGATGCGCTGCACAAGCGCATCGCCGCCGCGAACTTCGCGGGCCTGCGCGTGGGCGACTACCTGGACGTGCCGCTCGTGAGCGCGTCCGCCGTCACCACCCAGCAATCTGTTCGGTTCCTGCTTGCCCACATCGACCCGTACCTTTACTGCGGCGACAACAGCAAGGGCCACCACATCGCCTTCGTGGCCTCCGCGCCCATCGCCGTGGCCAAGACCGTGACCGGCGTTGCCAACGACAGCTTCCTGATGTGGAACACGACCAACACGAACCAGGGCACCGCCGACCAGAAATGCCCCTACCCCAACAGCAACCTCAAGGCGTGGGAGACTGCCTTCGAGGCGTGCCTGCCCGAGGGGCTGACCAAGTACCTGCTGACCCAGCGCGTCCTGCTTGAGGAGCGTTACAGCGCCAGCGGCGCGCTCAACGACTCCAACTCGTGGAGCTGGCAGGATATCGGCAAGGTGTTCTCGCTGTCCGAGATGGAGGTGTACGGCTGCCCGGTGTGGGGCACCAAGGGCTACAGCGTCGGCTTCGACTGCCAGTGGGACCTGTTCAGGGACACCGCGCATCGCATCAATGGAAATCGGTGCACTTGGTGGCTGCGTTCCGTCATGGGTGGCTCCTCGTCCGACGTGTGCTGCGTCAACCACGGCGGCAATGCCAACTACAACTCGGCGACGCCCGTCTGGGTTCGCCCCCGCCCCGGCTTCCTCGTCGGCTAACCAGCCGAGTGCTCTATACTCTGCTTTTAGGCGACCGCCTTGCGCGGTCGCCTCTCGCCCGCGAAGCGGACCGTTTTTTCGCCAGTTTCCACAGGAGGTGCACGTGAGCGGCGTCTACCAGCGCAACCGCGAGGTGTCCGAGTACAAGTTCTTCACGCAGGCCATCGCCATCCGCGTGGAGGTCAACAAGCTGATGGCGTCCTCCTCGGTAGTGCCCAAGGCCTACAGGCTGCTGAACGCGGTGCCCACGGTGGAGACGGCGCGCGGCATCGTGTACAACGTCAACCGCGCCGACTGCTTCTACCCCAACACCTCGTTCAACGCGCTGGAGAGGAAACGCTACCTTACGCTGGCCATAGCGGACTGCGAGCAGCTGATGCTCGACATGCAGTGCCTCATGGATATCGGCCTGCCCGTGAACGCCAACCGCTTCGATGAGCTGGCGGCCATGGTCGAGGAGGAGATCAAGCTGCTCAAGGGCGCACGCAAGAACGTGCGCGTGACGGGCAAGAAGTCCACCGAGGAGCGCATAGCCGAGGCCGAGGCCGAGTTAGAGCGCCTGCGTTCGCTATAATGGGCGGCGGTCGCGCCTTGTATATCGGTACAATTGGTGGCTGCGTTCCGTCATGGGTGGCTCCTCGTCCAACGTGTGCTACGTCAACAACAACGGCAATGCCAACTACAACTCGGCGACGAACGTCTGGGTTCGCCCCCGCCCCGGATTCCCTTATTGCCAGACCGAGTAGGCCCCAGGGCCGAAAGCAGAGCGCAGAGAGGAAGGAAGGCGCGACCGTCGGGCTCACGCCCGTAAATACGCACCCCGCGAGGGTGGCCGGACGCTGCTTGCATGGCGCGGCGCTCCGTGGCTTCGCCGCGTTTCATGGCCATTCCTCAAGCGGCTGCCAGAGCCACATTGCAAGCCGCGCGGGGTGCCTCCTGTGAACTCCGAGCAAAGGCGGGCGGCGCGCCGCAAGCGCCGCGAGGAGAAGCGCGCGCAGGCCAAGGCCGAGCGCGTCAAGGCGTGCACGCTTGAGACCGTGGCCGACCTCAACAGCCTGTGCAAGGCATCGAAGCAGGCCGCGCGCGGCGTGATGTGGAAGGCATCCACGCAGCGTTATATGAAGGACTACCTGCGAAACGCGGTCAAATCGAGGAACGACCTTCTGGAGGGCCGCGACATATGCCGGGGCTTCATCCGCTTCGACCTGTGGGAGCGCGGCAAGCTGCGCCATATCAGCGCCGTGCACTTCCCAGAGCGCGTGGTGCAGAAGTCGCTTTCTCAGAACGCCCTCGTACCCGCGATAGTCCCGACGCTCATAACGATCAACTCCGCCAACATCAAGGGGCGCGGCACCGACTACGCCCTGAAGCTGCTCAAGCGCCACCTGGCCGACCACTGGCGGCGGCACAGGCGCGAGGGATACATCCTTTTGGGCGACTTCTCAGATTACTTCGCCCGCATAGCCCACGAACCCGTCAAGCGGCAGGTGTCCGACGCACTGCTCGATCCGCGCGTGGTCGCCCTCGAGCACCGACTGATAGACGCACAGGGCGAGGTGGGCCTGGGTCTGGGCAGCGAGCCGAACCAGATATGCGCGGTGGCCCACCCCAACCGCATCGACCACTACGTGACCGAGATGCTGCGCCCCGAGGCCTACGGGCGCTATATGGACGACTTCTACCTGATCCACGAGAGCAAGGAATACCTCCAGGTGTGCCTGCTGCTGATAGGGCGCAAGTGCGCCGAGCTGGGTATAGAGCTGAACCCGCGCAAGACCCGCGTGGTGAAGCTCACGCGCGGCTTCACGTGGCTGAAGAAGCGCATCTTCTACACGGAGACGGGCCGCATAGTCGTGAAGCCGTGCCGAGACTCCATAACGCGGGAGCGCCGCAAGCTCAAGAAGATGGCCCGCATGGTCGCCGATGGCGTCATGACCCCCGAGCAGGTGGAGCAGAGCTACCAGAGCTGGCGCGGCGGCATGAAGCGGCTGGACGCGCACCGCAGCGTTTTGGCCATGGACGCGCTGTACCGCAGCCTGTTCGAAAATCTCGCGCGGGAGGGGGGTGCTCAATGCAGGCCAACCCGAGGGACGATTCAAGCGGAAGCAAGCCCTCGCAATAGCGGAGAACCGGCAACTCAAAGCAGCGGCCTAAGCGAAGCGGCTGCGAAATAACAGAAACATCGAAGGCGTGCCGCGGCGCGCCTTCTTTCTTTGCGCCCATCAAAGCGGCCCGGCAATCTCACGGCGCCAATACGATGGCGACACATTCCCCGACAAGAAAGGAGTCCGCATGGACACTGAGGAAGACATGCCGCGCCCCAACGAGCTTCAAGACGGCACCATGGCCGAGGTCAACGCCCTGCGCGATCTGCTGTCGCAGATTGGCGACCCCGACGCGGCGCACGACGCGGGCGTTATCGACGATGACGAGTACGTTGAGCGGAAGGCGCGAAAGCTCGCCTACACCGCGGCCGTCGCCGCCTACGGAAAGGGTGAGGCCCCGGACGTGGACAAGCTGCTTGAGCAGATGCGCGAGAAGGTCGCCGAGCCCAGCCAAACCGAGACCAACACGGCAAACATCGACTACCTGATGATGACGGTCGGGGGTGAACAGTAATGGCGGGACGCGTCAAGGCTGCAACCACGGCGGCGCACTCGAAGAACTATGACAAGGTGAGGCGCTACTACGAGCGCGGCCTCTGGACCAAGGCCATGGTGCATCGAGCCGTTGCCTGCAAGTGGATCACATGCGACGAATATGAGGAGATCGTCGGAGAAGAGTACGCGGAGGAGGCTTAGGGTGCCGGCGCTGAGCATCGGGGAGGCAACGTCGGTCCTCTCGGCCGCCGTTGTGATTGTCACGTTCTTCATCGGGCGCGTCTCCGTATCCAAAACATCGTCTGCCAAGGAGCAGCGGACCGAAGACAAGCTCGACAGCCTTTGCGGCGACACGAGCGAGATCAAGGACGGCGTCAAGGAGATCAACCGCAAGCTCGACGACCACGGCGAGCGCCTCACGAAAGTCGAGCAACAGGTCATCACCTTGTTCAACCGGCTCGACCGCGTCGAGAAGAATTACGACCTGCATCACGGTATCGGCGGGTCAGATTAGGAGCTGAAAAATGAAAATCAACTGGGCCCTTCGCTTCAAGAATAAGCAGACGCTCGCGGCATTGGCCGCCACCGTAATCAGCGCAGCCTATCAGGTGCTCGGAATCCTCGGAGTCGTGGCGCCTATCTCCCAGGGGTCGCTCATCCAGCTCGTCGGAATCATCCTGACCGTTCTCGCCGGCTTCGGCGTGATCGTCGATCCGACCACCAAGGGCGCGTCGGACTCGAAGCGTGCCATGTCGTACAGCGAGCCCCATGCCGCATGTGACGCCAAGGCGGTTGAGTAGGCCATGGCCATCACACAGCGCGAGGCCTTCGCGCAGGTCATGGAACACCTCGTCTCCCATGATGGGGGCGGCGGTCACGGATACTCGCAGGCCAACCGCATGGGGGACGGAACGACCGAGACGATTTGTCTGTCCGACGGCACCACCGTCACTATTGCCGGTGGCGATCGCGACTGTTCCTCGGCCGTAGTGACCGCCCTCCGCGCGGTCGGCGTCAATACCTTCGGAGCCTCGTATACCGGAAACATGCGGGAACAGCTGCTCAAGACGGGCCTTTTCGGCTGGCGTAAGATGGGCGTCAAGTCCGCCCAGCGTGGAGACATCTACCTCAACGAGAAGTGCCACACCGCCGTGTGCGTCTCTCCCTATGGATCAGCTCGCGGCGACCTCTTGGCCCAATTCTCCATTTCTGAAAAGGGGACCGTCACCGGCACCAAGGGCGACCAGACCGGGCGCGAGTCCAACATCAAGGCGTACTACAGCTACCCATGGGACGGCACGCTCTACTGGCTTGGCGACGGCAAGACACTGAATGGGTCAAATACGGAAGTCGCGGACAATACGGTCCCGAGCCTCGGAGACACGCGATATTTCGGCCCGAAGATGGCCAAGGAGCTGCAACGCCAGCTCGGCACGACTGCCGATGGCGTGATCTCCGGTCAATGGCCGGCGAATGAGCGATACCTTTGGGCATGCGACCGCGGCGTAATCGAGTACGTCAAGGGCGGGGTTGGCTCGAATGCCGTCCGCGCCCTGCAGGACAAGGTCGGATGCAAAGTCTATCCCGTGGTCGGCGGTGTTCAGGCGCGACAGATGGGTTCGGGAACGGTCTTCAAACACCAGCAGTGGCTCATCGCTCAAGGTATCTCGTGCGGATCATCGGGTGCGGACGGATACCAGGGCCGCGACACCAACGTCGCCATCGGCCAAGCGCTCGTCAAGCAACTCTATCGATAGGTGTGCATATGAATCTATTTGATATCTGTTTTATTGTCGGCGCTGCTGCAGGACTGCTGACCGGTCTTCTCGGATGGGCAATCGTGCGCGTCGGCAGCCAAAAAGACTTTAGAAATTGATAGATGCAGCCCCTCCCCGGCATTGAACTGACGGGGAGGGGCTTTATGCATTGCCGGATATCCGTCAATATCCGTTCTGCAATGCAGTTTCAGTGCGGTGAGAGCGTGTGGAAACATAACTACCTGCGATTTTGCTGCTACAAGGCACTCCATAACATCACGTTCAAGACTCTTAATCCCAAGGTCCAGGGTTCGACCCCCTGACGGCCCACCCAAAGATCGTTTAAGCGACTGGCTTAGGCTGGTCGCTTTTTTGTTGACCTCGCACGGGGTCGAACCCGTCGGGGTACGGGGCTGAGGAAATGCGTAAGCATTTACCAGCGCAGCGCGCAAGGCGTGAAGCGCCGCAGCGGCCGCCTGCGCAGCAGGCTGACCCCCTGACGGCCCACCAAAGCATGTTAAAGCGACTGGCTTCGGCTGGTCGCTTTTTTGTTGACCTCGCATGGGGCCGAACCCGAAAGGGCACAGACGCTTTACAAGTCGAGCCTGCCCTGGGGGTCGGTGAATCCGTCTGTGCCCTCTTTGAGCTTTTTCTCGTCTGCTTTCACGCGACGTTCGAGCTTCTTTGTATCCTCGGCAGGCGGTAGATTCTCGGGGACAATTCCACGGTCGATGAGGCTACCACGCACGCTTGTGTTGTTCTCGATGTGCTCTTGCTTGATCTGGTCCAGGCCGTACAGATCGTGTTCCTCGGCGTTGAAGGCCGTCATCGAGTTCGTAAGGTCCTTTGCTTTGATGAGAACATCGGCTAACCTGTCCGCCAATGCCGCGCTCTTGGGCACACCAAGCTGCCGCTTCATGTCCGTCGTGCTTCTGCCGCCGAATAACGCCTCATCGCCCTTCGACTTGATGATTGCGAATCCTTTGGAGTCCACGCCTCGTTTGAATGCAATGCCCGAGAGCTGTTTCTCTGAATCAGATAGCGAGTGGCGCGCCTGCAAGCGCTGAATCTCTGCGAAGCGCTGCTCTATGAGCTCTTGGCGGCGCGTCTGCACAGCAAAGTATGCCTGGGCGAGCGCGATCTCTGGCTTGTTTGAATCTCCGTTCTGGGCGATTAAATAGCATGCATAGCGCGTAAGTTTGTAGTCTTTAACCGCGCGAGCGGCGACACCGGCAGTTACCATTTTCGTGGTGTCACGAAAATGGGAATCAACTGGAGTTTTGTTTGTTTCGCACGAGACTTTTGCCCTCTTAATAACTTCGGCGAAGTTCTCCCATCGAGTGTACCCCATGGGTTCCATTAAATCGCGTGCAAGCCAATACTCAACGCCGTCTTCTACATGGGCGTAGCTGTCAAGTTCGACACGCCATTTCTCGATATCCCTGCTGTCCATATCTTTTCCTTTCTTTTCGTTTGTCTACGTGGACTATGTCGACTCCGTATTCAGAATGAGTATATTTGCCCGTGCGGACACGAATGGGCCCCGTGTCGCTTTGAGCTCACGGGGCCCATAGATATCGATTAGTTGTGTTCTGCTCTAGATGGGTGCTCAGGTTAGTCCGCTCGATAGTGCGAACCCAGGCTTTCGGTTCGCTTGCGCATGGCTTTGACCATTTCCTGTGCTAGTTGAATCTGCGATTGAAGGCGGGCGAGGGCTGCGATCTCGCTGTCATCGGTATGCGGCTTGCTCAGCGCCATGGCCTTATCTTGCAGGCTTTCAAGCTGTTGCAGGGCCTCGGATAGGCCTGTTTCGGTCCTGTTGATCATGCAAAAGGTGCTCATCGTGTGCCTAAGGCTGTGTGTCAGGCGTTCGGCATCTGTTGTGGCAATGCCGTACTGGGGGAGGGTGATATCCGCCTTCAGGGCCGCCTCAGGCTCTTTCTGCGCTGTGAGGGCTGCCGATGCGCCCGCGATACGTCCGAATACGATGCCGTTGGCGCTTGACAAGCCACCAATGCGGTCGGCGCCGTGCATGCCGCCTGTCGCCTCGCCGCAAGCGTAGAGGCCCTCAACGCCCGTGTGCGCGGTCTTATCGATCTTGATGCCGCCGTTAGCGGCGTGGGCATACATCGCAACGCGCATCTCGTCAGTCGGGGCGATGCCGTGCTCGTCTTGCAGCCAGGTGGCAAAGGTCTGCACAAACTCTGGGACATCCTCGCGGGGGAAGTCGTAGTGGAGTGCCAGGCCTTCGACACCTGCCTGATCGATGACGAGATCGATGGCGCGGGAGGCCAAGCGTGACGTGAAGGGACCATATCCAGAGCGCTGCTCGAGCAGGTCGTCCAGCTTGTCGTCGGCAATATCTACCGGCTGGTCTACATGTACGTAGCGCCAGGTTTTCTCGTTGAAGACCAGGTTGCGCTTGGGCTCGATGAAGCCGGGCATCATCTGCATGAACTCTATATTAGTAAGCGATGCGCCGTGCGCCAGTGCGATGGCCTGCGAGGAGCTGAGCACATCAGCCGACGTAAGGCTGCGCTCGAACAGGCCGCCTGTGCCACCGGCTGCGATGATCGTGGCTTTGGTAGCAAAGGGCACGATTCGATCTTCGGTGAGGTTGTAGAGCACGGTTCCGGTGATTCTGCCGTTCGTGTCCTCAACAAGGTCGATAAGCTCATGGCGGGGGAGCAGGCGAATGCCGAGCGACTCGATCCGGGCTGTCAGAGCGTCCTCAAGGGGCTTGCGGGTGAGGCCGCGCCACATGCGCGTTTTGTGGTCAAAGCAGGGGATAAACTGCTTTTGCTGAGCGCTCTCAGCGTTTTGCGGACGCTTAAGCTCAACGCCCAGGTCTTGCTCGAGCCATTCAATTGCCTGGGGAATGCCGTGGACAAACGTCTGGACAAGCTCGGGGTCGGCAACACCGCCGCCGACGGTCTGGATGGTGTCGATGAGGTCTTGTTCGTCGTCTTCGTTAACGGGTCCGATAAGCCCTAGGCCCCAGGTTCCAGGGAAGAAGCTCGATCCGCTCATGGTCTTGCCGGCGCTTGCGATGGTAACGGTTGCGCCCGCACGTGCTGCTTCTATGGCGGCGCAAAGGCCCGCAATGCCAGATCCAATTACCAGTACATCAGTCGATTCCATCGGATTCCTTTCTCGTCCGGCGCATTGTCGCACGGGTGATCGGCAAAGGTGTCGCAAAGATTGGATAAATCGGTAAAGGGCGAATATGGAAGGTGGGTGTCACCGATACCTTAACGCCCGCCAAGAAGTTGCGGTGGAATAGTTCCTGTTTGGAAGGATAGGGCGGCTGTTTAGGAACTATTTCACCGCAACTGAGGGAGGGACAAAAAAAAGCCGCTACCCGGGTGGGTAGCGGCTCTAAAGCTCAACTATATGAGCATCGCGCGGGCGCGATTAGGCCTTGAGGGCCTCCTCGACGGCGACAGCGCAGGCGACGGTGGCACCGACCATGGGGTTGTTGCCCATGCCGATGAGACCCATCATGTCGACGTGCGCAGGCACGGAGGAAGAACCGGCGAACTGGGCGTCGGAGTGCATACGGCCCATGGTGTCGGTCATGCCGTAAGAGGCAGGGCCGGCGCCCATGTTGTCCGGGTGCAGGGTACGGCCAGTGCCGCCACCAGAAGCGACGGAGAAGTACTTCTTGCCAGCCTCGAGGCGCTCCTTCTTGTAGGTGCCAGCGACGGGGTGCTGGAAGCGCGTGGGGTTGGTGGAGTTACCGGTAATCGAGATGTCGACGTTCTCGTGCCACATGATGGCAACGCCCTCGCGGACGTCGTCGGCGCCGTAGCAGTTGACGGCGGCGCGGGGACCATCGGAGTAGGGGATGGTCTCGACGACCTTGAGCTCGCCCGTGAAGTAGTCGAACTGGGTCTTCACGTAGGTGAAGCCGTTGATGCGGGCGATGATCTGAGCGGCGTCCTTGCCCAGACCGTTGAGGATGACGCGCAGCGGCTTCTTACGAGCCTTGTTGGCGTTCAGAGCCAGGCCGATAGCGCCCTCAGCGGCAGCGAAGGACTCGTGACCGGCCAGGAAGGCGAAGCACTCGGTGTCGTCGGAGAGCAGCATAGCGCCCAGGTTGCCGTGGCCCAGACCGACCTTGCGGTCCTCGGCGACGGAGCCGGGGACGGTGAAGGCCTGGATGCCCTCGCCGATGATGGCGGCAGCCTCAGAAGCGGACTTGGCGCCACGCTTGACAGCGAGAGCGCAGCCGAGGGTGTAGGCCCACTCAGCGTTCTGGAAGGCGATGGACTGGGTGTTGTTGACGATCTCACGCGGGTTGAAGCCCTTGTCGGTGCAGATCTGCAGAGCTTCCTCGAGGGAGGCGATGCCGTTGTCGGCGAGGCACTTGTTGATCTTGTCAGCGCGGCGCTCGTAACCTTCGAACGTAACAGTCATAGTTATTTCCCTCCCTTTCTACTCGTGAACCGGGAACACGCTGGCGACGGAGTGAGTCTCCTCGTCGGTGCGCGGGTCGATGTACTTGGCAGCGTTCTCCCACTGACCATAGTGGCCCATAGCGCCAGCGATGGCCTCCTCGGGGGTCTTGCCGGCCTTGACGGCGTCGGTGAACTTGCCGAGGTTCAGGAACTCGAATGCGATGATCTCGTTTTTGTCGTTGAGAGCCATGCGGGTGACATAGCCCTGAGCGAGCTCGAGGTAACGAGCGCCCTTGGCCTTGGTGCCGAACATGGTGCCGACCTGAGAGCGAAGGCCCTTGCCGAGGTCGTCGAGGGAGGCGCCCACGGGCAGGCCGCCCTCGGAGAACGCGGTCTGGCTGCGGCCGTAAACGATCTGCAGGAAGATCTCGCGCATAGCAACGTTGATGGCGTCGCAGACGAGGTCGGTGTTGAGGGCCTCGAGGATGGTCTTACCGGGAAGGATCTCGGAAGCCATGGCGGCAGAGTGGGTCATGCCCGAGCAACCGATGGTCTCAACGAGGGCCTCCTCGATGATGCCGTCCTTGACGTTCAGCGTGAGCTTGCAGGCGCCCTGCTGAGGTGCGCACCAACCCACACCGTGCGTAAGACCGGAGATGTCGGAAATCTCCTTAGCCTGGACCCACTTGCCCTCCTCGGGGATGGGTGCGGGGCCGTGGTATGCACCCTTGGCAACGGGGCACATGTTCTCCACTTCCTGTGAGTACTGCATGCCTCTCCTCTCTATCGTGTTGGCGTCCCGTCTGGGGGTCGTGGCTGGCGATTGCCGGGCGACCCTTCGAAAGGGACATGACATGCAGCCCCTATAATACCGCGAAATGCACGGAATATTCGGCGAACGGCTCAGTTTTCGTAGCGAGAAGTCCGGAAGTTTTAATTGAAACGGTTTAACTCTATGTTCTGTGGTCGTGAACTTCCGTAGAGGGGGTCCGTCTTGGGCAAGCTTTTGGTCAGCTCTTCTAAGCGTTGCAGGGGTTGACCTGTTGCAACGGTGCCGTTCGCCGCCCGTTTACTGCCTTTGGCCGCGCGAGTGTATTGTTTTGCGTGAATGTTTTGATGGCACGCTTCAATCGTGCTGTATTGGATGGCAAGCAGATCCCGGCGAAGGGAGCGCCATGCAGCGCGTTTGGAGAACGGTTACCGGCTTTTACTATGTCTGTGCCCGCGGTACGGACAAGCAGCTCATCTTTGAGGGCGATGAAGACCGGTGGGAGTTTTTGGAGCTGATGCGCGAGTGCTGCCGCGAGGAGGGTGTGACGGTTATCGCCTGGTGCCTTATGGGCACTCACGTGCATTTGGTGCTTGCAGATTACGAGGACAGGATGAGCGCGGCGATGCACCGGTTGCTCTTGACGTACGCGCGGCGGTTCAATAAACGCACGGGGCGCACAGGCCATCTGTTCCAGAACCGTTTTGACCGGCGCTCGCTCGATACCGACTGGCAGGTGATGGAGGCTATTCGCTCCGTACACGCCGATCCACAGGAGGCGGGCGTTAGCCTAATCGAGCGTTATCCCTGGAGCAGCTTTGCGGAGCATTTGTGCGCTTACGACGGTGACGTGCCTGATGTCGCGAGGGGATTTTCTGATCCTTCTTGCGTGCTTGAGCTCTTTGGTTCTGCCGAGGACTTTATTGCCCATTCGCTTTCGACGCCCGACGGCTGCGATCCAGCGATGCCCGTTCTGGAAGAGACGGAGTGGGAGCGGCATGCCTTTGCCGAAAAGTTGGCGAAGGGGCTCGGGGTTCCGCTCCACGGGGTTAAAGCCGCGCCGTCGGCGCAGCGCAATATCGTCATTCTTGGATTGCACGATGCCGGTTTTACGGTGCGTCAGATTGAGCGGTATACCGGGATTGGCAAAAGTACCGTCTCTCGTATCGTGCGCGCTTATGCGCGGGTGAAGGCACGGGCTGAGCTTTCGGAATAGAAAATGGCCGAACCACTCTTGTCAAGCGATTCGGCCAACAAAAATCTTAAGATTTGGGACAAGTACTACTGATTATTTTGTCCCGTGAGCATGCCGTCGAGGGTGCGCCAGGCGAGCTCGGCGCATTTGACGCGGGCGGGCATGTGCGAGATGTCCTGGAGCTGGGCGGCCTCGTCCAGGTCTTCCAGGTCTTCCTCGGAGAGCTGCTCGCCACGGATCATGGCGAGGAAAAGCCCTGCCAGACGACGTGCTTCCTCGACCGTCTCGCCGGTGATGAGGTCGGCCATGATATCGGCGCTGGCCTGGCTGATGGCGCAGCCGTGACCGGTAAAGGAGGCCTCCTCGATCACGTTGTTCTCGACACGCAGCTGCAGAGTGAGCTCATCGCCGCAGCTGGGGTTGATGCCGTCGTGCTCGTGCGTGGGGGCATCCATCTCGTACTTGTAGTCGGGGTGCGAGTTGTGCTCCATAAACGTGGTAGAGGTGTACAGATTACCCATTGAACGTGCTCCAAACGTGATGCAGGCCGGCGATGAACTTGTCGATATCGGCCTTGTCGTTGTAGAAGGCCACGCTGGCGCGGCAGCAGGCAAGGTTCTCGACGCCCAGCCAGGTGAGCAGAGGCTGCGCGCAGTGGTGACCGGCGCGGATGCAAACGCCGTCCATGTCCATGATGCTCGCGACATCGTGCGGGTGGATGCCCTTGACGTTAAAGCTGACGACGCCGTGGTGGTTGTCCCAATAGATGGAGCCGATGATCTGGACAAAGTCGAGCTGCATGAGTTCGCCCATCAGATAGTGGACGAGTGCCTGCTCGCGGGCCTGGATGTTCTCGTAACCCACCGTATTGACCAGGTATTCAAGGGCGGCACCCGTGGCGAAGATGCCGGCGGCGTCCTGCGTGCCGGCCTCGAATTTCTCGGGAACGGGCGCCCAGACGGCGTCCTGCTCGGTGACCGAATCGATCATCTCACCGCCGGTAAGCACTGGCGGCATGGCGTTGAGCAGGTCCATCTTGCCCCACAGCACGCCGATGCCCATGGGGCCCATGGCCTTGTGCGCGCTAAAGGCAAAGAAGTCGGCGCCCAGGTCGGCCACATCGACCGGCATGTGCGGCAGCGACTGCGCACCGTCGACGACCAGGTAGCCGCCGTACTTGTGCACGAGCTTGCCGAGGTTCTTGACTGGGTTCTCGACGCCCAACACGTTGGAGACCTGTCCCACGGCCAGGATCTTGGTCTTGGGACCCACCTTGGCAAGAACCTCCTCGGTGGTGAGCTGGCCGGTCTTGGTGGGGTAGAGGTAGACGAGCTTGGCGCCGGTCTTGCGGCAGACCTGCTGCCACGGGATTAGGTTGGAGTGGTGCTCCATGATGGTGATGACGACCTCGTCACCGGGCTCGAGCACCGTGGGTGCAAAGCTCTTGGCGACCAGGTTGAGCGACTCGCTCGTGTTGCGAGTGAAGACGACCTCGTTGGCCTGGGGGGCGCCGATGAGGTCGGCGATCTGCTGGCGGACCTTCGCGATGGCCTCGGTGGCCTCGACGGACAGCGAGTACAGGCCGCGCAGGGGGTTTGCGTTCATGCGCTGGTAGAAGTCGCGCTCGGCGTCGAGCACGCAGGCAGGGCGCTGCGCGGTGGCGGCACTATCGAGGAAGGCGATCTCGGGGTGCTGCTGGAACAGCGGGAACTGTGCCTTGTAGGGATTGGTCTCGATGTCGACGGTAGGCCAGCCGCGCGAGGCCTCGTCGCTGGCGTCGAGCTCCATAGGCTCCGGTGCGGTACAGGTATCGCATTTAACGTGCTCGGTGTCGATCATGCGAGCTCCTCTTCAAAGTTGTCGATCAGGTTGTTGCCCAGGCGGACGACGGCGGCGCGGGTGCGCTCGTCGGTGGCGGAAAGCGCGGCGTCCTCCAGCTTGGCACGGACGAACAGGTCCTCGGCGGCGTTTTGGTCAAGGCCGCGGCAGGCGAGGTAGAACAGCTGCTCGTCGCGGACGTGACCGATGGTGGCGCCGTGGTTGCCGGCGACGTCGTCCTCGTCGCAGAGGATGACGGGGACGGTTTTGTTGTCGACGCCCTTGTTGGCCAAAAGCACGGTCTCGCGCTCGGTGCCGGTTGCGCCCTTGCAGCCGTGCACGAGGTCGATGGTGCCGCGGTAGACCTTCTTGGACGTGCCGGTCAGCACGCCGTTGGCGTCGATCTCGCACTCGGTCTTGCGGCCGCGGTGGCGCAGCTCGTAGTTAAAGTCGCGCACCTGTTCGCGGGCGCCCAGGTAATCGGTATCGATGGTCACCTTGGCGGTGTCGCCCAGCAGGTCGCCGGCGAGGCCGGTGGCGCTGGCACCGGCACCCAGGACGGTGTGCTGCACGTTGACGCGCGCGCCCTCGTCTAGGTATAGACCGGTGTCATCGAGTGCGATCCAGCTGTCATCGAGCGTCTGCGTGCAGGTTACGTTGACGGTGGCGTACTCGTAAGCGCACACGCGTAGCACAGAGCCCACGACGCCCTGGCCGTTGACGGGGGAGTCCAGGGCTATGCGCAGGTCGAGTGTTGCCTGCGGACGGGCGACGACGTCGATGGCGGCGATGGCCGCGGCTGCATCGACACCGCTCACGCGCACGGTAACCGTGGCGTGCTTGTATGCGGGCACATCGATGACGATGCGCTTGGTAGCGTGCTCGGCCAAGTAGGCGTAGGCAGCCTCACCCATGCCGGTTTCGAAGGCCTCAGCAGGGGAGAGCTCTTCCTCGAGCTTAATGGCGCCGGCCTGGTAGACGGAGGTTGCGGGCACGTCGAGCTCGGTCTCGGGCGTGATGCGGGCGCGGTCGGCGGCATCACCGGGGGCGGAGGCACGGCGCTCGGGGAAGCGCTCGGCCATGGCGTCCATGGCGGCGTCGAACGCGTCTGCCACGCCGGTAAACTGCTCGTCCAAGCCCTCGACCTCAATGGTCTCGGTGGGAGCGGCGGCAAGCTCGTCAGAGAGCTCGAGCTTGGTCTGATTCATCTTCAGCCAGCCCCAAGTGGCAGCCGGCATCGCGTTGACCTGCTCGAGCGTGGTAGCAGCGGTGTTGGTTTCCTGTTTCATTATCCGATCGCTCCTTCCATCTCGAGCTTGATCAGGTTGTTCATCTCGACGGCGTACTCCAGCGGCAGCTCCTTGGAGACCGGGTTGGCAAAGCCGTTGACGATCATGGTACGGGCTTCTTCCTCCGAGATACCGCGGCTCATCAGGTAGAACACCTTATCGTCGCCGATGCGGCCGATGGTGGCCTCGTGGCCGATGTCGACGTTCTTGGCGCGGATGTCCATGGCCGGAATAGTGTCGGAGCGGCTTTGGTCGTCGAGCATCAGCGACTGGCAGCTCACGGTTGCCTTGGAGCCCTCGGCCTTGGGTGTCGCCACGATAGAGCTGCGGAAGGTCTGGATGCCGCCGCTCTTGGAGATGCCCTTGGTTTCGACGGTTGCCGAGGTCTCGGGCGCGTTGAGCACGACCTTGCAGCCGGTGTCGAGGTTCTGCCCGGCGCCGGCAAAGGTGATGCCGGTAAAGCTCGAGCGGGCGCGACGGCCGTTGAGCACGCTCATGGGGTAGAGGTAGCCCACGTGGCTGCCGAAGGAGCCGCTGATCCACTCGATGTCGCCGTCCTCGTCCACGCGCGCACGCTTGGTGTTGAGGTTGTACATGTTCTTGGACCAGTTCTCGATGGTCGAGTAGCGCAGGTGCGCACGCTTGCCCACAAAGAGCTCGACGGCGCCGGCGTGGAGGTTGGCCACGTTGTACTTGGGCGCGGAGCAACCCTCAATGAAGTGCAGGTCGGCATCGTCCTCGACGATGATGAGCGTGTGCTCAAACTGGCCGGCGCCCTTGGCGTTAAGGCGGAAGTAGCTCTGCAGCGGGAAGTCCAACTTGGTGCCCTTGGGCACGTAGACAAACGAGCCGCCCGACCACACGGCGCCGTGCAGGGCCGCAAACTTGTGGTCGGTGGGCGGGATGAGCGTCATAAACTTCTCGTGGATGAGCGGCTCCCACTGCGGGTCATGCAGGGCTTCCTCAATACCGGAGTAGACGATGCCCATCTTGGACGCCGTGTCCTGCATGTTGTGGTAGACCAGCTCGGAGTCGTACTGCGCGCCGACACCCGCTAGGTAGCTGCGCTCGGCCTCGGGGATACCCAGGCGCTCAAAGGTGTTCTTGATGTCGTCGGGCACCGACTCCCAGTCGTGCTTTTGGTCGGTGTTGGGCTTGACGTAGGTGACGATGTTGTCCATGTCCAGGCCCTCGATGGAGGGACCCCACGTCGGGTCGGGGAAGCGGTTGAAGATCTCGAGGGACTTGAGGCGCAGGTCGAGCATCCACTGCGGCTCGTCCTTCTTTGCGCTGATCTCGCGCACGATGTCGGGCGTGATGCCGGCGTCGAGGCGCTCGAATCCCTCCTCGCCATAGGTGAAGTCGTAGAGGCTGCGGTCGATGTCCGCGACCTCGGTGCGGTTCTTGGTCATTGCGTCGCCCCTTTACGCCTGCTGCTCGGCAGCGGCGGCCTCGGCCTGGGTGCGCTGCTCGGCGGCCTCGCGCTCGAAGGTCTCAAAACCATTCTTGTCGATCCAGGGGATGAGCGAGGCATCGTCCTCGCGCACGATGTTGCCCTTGACCATAACGTGGACGCGGTCGACATCCAGGTGCTCCAAGATGCGCGTGTTGTGCGTGATGATGAGCATGGAGCCGTCGCAGCTTTTGCGGTACGCGTCCATGCCGTGGCTGACGGTGGACAGGGCGTCGACGTCCAGGCCTGAGTCGGTCTCGTCCAGGATGGCGAGTTTGGGCTGCAGCAGCAGAAGCTGGAGCATCTCGACCTTCTTCTTCTCGCCGCCCGAGAAGCCTACGCCCAACTCGCGGTTGAGGTAGGCGGTATCCATGTTGAGCTCGGCCGCGAGCTCCTTGACGCGACGGCGGAATTCCTTGCCCTTCATCTCCAGGCCGGGACGGCCGGCGATGCTGGCACGCAAAAAGCTCGACAGCGGCACGCCTGGGATCTCGACCGGGGCCTGGAAGCTCAGGAACAGGCCGGCGCGCGAACGCTTGTCGGTGGTGAGCTCGGTGATGTCCTGGCCGTCAAAGACGATGCGGCCGTCGTTGACCGTGTAAACGGGGTCGCCCATGACCAGGTGGCCGAGGGTGGACTTGCCGGCACCGTTGGGTCCCATCAGAACGTGGGTCTCGCCGGCGGCGACGTTGAGGTTGACGTTGTGGAGGATGGTCTTCTCGTCCACGGAGGCGGTCAGACCTTCGATGGAAAGCAGCGGATTTGCGCTCATGCTGTCCCTCTCTGTATATGGTGTACTCATAGGTGTACTAAACCCTAGGAATCTTCTCGGAATAAAGTTACTATGGGTTCGGCGTTAGTCAAGGGAAAACCCGACTAATCCACTCGACTTTTTAGATGTGGGACATAATAATCAGGCTTGTTTGCCCCGCGTGCATAAGATTTGGGACAAACAAGCCTGGTATTTTGTCTCGGCTACGATGAGAGGGTAGGTATGCTCATTTCTTCTAAGGGCCGCTATGCCCTCCGTCTGATGATCTATATCGCAGCGCTTGGTGACGCCGAGGGCAAGATTGCCCTTCGCGAGGTCGCTGACCGCGAGCATATTTCACAAAAGTATTTGGAGCAGCTGGTTCGTCCGCTCATGAAGGCGGGCCTGCTTAGGAGCGTGCGCGGTAAGGGCGGCGGCTACATGATGGCGAAGGACCCGGCCGAGGTGCGCGCCGGCGACATCCTGCGTGCCGTCGAGGGCAGCACGGCTCCGGTGGCGTGCGATGGCATCGACAACAGCTGCACCCGCAGTGATCTGTGCTCAACGGTCAAGTTCTGGCGCGGTCTGGACGACGTGATCGAAAAGTACGTCGACGGCGTGACGTTGGCCGACCTAGCCGCCGTCCCCGAGATCAACTTTGAGATTAAGCTGTAGGGCTGCAAATGGCATCTCTCGACAAGGTGTATAAGCAAATCGAAGATTTTGCTCGGGAATGTAACGCCGAGAAGGTCGTGCTGTTTGGGTCTCGCGCTCGAGGCGACAACTTGCCTAAGAGCGATATTGACATCGCCGTAACAGGTTGCCGGGATTTCGGTCGGTTGTCATATTTGATCGAGGAGCGTCTTGATACTCTATTGGATGTAGATGTCGTCAATCTCGATGAGTCCTTATCACAGCAATTGCTCGATGAAATTGCCAGGGATGGTGTGATTCTGTATGAAAAAATATGAGAACTTTGCCAGCGCCTTGGCGAATCTTGAGGATGCGCCCAATCAGGATCTCAACAATGATTTTGTTCAGAGTGGATTGATTAATAAGTTCAATCTTCAATTTGAACTGAGTTGGAAGCTCCTTAAACGTCTGCTCGAGTATGAGGGTGCCACGCTTGCCGCGTCGGGGTCTCCTCGTGCCATCTTGAAGGAGTCCTACCGATTCTACGACTTTATTGATGAGGCAGCCTGGCTAGATATGCTCAGAGACCGCAATACGAATGTCCATATCTACGACAACAAGCTCGCTCAAGATTTGATTCAGCGCATCTTGGACGTCTATATCCCTGCTTTCTGCCAGTTGAGGGACGGGCTGATGGAGCGTTACGGCGAGCTTCTGTTGGCGCCTGACGACCAGTTTGTTTAATTCCTTAAGATTTCGTAATTCCTTAAGATTTCGCGGAGGGTTGTTGCCGTTTACCGAGGGGTTGTTGTGTAACAACGGGCGAGCTGCAATACTTATTTTTATCTTTGCAAACTGAACTTTAACTACACCAATGCAGGGAGGATTTTATGCAGCCCAAGCATTCCGCGATTGTGGCGGGCCTGACGCTAGCGCTTTCGTTTGGCGCCGTTACCGCACCCGCGCCCGCCGCCGCCGAGGAGCCCACGCCGGGTGTTGCCTCGGATGCCACCGATATCGATAAGGGCCTTTACACCCAGCAGTCCTTCTCGGGCGTGCTGAGGTCGGTTCAGGGTGTTTCGTTTGTCAACGTGACCGCCGAGATGAAGTACTTCACCAAATATGAGAGCCACGGCAACTATAACCAGGGCTTTTCGTATGGCGACGGCTACAACGCGCTTGGTTATTACCAGTTCGACCGTCGTTGGTCGCTCGTTCCGTTTATGAAGCAGGTCTACAACTACGATTCTGTTAAGTACGGCATGCTTAAGGCTGCGATCGATCGCGGCAGCGAGATTTCCAACGTGAACAACCCCATGTATGCGAACGGCCAGCTCACCGAGCTGGGCCGTATTGCGCAGGAGGCCTTCCAGGGTGCTTATAACGCCGACCCTGCTGAGTTTTCGGCTCTACAGGATGCGTATGCGTATAACTCGTACTATGCGGTGACCGAGGCGTGGCTCAAGAGCGCCCTTGGTATTGACATTTCCGGCCGTGCCGACTGCGTCAAGGGTATGGTGTGGAGTATCACCAATATGTGCGGCACCGGTGGCTGCCAGGACTTTTTCCGCTGGGCAAACCTTTCCAACAGCATGACGGACCGCGAGTTTGTGACGGCGCTTTCCAACAGCGTGGTCAATAACGTGGCGACCAAGTATGCAAGCCAGCCCCAGTATCATGAGGGCTGGAAGAATCGTTATAAGAATGAGCTGAAGGACTGCTTGGCTTATATCGCCGAGGACGAGGCAGCCGCTGCGACGCCCGTGCAGCCCGAGCCCACACCGGCGCCCTCGCCGACACCTGATTCGAATGACGACTCGAGTGACGATCCCAACGATGACAGGATGGATACGCCCTCGACCGATGCTGACGGTAATGGCTCGGCTGGTGGCACTACCAACGACGGCTCTACCTCGAACGGCTCCAATTCGAACGGCTCTGCTGCGGGCGATTCGTCTTCAAGCTCTGCCGGCAATACGGACAGCGACGCTTCTGGTTCGACCGGCGCTGACACCTCTAACTCATCTACCGGCTCGAGCGATTCGTCCGTTGACACCGGCTCTAACAACGGCTCCGGCTCTGACGCAACCCCTGATTCCGATGCTTCCAAGGACGACTCGAATAAGGCGCCGGACGCTCCCGTTGCTTCGCCGGACAAGAAGCCTTCTTTCTCCGAGCAGCTTGGTTCTACGCTGGGCTCTTCGCTGATGGCTGGCGTCAATAATGGTTCGACTCAGAACAAGGACAACTCTGATCAGGCTTCCACGGAAAAGACCGAAGCCGTAAAGGGCGACTCCAAGGATAAGGCTTCCGAGAAGGTTGAATCCGATAAGGGTTCTAGCTCTGATGAGAAGGACGACAAGTCCGCTCAGAAGAAGGACGAGGACAAGAAGTCTGAATCTGAGGAGAAGGACAAGAACAAGGACAAGACCGAGGACGGAAAGCAGCAGGGCGAGGACAGCAGTAAGGGCAACACCGACAACCAGAACCAAGAGCAAAATGACTCCAAGACGGTGACCACTACAACCACCACTACAACGACTAAGACTTCGGGCGGTAACATGCCCAAGACGGGCGACCTTATCGTTATGGCGAGCCTTGCCAGCGCGAGCTTGGCCACGCTGGGCGCTACGTCTATCGTAAGTGGTAAGTATAAGCTCGATCAGCAGAAGAAGGCTTCTGGGGAGGACGACTCGGGGGAGTAGGCTCTTAGTTGCCAGATAACTAAATAGTCGGGACGGGGTCCGGTGCGAATGTATCGGGCCCCGTTTTGTTGTGCAACGATTAATTGTGCCCCCTCACACCTCTTGTTACTACCGTTGCCCGATATGTTTGCGCGGCGACATCGGTACATGCGATGCGGTCATTACAATTGGCATCGTGCTGCGATTTAGGGGGAACGTTTTGGTGTCTGAACAGGCAAATGTTGATTGTGCTGCTGGCTTTGGCGTGCGCTTGATCGGCTGTGCCGACGATGCGGCTTTGCCCATTGGCATGCACGACTATGCGGAGGCTCTTGGTTGCTGCACGCTGGTCGACAAGACCATGTTTATTGCCGATGTGTTGGACTGCGACGCGTCCGTTGTGGTGTGCTGTCGACCCGAGGGTTTTGGCAAGAGCATGAACTTGTCGATGCTCAGGGCTTTTCTGGAGCGTCCAGCGGTCGGTCGCACCGGTCGGATCTCGTTTGCCGATGCTCAGATTTGGGATGCGGACGGCGGGCGCTATCGGGATGAGTACGCTTGCTATCCGGTGATATCGCTGGACTTTTCTGGCGCTGCGAGGCGTGGCCCCGCTGTTGCCGGCGTCGTGCGCGATGCCCTTTCGGGCGAGTGCGCTCGCTTGTTGGCGCTCTTGGAGGCTCCGGATTTAGCTCGAGATAAGGTGCGTCACGTCGAACGTGTCGCGCGTGGCGTGGCGAGCGCGGACGAGGTTGACTCGGTGCTCGGTGTGCTCATAGAGCTGCTGGAGATTGCCTACGATGAGCAGGTTGTATTGCTCGTTGATGGGTACGATGGGGCGTGCTCTTGCCGTGCGAGCGCGAGGGACGCTTCCGGCGCCGATCCGGCAGATCTATTCGATCGCGTGCTGTTCGACGCCATTGCTGCTGCGCGCGATTCGTTGCGGCTGACGTGTTTGATGGGGGAGTGTCCCGGCCCTGCCGAAGCGGCGCTTTCTTTGCACTGCTGCTCGTATTGTCTGTCGACGCCGCTTTCGACCTGGTGTGACCGTTGGTTCGGCTTTTCGGATGCCGAGGCCGAGGCTCTTTTGAATCATGCTGGGCGCGAGGAATACCTGAATGATGCGCGTGAATGGCTCGAGGGGTATCGGTTTGGCAGGGCCTATTGCTCGAGTCCAGAGCGTGTGATCGGTTTTCTGGGCCGAGGCTGCACGGCGCCTGTGCGTGCCGATCTGTATGGATATGCCGATTGCCTGAGTAGGGTAGTTGCCGGGTGGAATCTCGACCGCCTTTCGGTCTTGTTTGATTTGCTCGAGGCCCATGGGTGCGCTGAGGCCCCGCTTTGTTTGGGCACTGCAGAGCCAGATGTCTCGCCTGACGATGGCATGTGGACAGCGCTGTATCTGTCCGGTTTTCTCACGACGGATATGACTGAGGAGCCAGAGCATGGCGATCGCTTCCGTGCTTTGCGATTGCCCAATAACGAGCTTCGCCAGGCCTTGCGTCTAGTGATTATTGAGTGGTTTGAGTGCGCTGCAGAAGACATTCGAGACGTCGATGCGTTTCGCGACGGGCTGTGCCATGGGAACGAGGATACCGTGAGGCGGGCGCTAAGCCGCATCTTGGGAGATGCGGGAATCGGTGCGACCGACCCAGATACACCGCTGCCATATCACCTACTCTTGCAAGGACTCTGCTTTGGATTGCCGGGCTATGCCAATCCTGCTTCGAGGCGAAAGTGTGGCGCGGATCGCTGGGACATCCAGGTTTTTCCTACGGGCGCCGCGTTCGACATAGCCGATACGATCGGTATGCTCGATGAACGTCCGCTGATAACGATCAACATGATGTATGACCCCGGTGTGGATGCGCTGGGCCTGGAATTGCTGGCCGTGCAGGCGCTGCTCGACATAGAGCGCGACGGCATCGACGAAATCCGTGTGCCGCGACCCGGCGTTGGCCGCATGCGCTGGGGGTTTGGGTTTGATGGACAGCATGTGGCTACGGTGTACCAGCGGCTTTAAGCGCTGAGGTGTTTCCGGCTTCCGTTACTCGGTGTCCTTCATGGGTGGCATGGGCTTCCAGTTGGGATCCTTGATGATCTTGCGGGCGTCTTTCATGCCACGGCGCAGCGCCGGAATACCGGTCTTATAGCACTTATCGACCGCAGCCAGGCGAATGAATTCCTTGCAGAAGGTCGCGGCATTGCCCAGGCGGAACAGCATGGGGTGGTAGTCACCGTAGATCTGCATATAGCGAGCGAGGAAGCCTCGGTTGCGCATGATGTAGTAGCGGTTGGTGTCGCTCGTAGAGTTGAGCTGGCGCTTGCCGGCGATATCCCAGTTAGAGACGGCGCGGGCGCGCTTGAGCACCACGTCGGCCACAACGGCGGCGGGGAAGTGCTGGCTGGCCACGTAACCATAGCAGGCATCGTCGCCGTAGATGAAGAATCGCGCATCGGGCAGGCCGATCTTGTCGACCACGCGGCGCGAGAACATGCCGCCCTCAAAGCATAGCTGGTTCATGGCGCGGTAGCCCTCGGGTCCCAGGTCCCACTTGGCGACAGGGTTGGGAATGCCGAGCGAAAGGATGAGTTGGTATTGCCAAAAGAAGGCGCCGCCGTCAAAGTCCAGGCGCGAACCCTGGATGACGTCGTAGCGGTCGGTCCACTTGGCAAGACGCTCGATGCCTTCGGGGATGACGAGCACGTCGTCGTCCATCACCCAGAACCATTGAGCGCCCAGGTCGTAGGCGCATTTAGTGCCGGCGGAGAAGCCGCCCGCACCGCCGCCGTTTTCGAGCTGCGGGGCGTAGATGACACGGTCGGTGCCGCCCTGCGCGTCAGGCTGCTCGGTGTCGATGCCCCACAGGTTGGCCAGGCGCTCGTTGAATGCGGCGCACATGGCCTCGGTCTCGCACGAATTCTCGTTATCGACAATCACGATGCGCCAGGGCGTTGCCGTGAGCTCGGTCATGGAGTCGAACAAGTTGGCCAGGAGTTCCTGGCGCTTGTACGTAACGACGACGATGGCGAGCTTGTCGATGGGGGCGGGAAGGGTTGAAGGCATGGGGCAATATATCCTTTCACGCGCGGCTGGCGATCGCTGCGCGGAAGCTATCGAATACGTCCTTGGGACTGTCTTATTGTAAAGGCTCGGTGCGCTTTGGCGGCAAGCTTTGAATAAAACGCAGGAACCTGCCACGGGTGCAGCGGCTTTAGGGTCTGACGGCAGCGTGTCTATTGCCGCTTGAGCTTGCGAGCGATAAGGCTTCTAGCAGCATCGATGATGAGGAGCGCTAAGGCAAAGACGATGCTAATGACGGTGCCTGTGACGATACATATAGCTGCCGGGCTGTTTTGGCTGATCAGTATGTTTGCGAGCAACGTATTGAAGACGGGACGCCACAGGCTACTGGTGAGCGACTGCATCACATAGAAACCAAGCGTGGCGGTCGATAAGGTGACGATGGCACCTGCGGTCCGTGGATTGCCTGAGGCACTGCGCCGGGTCGCCGCAAAGAGCAGAGAGGCGGCAGCGAGGACAAACGAGATCAACGAGGTTGATTTGTAGGAGAGGACTGCCATCGCCGTGAGGTTGCCGGTGAAGGAGAGTGCTCCTTCCAGGATGGTGGCGAGCACCAAAACCGCTGCGAGCGACCGCGTGCCTAAGGCGCCCGCCTTGTCCGAATCCATGGCGCCGGTTACGTCGCGGAGCAGTCCGCCGATCAAAAACGCGACTACGTACGTGGTAGCGCTCATGAGCTTTTGGAGCCAAGAAAACTCGCCGGCGCTTGTCGCACTCATAGCGGCTAAATACCCGTTAACAACAAATGCGAGGATGCCAACGGCGATGACCGTCGTCTTGTAGGTTTTCTGGGGGAGTCGACTCTTAGCCAGTCCAAACCATGGCGCCATGAAGACCGTGGCGGCATAGACCCAGATAAACTCAAGGCCTAGCGTGTACCAGTAGTGCGTATTGAGGGTAACATCGGGAATGGGTGAGACGACCGTGGACCACGCGAGCGCCACGAGGCAATAAAACGCAGTGGGCAAAATGACCTTGCCAAGGCGCTGCGTCGTCCGCTGTATTTGCGATGTCCACGTTGCCCCATCGCTCCAGGCGCGAGCCGCCGAGGCAATCAGGAAGTAGCCCGAGATCATAAAGAAGACCTCGTTGGCCCAGCAGCCAAGCAAGTTAATAAAACCGAGTACGCCGGAATAGGGGAACATCGCAAGTGGGGCATATTCCACGGCGCCGACGCAGACGGCTTGGAAGGTCCACTGAAAGGTGTGGAACACCGCGATGCCGGCGACCGCGACCAAACGCAGCGCTTCGATGGGTATGTTGCGTGCGGCTTTGGGCTGCATGACGTCCTTTCTTATCGGTTTGCCTCTGCGGGCTCCATAGATTATATAAACGCCCGCTGGCGCGCTGGCCCTTTGATACCATGAAACGACAGGTATTTCCTAAGGAGCACATTTGTCTACTAACGCCTCTGGCAGCCCTGTTCTGTCGCTGCTTATTCCCATTTACAATGTTCAGCGCTACCTGCGCGAGTGCCTCGATTCCGCCCTGGCGCAGACGCTCAAGGACATTGAGATCATCTGCATTAACGACGGGTCGACCGACAACTCGCCGGCGATTATCCGCGAGTATATGGAGCGCGATGGGCGCGTCAAGATGATCGACAAGGCCAACAGCGGCTACGGCGACTCGATGAACCACGGCCTGGAGATGTCGCGTGGCAAGTACGTTGGCATCTTGGAGTCCGATGACTTTATGGCGCCCGACGCGCTGGAGAAGCTTGTGTCGGCGGCCGAGGGCTGCAATGCCGACTTTGCGAAGGCTAACTTTGACTTTTACTGGTCCAAACCCGAGGAGCGCCGCTCGCTGCACGAGATGTTTAAGACCAAGGACTGCGGTAAACCGGTGCACCCAAGTGATACAACGCAGTTCTTTAAGCAAAAGCCTTCGATTTGGTCGGCCGTTTACCGTCGTGATTTTCTCGAGCGCAATGGCATCAAGTTCTTGCCGACCCCGGGCGCCTCTTTTCAGGACACGTCGTTTGCCTTTAAGGTGATCGCATGCGCCGACAAGGCCGTCTACCTGCACGATGCCGTACTTTCGTATCGCCAGGACAACGAGAACTCCTCGGTCAATTCTTCGGCCAAGGTATTTTGCGTCAATGCCGAATATGCCGAGATCGAGCGTTGGATCCGAGAGGATTACGCCCGCAATCACGCAAACGATGACGTCGCGCGCATGCTCAAGTTCAATCAGCTCATTAAGTACGATTCGTACATGTGGAACTACGTGCGCCTGGCGCCCAAGTTCTATAAGGAGTTCCTGGTGCAGATGGCCAAGGAATTCCAAGCGGCCTTGGACGCGGGGGAGTTTTCGCTTGACGATCTCAAGCCGTGGAAGCGCGCGAATCTCGCTGCCATCCTCAAAGATCCTGAGGGCTGGGTTGACGAGCATCCGAGTTTTGCGACGGATGGTGCCTTGGGGCGCGCCAAATACTACGCATCGGTTGGAGGCCCCGGCGTGGTCGCCGCCTTCCTCATCGAATCGCTGAGGGGGTAGGTCGGCATGGGAGAGGCCTCGTGTCCTAAAGCTACCATTGTCGTCCCCGTTTACAACTCTGCGCACTCCATTCAGCGATGTCTCGATTCGCTGATGGCCCAGTCCGAGCGCTCGATTCAGGTTGTCTGCGTCAACGACGGTTCGACTGATGATTCGTTGAACGTGTTACGCCAGATCGCGCAGTCCGACGATCGCGTACTGGTGATTGATCGGGAAAACGCGGGCGTCTCGTGTGCTCGAAATGCCGGTATCGATGCCGCCGTGGACGGGACCGTCTTTTTTGTGGACGCCGACGATTACATCGATGCGCAGACGGTCGAGCGCGTGCTGCATGCCATGGAGTCTGCAGATGCCGAGGCCGCCGTTTTTGGCGGCGTCTGTGAACCTGCCGATGCTGCCCCCAAACGCGTCCAGCAACTCATGAGTCCCAAAGCTGGTATCTTTGGCGCCCGTGATCCCCAACTGCTGTTCCATTCGAATGCGCAGCCCTATGCCTGCCGTGCGGCTTTTTCGCGCGAGCTGCTCAATCGCGAAGGCATTCGCTTCGCCCCCGGTTTGGCTTTGGGCGAGGACGTCGTCTTCCAATTTGCGGCTTATGCGCTTGCCCGCAAGACCATCGTCATGCCAGACAAGTTCTACCACTACGTGATGGAGAGCGAATCCGCGACGCACGAGTTCAACAGTGACGAGGCTCGCGCCAAAAAGCTTGACGCCCACATGAGGATGCTCGAGGAGGTCTTGGAGGACTGGGCGGCCTACGGTCTTTTGGACCTGTGTCCCGGCGAGCTGATCACCTGGTTCTTGGACCTTATCGTGTTTGATTTGGCGCGCTTGGATTCCGATGACTTCCATCGCGTGGCGGCTCGCGTCAACATGGACCTCACGACGTTTTTGGGAACGGAGTGGGCGGATATGCCTGCTAAGGGCGCCGTTCGCCGTGTTGCCCACAAGCTCGTTGCGGCGACCTCGGGCGTTTCGATGGCAGACGCCACGCTGTTCTATCTTTCGACTCGCGGTCTCAAAGCCTGCCTGGAGCGCTTTATCTAATTCCAAGCGCTGCCGCCCGCCGCAACTCGGCTGCTAAAATAACCCTGTTACACGCTATTCAACAGGAGGTTCTCTTGCAGAACTCTGATACCCCTAAAGTTTCGCTGCTTGTCCCCATCTGCAATGTCGAACGCTACCTGCGCGAGTGCCTTGATTCCGCCGTGGCGCAGACGCTCAAAGACATCGAGATTATCTGTATCAACGACGGCTCCACCGATAGTTCGCCAGATATCATCCGCGAGTACATGGAGCGCGATCCCCGTGTAAAGATGATCGACAAAGCCAACAGCGGCTACGGCGACTCGATGAACCGCGGCCTGGAGATGGCGCGCGGTGAGTACGTGGGCATCCTTGAGTCCGACGACTTTATGTTTGAGGATTCGCTCCAAAAGCTGGTCGCCAAGGCCGATGCTGAGCATGCCGATGTGGTAAAGGGCGACTTTTACCTGTATTGGTCCACGCCCAGCGAGCGCCGTGAGCTGTTTGGGATCATCGACGAGCATATGACGGGCGCCGCGTATCGCCCCGTCGATCGTCCGGGCATCTTCTACCGCAAACCTTCCATTTGGTCGGCTATCTATCGGCGCGAGTTCCTCAACGACAATCAGATTCGGTTCCTTCCCACGCCGGGCGCCTCGTATCAGGACGCAGGCTTTAACTTTAAGGTTTGGGCTTGCGCCGAGCGTGCCGCGTTTATTACTGACCCAATTTTGTGCTATCGCCAGGATAATGAGAAGAGCTCCGTTAATTCGCCCAACAAGGTGTTTTGCGTGTGCGATGAATATGCCGAGATGCAGCGCTTTTTGGGCGAGCGTCCCGAGCTCAAGGCTCAGCTCCAGGGCATTTTAATGCGCATGAAGGTCGATACGTACCGTTGGAATGATGAGCGTCTGGTCGATGAACTGCGCGAGAAGTTTTGGAAGAAAGCCTCGTCCGAGCTCAAGGCCGATTGGGATGCCGGTCGCTTTGACCTGTCGCTGTTCGATCCGCGTGGCGAGACCGACTTGCGCCTGATGGTCAAGTCACCCCGCGCCTATATCGATTCGCGCTTTGACTTTAAGAAGCCAGGCAAGCTCAATACGTTTAAGCATTACTTTAAGATTGGCGGCCTGCCGCTGGTCTGGCGCGTGCTGACGTATCAGCGCACCTACGGCGACAACCCGCACCCTGATGACGTTCCCACCGCACAGTAGGAGCGAGTGATTATGGCTACTCCCAAGATTTCCGTTGTCGTTCCCATCTACAAAGTGGAGGAGTGCCTGGCCTGGTGCCTGGACTCCCTGCTTGCGCAGGACATGCCCGATTGGGAAGGCGTGTTAGTCAACGATGGCTCGCCGGACGGTTCGCGCGATATTGCGGCTGCCTATTGCGAAAAGGACGCGCGCTTTAGGCTGGTTGATAAGGAGAACGGCGGCCTGTCGAGTGCACGTAATGCAGGCATCGCCGCGTCCACGGCGCCTATCGTCGCGTTTTTGGATTCCGACGACCGATTTACGCCCGATGCATGCCGTGTGATCGTCGATGCCTTTGAGCGCGAGGACTGCGACGTTTTGACCTTTGGCGCGAACCCGTATCCGCTGGAGGCGGGGTATCCGTGGCTTAACTATGTGTTGAGCCCGCGCGATGTGTCATTTGAGGGCTATAGCTCCGACCTGCTATTTAAGGAGGCGTCTCGTCCCTTTGCGTGGCGCACCGCTTGCAAGCGCGATTTTTTGCTCAACAACGGGATCGTTTTCGATGAAACCGTCAAGTATGGCGAGGACCAGGTCTTCGACTTTGCCGTGTACGGTCGTTCGTGTAAGACCGCGCTTATCTCGAACAAGCTGTACGACTATCGCGTGGCGCGCAAGGGCTCGCTCATGGACACCATGCGCTACGACGACGAGACGCGTCTTCTGGAGCACGTGAAGATTTACTCCGCGGTGCTGACTGACTGGCGGCGCGACGGTCTCGATGCTCAGCATGCCGAGGACCTGGCATATTTCCTGTGCGATCTGGTGCTGTACGACGCGCTCAGGTTGCTGGGTTCGGACTGCGGCAAGGTGATCGCTGCCGTGGCGGCAGTGCTTAACGGCTCTGCTGCAAGTAGCGATGCCGCGCTCGCACAATGCGCTCCTGCTGTCGCCGCCATGGTGCACGCTGCGCTCGCCGATAAAACCCCTAGCGCCCGTGCGTGCAAAAAGCTCATGTTCGATTACGATGTCTTGAGGTTTGGACGCCTGGGTGCGTACAAGCGTATGGCCGCGAATGCCCTGGGAAAGCGAGAGGTGTAGATGAGTATCAAGCGTTTGGCGCTTTGCCGCAGCCAGGGTCGCCTGTTTGTGCTGCTTCGTTTTGCCGGCAAGGATGTCGCGGAGATTATTGAGTGCGAGGGCTCCCAGGCTTTTGCCCACGCGACGACCAATGGTGCCAGCGTGCCGTCGTTGGCGCTGCCGATCGATCATGGCCGCGTGTTGGCGCTATGCCCTTCAGTTGCGGGCTACGAGCGCGAGCTTGCCGTTTTGGTGCTGCCGTTTTTGGATGGCTCTGCAATCGATGTCGACTTTGCATCCAGTGGCCAAAAGCTCGGATCCATTCGCCTCGATAGCCGTATGGCTAAGCTGGAATCCAAGATCAACTACAAGGCAAAGCCCGTGCTGTGTGCGCTTATCCGCGATGCGCAGCGCGGCGAGCGCTGCGGCCGCTACGAGATCGATGCCGTCCGTTATCTACCGGCCGATTCGGGTGCTGTGTGGCGCTACGAGGTCACATGGGCGGGAGACTCCCAGTGCACGCCCCAGCTTGAGATACTCGATACGCATATGAATGACATCGATGCCACGGTTCATATGTTTGAGTCGCAGGTCGACGTGCCGCAGCAGAACGGATGCCGCGTCAATAAAACGTATCTGAGCGTGGAGATGCCCGAGGACATTCGAGACTTTGTCGCGATTGCAACTGATCCCGTGGGCCAGATCCAGAGCGGTTTTTGCGCCATGGATGGCCGCCTGTACAACGGTATGGTCGACGACAGCTGGAACCGCATGAAGGATGCGCGCGCGGATGATGCGGCCTATCGCCGTTGGTTTGAGCAGCATCGCGCAAAGCCGGGCGACTTGGCGTGCCAGCGCGTCGCCGCGGCAGCATTCGCCTACAGGCCTCTCGTGAGCATTGTGGTGCCGTGCTATAAGACCGATCGGGTTTACCTGCGCGAGTTGCTGGATTCGGTGCTTGCCCAGAGCTATGACAACTGGGAATTGCTTCTGATGGACGCCTCGCCCGAATGGGATGCGGTGGCCAATCTTGCGGCTGCCGCTCACGACGAGCGCGTCCGTCGCATCGAGCTGCCCGGTAACGGCGGCATCGTGGTCAACACCAACGCAGGTATTCAGCAAGCGACGGGCGACTACATCGCGTTCTTGGACCATGATGACATTCTGGAACTGGACGCGCTGTTCCGCTATGTTGCCGCTCTGAACAAGGGCGCCAAGGACGAGCGCCCTCAGGTCCTGTTCTGCGACGAAGACATGTTCCAGAAAACGGGGGAGTGGGGCCAGCCGGTCTTTAAGACCAAGCTCAACGTTGACCTGCTCTATAGCCATAACTGCGTGACGCATTTTCTGATGGTGGAGAAGGCGCTCATCGATCGCATTGGCGTGTCGCCGGAAGACGTTGCGGGTGCCCAGGATTACGACCTGACGCTCCGCTGTCTTGCGGCGGGCGCGCGCTTTGAGCACGTTGCGCACGTGCTGTATCACTGGCGCGTTCATCCGGGATCGACCGCCGACGGTTCTGCCGATAGCAAGCCATATGCCATCGAGGCCGGACGCCTTGCACTGCAGCGTCACTTTGACTCGCTGGGTGTTCATGGAACGGTCGAGGAGTCCGAGACGCCGTTTGTCTACCGCATGCGCTATGCGCTGCCGGAGCCTGCGCCGCTGGTGAGCATTGTGATTCCCACCAAGGACCACGTTGAGACGCTCGACGCCTGCGTGATGTCGATCGCCCAGAAGGCCACGTATACCAACTACGAGATCGTCTTGGTAGAGAACAACAGCGAAGACCCGGAGACCTTTGCGTATTACGAAAACCTCCCGGAGCGCGTAGCCGCTGCGTCTGGTGGCAAGGGTGTTGCGCGCGTCGAGTGGTGGCCGGGCGAGTTCAATTACTCCCAGATCATCAACTTTGGCGTTAAACATGCCAAGGGCGACTATCTGCTGCTGTTGAACAACGATACCGAGGTTATAAGCCCGGACTTTATCGAAGAGATGATGGGCTATCTGCAGCGTCCCGATGCGGGCGTGGTGGGCGCCAAGCTCTATTTTGCCGATCATTTGGTGCAACACGCTGGCATTGTGGTTGGCGTGCGTGGCGCACTTGCCCATGCCGACCAGGACTTCTCGGCAAAGCGTGAGGGATACCTTGCCCGTGCTGTGCGTCCGGGCAACTTTAGCGCCGTAACGGGCGCCTGCCAGATGGTTCGTCGCGACGTGTTTGAGCAGGTCGGAGGATACAACGAGGAATTCGCCGTCGGCTTTAACGACGCGGACTTTTGCCTGCGCGTTTGGGAGGCGGGCTACCGCACCATCTTTACGCCCTATGCCGAGCTGTTCCACTACGAGTTCACCTCGCGCGGCAGGGAAGAGGCCAACGAGGAAAAGCTGCGCCGCTGGAAGCGCGAGCAGGCGCTGTTCATGCAACGCTGGCCAGAGTTCTTCCTCGACGGCGATCCGTGGTTGGGGCCGAACTTATCCGCTGAGAGCGAGTATTTCTCGGCCTAAGGCAATGGTTTTAGGAAGTCCTAAATTATCTTTTGGTATGAGCTTGGAAGAAAACAGCGTTGGACTACTTACTAAGATAAATAACGAAAGCTCGATACTTTCGCGATAAGTTTATACAAGCTTATACAGCTCGATATTATCCGATATAGTCTGCGATAATTATTTAAACGATGATTGGCTGTTAATCGATTCCCTAGAAAGGCAAACAAGTGAGCGCCACAGCATTCCATAATCCGTTTCGTCCCACTGCCGGCGCTGAGCCTCCGCGCATAATTGGTCGTGATGATATCGCCCTTGAGTTTACCGAGAGTTTGAATGCGGGAATTGGTGCACCTGCGAGGCTCATGCGCATTGCTGGACCGAGGGGCTCCGGAAAAACTGTTTTGCTCTGCGATCTTAGGGATCGTGCTCGAGAGCTTGGATGGAAGACCGCTATTGTCTCTGCTGGCCCTAACTTATTGCTGGACTTGTGGGATCAGGTTGCTGATTCTTCCCTTGCGGCCAATGCTTCGGTCGGCGTAAACGCCGGCTTTGTTTCCGCGAAAGTTGACGTTGCGCCCAAAGAGCCGAGCCTTAGAAAGTTACTGAGTTCGGCAGCGAAGTCATCCAAGGGTCTTTTTATTGCCATCGATGAAGTTCAGGACGCTCCGATTGACGATATGCGTGCCATTGCGTCTACGGTTCAGCTTTTGATAGGGGAAAAAGTAGATATCGCACTTGCCTTTGCCGGGTTACCCGCCGGTGTTATGGATCTTATTAACGGCAAGGCGCTTACGTTCTTGCGTCGTGCCCTCCCCGAAGATCTGGCGCCTATCAACCAGGTGGAGGTAGCGCTCTCTATGGGCGATAGCTTTGTCGCTACTGGCTTGACCATAGAGGACAATCTCCTGTCGAGAGCCGCTAAGGCCACTAAGGGCTATGCCTATCTGGTGCAGCTGGTCGGTTATTCCATTTGGCAGCGCGCCAACTTGCATCGTGCCAAAAGTGCCATTGTGAGCGAGCGCGACGTCACCGAAGGCATTGCGCTGGCAGAGGCTCGTTTTCACGATGTTGTTCACGAGCCCGCGATTTCTGGACTGGGGCTCAACGATATCAAATACCTTTTGGCCATGTGCGAGGATAAACAACAGTCCAAATCATCCGAGATTGCTAAGCGCATGGGTAAAAAGACCAATGAGATCAGCTCTATTAGGGCCAAATTGCTACAAAGAGAGGTTATTCAGGCACCACAGAGGGGCTACGTGCAGTTTGCCGTGCCGGACCTAGATATCTATCTGCGAGAGAATGCTGCGGAGATTCTCGAGCGGTTCTAAATCGAGGCATGAATAGCCGCCGGTTAACTGCCTTTGTCGACTTGGCTCGCGTCCCCCCCAATCTAGTAGACTTTAAACCGTTGCTAGATTCGGGGGATTTTCAATGAAACGCTCCATGAAACTGGTTTCTGCGAGGACCTCGTGCTGGTGGGGGACGTCAGCACCGGCAAGACGCACATGGCCTCGGCGCTGTGCATGCTGGCGTGCGAGCGGAGGATGGAGGCCCGCTTCTTCACCGCGTCATCGCTCGTCATGCGGCTGCGGCGCGCCCACGACGAGGGGCGCCTTGACCGTGAGGCCGCGCTCATCGGCTGCGCTAGGCTGCTCGTCATCGACGAGCTCGGCTTCCTGCCGCTGGATCCCGACGGCGCGCGCGCTCTTCTAGGTGTTCGCCGACGCCTACGAGCGGCAGTCGGTGGTCATCACCACGAACCTGGAGTTCAGCCGGTGGGGCGCGGTGTTCGGCGACGACCAGATGGCGGCGGCCGTGCGCATCGCCAGGGCCACGGCCATGTGGGTCTTGCCCCTGCCGGTCTTGCCGAAGAACACGAGGTCCTCGCGGGCGCCGACGAAGCCCAGCGAAAGCATGTCGTCGCGGCCCCAGCCCTCGGAGAACCGCACGTGCGACCAGTCGAACCCCTCGGCCGACTTGTGCACGGGGAGCCTCGCCTGCCTGAGCAGCCGTGCCCTCTTGGTCGCGTCCCTGTGCGCGAGCTCGGCCTCGAGCATGGCCCTGCAGCCCGCCACCTGCGTCCTCTATCTTGTCCACGTCGATCATTCCCTCCTGCCTTTGCTCGTTGCCGATACGACGCACCGACAACGTTAAGGCATGCGGTCTGGTCGGCGTGGCCGTGCTCAAAACCGAAAAACTATCGTGCTCAATTCTGAAAATCGGATGTGACCAAACCCGCAATCACGACGTTAACAAACACAAATAGGCCGGCGCCAACGACAGGCTCGCCCCGTCGAGGCGGGCTGGGATATAATTTCCTAGAAGGAGGCCAAGGGAGGTTCGATGAAGAAGGGCATGAGCATCAATTCCCTCATGAAGCACATGAGGACGAATCACGGTATGGAGGATTTGCGGGGGAGCGACAGAAAGATACTGCTGAGAAACATGGGCTATTTCCATGGCTATAAAGGCTTCCGGTTTGTCCGAAAGCCCAAAAATGCGCTCCCCCTCCCTTCGTTCGATGCACTCATGGACATATACGGGTTCGATTCCGCCATCAAGGCTGCAATCTACCCGGAGATAATGTTCATCGAAACGGCGGTTAAAAACATAGTCTTGGCCAGAATACTTGAGAACATAGAGGACCCCGGGCTGGCGACCTTCTTAAAGCGCGGCCTCCGGACATGCAGGGATGTCAACGGAAGGGTCGTGAACGGGCAGATGGGGGAAAAGCTCAAGCTCAAGAGCCAGCTTCAGAACATCGTGAGACGGAGTTACAAAAACGATCTCGTGAAGCATTATGTCGATCGCGACGATGACGCGCCCGTTTGGAGCATTTTCGAGGTGATGACCCTCGGCGATCTCACAAGCGTATGCAGAAGCCTTCCCGATGAAATCCTCGCCGATATCGCAAGCGACCTAGGTCTCTTACATGCGAACCCCGGCATCGTCATCAACATCGTCGAGACGATTCGTCCCTTAAGGAACGCGGTCGCCCATAACGGGGCGGTATTTGATTCGAGGTTCAGCCAATCGGTTAAGTATCCCAAGACCGACAGAAACCTGGCCGCGGTTGGCGAGCTTCTCGATGAGGATCTTTCTATCGGGTACAGGTTGAATTTCAATTCCATAATCGACTACATCGTTCTCCTGGCCTACCTATTGACCTTGCTAACGCATCAGAAGAAGCGTTCCAGAGATTTTCTTCGGAAATGCCTGCGGGAGCTCGAGAAGCTCGAGAGCGCTGTCGGGGTTGATACGTACATGATGATCGTCGGAAGCGGTGACCGGCAGAAATACGGATTTATTGAGGGGTTCATCGATGGCTACGGGCGCAAGCGGTGACGTTCCTTCCGTGTGCTAATATGTGCAGAGAGAAACGGCGAAACGCCGTGGGAGGGGCCGATCAGTCGACTCCTCCCTTTTAATATGAGTTGAACATTGCCAAGAGGCAAAACCGGCCCGGCCGCCCGCGGAGCTACCGCGCACGGCCGGGCCTACCTATCTTCACCCTGCGACCGCGCCGCTGGAGGGCGTGTCTGCTCGACGCACGTTCGGCATTCTAATATCCGCGCGTGGCTTTCTCGGCTGCGCATTTCGTTGCTACGGCTGGGGGCCTCGCGGCGAAATCGGAGTCTTTATGCGGGCATGGCGGTCTCCCGCCGCCCAGAAAAGGGACTCGAGTGGCCTCCCAACGGCCTCGAGCGCGGCGCGCGCCGGGGTCGGAACCCGTGTCCGGGGGCGGCGGCGCGCTACGCCGCCGCCATCCCGGCTATGGCCCACACCCAGCACGCCATCTCGCGCGCCGTGGCGCAGTTGGCCATGCACGGCCTCTTGCCGGCGGCGGCCATGGCCTCCCTGCGGTCGATCAGCCTGCGGTTGCACTTCGTCGCGTGGCGCCGCGCCGCGGGGGCGACCTCTGACCTGTATCGTTTTTTCGGACACGCGGGCTGGAGGGATCGTGTGGCCGCGATGCCCTAGACTGCATACAAGCCGATGGACGGAAGGATTGCCTCATGGTCGCCAATCAGAAGAAGTACACCGACGAGTTCAGGCGGGAGACAGCCGACTACGTCATCTCCACGGGGCGCCCCATAACCCAAGTCTGCGGGGAGCTCGGGCTCAACCCCAAGACGGTGAACGACTGGGTGCTCAAGCGCAAGCGCGAGTTGGGGGGGCGAGCCCGACCCGAGGGCCGAGGAGCGCGAGCTTCGCGAGGCGAGGAAGCGCATACGCGAGCTCGAGGCGGAGAACGCGTTCCTAAAAAAAGCCGCGGCCTTCTTCGCCAAAGAGCAGGCACTCTAGCCAGGTACAGGCTCATGGAGGCGGAGAAGGGCAACTTCACGGTGGCGATGATGGCCAAGGTGCTGGGGGTGAGCCGGTCGGGCCACTGCAGCTGGGTTTCCAACGGCTGCCCCGTCGACGACTGGTCCGAGGCGCGCGACGCCGTGCGGCGCGTGTGGCTCGAGTCCGACAGGCGCTTCGGCGCGCGGTTCGTGAAGTGCTTCCTGCCCGACGGCCTGCGCGGCATCACGCTGTACCGTGTGCGCAAGTGCATGCGCGAGCTGGGGATCCGCGGCTGCACGCCGTACAAGTCGAAGAGGACGACGGTCCCCGACAGGGACGCCAAGCCAAGGCCCGACCTGATCAGGCGGGACTTCACGAGCCCGGTGCCCACCTACAAGCTCGTCGGCGACATCACCTACCTGCGCACCGGCCAGGGCTGGCTCTACCTGTCGACGGTGATCGACCTGAACACCCGCATGTTCGTGGGCTGGTCGCTGTCCGAGCGCATGACCGCCGATATCGTCGTCAGCGCCCTCGAGAGCGCGCGTGCGCGCGGGTACGTGGCAGAGAACGCCATATTCCACTCGGACAAGGGGGCGCAGTACACCAGCCGCAAGCTCGCTGAGTGGGCCAGGGGCAACCATGTGCGCCTCTCTTGCAGCCGTACCGGCAACTGCCACGACAACGCCGTCGCAGAGTCGTTCTTTGCGACGCTGAAAAATGAAATGTACCACCGCAGGAGCTTCGCCACCAGAACACAAAGGACGCCCGGCTGGTCAGGTCGGCGTTCGCGACGCTCTCCTTCCCGATCTCGGACATCGAGGTCTTCCACACGGACCGCGGCAGCGAGTTCGACAACGCCGAGATCGACCTGATGCTCGAGGCCTTCGGCATAGAGAGGTCGCTGTCGGCCATGGGCTGCCCCTACGACAACGCCGTCGACGAGTCGACCAACAGGATACTGAAGGCCGAGCTCGTCCACCGCGAGACGTTCGGCACGACGCGCGAGCTCCGGGTCAAACTCTCGGACTACGTGCACTGGTGCAACAATTTCAGGATCCACTCGACGCTGGGCTACATGTCGCCGGTCGAGTTCAGGGAGGCGGGGCTGTCCCTCCCGGAATCGTCCAAATAGGTGTTGCCAATCCAACCGCCTCTTTGATTATCAGCCGGGGCTATCTCGGCTTTTTTGATTGGGGTGGTTGTTATGTTGCTGAATCTTTAAGGGACGAAGATTGTATTTCAAAGGCCCACGATGTGCATCTGGTCACTCATATCTTTTCGAGACAGAACGATAAGAAGCTATATGATTCTCTTGTTTAAAGATGGTGAGTTCGACGATTCCCAGATTCCAAGAACTATTAGGTCTTTTCTAGACCCCTCTCTTCTTGCTCATTAGAAGATTCAAAGACGCGCGCGAGCGTTGCATACTGGCGTTTGATTCATGAAGACCACGCTCGATTTTTCTTGAATGCGTTAGCCAGGCTACTCTTTCGATGAAGCCCCAGACGCCTCTGATACAAGCGAAACATTGGGGCTTTTTGCTGTATTTCGCGGCTGCGTACACGCTTTCGTCGTCCGTCACGTGCTTAAACGAATTGCGTGCTTCAGTGGATTTTCGTGTTACTGGCACTTGCGCTGTTTGGGGCGCCGCTAATTGCTTCAAAAACTAGAGCTAGCACTGTGTCCATGGAAGGACGAAAAAACAAAAGTTTGCTGAGAACATAACCTGCTTTTTATAAGAGCAGGTTTCTGCTTGCCTTTATAACAATTCCCGCGCTTCGAATAACTGGACTTCCGATGCAGAGGAGATTGTAAGATAATCTTCTCTTAGTAACATTATTTGTGACGGGGGATTCAATATGAAAAAGGCATTGCGTGCCTCAACAGCTTTTTCTCTTGCTGGTCTTTTGACCATTTCATCCTTGATGGGTCCTGTGGCTGCTGCCTACGCTGCGAGCAACGTCCCGTCTGCGGACGCTGCCGTGGACGCTGCTACTGCAGACGATGATGGCGAGGCCTCGCGTGATGCGGGTTCTGTTGATGTCGACGCTGCTGATGATTCATCGCCGGCAACGAACGTTGACGAATCGGCTGATGAGGATTTTGGCGTTGATGTATCTGAGAACCATCAGCAGGCTGAACCGGTCGATTCTTCTTTCCAGTATGTATATCTTGCCTACCCGAGCCTTTCCAGCGGGACTGATCAGGTCGTTGCCTTTGCTACTCCCGATGACGGCGATAGCCTTGCCTCCGCAACTCTCAACTATGTAAGTGCCAATGGGGTTCAGGGGACTATTGAAGCATCTGCAACGGCTGATAATTCTGCTGCTTTTATTTTTGGTTCGCAGTTGGAATCTAATACATATTTCCTCACATCGATAACCTATGCTTTGCAGGGCGATGGCTCTGAGCATGAGGTGGATCTTTCTGACAGGGATTATTCGTTTACGGTCATTAATGGCTCCGTGAGCTCCGAGAGCACTTCTGTTTACTATGCGGACGGCGATGGCAATGCCGTTGAAGCCCAGTCGATTCAGCAGGCATTGGAATGCGCCGATTCGCCCGATGGCATTTCCACCTATGCTGAGCGCTCCGCGCGTAATGTGGGGGTTATTGCACTTGACGCGGGACATGGCGGGGTGGATTCTGGCGCTCAGGGTAATGGCAAGAGTGAAGCCGACCTTACCTGGAAGATCATGACAGCCTGCAAAAATAAACTTGAAGCTTACGGCTTTAAGATCGTTCTTGCGCGCGAGCAGTCTGGCTACTATCCCAGCAATGATTATCTTTATCGCGTACAGCGCTGCATTGATCAGGGCGCGCAGGCCTTTGTTAGCTTTCACATCAACTCTGGGTCTTCTGGAGCTCACGGCGCAGAAGTTTATGCTCCTACCGCAAATGGCACCGACTACACGCAGGTCTCTGTTGAGCTTGCCAACAAGGTCATGAACAACCTTGCTGCTATGGGACTAACATACCGCGGCGTATTTCAAATGGAGGTAGGCGACGAGTTCGCCGTTATCCGCTGCGCTCGCGAGCAGGGAATTCCAGGTATTCTTATCGAGCATGGTTTCATTTCGAATTACGGTGATGTGGCCAACTATTTCTCGGACGATGGTTGCCGTCGTCTGGGAGAGGCTGACGCTGCTGCTATCATCGCGCAGTTTCCGCATCCCTACTCCGTCAATGGAATTTCCTTCTCGGAAGAACTGGGACATGCGGGGTCAACGGTAAAAATCGGTGTAAATGTTAGCGGCAAGACTGATGGCCTTAGATATAAGTTTGTTTGGCATAGGGCTGGGTCTGATTGGAGTGATTCCAATTGGGGTGTAATCGGTCAAGACTTAACTTCGCCGTCGATTTCTTGGACCCTGCCCCAGGCTGGTGAATATGAGATCTATGCTGATGTCATTGACTCCAATGGGTATGTGACTAGCACTTCTAAATACAAAGTTGTTAATTGGTCTCTTGAGTCGCTCGAAGTCTCGGGCGACGCCCGCTGCGGCAAGCCGGTCAAGCTGCAGGCCAAGGTGTCCGGCGACGCCTCCGGCCTCAAGTACAAGTTCGTCTGGGAGAAGGGCGGCTGGGCCAAGTGGGGCGTCGCCCAGCAGCCCTCCGCTTCCTCCTCCTGCGAGTGGACCCCGACCGAGCCGGGCGAGTACACCGTCTACCTCGACGTGATCGACGGCTCCGCCGAGAGGCACCTGACCCGCAAGGTCACGGT